>Ga0302279_10002748_pt1 | contig 22840 bp, 23 predicted proteins | sample III_Bog_N3_3_FD_194541 | JGI IMG/M metagenome (GOLD analysis project Ga0302279, IMG submission 194541) | Peat permafrost microbial communities from Stordalen Mire near Abisko, Sweden - III_Bog_N3_3 | ecosystem: Environmental > Terrestrial > Soil > Wetlands > Peat | place: Sweden: Abisko...
CCGGTCTGGGGCGGCGCATGACCTCTGGAGCTGGTCTGGGGCGGCGCGAACCACCAGGGGACGGACAGCGCCCCAGGGGCCTCCGGCAGGCACAGCCGGACCGGAACCCGGACGCCCCAGCGGTGCTAAAAGACGATGCCGTAGGTCATGCGGACGAAATCCGCCGCCGGGGTGGCGGGATCGAAGGAGGTGGGCTGGCTGGAAGTGGCGGTGTCGGTGAGGGTCTTGTGATAGGCCACTTCGACGTTGTTCCGCCAGCGGCCGAACGGGCGGAAGCTGTATCCGGCCCCCACCAGCCCCCCCATCCGGGTCTTGTTGACGGTGTAACCCGACCAGCTGGGGTCGCCGTAGCTGCTGCTGAACTGTTCCAGATCCAGGGAAAGTCCCCCCACCAGGTAGCCGCCCCGGTGCCGGTAGGCGTCGCCATCCCCCGGGAAGAACTGCGCTTCCCCGCCGAAGCTGAATATCTGATGCTGGAGATTGTAGCTGGCATAACCGGGCGCCGTGTCGGTCCCGGTGGAGGTCTGTCCGTAGATATCCAGGCGCAGGGCCAGTTGTTTCTGCACCGGGAAGCTGATCGTGAACTGCCCGCCCAGGGTCGAGTCGTAGCCTTCCTGGGACGGGGAGGTGGTGGTACCGGCCGGCGCGTAATTGGTGTTGTTGAAGGCTCCGGTCGGAACGGAGAGGGCGATGCCCGCGCCGAAGTGGGCCTGGGCGGCCAGGGGCGCCCCCAAGGCCAGGACCAGAGCCAGGGTCGCAATGCGTGGTTTTTCCATGAATGCCTCCGTTGCCATGGACCCTTGTTTTCCGAAAGGGTTGAACTGGCCAACAAAGCTATGCCGTTCAATTGTGGCGGGGCGATGGCAGAGCGGGCTACCCTAGATGCAATCGGAGTGGATCATGCCTTGGAAAAAGGATCTAGCGAAACTGAAACAGGACCTGGGCAAGGAGGAAACTCCGCCGGGCAAGGCGACGCCACCCCCCAAAGCCAAGACGCTGCACCCGGTATCCCGTTCCATCGAAGAAGAGGACAACATCTTCCTCAACGCCATGGGCCTGCGTCCCAGGTCGGGGGACCAGGCTCCGGCGGCCACCGCCTTGGCCGGAAAGGCCGAACCGGCCATGCACCCCGAACCGGTCCGGCCGGGCGCGCCTTTGCAGGCTGCGCCGATCCAGGCCGCGCCTATGCAGGCCGCGCCTATGCAGGCCGCGCCGATCCAGGCCGCGCCCGCACCGGTCAGCGTCAAGGCGGAATTCACCTCGGCCATGAGTGATCTGAAAGGGCTGAAACCCCTGAAGCCGGCCATGGGCCAGGAGCAACCGGCCGCGCCCGCCAGGACGGCCCAGGCCGCGCCGGCCGAACCGGTGCCGGCCCAGACCCCGGCCCGGACCGAGCCTGCGCCCGAACCCCTGCCTTCGCCGACGGCGGCCCCCATCGCCCCTGGACCTGCCGCCCCCTCCCAGGTCCAGATCCATCTGGCTGCGGGCATGGCCATCGTCGTGGACGGAAGCCTGGATCTCAAGGGCCACGCCAGGAGCGATGCCGAGGAGAGGCTCAAGGAGCGGCTCCTGGACGGCTATGCCCTGGGCTGGCGGACGCTCCATGTGCTGGTGGGGCCTTCAGAGGAGCTGCGCCAGATGGTCCTGGATCTGCTGAAAAGCCCAGCCGGCCGCTGCGTCGCCCGTTATGCCCAGGCCCCGGTGCCCATGGGTGGCCCCCAGGGATGGGTCCTTTATTTCCGGGGTCCCGGAACTCCCGAAAACTAGGAGGGATTCAAATCCCCCGTTGGCACTATAATTTCCCCAACCTACCCCGGGAGAACCTGATGCATCAGAGGAATTGGCTTTGTGCTTTCGCGGCGATCCCGTTCCTGACCCTGGGTCTGTACGGCCAAACCGCCGATGATGCCGCGGCTCCGGACGACCAGGCCGCCCAGGCTGAAACGGTCCGGACCGCGGCGCACGCGTCCCGCTGGGATTACCCCAAGACCACCAGCCTCGAGACCGGCCAGCAGATCCACGTGGTCGCCAAGGGGGATACCCTCTGGGATCTTGGCACCAAGTACCTGGGCAACCCCTTCGCCTGGCCCCAGATCTGGGAGCTGAACAAGTGGGTGAAGGATCCCCACTGGATCTACCCCGGCGACCCGATCGTGGTGGAAGCTTCGCGCAGCACCGTGGCCCAGTCCAAGGACCAGAACCTCTCTTCCGACGAAGTGGCGGATCTCCAGCCGGACTTGAAGCTAAGGCCCAAACGCGTCCAGGACGAGTATGCCTATTCGTTCCAGGACTTCATCCAGCTGCCCTACCTCGTCCCTTCCTCGGCCGAGGTCTATTTCAAGCAGGCCGGCGCGGTCAGGGTGGTCGGGCAGGAAGACTCCACCCGGAACATGATGGCCGAAGGCGATTTCCTCTATGTCAACGGCGGCTCGGACCAGGGGTTCAAGGCCGGCGACCGGCTGGTGATCACCACCGTCGCCGCCCGGAAGTTCTACCATCCGGACGACAAGAGACACCAGAAGGTGCTGGGCGATGTGGTCGAGCAGTGCGGCATCATCCGGGTCACCCGGGTCTACCCCAGGCAGTCCGTCGCCATCGTCGAACACTCCCTGGACGGGATCACCAAGGGCGGCTATGCCCTGCCCTTCGTCGAGCCGGTCGCGATCATCAACCACCTGCGCTCGGACACCGCCAGCCCGGTCCAGATCAAGGATCCGACCTCCAAGATCATCTACATCTGGCATAACGAAGCGGTGGCCGCCGGCGGCGACATGGTGATCATGGACCACGGCACCCAGGAGGGTTTCAATGTGGGCGACATCCTGCTGAGCGCCAGGACCATGCCCCTGGCGGATGGCAAGACCAAGCCCGCCCCGGATACAACCAACTATTACCTGGGTCAGGTGATCGTGGTCAAGGCCGGCGAACATTCCGCCACCTGCCGCGTCCTTCGCAGCAGGTCGGAAGTTCTGGTCGGGGACCTCCTCACCCGTTGATTCCAACCAGGGGCAGCAGCTCCACCACGACCCGCTGGCCCCTGCTGGGCAGCTGGTAGGGGTGGAGCTGGACCCTGAAGCCCTCGGGGGCGTCCCAGGGGCCCTGGGCGCCCTTGAGGGCCAGGAAGGGGGCTCCGGGCAGGCCATGCCGGCGCCACCACCCGGTGAGCAGATCCAGGGGCCCTACGGCCTTCGCCACCCCGGCGTGGGCGTTCAGGGACGGCAACTGCTCGGCCCGGCCGACCATGGGCACCAGGTTGGCCACCTTCAATTCCAGCGCCGCCTGCCGCACAAAGGCAATTTTCTTATGGGATTTATCAAGGGCGATGACGGTCAGGTCCGGCCGGGCCAGGGCGATCAGCAGCGCCGGAATGCCCATCCCGGTGCCGAAATCAACCAGCCTGGAATGAGCGGGAAGCGGCTGCAGGAAAGGCAGCAGGGCGGCGGAATCAAGGATCAACTCTTCAAACCGGTCTTCCCGTTCCAGGGAGGTGAGGGCATGGGTCCGGCTCCACCGATCCAGGAGATCGAGGTAGCGGGCCGCGGGTTCAAGCACATGTTCAGGCAGTGTTGCTTCCATCCCTCCAAAATACACTCCATGGGCATTTCCAGACAATAGACCGGACGACAGTCCCGGCCCCATGAAGCGACCACCATGGCCGATTCAAGCCGATGTGAATTCATCTTTTATGCGATGGCCCCATTTTTTCACCCCCAGCTTTAACAGAAAATTGCATACTGTAATGTCGGTATTGACAAAAAAAAATTCACTTCAAATACTAGACGGATCAGGATGACTCTTTTTGAGCGAGGACCGAATGAGCGAAAATACTAAACCCTTTAAGATTGATTGGTCCAGCCGCAGCAAACTCAGAGGGCCCGGGGAACGTTCCCTCGGCGACCTTCTTTTAAAACTGCGGAACCACCTGGCCCCGGAGGCGGAGGGGATTTCCATCACTTATCTCGATGACCGCGCCATGAGGAAGCTCAACCGCGAGCACCGCGAGATCAACCAAACCACCGATATCCTCAGCTTCCCTGCAAACCCCGAAAAAGGCGCCTTCCAGCACCTTGGTGATCTGGTGATCAGCCTTCCGGTGGCGGAAAAAATGGCCAAGAAGCTCGGCGTCAGCCGGCGCCGGGAAGTGGAGACGCTGGTCATCCACGGCTTCCTGCACCTGTGCATGCATGACCACGAAGTCGACAACGGCGAGATGCTGGCGCTCCAGGCCAAGCTGGAACGGGAACTGCTTGAGTCGGAGCCCCTGCTCATGGCGGTCAAGCGCGGCCGCAAGCCCGGAAGCAAGGTCAAGCGGCTCAAGGACGGCAGCCGGGTCGTGGTGACCGGCCGCGCAGCCAATGCCCTGGTCCGCAAGGAGGCCCTGAAAAAGGCCAAGCCGGTGAAGAAGGTGGTCAAGCCGGCCAGGAAGGTCGCGGAAAAGCCCAAGCGGTCCCCTGGAAGGCCAAGGAAGGTCGCGGAAGCGCCCGCCCCGGCTCCGCGCCGCACGGTCCGCCGCAAGCGCGCCCCCCGGTTGCGCACCGGCGTGCTGGGCTGAACCGGCCTACGTCTCTGGAAACATGAACGGCGCGAAACCGCCGGCCGGCCCGCTGCGTTCAGCGCTGGCCTGCTGTGGAAAGTGCCGGTAAGATAGGCATTCGGCCCTTTTGCGGCCTACCCGGGAGTCCCTGTGTTGAATCTTCTTTCGGGCCTTGGCGTCGCCATCCTCCTGGCGCTGATGCTCACCCTGTTGAGGATCAGTGTCTGGATCACCTTTCCCCTAGGCCTCATAGGTGGCTTGGCCCTGTTCATCTACCTGGGCCGCAAGGTCCAGGGCCGGCTCGAACAGATCTTCAACCGCGCTTCGGAACTCATGAAGAAGCAGCAGTTCGACCCGGCCATCGAGGTCATGAAGGAAGGCTACAAATTGAACCGGTGGCAGTTCCTGGTGAAGGGCTCCATCGACGGCCAGATCGGCGTGGTGCAGTATCTGCGCAAGAAGAACGTCGAAGCGGAACCCCTGCTGCGTACCGCCAGCTTCCAGCACTACATCGCCAAGGCGATGCTGGGGATCATCCTGTGGAAACGGGGCGAGAAGAAGAAGGCCAAGTTGACCTTCCAACTGGCCCTGAAGTCCGGCAAGAAGGAAAGCCTCCTCTATGCGGTCTACGCCTATGTCCTCAACGAGATGAAGGAGCGGGAGAAGGCCGTGGAGATCCTGAACCTGGGCCTCAAGACCTGCAAGGATGATGAAAGGTTATTGCTAAACCGCAACAACCTGCAGAACAACCGGCCGATGAAGATGAAGGTGTTCGGCGAGCAGTGGTACCAGTTTATGCTGGAAAGGCCCATGCTTCGGCAGGAGCCGCCGCCGTTCGCCCGGATCTCGAAGCGTGCCCTTCGTGGTTGATATTTAATTCATTTCTTGGAGTTCAGCATGTCCGGCCACAGCAAATGGTCAACGATCAAGCATAAGAAGGGCGCCTTGGACGCCAAACGCGGGAAGGTCTTCACCCGGGTGCTCAAGGAAATCACCGTGGCGGCCCGGATGGGCGGCGGCGACGTGGCGGCCAACGCCAGGTTGCGGCTGGCGGTGGATCTGGCCAAGGCCAGCAACCTGCCCAAGGAGAACTGGGAGCGCGCCATCAAGAAGGGCACCGGCGAGCTGGAAGGGGTCGCCTACGAGGATGTGGTCTACGAGGGCTACGGCCCCGGAGGGGCCGCCATCATCGTCGAGGCCCTCACCGACAACAAGAACCGGACCACCCCCGAGATCCGGAGCTTCTTCACCAAGTTCGGCACCGAGCTGGGCGCGATCAATTCCGTGGCCTACATGTTCGTCAAGCAGGGCCAGATCGTGGTCGACCCCGAAGTGGCCGAGGACAAGGTCATGGAAGTGGCCCTTGAAGCCGGCGCGGACGATGTGCAGGACGAGGACGGCGCCTGGGTGATCACCACCGACCCCATGAACTACCAGGTCGTCAAGGATGCGGTGGACGCCGCCAAGCTGCCGGTGATCGAGGCTGGGATCGTCCGGAACGCCACCACCAAGGTCGAGATGGCCGGGGATAAGCTAAGGTCCTTCCTCAAGCTCATCGACCTGCTGGAAGACAACGACGACGTCCAGAACGTCTGGCACAACGCCCTGTTCGACGAGCCGGAAGAGTAGGCTTTCACGGCCCGGGTCAGACTCCATGTCCGGGCTCCGCCCGGGCATGGAGTGGGGGTGTGGGGGGACGGAGAGGGAGCGTAGCGACCGCGCGGTCCCCCCAGAGTGATATCACCGTTCCGCCACCCGCTGGAAGCGGAACATGACCCGGCGCTGGAGCGCGCGGCCCTCGGGACTCGACGGGTCGCCGTCCAGCTGGGAATCGCCATGAGCTTCGGCGGCCATGGTCGCGGGATCCATGCCCTGGGCGGTGAGGATCCGCACCACCGCCTGGGCCCGTTCCCCGCTCAGGCCCAGGGCGTCCACCGCCCTGCCCCGGCCCCGTTCAGCGGGGGCGGCGTGGCCTTCGCAAACCAGGGTGAAGCCGTGGTACTCGCTGGACATCTGACTGATGCGGCTGAGCAGGGGCTGGAACGCTGCGGGCACCTCCGCCCGGCCTTCCTCGAACAGCACCGCCCCCCGGAAGCTGACGATGCGCATGCGCACGCCCACGTCCTCGCCCGATACGGCTTTGAGGTTGGAGAGCTGCTTCTCAAGGTCGGCGGCCCGAGCCGGGTCAATGCCCAGGGAGCCGGGCAGGATTCCGTTGCCGCCGCCCTTCACTCCCAGTTCGTGCTGGAACGACTGCAGCACCTGCTGCAGCTTCTGCTGGTCCTGGGCGGAGAACGAGTAGATCACCGCGAAGAAGGCCATGAGCTGGACCATGAGATCGGCAAAGGTGATGAACCAGAGCCCTTCGAAATCATCCTTCCGGCGCAGGGGCCGCAGCGGCACCCTAGCCACGGACGGCCTCGCCGCGCCGGGTCTTGAACCGGGGCGCCAGGGAGGCGTTGAGCTGTTCTTCCAGCTGGCCCGGATTCATCTCCGCGGCGATCCCCAGGATCCCTTCCAGCATAAGTCGCTTATTCTGGAGTTCCTCCCGGGACCGGAACTCCAGCTTGCCGGAGATGGGAATGGCGAACAGGTAGGCGATCACCGCGCCGTAGAAGGTGGACAGCAGGCTCAAGGCCATGCCCTGGCCGATGCCTGACGGGTCCTTGATGCTCACGAACAACTGGACCATCCCGATCAGGGTTCCCACCATGCCGAAACTCGGAGCGGCGGTGGCGATGAAGCGGAAGATCTCCTGGCCCAGGCTGTGCCGCTCCTGGGTGGCGTGGATCTCCTGGGTGAGCACGTCGTTGAGGTAGGTCCGGTCCACCCCGTCCACCACCATGCGGATGCCCTGCCGCATGAAAGGGTCGTCAGGGAGGTGCTTCTCCAGACCGAGCACCCCCTCCCGCCGGGAACGCTGGCTCAGGGCCACCAGGTTGGTCACCACCGCATGGGGCGAAGCGGCCTGGGTGAAAAATGCCCGGGATGCCACCGCCAGGGCCGAGCGGACACTGCTCAGGGGGAAGCGGATGAGGGTCGAGGCGGTGATGCCGCCGAACACCACCACCAGGCTGGCCGGATGCAGGAAGACCCTCGGGTTGGGCCCCAGGGCGATGACCATGACCAGAAGGCCCAGGCCCAGCAGAAAGCCGATCAGTGTTCCTCGATCCATGGGACATCCCTCGTCAATTTATCGGCAAAGACAAGGGATAAAGAAAGTTTCGGGCCATAAGGGGTGGGCAGGATGGCCCCTGCCCCCCCTATTTCCCGACGATGATGAAGGCGTCGGTGCTGCTGGGGGTGGCCATGATGCGGTTGCCCAATTGGTTTTCGTCGAACCACATGCCGGTCCGGTCACCGGCGCAGGTGATCGAGGGGTTGAGGATGCCGGTGCTGCCCACCTGCTTGAAATTGATGGTGGCCCGGGTCCAGGGCTTCTCATCCTTGAACAGGTTGGTAAAGCCCAGGGTGATGGCGATCGCCGTGCCCGCCGTCCGGGGACTGGGGCAAACGGCCATTTTCACCTTCCTGCCGGGGTTGAGGGCAAACAGCTCCCCGGTGCTGCCGATGGTTACCTGGGGATTGTTGTCCATGTCGTAGAACTTGACGATGCCCACGGGCAGGTACTTGTCCACCACGCCGATGGCCCAGACCTCTGTCTTGGAGCGGTTTTCAATGATCCTGGGCAGGGGGTCCCCCTCCGGGAGGATGCCGCCATGGAGGGCGAATGGCGCCAGGGCCGCGCAGGCCAGGATGGTCCAGGCCAGGCCGGACCGGTTGGCGGAATTTGACATGGCTGGCTCCTTTAATCGAATATCAAATTAATTAATATTTAATTTCTGTCAAGACCCCAGAGGAGGGTGCGTGGGCCGATCCCAAGGCATCGAAGGGCCACCAGCGCACACGGTCAGCGGCTCGGGTTCGGGCCATGATGGGGTAATGATGGCGGCGGACCCTATCCCAGCTTCCGGCCCAGGGCCTCGGCCCGGGCCAGCGTCCTGGGGGAAAGGGACTGCTGGGGGTCGACGGCGGACAAGCCGATCCAGAGCTGGCCCACCGGCTTGGCGCCCAGGGCCATGGCCGCCACCTTCAGGGCGCGGGGGGCGCCGGTAGCAAAGGGCAGGAAGAAACCCGGCATGGCCGCCGAAGCCACCAGCACGGCCTGCTTGGCCGGATGCTTCTGCCGGGGAACGGGGCCGGAACGGGTGCCCCAGGGCCAATAGACACTGCCGAGCAATCGTTCCAGGAAACGCCTGAAGATCGCAGTGGTGTTGTAGAAGCTCACCGGAGTGCCCAGTACGATCGCATCGGCGGCGTCGACCTGGGCCAGGATGGATTGCAGGTCGTCCTTCTGCACGCACTCGCCCCGCGCCGCACCTTCAGTCTGGGTGCAGGCCCGGCAGTGGGTGCAGAATTCCAGATGGCCATCGGTCAGCCGGATGGTGGAGGTTTCGGCGCCCCGCTGGCGCGCCCCGGCCAGTACCGCGGCGATCGCTGAATCGATCGTCCCGCCCTGGCGATAGCTCCCGGTAATGGCTACGACCTTCCTGCCCATGACGGATTCCCCCGGCCGACCGCGGCCGTGCGGTTGGATAAAACCATAATAGCAGCGGGTGCGGGGACGGCCCGCTATAGCCCCGGGGGAAAGCCCATGACCAGGCGCACCAGGGCGATGCCGGGATCCACCCGGCCGTCGCGCCGACGGACGGTGATGGGCGCCGCCAGGGCCGGGAGGGCTGCGGCCTGTTCGAACCCGGGGGGCAGGTCGGTCCGCCGGGAGCCGGCGAACAGGGCGATGCCGTACGGCTCCCCCTCCTTGAAGATGATGTCCTGGCGGTGCAGCAACAGCAGCTCCGCGTCCCGGTAGGCCGCCTCGGCCCGCTCCACCTGGTCCAGGGGGAACACGCAGGCGAACACCCCGCCGGGGGCCAGGATCCGCGCCGCGGCCTGGGCATAGTGGCCTATGTGGCCGCGCACCTCCAGCCGGGCCGGGATGGCCTGGGGGTGGCTGGCTTCCACCCGGGTTCCCACCGGCCAGTAGGGCGGCGAGCCCAGCACCAGGTCGAACGGCGCCTCCCCCGGGAACAGGCCGGGATCGCGCAGGTCCCCTTCGTGGATCGTGTAGCGATCCAGCAGGCCGTTGTATGCCGCGCTTTTCCGGGCCAGCCGGGCGGAGATGTCCTGGGCCTCCACCGTATGCAGAGTCGCCCCGGGGCAGCGCCAGGCGGCCGCCATGCCCACGCTGCCGATGCCCGAGCCCAGGTCGGCGATGCGCCGGGCCTGGGGGCACCAGGTGGTCCCGAACCAGGCGGTGAGCAGATCATCGGTGGAGAACCGGTGCCCCTTGGCGTACTGGAAAATGCGGAAATGCCCGCAAAGATGATCCAGGGTCTCGCCCTCCTCCGGCTCGAGGCCTCCGGGCGGATGGGGGCCGGGGCGGGTCCAGCCTTTGTAGCTTGATTCACTCATCAGATTCCTCATCCTCGGGGGCATCCAGCGGATCGTCGATGCCGTCAAACAGGCCGCCCTTCAAGGGCAGTTCGGGCGGTTCCAGCCGGGCCAGGGCCAGGGCTTCCAGGTTGCCTTCGCCGAAATCGGCCAGCCGGGGCAGGTCGGCCAGGCTCTTGAGGCCGAAATGCAGCAGGAACTTCAGGCTGGTGGCGTACATCATGGGCCGGCCCACCACCGGCTTGCGGCCCACCGGCAGGATCAGCTCCCGCTCCAGCAGGCTCTTCACCTGGGTGGAGCAGCTGGTGATGCCGCGCAGCTCGTTGATCTCGGGCATGGTCACCGGCTGGCGGTAGGCGATGATGGCCAGGGTTTCCACCTGGGCCGGGGTGAGCTTGCCGCTGCGGATGGTGGTCACCAGCTTGGCCACCAGGGTCTGGTACTCCGGCGCCGCCGCCAGCCGCCAGCCACCGCCCACCTCCAGCAGGCGCAGGCCCCTGGGCGGGCATAGCCGGTCCTTGAGCTTATCCAGGCCTTGCAGCAGGATACCCTCCCCCAATCCGGTCAGCTCCCGCAGCCGGGCCATGTCCACCACCTCGCCGCTGGACACCAGGAGCGCCTCAAGGGCGCCGGGCAGATCGCCGCCGGCTTCCCAGAGGGGCTCGTAGAAATCCAGGGTCGCTTCTTCCAAGGCGGTTCCTTCAGGAAAGGTCAGGCAACGAAGCTGCCGAGCCGCTGGCCCAGCCGCACCGGGCCCTCGGTCAGCCCGGCCCGCCACATCCCGGCCTTGGGCCCGCCGATGAGCAGCACCACCGTGGAGCCGAACTGGAAGGTGCCCAGGTCATCCCCCGGCGCGCAGGGCAGGCCGGCCACCGTCAAAGCTCCGTTCGCGGGCAGGGCGCGGCCGCCCAGCCAGCGGGGAGCGATCAGCACGCCGCCCACATGGGTGGCACCCACCAGCACCGCCGCCACTTCCAGCCCCTCGTCAGGGCCGGTGCCCACCGCCACCCAGGTGGCCCGGCGATTCCGTTCGTACAGCCCGGGCACATGGGTGGTGCTGGCCTCGTTCACCGGCCAGAGTTCGCCTTCCACCCGGCTGACAGCCTCCACCCGGCCGCACAGGGGCACATGGATGCGGTGGTAATCCTGGGGCGAAAGATACAGGGTCAGGTAATGCCCCCCCTCGAACCGGTCCGCCCTGGGATCGTGCTTGAGCAGTTCCCCGACCCGGTAGGGCAACCCCTTGGCCTGGATCAATTGGCCAGCCTCGATCCGGCCGCAGGCCACCAGCCTCCCGTCCACGGGGCTGTTGATGAAACCCGGAACCGTCCCCCCCTGGGGCCTCAGTCCCGGCTTGAGCCTCCGGGTGAACAGCGCCTGCAGGCTCGGGTAGGCCTCCAGCGGGTGTTCCGCCTCGGCCATGTTCAGCTCGTAGGCCTGGACGAACCGCCCCAACAGCGGTGCCCGCAGGCCCGCCGGCAGTTCCCTGGACGCGGCCCAGCCGGCGGCGGCGGAGCCCAACCGTTTGGGATAGAAACGAAGCATCTGAAGGGAAAGGGGCCAGGGTGTCATCGTCTCTCAACTTATCACGCCCAGCCCGGCTCCCAGGGTCCATTTGGGCAAGGGACGGCGGGGGGGATGATGGTTTCGGACGGTTGGACCTTTCGTCCCGTCCCGGCAGTCCCTGCCGGAGGCTGCGGGATCGTTGGTCCGGGTCCCTGGATTGGCGCCGACCCAGTCCGGATCCCGGTTGTTGGCGCCGACCCACCTTTACCGTTCGCAGCAGGCGTGCTGCGAACGGTTGCCGGGTCCCTGCCCATCGGGAGTCGACCGTTGAGCATGGGGCGCCCTGCTTCCAGCTTTGACAGGCAGTGAATTGGAGCCGACAACCAGGCCGGCGCGAAAGGATGGTCCAAAGTCCATGACTGGGAATGCGCATGACCAAGCCACGTGCCTCATCCCAGGCACCTGATTACCAGCGCTCAATCGCTTTCGCATTGGACTGTCCGTGGTTGCTCGCGATCAAACAGGCCTTGGGCATTCCCGATCCCCGGATTGCCTGATCCTTGGGTCTGCCCCGGCAATGTATTCTTGAACCGACAAAGCCCAGGCGCAGCGGCCTGTCCAGGTTCCATGATCGTCACCTTCCCCGAGCGCTGCCTTCAAAATTCCCGAGAACTGCATGGAAAACACATTCAAGACCGTTGATGAAATCGCAGCCATGGCAGGCGTTTCCGTCACCACGGTACGGCTCGTGATCAATGGTCAGGCGGAACGTTATCGGATCAGCGCCGCCACCCGGAAACGGATCGAGGACTACATCACTGAATATGAGGTGATAATTAATCATGCGGCCCGAAGCCTCAAGCTCCAGCGGAGCGAGACCATCGGCCTCGTGGTCCCGAATCTGGCCAACCCCTTTTTCGCCCGGTTGATGTCCCAGCTGGAAAGCTGCTGCTCCGCCAACGGCCTGATGCTGCTGACGGCCTCGTCCCACGAGGACCCGGACCTGGAAGGGCTGGCGATCAAGCAGCTGTTGTCGCGGGGGGTCGACGGCATGGTGATCGCGCCGTGCCAGAAGCCATCGATCGGCTTGTTCGCACCCTATCTCCAGCGGGTGGGCGTCATCATGGTCGACCGCGCCTACCCGGGGTCCCCCTTCCCGACCGTCGTCAGCAACAACCGGGAAGGCTCGAAGCAACTCACCGAGCGCCTGCTGGCCGAATCCGGCGGCGACGTGATCTTCCTCTGTGCCCAGACCAAACTGCCCAGCATCCGAGACCGCATCAAGGGTTTCCAGGAAGCCGTCAGCGAATCAGGCTGCGCCGACTGGAAGGCCCTGGTCCGCTACGGCGGCGGCAGCGACAAGCCCACCACGGGCGGACAACTGCTCAGGGAACTGATCGAGACCCGGGGCGGGCTGCCCCGGGCCCTGATGTGTTCCTCCATGGTGGTGCTGGAAGGCGCCATGCAGGAGATCAAGGCGCAGTGGGGGCAGGTCCCGGCCGATGTCCTGCTCGGCACCTTCGACACCGAGGCCATGCTCGAGTACATCCCCAACCGGGTCTTCTCGGTCATCCAGGACGAAGCCGCCATCGCCAGGAAGGCCTTCGCCCAGCTGCTGGCCCAGGAGGGCGGCGAACCCACCCGGATCACCCGCGATATCATCCCCTGCCGGGTCATTTCCTAGGATCCTGGCTATGTAAAGGTTCGTGTTCCAGACCTTCATCAGGGTCGTCCCGGTCGATTGCTGGCGCAACCGGCCGTGACGGGAACTGAACCAGAATCCTTGCGCTGGTGTCCCGATTCACTGGGAAGCAGCCCCAGCAGGCTTTATGCGGTCGAAAACTGTTTCCTCAAACGGTAGGGACTCCGCCACCCGCCGCGTTTCAGCCGTTCTCGCATCCTCGCCAGGAAACTCCCGGACTTTCCGTGGCTCGGGTTCGTCGCCGTTGCGGTCCCATGCTTTTGACGCCCCGTAGCTATGTAGGCCCTGATTTTACGGCTCTCCATTCCCTTGAGGTTGGCTTCAGAGGCGTAGCCAAGCTTCTGAAAGCCGGTGACCGCGGCGACCCTGACGAAAGTCGGGGACACGGTCGATTACCGAGTCAGGCTCCCAGTGGGAATTGTGCAAAACGGGTATTCCCACCCACCGTTGCGTGGAGGATCCCGGTGCGGCTGCGAAGAACGCTTCCAGGCAACGGTGAGACGATCCTCCTGAAAATCTGGCCCATGGGCGACTACCGAACCAGCCTCCTTGGAGCGGCCGGCCACTGCCAACGCTCCCTCCCAAGCCACCAGAGGGTGAAAAAACAGCCAATGGCCTAGCGGCCGAGTCGGACTTACGCTTGCTTTAATCCATTTGATATCGATTTAAATTTATCGGATCATCTTGGTTCGGATCTCAGAACCCATGCACGATTCCATATAAATACAGGAATATCACCGAACCATCCTGCCCCAGGCCGGTGTCCTTTCACCGACCGCCAGGTCAGGAACATGGCTGGAGTACCGCTGCCAGGAGAACCTCATGACCCTTGCGCCCCACCCGTCCGTCCATGGGGAAACGCTGAAGGCGAAAGTCGAACAAGCCACTGGAGTCAAACTTAATCATTGCTATCAATGTGGTAAATGCGCCGCAGGTTGCCCGGTGGCCAGGGACATGGATCTCACCTCCTGCCAGATCCTGCGCCTGATCCAGTTCAGCAACCCCGAATGGGACCGGCAGGCGCTCCAGAGCGAAGCCATCTGGCTGTGCCTGGCCTGCGAGACCTGCTCCACCCGGTGCCCCCAGGAGGTGCAGGTGCCCAAGGTGATGGACTTCCTGCGCACCGAGGCGGTCCGGCGGGATATCGCCCACCCCAGGAGCAAGGACATTCTGGCCTTCCACCGCGCCTTCATGGATTCGGTGCAACAGACCGGCCGGCTCTATGAAATCGGCCTGGTGGCGGACTACAAAGTCCGCAGCCGCCACTTCCTCAAGGACCTCCTGCTGGCCCCCAGGATGCTGGTGCGGGGCAAGCTGCCGCTGGTGCCCCACCTGATCCAGGGCCGGGACGCCATCAAACGCATCTTCAAGCGCACGCTCGGGGTGAAACCATGAAGATCGGCTATTATCCTGGGTGTTCATTGCTGGGTTCCTCCCGGGAATTCGATGAATCCGTCCGGGCGCTGTCCCGGGCCATCGGTCTGGAACTGGTGGAGGTGCCCGACTGGAACTGCTGCGGCGCCAGCAGCGCCCACGTCCTGGACCACAAGCTGTCCCTGGCCCTCCCGGCCCGGATCCTGGCCCAGGCCGAAGCCGCGGGACTCACCGAGGTGCTGGCCCCCTGCGCCGCCTGCTACAACCGGCTGACCTCGGCCCGGACCGAACTGGCCCAGGATCCCGCCGCGGCCGCGGAGATCGCCGCGATCATCGAGCTGCCGGTCACCGGCAGGGTGAAGGTGGTGAACGTTCTGGAACTGCTGGACCGGTTCCAGGATGAGATCAAGGCCCGGACCAAGGCGCCCTTCCGGCGGAAGGTGGCCTGCTACTACGGATGCCTGCTGGTGCGCCCGCCCAAAGTGGTGGCCTACGACCGGCCCGAGGATCCCCACTCCATGGACCGGTTGATGGCGCTGGCCGGGGCCGAGCCCATCGAGTGGAACTTCAAGACCGAATGCTGCGGCGCGGCCTTTTCCGTCACCCGCACCGACCTGGTAGCCCGGATGTCCGGCCGGATCGTGGCCGATGCGGCCAGGCACGGCGCCGAAGCGATCGTGGTGGCCTGCCCCATGTGCCACTCCAATCTGGACCTGCGCCGGCCGGAGATCAACGCCCAGCTGGACGCCCCGAGCCAGGTTCCGGTCCTGTTCATCACCCAGGCCCTGGGCCTGGCCCTGGGCCTCGACCCGGTGGCGCTGGGCCTGCAGCGGCACATGGTGCCCGCCCTCGCCCTGCAACCCGCCGCCGTCGGCAAAGACTAAGGGAGGCCGACCATGTCACGAATCGGCGTATTCACCTGCCACTGCGGCGAGAACATCAACGGGACCGTGGATTGCGCCAAGGTGGCCGAGTCCGCCCGGACCGTGCCGGGGGTGGTCCACAGCGTGGACTACAAGTACATGTGCTCCGACCCCGGGCAGAGCATGATCAAGGCGGCCATCAAAGAGCACGACCTCACCGGCGTGGTGGTGGCGGCCTGCTCGCCGCGCATGCATGAGCCCACCTTCCGCAACGCCGTGGCCGAAGCCGGGCTGAACCCCTACCTGTGCGAAATGGCCAACCTGCGGGAGCACTGCTCCTGGGTCCACGAGAAGGGCGACGCGGCCACCCAGAAGGCCGCCGACCTGGTGCGGGTGATCGTGGAAAAGGTCAAGCGCGACGCGCCGCTCCAGCCGATCAAGGTGCCGGTCACCAAGCGGGCCCTGGTCCTGGGCGGCGGCATCGCCGGGATCCAGGCCGCCCTGGACATCGCCAACAGCGGCCACCAGGTGGTGCTGGTGGAGAAGTCGCCCTCCATCGGCGGCCACATGAGCCAGCTGTCCGAGACCTTTCCCACCCTGGACTGCTCCCAGTGCATCCTCACCCCGCGCATGGTGGAGGCGGCCAGGCACCCCAACATCACCCTCTTCACCTACTCCGAACTGGAGAGCCTGGCCGGCTTCATCGGCAACTTCAAGGCCACCATCCGCCGCAAGTCCCGCTCCCTGGACGAGAAGCTCTGCACCGGCTGCGGCCTCTGCACCACCAAATGCCCGAACAAGAAGATCAAGGACGAGTTCAACGAAGGCCTCTCCACCCGGGGCGCCATCTATGTGCCGTTCCCCCAGGCGGTGCCCAACAAGCCGGTGATCGACAAGCTCAACTGCACCTATTACAAGACCGGCAAGTGCAAGGTCTGCGAGAAGGTCTGCCCCACCGGCGCCATCCGCTTTGACCAGGAGGACGAGCTGGTCACCCTGGACGTGGGCGCGATCGTACTGGCCACCGGGTTCAAGCTGATGAAGACCGACCAGTTCCCCGAGTACGGCTATGGCAAGTACAAGGACGTGGTGGACGGCATGCAGTTCGAGCGGCTGGCCTCCGCCTCGGGACCCACCGCCGGCGCCATGAAGCGTCCCAGCGACGGCAAGCCGCCCGAAACGGTGGTGTTCGTGGCCTGCTCGGGATCCCGGGACCGATCCAAGGGCGTGCCGTACTGCTCCAAGGTCTGCTGCATGTATACCGCCAAGCACGCCATGCTCTACAAGCACAAGATGCACGGCGGCAAGGCCTACGTCTTCTACATGGACATCCGGTCCTCGGGCAAGGACTACGACGAGTTCGTGCGCCGGGCCATCGAGGAGGATGACGTCAGCTACATCCGCGGCCGGGTCTCCCGGATCTATGAAGAAGACGGCCAGCTGGTGGTCATGGGCGCCGACACGCTGCAGAACGGAAGACCGGTGGAGATCCGGGCCGACCTGGTGGTGCTGGCCACCGCGGTCCAGGCCCAGGACGGCAGCGAGGCCCTGGCCCAGAAGCTGCACGTGAGCTACGACCCCTACAAGTTCTTCGCCGAGGCCCATCCCAAGCTCAAGCCGGTGGAGACCAACACCGCCGGGATCTTCCTGGCCGGCGCCTGCCAGGCGCCGAGGGACATCCCCGAGACCGTGGCCCAGGCCAGCGGAAGCGCGGCCAAGGTGGCCGCGCTGTTCAGCCGGGACGAACTGACCCGGGAGCCGATCGTGGCCGTGGTCAACCGCCTCCCGCCCCCCACCTTCTCCTATTGCGTGGGCTGTTTCCTGTGCCAGAGCGCCTGCCCCTACCAGGCCATCGAGCAGGAGCAGATCAAGGCCAGGGACGGCAGCGTCCTGCGCACCCTGGCCAAGGTCAATCCCGGCCTGTGCCAGGGCTGCGGCACCTGCGTCGCCACCTGCCGGACCAAGGCCATCGACATCCAGGGCTTCAGCAACGAACAGATCTTCGCCGAGATCATGACACTTTGACATCTCCATGGGGGACCGCACGCTCGCTTCACGAGCTCCGAGTCCCCATCCTAGGACGCATGCGTCCTAGGATATGTAAGGACCAAACCCCACTTCATGCCCGAGCGGAGCCCGGACATGAAGTCCACCCGGAACCCCCACCATGACGGACACATTCGAACCCAAGATCACCGCTTTTGTCTGCAACTGGTGCACCTATGCCGGCGCCGACCTGACCGGCACCAGCCGTATCAAGTACCAGTCAAACGTAAGGGTGTTGCGTCTGCCCTGCACCGGCCGGATCGACTTCATGCTCCTGGCCAAGGCGTTCGCGAGGGGCGCCGACGGCATCATCATCTCCGGCTGCCACCCCAACGACTGCCACTATACCTCCGGCAACTACCATGCCCGGCGGCGCTGGATGGTCTACCGCAACCTGATGGACTTCATGGGCATCGACGTGGAGCGGATCACCTTCTCCTGGGTCTCGGCGGCCGAAGGCGCCAAGTGGGCGGAACTGGTGAACGAAGTCACCACCGGCATCCGGGCCAAGGGGCCTTATACCGAGTATCAGGAACTGGCCCACACGGGCGTCGAGTGAGGGCAGCGCAATGGACTTGAACGAGAAAGCCAAACAGTTGCTGGAAGCCGGCACGGTGCAGGCGGTGCTGGGCTTCGAGCCCGGGACCCACGGCGCCCCCCGCCCGGCCTTCGCCCGCGGGGCGGACCAGGCCGCGCGCCTGGTATCCGGCCCCGGCTGCGACCAGAATCTGGCCAGCTATGTCACCCGCGCTCCCGTGAAACGCCTGGGCAAGCTGGCCGTCCTGGCCACCCCCAAAGTGCTGCGGGCGCTGCTCCAGCTCATGGCCGAGCGCCAGATCCAGGAGCAGGATGTCCTGCCCCTGGCGCTGGATGCCGCCGGCCAGGTGGTGGAACTGGCCACCGCCCAGGCCATGGAGGAGCATCTGGCGCTGGAGCCTGATCCGGTTTCCACCCAGGACCGGGAGCTGCTGGACCGCCTGGGCCGGATGACCCGGGCCGAGCGCTGGGCGTTCTGGCAGGGGGAGCTGTCCCGCTGCGTCAAGTGCTACGCCTGCCGCAGCAGTTGTCCCATGTGTTACTGCGAGCACTGCACCATGGACTGCAACCGGCCCCAGTGGGTGCCGGTACCCAGCCACGCCCTGGGCAACCTGGAATACCACATGGTCCGCTCCATGCACCTGGCGGGCCGCTGCGTCCAGTGCGGCGACTGCGGATCAGCCTGCCCGGTGGGCATTCCGGTCCACCTTCTCACCTTCAACGCCGAGCAGACTGTGCACGCCCAGTTCGGCCAGCGGGCCGGCGCTTCCGCGAAGCTGGACTATGCCTTGTCCACGTTCCGTCCCGACGACAAAGAGAATTTCATCCGGTAGGGTGCTCCATGGCAGACACGTATCAGCTCTCCTCAGCATCCCTGGACGCCCTGTTCACGGCCATCCAGGGCGACGGCCGGCGCATCCTGGCCCCCACCGACCGGGACGGCCGGACCGAACTAAACCCGGTGCGAAATCCCGGCGAAGTGGCCCGGGACTATATCCAGACCACGATGTCGGCCAAGGCAGCGGTGTTTCCCAAGGTGGAGCAGCTGCTGAGCTACACGTTGGCCAAGGGCCAGGTGGACCTGGTCGATCCGGAACCCCAGGCGGTGCCCACCGTGGTGTTCGGCATCCGCCCCTGCGAGGCGGGCGGCTTCGCGGCCCTGGACGCAGTGTTCAACTGGGACACCCGGGACAAGTTCTTCAACGCCCGCCTGGACCAGCTGGCGGTGATCGCCGTGGGCTGCACCCGCAGGGACGAGGCCTGCTTCTGCACCTCCGTGGGCGGCGGCCCCGGGTCGGTCAAGGGCAGCGACATCCTGCTCACGCCTTGGTCCGAGGGCTTCCTGGCCGAGGTGCTCACGGACAAGGGCCGGGCCCTCCAGGCCCTGGCGCCGAAAGGGTTCATCCCGGCACCCGCGGTGGACAAGGCCGCCCTGCTGGTGGACGTGCCCGCCGCCTTCGACCAGCCGGCCCTCACCGCCAAGCTGCCGGCCCTGTTCGACGCCGAACTGTGGGGCAACCAGGCCCTGCGCTGCATCGGCTGCGGCGCCTGCGCCTTCGTCTGCCCCACCTGCGTCTGCTTCGACCTCCAGGAGGAGGCCGACGGCCAATCCGGCCGCCGGCTGCGGTCCTGGGATTCCTGCGGCCATTCCCTGTTCACCCTGCACGCCTCCGGCCACAATCCCAGGGCCAACCAGGGGGCCCGCTGGCGCCAGCGGGTCTACCACAAGTTCTCCTACTATCCCGACCGCTACGGCATGTTGGGCTGCGTGGGCTGCGGCAAGTGCACCCGCGCCTGCCCGGTGGATATGAACCTCCAGGAACACCTCCTCGAAGCCGCCCGGAGCTAGCCATGAGTGAAGCGAACATCTACCTGCCCCACCTCATGCGGATTGCGGCGATCACCGAAGAGGCCCCGGGCGTGCGCACCTTCCGCCTGGAGTTCGTGGATGCGGCCGCCGCCGAGGCCTTTGCCTTCCGCACCGGCCAGTTCGGGCTGTACAGCGCCTTCGGCGACGGCGAGAGCACTTTCTGCATCGCCTCCAGCCCGACCCGCAAGGGCTACATCGAGTGCACCTTCCGGGAAGTGGGCCGGGTCACGGCGGGCCTGGCCGACAAAGAGGTAGGCGACATCGTCGGGTTCCGCGGTCCCTATGGCAACGTCTTCCCCATCGACCAGTGGCAGGGCAAGAACCTGCTCTTCATCACCGGCGGCATCGCCCTGCCCCCCCTGCGCAGCGTCATCTGGAACTGCCTGGACCTGCGCGACCAGTTCAAGGACATCACCATCGTCTACGGCGCCCGCAGCGTCAACGACCTGGTCTACAAGGCCGAACTGAAGGAGTGGGAGCAGCGGCCGGACGTGAACCTGGTCTGCACCGTGGACCCCGGCGGCGAGACGCCGGAGTGGACCGGGAAAGTGGGCTTCGTCCCGCTCATCGTCGAGCAGTTGGCGCCCAGCCCCGACAATACCATCGCCCTGGTGTGCGGCCCGCCGATCCTCATCAAGTTGACCATGCCCCTGCTGCGCAAGCTTGGCTTCGGCGCGGAGAGCATCTTCACCACCCTGGAGAACCGCATGAAGTGCGGGGTCGGCAAGTGCGGCCGCTGCAACACCGGCAAGAGCTATGTCTGCAAGGACGGGCCGGTGTATACCCTGGAGCAGCTGGGCCAGCTGCCGGCGGAATACTGAAGGGGATTCAAACGGCGGCCCCGGCAACGGGGAGGACGATGGGCCAGCTCAATGAGCAGCTGGCTCCAGCCATCCTTGGGCGCTGAAATCAAAGCCCGATCGCCTCGGCTTCGGCTCGAATCGGGCTAGGCTACCCTGTGATCGCAGCCGCCTCTGCGGTAGCGAGAAATAAATTATTGGTTTATAATGGTTGGATCCCGGGGGGTCCCCATGGACAAGGCTGACAGCGTACCGGCAGTTCCGGCGGGGGTAGCCAAGGGGTTCCTGCGGGACAACCTCGAGGTGGTCTGCTTCGCCGTGGTGGTGATCCTGTTCTTCAAGACCTTCGTCGCCCAGCAGTTCACCATCCCCTCGCCATCCATGCGCAACACCCTGATGATCGGGGATCACGTCCTGGTGAACAAGTTCCTGTTCGCGACCCCGAGCTGGTCCTGGGAAGCCCGGCTGTTCCCCATGCGGCTCCCGCGGCGAGGCGACATCGTCATCTTCCGCTATCCCCTGGACCGGGACCAGGACTGGGTGAAACGTTGCGTGGCGGTCCCGTCCGACACGGTGCTGATCCGGGACAAGCGGCTGTTCGTGAACGGCAGGCTGATCACCGGCCCGTGGGAGCACCACACCCTGAAGCGGTCGGCGGGGCCGGTTGCGGGGCCGTGGCCGCCCGGAAGGCCCACGGGCCCCGCCGAAGCCTTTCCGCGCGGATTCCGGCCGCTGCTGCTCTGGCCCCACGCCGACCCCAGCGACCAGTCGGGCTACGGCCAGGTGCCCGGGTTCCGGGACAACCTGGGCCCGATCACCGTTCCTCCGGGCTACCTGTTCGCCATGGGCGACAACCGGGAGAACAGCGCCGACAGCCGCTACTGGGGCTTCCTGCCGATGGATCACCTGCGCGGCCGGCCGTTCCTGGTCTGGTGGAGCTTCCGGGAGGGCGGCGACGACGACACCAACGCCAACGTTCCCGGCAACCCCATGGACGTGCTCGGCAACGTCCTGGACGGCGCCCGGCATTTCCTCGCCTGGACCCGCTGGGAACGGACCGCTACCCTGCCGAAATAGGTCCGCTCAAGCCAGGTAGCGCCGGATCTCCTGGGGCCTGAAACAGTGGGCCAGGGCGGTGGCCTCGGTGATCCGGCCGGACCGGACCAGTTCGCCCAGGAACTGCTCCATGGTGGTCATGCCATCGGCCCGTCCGGTGGAGATGAGGGTGTACAGCTGGTGGTCGTCGCCCTTGCGGATGGTATTGCGCACCGCATGGCTGGCGTTCAGGATCTCGATGGCGGGCCAGCGGCCGCCGTTCTTGGCCGGGACCAACTGCTGGGCGACGATGGCGGTCAGGGCCAGGGACAACTGCTGCCGGATCTGGGGCTGGTTGGCCTGGGGGAAGGAATCCAGGATCCGGGACACCGCCTGGGAGGCGTCGTTGGTGTGCAGGGTCGACAGCACCAGGTGGCCGGTCTCGGCGGCGGTGAGCACCGTGGCGATGGTTTCCGGATCGCGCATCTCGCCCACCAGGATCACGTCCGGGCTCTGGCGCATGATGCTGCGGATGGAGCTGGCGAAGTCCGGCGCGTCATGGCCCACCTCGATGTGCTCGACGATGGCGGTCCGGCTGGGATGGATGAACTCCACCGGATCCTCGATGGTCACCACGTGATCGTGCCGCTCGCTGTTGATGATGTCGATGAGCGCGGCCAGGGTGGAGCTCTTGCCGGAACCGGTGGCTCCGGTCACCAGGACCAGCCCCTGGCGGGCCTCGGCCAGTTTGCGCAGGCCCGGGGGCAGATTCAGGGAGGCCAGGGAGGGGATCCGCAAGGGCAGCAGCCTCAGGCTTCCCGCCATGGTCCCCCGCTGGAAATGGACATTGGCCCGGAACCGGCCCATGCCCTCCATGGAAAAGCAGAAATCCACCGACCGGTTCCGTTCCAGTTCCCGGACCTGCCCGGGGGAAAGCAGTGGCACCAGCAGGCGCCGGATCCCCTCCCCGTCCAGCACGGCCCCGCCCTTCTGGTCCAGGCTGCCGCCGATGCGCAGGGCGACCGGGGCCCCGGCCACCAGCAGGAGGTCCGAGGCGCCCCGCTCCTTGGCCTGGCGGAGCAGCGGAGCCAGATCCGGGGACGGCGACCGCTCCTCCCGTTC
>Ga0302279_10002752_pt1 | contig 22824 bp, 17 predicted proteins | sample III_Bog_N3_3_FD_194541 | JGI IMG/M metagenome (GOLD analysis project Ga0302279, IMG submission 194541) | Peat permafrost microbial communities from Stordalen Mire near Abisko, Sweden - III_Bog_N3_3 | ecosystem: Environmental > Terrestrial > Soil > Wetlands > Peat | place: Sweden: Abisko...
CGCCCCAGTGGTGGAGGGAGTGGGCGAACACCAGCGGCACCAGCACCAGGGCGAGCCCGAGGGTACCCAGCAGGAAGCCGGTATTCAGATGATCCCAACGTCTTTTATTCTGCACTTGAACTCCCAGGAGGTGCGGAACCAGGTCCTGATTCCGGCGCTCGTACCAGTATCGGCCCTTTCCGGGGCCAGGATGAGGCCGTGAAATAAATATAATTGGGACTGTTGACACCTGCAGGATAAGAACCAGCCGATGGCCTGCCACACCGGCCCAGTTCAAGTCCCGACGGGGCTCAACAGCGCCGGCGTTTCGATCGGCATGGCGGCCGCTTGATAGCGGCCGGAGGCGTCCTCCCGCACCACCGTGACGGAACCGTCCCGGTGGGGCACCCAGGCTTCGCCGGACACCGGATCGCACCCCACCGCCCCGGCCTCCGCGCCGATGGCCAGGGTGGCCAGGCGCTCGCCGCCGACGCTGTCCAGCACCGCCAGCAGGCCGTTGGCGCCGGCCACGAAGAGCCGCCGGCGGGCCGGATCCAGGGCCGGCCCGCTGGGGTCCTCCAGATCCGGCACCGGGATCCGGGCCAGGATGGCCAGGCGCCAGGTGTCCGCCAGCAGCACCTCGCGGGTGTCCCGGAGGGTCACGAACAGGCGGCCCCGGCCATCGGCCACGGCGGTGCCGGGCCGCCCGCCCAGGGGAAGGGTTCCGGCCACCGCCCCGCCGAAGGCGTCGAAGGCGGTGGCGCTGCGGCCCCGGGTGTTGAAGGCGAAGATCCGCCGGCAGGCCGGATCGAACAGCACCGCCTCGGGCCGGCCGCCAGTGGTGCGCAGCTCCTTTTCCACCTCGAGGCTGTCCAGGTTGAACAGGGAGACGAGGCCGGCCCGGACCTGGCTGCAGATGCCCAGGCCCAGTTCCGGCGCCACGGTCACGCTGTGCACCCCACCCAGATCGGCCACGGCGCCCAGCGCCCGGCCCTCCAGATCGGTCACCCGCACCCCGTCGGCGACCGGGAAGTAGAGGCGCTGGCCGGCCGGGTCCAGGGCCATGCGCCGCCACAGATCCACGGGCTCCAGGGGACAGGACTGCGGCTCCGGGCCGTCGGCTCCGGCCAGGGCCTGGCCGCAAAGGCCCAGGGCCAGCATGAAGAATCGCGTTGTCCACATATCTCGCTCCCGGGCTGCGCGAGGGCCAGTATGCCCAATATCCGAGCAGAACGGTAAGGTTTTCCCACCTGGTCCGGAACCCGCCCAGCGGCTTCAGTTGGCCGAGGTGACCCGGTTCCGGCCTTCGGCCTTGCTGCGGTACAGCCCCTCGTCGGCCCAGGTGATGAACCAGTCGGGGGTGGTGGCGGCGGTCACCGGGGCGCACACGAACCCGAGGCTGAGGGTCACGTACGGGCCCACCTCGGAGTTGCCATGGGGGATCTGGCGCGCCTCCACCGCGTGCAGCAGCTTCTCGGCGGCGGCCCGGGCCCGCTCGGGGTCGGCCCCGGGCAGGATCACGGCAAATTCTTCGCCCCCATACCGGGCGGGCAGCTCCTCCACCCGGCGGAACACCGATTTCAGGACCGCGCCGATCTCCTGCAGGCAGAGGTCCCCGGCCACGTGCCCGTGCCGGTCGTTGTAGCGCTTGAAGAAGTCCACGTCGCCCATGATCAGGGCCAGCGGATCGCCGTTGCGCATGGCCCGGCGGATCTCCTTCTCCAGGACCGAATCGAACAGCCGGCGGTTGGCCAGCCGGGTGAGGCCGTCCTCCATGGCCATCTGCTGCAGCCGGACGTTGGCCTGCTCCAGCTCCGCCGTGCGCGCCTCCACCCGGCGTTCCAGCTCCTGGTTGGTCTTCTTGAGTTCCTTGGCCTGGGCCAGGTTCTGGGCGTAGAGCTGGGCGTTGGTGATGGTCAGGGCGGCCCGGTCGGCCAGGTTCTGGATGACCGCCTGGTCTTCCACCGAATACGGCCGGCTGGCGCCGCCCATGGCCAGCGAAATGGTGCCGATGGTGCGCCCCTCGGTGCGCATGGGCACCACCATCAGGCTGTGGATGCGGAAGCGCTCGAAGTACGGCTGGAATTCGGTCCGCACCAGGGGCAGCACCTGCTCCAGGGCCTGGCCCTCCAGGCGCAGGGCCTGCCCGCTCTGGGCCACCTGGCCGGCGCCGGGTCCGCCCAGGACCAGGGGCGGCAGCTGCCGGTAGTCGGGCAGCAGCGTCTCGCCGCCCACGTACGGCTGGGCCAGTTCGGACGGGTGCAGCCGGCCATCGGCGCCCAGCAGGTCCAGGGTGCACAGGTCGCCCACCTGCACGGCCAGGTGCTGGGCGATCAGCCGCAGGGCGGCCGCGTAGTCCGGACCCACCCCGGCCAGGGCCAGGGACACGGAGTTCTGGGCCTCGGCGCGCTTGAGCCGGGCGGCGTTCTCCATCTCGATGCGCTTGCGCTGGGTGATGTTGCCCGCGGTGGCCACCAGGCGGTCCTGGCCGCCGAGATCGGCCATCCGCAGGTTCATGTCCAGCCAGATCAGGTTGCCGCCCCGGGTGGTGCACAGCCACTCGAAGGTCTGGGGGGTGCCTTCGGCCGCCTTGCGGACCCATTCCTGGGCGGTCTCCCGGGTGTACGGCCACAGGCCGAAGGCCAGCCGGCCCAGATCCAGTTCCAGCAGTTCCTGGGTGGCGTAGCCGAACCACTCCCGGACCCGGCGGTTCACGTCCAGGATGGCGCTGGTGACCGGATCCAGGATCAGGATGCCGTCGTTGACCGAGTCGTAGATGGCCTGGAAGCGCTGCTCCCGCAGGCCGGGACCGTCCGCGCTCGCGGGCGTTCCTGGCGTCCCGGGCTGCTCCGACGGCTCGCCGCACATGCTCACGCAGAGCCCCCCGCGAAGGCGATGGCCCACAGCGCGAGCGGAAGAACCGTAGACATGCAGAACCCCTGGTTGCTATACATCATGCCTGCAAAGGCCGGCCTTGGCCAGTCGGACCGTTCAGGCGGTCCGGAGCCGCCGGGCGCGCCGGCGCCCCCACCACAGGTGCAGCCGATCGAAGTACAGGTAGATCACCGGGGTGGTGAACAGCGTGAGCATCTGGCTGAACAGCAGCCCGCCGACGATGGCGATGCCCAGCGGCTGGCGCAGCTCGGAGCCGGTGCCCAGCCCCATGGCCAGCGGCAGGTTGCCCAGCAGGGCCGCCGCGGTGGTCATGGTGATGGGCCGGAAGCGCAGCAGGCAGGCCTGGAAGATGGCCTGCTCGGGGGTGGTGCCCTCCCGGCGCTCCAGCTCGATGGCGAAGTCGATCATCAGGATGGCGTTCTTCTTGACGATGCCGATCAGCAGGATGATGCCGATGATGGCAATCACGCTCAGGTCGGTGTGGAACGCCAGCAGCGCCAGCAGCGCGCCCACGCCGGCCGAAGGCAGGGTGGACAGGATGGTGATGGGGTGGATCAGGCTTTCGTACAGGATGCCCAGCACCAGGTAGACCGCCCCGATGGCCGCGATGATCAGGATCCATTCGTTGGCCAGCGAGGCCTGGAAGGCCTGGGCGGTGCCCATGAACTCGCCGCGGATGGAGGCCGGCAGGCGGATCTGCTCCTGGGCCTTGTTGATGGCCGTGACCGCGTCGCCCAGGGCCACCCCCACCGGCAGGTTGAAGGTGAGGGTCACCGAAGGCAGCTGGCCCTGGTGGTTCACCGCCAGGGAGGTGTTCTCCAGCTGGTAGTGGGCGAAGGCGGACAGCGGAATGGGCTTGCCATTGGCGGGCCGGACGTAGATGGTGTCCAGGGAGTCGGGATTCTGCAGGAACTGCGGCGCCACTTCCATGACCACGTGGTACTGGTTCAGGGGGGTGTACATGGTGGACACCTGGCGCTGGCCGAAGGCGTCGTACAGCGTGTCGTCGATGAGCTGGGCGGAGATCCCCATCCGCGAGGCGGTGGCCCGGTCCACCACCAGGGTGGCCTGCAGCCCCAGGTTCTGCTGGTCGCTGTTGACGTCGGTCACCTGCTTGAGGGTGCGCATCTTGGCCATGACCAGGGGCGCCCAGCGGAACAGTTCCTTGGAATCGTCGCCCTGGAGGGTGTACTGGTACTGGGCGTTGCCCGACCGGCCGCCGATCCGCAGATCCTGGGCGGTCTGCAGGAACAGGCTGGCGCCGGGCACCCGGGCCAGCTTGCCGCGCAGCCGGGCGATGATCTGGTCGGCGGTGACCTTGCGGGTGCTGTTGGGGGTGAGCGACATGAAGAAGCGCCCGGTGTTGGTGACGCCGCCGCCGCCCACGAAAGCCATGGTGTGGGCCACATCCGGGTCCTGGCCGACAATGCCGGCCAGCTGGGTGAGCCGCACCTTCATGGCCTGGAAGGAGGTGTCCTGGTCGGCCTGCACCGCCCCCATGATCCGGCCGGTGTCCTGCTGCGGGAAGAAGCCCTTGGGCACGATGATGAACAGCACCACGGTCATGACCACGGTGCCCACCGCCACCATCAGGGTGAAGAACTGGTGCCGCAGCACCCAGGTGAGGGCGTTCTCGTACTGCTTGAGGATCCACTGGAAGCCGCGCTCGGTGGCCTGGAACAACCGGCCGTGCTTTTCCTGGTCGTGGGGACGCAGCAGCTTGGCGCACATCATCGGCGTGGCGGTGAGCGAGACCAGCATGGACATGAGGATGGCCACCGACAGGGTGACCGCGAATTCGCGGAACAGCCGGCCGACGATGCCGCCCATGAGCAGGATCGGGATGAACACCGCGCACAGGGAGATGCTGATGGAGAGCACGGTGAAGCCGATCTCCTCGGCGCCGCGCTGGGCGGCCTCCAGGGGACCGAGCCCGGCCTCGATGTGCCGGCTGACGTTCTCCACCACGACGATGGCGTCGTCCACCACGAACCCGGTGGCGACGGTGAGCGCCATGAGGGACAGGTTGTCGATGCTGTAGTTCAGCAGGTACATCACCCCGAAGGTGCCCAGCAGGGAGATCGGCACCACCACGCTGGGGATCAGGGTCGAGCGCCAGTTGCGCAGGAACACGAACACCACCAGGATGACCAGCAGGATGGAGAGGACCAGGGTGCGCTCCACGTCGCGCACCGAGGCGCGGATGGTCTGGGTGGAGTCGATCACCTCGGTGAGCTTCATGGTGGGGGGGATGGAGGCCACCAGCTGGTCATGCAGGGCGCGCACCCGGTCCACGGTCTCGATGATGTTGGCACCGGGCTGGCGGAACAGCACCACCATGATGGAGCCCTTGCCGTCGGTGATGCCGTAGTTCTGCAGGTTCTCCACCGAATTGTTGACCGTGGCCACGTCGGCCACCCGCAGGGCCGCGCCGGCCTTGTAGGAGACGATCATGGGCGCGTACTGGCTGGCCTTGAACATCTGGTCGTCGGTGTTCAGCGCCGAGGTGGTCGCCCCGCTGGTGATGGAGCCCTTGGGCCGGTTCACGTTGGCGGTGCCGAGGCTGGTGCGCAGATCCTCCAGGGACAGGCCGGCGGCGTTGAGCTGGGCGGGATTGACCTCCACCCGCACCGCCGGCAGGGCGCCGCCCCACACGAACACCTGGCCCACGCCGTTGACCTGGGACAGCTTCTGCTGGAGCACGCTGGAGGCCACGTCGTACATCTGCTCCCGGCTCATGGTGTCCGAGGTGAGCGCGTACAGCATGATCGGCGAATCGGCGGGGTTGATCTTGCGGTAGGTGGGGTTGCCGGGCAGGGTCGATGGCAGCTGGCTGCGGGCGGCGTTGATGGCCGCCTGGACGTCCCGGGCGGCCGCGTCGATGTTGCGGTTCAGATCGAACTGCAGGGTGATGGCGGTGGACCCCAGGGAGCTGGTGGAGGTCATCTCGGTGATGCCGGCGATGCGCCCGAACTGGCGCTCCAGCGGGGTGGCCACCGAGGAGGCCATGGTGTCGGGGCTGGCGCCGGGCAGGCTGGCGCCCACGGCGATGGTGGGGAAATCCACCTGGGGCAGCGGCGATACCGGCAGGAACTTGAAGGCCAGGATCCCGGCCAGGGCCACGGCGATGACCAGCAGGCTGGTGGCGATGGGCCGCCGGATGAAGGGAGCTGAAAGGCTCATAGAACCTCAGACTCCAGTTCCGCGGATGCCTGGACCAGGCCCGGGAACAACCGTTTGGCCACCCGGCCGAAGGCCAGGTAGATCACCGGGGTGGTGTACAGGGTCAGCACCTGCGAGAAGATCAGGCCGCCGATGATGGAGATGCCCAGGGGCCGGCGCAGCTCCGAGCCCACGCCGTTGCCCAGGGCCAGCGGCACCGCGCCCAGCAGCGCGGCCATGGTGGTCATCATGATGGGCCGGAAGCGCAACAGGCAGGCCTGGAAGATGGCCTCGGGCGGGGCCAGGTGTTCCTTGCGCTCGGCCTCGATGGCGAAGTCGATCATCAGGATGGCGTTCTTCTTGACGATGCCGATCAGCAGGATGATGCCGATGAGCGCAATGACGCTGAAGTCGACATTGAACAGCATGAGCGACAGCAGGGCCCCCACCCCGGCCGAAGGCAGGGTGGACAGGATGGTCACCGGGTGGATGTAGCTTTCGTACAGCACCCCCAGCAGCAGGTACATGGTCACCAGGGCGGCCAGGATCAGGAACGGGGTGTTCACCAGGGACAGCCGGAAGGCCTGGGCCGTGCCCAGGAACTCGGTGGCGATGCTGGGCGGGATCTGCATCTGGTCCCGGGCCGCTTCGATGGCCTTGACCGCTTCGCCGATGGAGGTGCCGGAGGCCAGGTTGAAGGAGACGGTCACCACCGGGAACTGGCCCTGGTGGTTCACCGCCAGGGGCGCGGTGCTGGTCTCGATGCGGGTCACGGCGCTGAGCGGCACGGAACCGCCCGCGGTGGAGCGCAGGAACACGTGATTCAGGGCCTCCGGCCCGGTGCTCTGGTCCGGCTGGTTCTCCAGGATCACGTGGTACTGGTTCAGGTCGGTGTAGATGGTGGAGATCTGCCGCTGGCCGAAGGCGTCGTAGAGGGCGTCGTCCAGGGCCTGGGGGGTGATGCCCAGGCGCGAGGCGGTGGTGCGGTCGATGACCAGCCGGGTCTGCAGTCCGGAGTCCTGCTGGTCGCTGGCTACCTCCCTTAGCATGGGCAGGGTCTTGAGCTTGTCCACGAAGCGCGGCACCCAGGTGGCCAGTTCCTTGGCGTCGGCGTCCTCCAGGCTGAACTGGTACTGGGTGCGGCTGACCCGGTCCTCCACGGTGAGGTCCTGCACCGGCTGCATGAACAGCTTGATGCCGGGCACCTGGTCCACCACCGGGGTGAGCCGGCGGATCACGTCGCTGGCGCTGAGCTTGCGCTCGGCCAGGGGCTTGAGGTTGATCTGGATCCGGCCGGAGTTGAGGGTGGTGTTGGTGCCGTCCACGCCGATGAAGGAGGTGAGGCTCTGCACCGCCGGGTCCTTGAGGATCTCCCCGGCCAGGGCCTGCTGGCCCTTGGCCACGGCCTGGAATGAGGCGGACTGGGGCGCCTCGGAAATGCCCAGGATCACCCCGGTGTCCTGCACCGGGAAGAAGCCCTTGGGAATCCACACGTAGAGCATGACTGTCAGGCCCAGGGTGCCCACCGCGACGAACAGGGTGAGGGTCTGGTGCCGCAGCACCACCTTCAGGGTCCGGCCGTAGAAATCGATCACCGCCTGGAAGATCCGCTCGGAGAACTGGTAGGCCCGGCCCTTCTCCTGGTCGTGCTGGCTCTTGAGCAGCTTGGAGCACATCATCGGGGTCAGGGTCAGGGACACGATGGCCGACATGATGATGGTCACCGCCAGGGTCACGGCGAACTCCCGGAACAGCCGGCCGACGATGTCGCCCATGAACAGCAGCGGGATCAGCACGGCGATCAGCGAAACGGTCAGGGAGACGATGGTGAAGCCGATCTGCTCGGAGCCCTTCAGCGCCGCCTCCATGGGCGGCAGCCCCTCCTCGATGTAGCGCATGATGTTCTCGATCATGACGATGGCATCGTCCACCACGAACCCGGTGGAGATGGTGAGGGCCATGAGGGTCAGGTTGTTCAGGCTGTAGCCCAGCACGTACATCACCCCGAAGGTGCCCACCAGCGACAGCGGCACGGCCACGCTGGGGATGATGGTGGCCGGGATGGTGCGCAGGAACACGAAGATCACCGCCACCACCAGGATGATGGTGAGGATCAGGGTGAACTCCACGTCCTCCACCGAGGCGCGGATGGTGGAGGTGCGGTCGGTGAGGATCTGCAGCTTGATGGCCGGGGGCACCGAGGCCTTTAGCTGGGGCAGCAGGGTCTTGATCCGGTCCACCACGGCGATGATGTTGGCCCCGGGCTGGCGCTGGATGTTCAGCACCACGGCCGGGGTCTGGTTCATCCAGGCCGCTTCCTTGACGTTCTCGGTGTCGTCCACCACCGTGGCGACGTCCGACAGGTAGATTGGCCGGCCGCTCTTGTAGGCGATGATCAGCGGCTTGTACTCGGCGCTGGTGAGCAGCTGGTCGTTGGCGCCGATGGCGAAGGCCTGCAGCTTGCCGTCGAAGTCGCCCTTGGCCTCGTTGACGTTGGCGCTGCCCACCGCCGTGCGCACGTCCTCCATGGTGAGACCGAACGAAGACAGGGCGTTGGGGTTGACCTGCACCCGCACGGCCGGTTTCTGGCCGCCGCTGATGCTCACCAGGCCGACGCCCGGCAACTGGGAGATCTTCTGGGCCAGCCGGGTGTCGGCGAAGTCCTCGACCTTGGGCAGCGACAGGGTGTCCGAGGTGAGCGCCAGGGTGATGATGGGCGCGTCCGCGGGGTTGGTCTTGCTGTAGATGGGCGGATTGGGGAGGTTGGCCGGCAGGTAGGTGCCGGCGGCGTTCACGGCCGCCTGCACCTGCTGCTCGGCCACGTCGATGTTCAGGTCCAGCACGAACTGCAGGGTGATGACCGAACTGCCATCAGAACTGCTGGAGGTCATCTGGTTCAGGCCCGGGAGCTGCCCGAACTGCCGCTCCAGGGGGGCGGTGATGGCCGTGGCCATGACGTCCGGACTGGCGCCGGGGTAGAAGGTCTGCACCTGGATGGTGGGGTAGTCCACCTGGGGCAGCGCCGAGACCGGCAGCTCCTTGAAGGCCAGGAGGCCGACCAGCAGCAGCCCCACCATGAGCAGCGAGGTGGCGATGGGCCGCAGGATGAAAGGGCGGGAGGGATTCACTGCGCACCTCCTGTGCGCAGCCCCTTCGGGGCGGGCCTGCGGCTCGTGGCGCTTCGCTCCTGCTGCGCGCTCACTGCTTGGCCTTGGCTTCGGTGGGGGCGACCTTCGTGCCGGGGCTGAGCTTGTCCAGCCCGTCGATGACCACCCGATCGTGCTCGGCCACGCCGCTCTTGAGGGCGATGGTGTCCCCCTCGGTGAGCAGGATCTCCACCGGGCGCAGGTCCACCGTGCCGGCGGCGTTCACCACGTAGACGAAGTTGCCCTTGGGGCTGCGCTGGACCGCGGCCGCCGGCACCAGCAGGACCTCGTGCAGGGTGTCGGTCTTCAGCCGGGCGTTGACGAACTGGTTGGGAAACAGGGCGCTGTCCTGGTTGGCGAACTGCGCCTTGAGCTTGACGGTGCCGGTGGTGGTGTCCACCTGGTTGTCCACCGCCAGCAGTGTGCCCGAGGCCAGCTTGTGGCTGAAGTCCCGGTCGTAGGCCTCCACGGTCAGGGCCTGGGCGCCCCGGCTGTTGGCCAGCACGTGCTGGATATCGTCGGCGGGGACGGTGAAGGTCACGTCGATGGGCGACAGCGGCGTGATCACCACCAGGCCGGTGGTGTCCGTGGCGTGGACCATGTTGCCGGCGTCCACCAGGCGCAGGCCGACGGTGCCGGACAGCGGGGCGGTGATGTGGCAGTAGACCAGGTTCAGCCTGGCGCTGGCCACGGATGCCTGGTCGGTCTTCACCGCGGCGGCGGCCTGGTCCACGGTGGAGACCTGGGTGTCCAGCTGCTGCTGGGGCAGGACCCCCTGCTTGACCAGGGTGCTGTAGCGGTCCAGATCGGTGCGGGCGTTCTTCAGGGCCGCCTCGTCCTTGGCCAGCTGGCCTTCGGCCTGGAGCAGCGCCACCTGGTAGGGCCGGGGATCCACCAGCATCAGTTCCTGGCCGCGCTGGACCACCTGGCCTTCCCGGAAATGCACGCTCATGAGCTGGCCGTCCACCCGCGTATGCAGGGTCACCGCATCGGTGGGCACCACCGTGCCCAGCCCGGTCAGGTTCACCGGCATGTCGCCCTTGCGCGCCTGGGCGGTCACCACCGGCACCATGCGCACCACCGGCAGCGGCTTGGCCTTGGCGGCCTGCCGGGACTGGTAGACCAGCCCGCCGACGATGGCCGCGGCCACGATGATCGGCACCACCACCTGCCAGCGCCACCGGCCGCCTGGACCGGCCTGGACCGCAGCGGCGGGCCCGCGGGAACTCTGGATGGGGGTGGGGTCGACCGTCGCGTGCTCGTCCATGGGCGTTGGCTACCTGTCAATAGGTGGGGGGACCGGAAGGGAATGCATCCACGGGCCAAGTGTAGAAGGCCGCGCTCGGCACCGTATTTATATTTATCGTAACAATTATCACTTATGACGCGCAGCACCCTTATTGCCAAAGCAAGGTAATGCACGCCTATCGCTATCATGGACCCCCGTCCCCGCGCCGCCGTTTAGGCCGGCCGGCGAAATGGTTCGAAAGCCCGGAAAGGCGGGGGGCATTCCGCTCCGGTGGCTTATCATGAGCCTCTGACATCTTTGAGGAAATCCATGAGCGAGAAGCCCCTTCCCAGTGCAAGCCCCGTCCTTCCGGCCATCGCCATCCTGGGCTTCGGCACCATGGGCAAGACCATCGCCGCCGGGCTGCTCAAAGGCGGACTCGCCTCCCGTGACAGCCTGCGCATCGGCGTGCGCCGGGCCCACCCCCAGGGCGTGAGCGCCCGGGAGGACGGCCTGGGCCTGACCCCGCTGCTCAACGTGGACGCGGCCAGGAGCGCCGACACCCTGGTGCTGTGCGTGAAGCCCCGGGACGTGGACGGCCTGCTGGGCCAGCTGCGCGAGGCCGGCGCCCTGGACCACCACCCGCTGGTGATCTCCATCGCCGCGGGCCTGTCCACCGCCAAGCTGGCCCCGCTGGCGCCGGACTGCCCGGTGGTGCGGGCCATGCCCAACACCCCATGCGCCATCGGCAAGGGGGCCACGGTGCTGACCCGCGGGCCGCTGGCCGAGGATCCGCACCTGGCGCTGGCCCGAGCCATCTTCGAGCCCCTTGGCGCGGTGCTGGAGCTGGAAGAGAAGCACATGGACACGGTGACCGGCCTGTCCGGCAGCGGCCCGGCCTTCATCTACCTGGTGCTGGAGGCCATGGCCGAAGGCGCCGTCATGCGCGGCCTGCCCCGGCCGGTGGCCCTGGAATTGGCCGCCCGGGTGGCGCTGGGCGCCGCGGAGATGGTGCTCGCCACCGGGCGCCATCCGGCCTCCCTGCGGGACGACGTGACCACTCCCGCCGGCTGCACCGTGGCCGGGCTCCTGCTGCTGGAAGACGGCCGGCTCCGCTCGGTGGTGGCCCGCGGCGTGGAGATGGCCGGCAAGGTGGCCGGGGAACTTTCCAAGTAGAGGCGAGGTCCGGGCCCGGCCCGGACCTCGCGTGGCACCCCCTGGTTCACCTCAGCCCGGCGGGAACGAACCGGGAGCCCGGGGCACCTCCAGGCAGGAGGTGCCCCATGCGGTCCATGTGCCCCAGGTCGGCGGCGCCCCCCCGGATGGTGGCTTTGGGGGTGGCTCTGGCGGTGGCTCTGGCGGTGGCTCTGGCGGTGGCTCTGGCGGTGGCTCTGGCGCGTCTCGCCCGCGGCCTGCTGGCCGGGATCCTGGTAGCCGCGTGGGCCCCGGCGGCCCGGGCGGCGTACGGAGAACTCCGGCGGGTAGCCTCCGAGGTGGACGTGCCAGCCGGCTGGGTGATCCTCAGCCAGGAGCGGAACCCGCTGGCCGCCGACGAAAGCGAAGAGACCCCGTGGCTGATCATGGACACCGCCGGGGCGCCGCCGGGCCTCCGGCTGAACGTGCTGTGCGTGTCGCCGGTGCCCGATGGCTGGACCCTGGTGGGCCGCCACGAGGACCGGGCGCGCTCCGACCACTACCTGGTGATCCAGGCCCCGGTCCCGGTCGACCTCGCCCCGGCGACCCCGGAAGGCTCCGGCGGCAGCGGGGTGGATCCGGCGTGACGGATATTCCCCAGGAGTGCTAGCATCGGGCCTGGCAAAGGGGGCCGTCCATGAGCACAAGCCAGGCAGACACCACCGCCATGACCGACTACCTGGGCATGGAGGATCTGTGCTCCGAGGAGGCGCGGATGGTGCGCCGGACCGCCCGGGAGTTCGTGAATCGGGAGGTGCTGCCCATCATCGAGGCGCACGCCCAGGCCCAGACCTTCCCTGCCCCGCTGGTGGCCCGGATGGGCGAGCTGGGCTTCTACGGCGCCACCCTGCCGGAGCGCTATGGCTGCGCGGGCCTGTCGCACACCGCCTACGGGCTGCTGCTGTACGAGCTGGAGCGCGGGGATTCCGGACTGCGCTCGTTCGCCTCGGTCCAGGGCGCCCTGGTGATGTGGCCCATCTTCACCTACGGCAGCGAGGCGCAGCGGGCCAAGTGGCTGCCCCTGCTGGCCAGCGGGGCTCGGATCGGCTGTTTCGGACTCACCGAGCCCGATTTCGGCTCCAACCCGGCCGGGATGCGCACCCGGGCCGAACCCGACGGCCCGGGCCGGTGGCGCCTGAACGGCACCAAGATGTGGATCACCAACGGCACCGTGGCCGATGTGGCGCTGGTGTGGGCCCGCTGCGGGGGGGAGATCCGGGGCTTCCTGGTGGAGAAGGGTACGCCGGGCTTTTCCGCCCCGGAGATGCACGGCAAGTGGAGCCTGCGGGCCTCGGTCACCTCGGAACTGGTGCTCGACGACGTGCGCGTGGACGAGGCGGAAAGCCTGCTGCCCGGCGCCCGGGGCCTCAAGGCCCCGCTATCCTGCCTGACCCAGGCCCGCTACGGCATCGCCTGGGGCGTCCTGGGCGCCGCGGACGCCTGCTACCAGTGCGCCCTGGACTATGCCCGCAGCCGCATCCAGTTCGACCGCCCCATCGCCGGCTTCCAGCTGCAGCAGGAGAAGCTGGCCTGGATGGTCACCGAGCTCACCAAGGGCCAGCTGCTGGCTTTCCAGCTGGCCGGGCTCAAGGAGCGGGGGACCCTGACCCCGGCCCAGGTGTCCATGGCCAAGCTGAGCAATGTCAGTGCCGCCCTGGAGATCTGCCGCCGGGCCCGGACCATCCTGGGCGCCAACGGCATCCTGGACGAGTATCCGATCATGCGCCACATGGCCAACCTGGAGAGTGTCTACACCTATGAGGGCAGCCACGACATGCAGACCCTCATCGTCGGTCAGGAAGTGACCGGCATCGCCGCCTTCCGATGAGGCGTCCGGCCTGAAAGGGGGAACGGCCTGCGCGCCGCGCTCGCCAGGTTCCCCCTTGGGCCTCCCGTCTGACCCGGGCCGAACCGGGCCCGGAAGGCCGCCCGCGAACAGGCGGTGCCCAGCGGGGTGGTGACGGAGATCGGGCCCCGGAGCGCCCCGGGCGGCACCGTGGCCCGGATGGCCATGGGCCCCACCCGGGTGAACGGGGCCTGGACGCCGCCGAAGGTGACCAGGCTGGCCTGGCTGAGGCCCCGGCCGACGATCGCCACCCGGGTTCCCGGCCTGCCGGCCAGGGGATGGCACCACCAGATGGCCGGCGGTGTGACCGTGCCCACATCCGCGAAGGAGGCGCCCAGGGCGATCGCCCCGCAGCCGAGCAGCAGGCCCAGCCATTTTTGGGATCTTCGTTTCCAGACGGGGGTGGACATGGTCGAACTCTCGAATCGGGGATGAAACACAAGCCGTGGCCTTATCCAGGGGCAGGCAGCGCCATGCTAGGCCAGCCCGGGCGCCGCGTCAAACCCGCCCCGGCCGGCCCGGGGGTCCGGGCCGGCCGGGCGAAGTCCAGGCATCAGGGGGTCTTGCTATCGGGATCCAGCGGATCGATGACCCGGCGGGCGGAAACCAGGCGCTCGGAGAAGTAGCGGGTGGCCAGTTCGCCGAACCGCACGCAGCGCTTCCCGGGTCCGCCCCAGTTGCTGGCGTGGATGAACTTCCCGTTGCCCATGTAGATCGCCACGTGGCTGATGCCCTTGCGCACGCCGCGCGTGCTGAAGAACAGCAGGTCGCCGGGGAGCAGGTGGTTCAGGTCCACCGGATCGCCCTGCCTGGCCTGGGCGCCCGAGGACCGGTTCAGGTCCACGCCTATGGAGCTGAACACGAAGTGCACGAAGCCCGAGCAGTCGAACCCGCTGGGGGTGATGCCGCCGTGCCGGTACGGCCGGCCCAGATAGGCGGTGGCCTTGGACACCAGCGACGCAAGGCGGCCGACCGGGGCCTGCTCCGGCTCCGGATCCGCAAGCGTCGCCGAAGCCGAGGGCAGCGCCGGGCTCGACTGCGCGCAGAGCGGCAGCGCCACTCCCAGGCTGGCGATCCACAGGAACCTACTCAGTTTCCGGATAAGCAAACGACGAACTCCTCGACTCCATAAGGGCAGAAGCAGCAATAGAACAAACCGAATTGGATTGCGACCCGATGTGGCAGTCTACCGCAACTTCCCGCAGGTACCAAACCCGGGAGGCCGGATCAAGCCAGGCCGGGGTTTTCCACGGTGAGTTCATTGCGCACATTGCCGGTGTTCAGCGTGGACATGGGCTCGAACAGCAGCACCTGGACCTCTTCCGCGGCCACCGGCTGGTGTTCCACGCCCCTGGGCACCACCAGGAACTCACCCTCCTCCAGGTGGATGTCCCGGTCGCGGAAGCGCATGACCAGCCGTCCCCGGACCACCAGGAACAGTTCGTCCTCCTGCTCGTGCAGGTGCCATACGAATTCGCCCTGGAGCTTGGCCAGCTTCACGTACTGCCCGTTGAGCGCGCCGGCGATCCGCGGGCTCCAGGTCTCGGTGATGTGACTGAACTTCTCGGCGAGATTCACCTTCTCCATGCGTGGCTCCGATCGGGGCCTCCAGGGTAGCAGTCTCCCCTCGCCGCGCATTCCACCGGCCGGACCGCGGATCCGTTCTTGGTCCCTGGGACGAGTCGTGGTAGGCTTTCAGTTCCCTGCCAAGGGAACTTCAGCCAGCTACGGGAGAGTTGTCCGAGTGGTTTAAGGAGCACGCCTGGAAAGCGTGTATACGGGCAACCGTATCGGGGGTTCGAATCCCCCACTCTCCGCCAGTGAAACGCCCCGCAAGGGGCGTTCTTCGTAGAGGGCGGGGGGGGATTCGAATCACAGAATGGCTGGCAGGTAGGTCAAGCGGAGCACGCACCGCGTGCGGAGCGGTCCGGCGCAGCCGGATGACCGTGCCAGCCATTCGTGCGGCCGTAGCGGCCGGCAGGCCGCGGAGGGAATCCCCCACTCTCCGCCAGTGAAACGCCCCGCAAGGGGCGTTCTTCGTAGAGGGCGGTGGGTCATTGCGTCCACGCAACCCCCACCACTCGGAAGCCCAGGTTGTTGTTGCGATTGACCGGGGTGAAGTAGTGGAGACGGAAGGTCGACCGAACGACGGTGTCATTGTCGTACCACGAACCGCCGCGAACCACCCGGTATTCTCCATTCATTGGACCCTTCGGATCGGTCACCGACTCACTTGAGTACTTGCGATACCAATCCTGGCACCACTGCCAGACGTTGCCTTTCATGTCGAAGAGACCCCAGGCATTCGCTTGCTTTTGGCCCACAGGATGGGTCGTGGTTCCACTGTTCCCACGGTACCAAGCCGTGGCATCCAGGTGCCCGTATGGCTCTCCCGTGCTGCCTGCTCGGCATGCGTACTCCCATTCGGCCTCCGTCGGAAGCCGAAAGGTCCCCTGCTCCATAGCGTTCAACCGAGAGATGAACTGCTGGCAGTCATCCCAACTCACACACTCCACGGGACGATCATCACCCTTGAAATTCGAAGGGTTGTTGCCCATCACTGCCTGCCACTGAGCCTGGGTCACATCGTACTTGCCCATCCAGAAACCTTGAGAAATTGTCACCTCGTGAACTGGCCCCTCATCGCCTGCAAAGAGTCCGCTGGAACCCATCTTGAAGCTGCCAGCCGAGATATAGACCAGGCTGAGCATGGCCCCGTTGCCCAGGTCCACTTCATCCGTATCCCCCAAGTCGCAGCTGATTTGCCGGGACGGGGAAAACTGCCCGACGGGCGAGGCCACGACCAGACGTACGCAGGTAACCTTCCCATCCACCACTTCAAAACGCCCTTCCAAACGCTGGCTGTCCCCGGCATCACATAGGGCTTTGGCCTGATCTCGGTCCAGCTTCAGGGTGATTTTCTTGGACCGCACATAGGGCTTGGCCCAGGTCCCGGGTTCGAGGACCACCGGCAAGCGGTGCTTGTCGATGTCGTAACTTTCAGGCTGGGGAATGGCCCGGCCAAGGGGCAGGGAAGGAAGGGCGGCGATGCGTTTCTCATACTCGGTCTGGGTCTCGAATCCATCTTTCGCCAGCACCTTCCATGGCTCGGGGAGGTTGACGGAGGGTGCGAGCGTGGCGATCACGGGTACCGGTGCAACAGCTTTGGCGGGCAAAGGCTGGACAGGAACCGCCCCTGGCCTGAAATAGAAATCCCCCGTCAAGGAACTGCTGTCCCATGGCACCTGCTCATCATTCGAAGCCAGCTTCACGCCCACCCGCACCCGCTTGAAGACCTCTTCGACCTTGAGTCCGGGCTGGTTCAAGGCTTCGAGGAACTTCTGGGTGTAGAGCCCATTGGCCCCAGTCCCATCGCTGGCGGTCTTACCGGGGGCGGTAGAGAAGGCGACGTAGGTGCCGGTCGGAGCCTCCATCTGGGCCAGACCGCTCAGCCCTCCCCTGCGCCAGGAGCGACCGAAAGGATCGTTCCTGCAGGCATCCAGGATCATCAAGTTGAGGCCGTTGCCGGCACTTTCCATCTTGGCCAGCACCTCGCTGGCATCCAGCGCCTTGAAGCGAACCTCGTCCTCCTCGGCGATGTCGGCACCCACCGGAATCAGGTAGTTGCTCCCCTTCACCTGCATGCCGTGCCCGGCATAGTAGAACAGGCCCACGCTCCCAGACTTGAGCCGCTGGCCAAACTGGCGCAATGCGGATTCCATCTGCGGCAGGGTGGCGTTGACCAGGGTCTGGACCTGGAACCCACACATCTGGAGCGCAGCCGAAACGGATCGGGCGTCATTGGCTGGATTCTTCAAAGGCGAGGTCTGGTAGGCACCGTTGCCGATCACCAGGGCCACGCGGAATTCCTGCACCGTGGCCTGCTGGGAGGCGGGCATCACCGCAACGGCACGGGTGGCGTTGGGGACTTGGGCAACCACTGGGACGAAGGCAGCGAGGGCTGCAAGCAGACCTACCAACCCGATTTTCAGGATCGTCATGTGGACCTCCAGGGAGGCAGCTTCAGATTTCCGGACCCAGGCGCAGGCAAGTGCCACCCAAACGAGGGCTTGGGTGCCCCCCGCTGCGCCCCAAGCATTCCAGGTCGGAGGGTCACTCGCTGTCGACTTTAAGCCAGCAGGCCTGATAACGATCATCCTGCCGTCTATCCTTGAAAACTTGATGGAAAATTTCTTTTATGCCCTTGGCGGCCATTTCATTCCGCTGTCCTTCATAATCTGCCCGGCTTCTGCCAAAGCAATAATGGGACTCCCAATGACCTTTCGGGAAGGGCTGGAAGATCGCTCGATATTCATATTGCGAGGTGCCATTACGGCCATCGACCCATGCTATGAAGAATCTATGTTCGCGTTGTTTATTTATCTCAGCGATCAATGAAATGCGATCCAGCCAGGCCGTTGGCTGGGCTGGATCGCTGGAAACGCCGAGAGGAAGCGGATTAACCGTCTTGGATCCCTCGATGGCGGCAGAATCCGTGCTCATGGCCTGGACGGGACTTTGGCTCTTTGCTTGGAATCTGGCTTGATCCAACTCCAGTTGCTTTCTAGCCAATTCAATTTCCTGTTTTTGGCGGGCCAACTCAGTTTGGTCTTTTGCCAGTTCTGCTGAGGCTGGAGTCATGGATTCCGGAGAACCGGACACAAAATAGAAATCGCCAAGAGATTGGTCATAAAGAGCCGGAACCTGCTCATGGCCAACCCCACTGGCAAGCCGCACCACTTCATTCCGAACATTCCGAAGCATTCGATCCACTGGAATGCCCGGTTTGCGGATTTCGTTGACCAGGACGCGGGTAAAAAGCCCATTTGGGTTGCGGTCGTCTGTCCCCAGCCGATCCAGGGCCTCCTGGCCCGTGCCTGCGGAGTAGAGCACCATCTGACCCGTGGCGGCGGTGGTGGGTGCCAGGCCCCGGCCCCCGATGGAGCGGCCCATACCCTTGAACGGATTATTCCGGCAGGCGTCCACGATGGCCAGGGAGAACTTCGCCTTCTGGTCCTGGAGATCATCCAGTATCCGCTGGAGCGGAATGGCCTCATCACGCACCTGGTCTTCGCTTTCGCCGTGAGCATCCACGGGTAGCAGCATATTGGAGCCACCGATTTGCACCCCATGACCGGAGTAATAGAACAGCGCAACGTCGCCACCCCGGATCTGGCTCTTGAAGGTCCGAAGGTCCGCCTTCATCCCCTTCTCGGTTTGGTCCAGTTTCAACATCACCTGGAAACCCATCTGCTCCAAGGCTCCGGCAATGGCCTGGGCGTCTGCCTTGGCATTCTGGAGGGGTGCCACGGACTGGTAGGTGTCGTTGCCAATCACCAGGGCCAGGCGTCGCTCCCCCTGCGTATCCACCCTGGATGCAGGCTTCAAGACCACGGCACGGCTGATCCTGGGGGCTTGAGCCCGCATGGGGGTGAAGAAGGCCAGGGAACCCAGCAAAATCCCAAACCCGATTTCCGGGATTGCCATGTGGACCCCAAAGAAGACAGCTTCATCGGTCAAGACAGAGGCGAATCGAATGATTCATTCTACCGCTACCGGCCGCCTCGGCGCGTCCTTGTGACGGCCGGCCGAGGCCTGGACCGCCGGAACCGTTTGGGTAGGATGACCAGGTGCCGCTTTCATACCTCGACAAGATCATGAAACTCCTGGAACTGGGCGGGAGGGGCAACTCGAACCCGCACGAGCGGGCGATCGCCAACGAGAAGGCGGAAGCCCTGATGCAGCGCCATGGCGTCAGCCGGGAGGACATGCGCGAGCGCTACCGGCAAGAGCACGGGCTGCCGGCCCGCACCGCCCCCCGCGCCCCCAAGCCCCCGGCCCCGGCGCCGGACCCGGTGGAGCTGGAGCGGCTGCGCCAGGCGGCCCTGGCCGCGGAACGCGCCCGCCAGGAGCGGGAGGCCCGGAGCCGCCTGCTGCGGGAACAGGCCGAACGGGCCCGGGCCGAGGCGGAACGCGCGGCGCGGGAGGCGCTCACGGCCCGGCTCCGCGCGGCCTTCCAGCAGTCCCTGGTGTCCCACCCGGACTTCACCGACTTCATCGATCACCTGGCCACCCTGGGGATCCAGATCGTGCTGGGCGCCGACGAGCCCCCGGAACGGATGGTCTTCCGCTGGCCCCCCTCCCGGGTGGCGCTGCGGGCCGCGCAGCTGGGGGCGGAATGGGACTGGCCCGCCCTGCTCGGGCACGGGCTCTGCTACGATGCCAGGGACCTGCGCCACCGGCAGACCCTGGCCCTGATGGTCATCAAATAGCCGCGGGACCGCGGGCGCCCTTCCGGGCAAACGGATCCGTCGGCCGTGGCCATCTGCGGTATCCTCGGTAACACGGAACCGGCTGGAGGGCATTGTGACGAAGATGGATCTCGTCATGTTCGAAGAAGAATTCGAGCAGCTGCAGGAGATCATCGGTCGCCTGCAGGTGGATTCCGCCAGCAAGGTGGTCTTCCTGGTGGACAAGAACGGCCAGCAGATCGCCGCCGCCGGGGATGTGCGCAGCATCGACGCCACCAGCCTGGCTTCCCTGACCGCCGGCAACGTGGCGGCCACCGACGGCCTGGCCAAGCTGATCGGCGAAAAGGAGTTCAGCCTGCTGTTCCACGAGGGAGAGAAGGACAACCTGCACATCTCCATTGTCGGCAAGCGGGGCATCCTGGTGGTCATCTTCGACCAGTCGTCCAGCCTGGCCCTGGTCCGGCTCCGGGTGAAGAAGGCCAGCCGGGAGCTGGCGGAGATCTTCGAGCGGGTGGAACAGCGCGCCAGCACCCAGGCTTCGGAAACGGCCCGCTTCGAAAGTCCCTTTTCGGAGATCACGGACGAGGACATCGACAAGCTCTTCGGCGACTGACATGAACGAGGGGGACCGCCCGTTCGCTTCGCTCACTCTGAAGCAACGCATGCGTTGCTTCCCTCGTGCTCCCCGTCCGAATAGCCCTAACCTCCGGACCCCACCATGACCTTCATCAACTACGCGTCGCGCGAAATCAACTGCAAGATCGTCTACTACGGTCCCGGCCTGTGCGGCAAGACCACCAACATCCAGTGGATCCATGCCCAGGCCAACCCGGAGAAGCGCGGCAAGCTGGTGAGCCTGGCCACCGAGACCGACCGCACCCTGTTCTTCGATTTCCTGCCCCTGGACATGGGCGTGATCAAGGGCTTCAAGGTCCGCTTCCACCTCTACACGGTGCCCGGCCAGGTGTTCTATGACGCCTCCCGCAAGCTGATCCTGCGTGGCTGCGACGGGGTGATCTTCGTGGCGGACAGCCAGCGGCCGCGGCTGGAGGCCAACATCGAATCCATAGCCAATCTGGCCACCAACCTCAAGGACAACGGGTTCGATATCCGCACCATCCCGTACGTGCTCCAGCTGAACAAGCGGGACATGCCCACCACCGTGCCGCTTCAGGAAATGGAGGAGCTGCTCCGCTTCCACAGCGAGCCCATGATCGAGGCGGTGGCCTCCAAGGGCATCGGCGTGATCGAGTCCCTGAAGGCCTGCGCCCGACAGATCCTGATGGAACTCCAGAAGAACTAAAACACCTCTTGAACCGGCGCCAGGATTAGATAGAATGGTGTCTCAGCGATCCGGCGTAGCTCAGTGGTAGAGCAATCGGCTGTTAACCGATGGGTCGTAGGTTCAATCCCTATCGCCGGAGCCAACAAGCAGGCCCCACCTTCCAGGTGGGGCTTTTGCTTGTTCGGGCGCAAACTGCAGATATCCGCTTGACCCGCAGGTCGGGGAAGACCATCCTGATCATGCCAGTAAGAATAATCATATAACCACCCGCGCGGGGCGCCCAGCCCCGGCGCCCCCCGGAGAGGTTTCCATGACCCATACCTATCGTCCTGAAACCATCGCGCTGCACGGCGGCCAATCGCCGGATCCCACCACCCGGAGCCTGGGGGTGCCCATCTACCGCACCAGTTCCTACGTGTTCAACAGCACGGAACAGGCGGCCGACCTGTTCGGTCTGAGGGAGCTGGGCAACATCTACACCCGCATTGGCAACCCCACCCAGGATGTGCTGGAGCAGCGGCTTTCCCAGCTGGAGGGCGGCGCGGCCAGCCTGGCCCTGGCCTCGGGCACCTCGGCCATCTTCTATTCCATCATCACCCTGGCCCAGGCCGGTGACGAGATCGTCAGCGCCAACAACCTCTACGGCGGCACCTACACCCAGTTCGACGCCATCCTGCCGGCCCTGGGCATCAAGGTCCATTTCGTGGATCCCAAGGATCCGGAAGCCTTCCAGAAGGCCATCACCCCCAAGACCCGCGCCATCTTCATCGAGGGCATCGGCAACCCGACCCTGGACGTGGTGGACTTCCAGGCCATCGCCGACGTGGCCCACCGCAATGGCCTGCCGCTGATCGTGGACGCCACCTTCACCACCCCGATCCTGCTGAAGACCATCGAACACGGCGCGGACATCGTGGTGAACTCGCTCACCAAGTGGATCGGCGGCCACGGCACCGGCATCGGCGGCAGCATCACCGACGCCGGCACCTTCGACTGGAAGGCCGGCAAGCACCCGCTGTTCACCGAACCCGACCCCAACTACCATGGCCTGCGCTGGGCCCTGGACCTGCCCGATGCGCTGAAGCCGATCGCCTTCATCCTGCGCGCCCGCACGGTGCCCCTGCGCAACCTGGGCGCGGCCATCGCCCCGGACAATGCCTGGCTGTTCCTGCAGGGCATCGAGACCCTGCCCCTGCGCATGGCCCGGCACAGCGAGAACGGCCTGAAGGTGGCCCAGTACCTGCAGAAGCATCCCAAGGTCGCCTGGGTGCGCTACCCCGGGCTGCCCGGGGATCCCTCCCACGAACTGGCCGTGAAGTACCTCAAGCACGGCTTCGGCGGCATGGTGGTGTTCGGCATCAAGGGCGGCTCGCCGGCCGCGGTGAAGCTCATCGACAACCTCAAGCTGTTCTCCCACCTGGCCAACGTGGGCGACGCCAAGAGCCTGATCATCCACCCGGCCAGCACCACCCACTCGCAGCTGTCCGAGGCGCAGCAGCTGGAGGGCGGGCTCACCCCTGACCTGGTGCGCCTGTCCATCGGCATCGAGCACGTCGACGACATCATCGGCGCGCTGGAGGAAGGCCTCGCCCTGGCCTGATCCAGTTCCCGGCAGCAAAGGACCCCGGCTTCGGGGTCCTTTTTCATGTCCGGTTCCAGGTCCGGCCGGTTCAGGCCTCTTGCGGACTCCGGGGCTTGGGGGTCCGGGCCTTCAGGAAGTCGTCGATGCCCCGGGCGGCCGTTTTGCCGTCGCCCATGGCCAGGATCACCGTGGCGCCGCCGCGGACGATGTCGCCGCCGGCGAACACCCCTGCCACCGTGGTGGCCTGGTGTTCGTC
>Ga0302279_10002753_pt1 | contig 22813 bp, 18 predicted proteins | sample III_Bog_N3_3_FD_194541 | JGI IMG/M metagenome (GOLD analysis project Ga0302279, IMG submission 194541) | Peat permafrost microbial communities from Stordalen Mire near Abisko, Sweden - III_Bog_N3_3 | ecosystem: Environmental > Terrestrial > Soil > Wetlands > Peat | place: Sweden: Abisko...
GCATTGTTGAGATGTCAGATACCTCTAACAACGCAGCTCGAATTAGGGCCGCCGACCGTTTGCTCGCGAAATATCCAGGCTAGATCCGACTACGCGGAATTTTAACGGAACTGAATTTTTTCAAACATTGACGTGCGCCCCATGGGCTAACGGGTTCGTTATTTCAGCTGTTGAGGATGCGAAATCCGTCGTTATTCGACTTGATTCGAATCTTTCCGTCCTTTGGACCAGGCAAGTAGCTGTGGGAGGGTTTGGTGCTCCCACAATGATGCAGCCTCAAGAGCTGTCTGATGGGAACCTATTTTTCCCCAGCCCTGGAGACATTTTCATTATTGAGCCAAGTGGCAGTGTCCGATACCACAAAGCTATGCCATCCTGCCGCTGGTTACGAACAGCGGTTTTTGAGAGGCGTTTGCGTTTCGCATGCGAATCCGAAGTGGCAGACGCGAGTATACGGGTAGTTGAGTACGATGCTTCATTGAACATTAAGAGTTCATTATACTTTCACGGCAAAAATACGGGCTTCCCTCTGCTTTCAGAATTTTCGGACGGAAAATTTCTGTCTCTAATAAACAAATCCAATTCTACTGGACCACTTGCGACTCTATTCGACGCTCAAGGAAAAATATTAGGAGAATTGGCCATTCCAAGTGGCGGATTAGAAGACGGAATTTCTGAAAATATTGGAAGCGGTGCAGTAATTCTTGTTACGGATGAGAAAGATGATCATTTCGTTCCACGGCTCTACTGGCTAAAGTACTAGAGCGCAGACGTACGACCTTTTGCGAGTTGTGAGCTTGCAAGGCTTTAGTTGGGGACAGGAGGTTTTGGTTTCTTCGGATTGTCATGCAACAAGGTCGACCGTCGGCTTTCGGTGCGTTCAATCACGCCAAGCCGATGACTGCTATCGGTCTAGCCTTGACGGCCGCTGCTCGGCCGCAAGAATGTCAAGTTTCGGGTTTCGAATTTGGCACGACGGATGTCAGGTATGGGTCGACAACGGCCAAAGCCTCACCCGAAAACGGTCGGCAAACGCATCAGCCTGCGCATCCTAGGCTGAAGCATCTTGACCGCACCGCCTCCGAACCAGACGCGCGCAATCGAGCGTCGCGGCGTGCTCCGGTCGCTGAAGGGGCGGGGTTGACGCCAAATGACGGCATCCGGTCGAGTCTAGATTTTTGCGTGGCGTCGCACGCGCGAATCCCGCGACTTCGCACAGGACGACAGCAACGCCATCACACGCGCAAGCTCCACAGCCTGATTCGTCAGGCGACCGCGACCGAACTCAACGAAACCCCCGCCAGCAATCGCCGCAGGCGACTGGGGCGCGTGGTGCCGCGAACGGCGGCAAGCGGGTAACACTGATCGGCGCGCACCTTCAGCGATGCAGCGCCGCGCAGCGCGCTGACGGTCACGACCTCACGCGAAGCGATCAGCAGCGATTCGCCGGCGCCCAGCACCACGTCGTTGCGTTCGCCGTCCACCGTCACCCAGACGAAGCCTTGCATCACTTCGATGCGCGAGCCGCAGGCTTCGCGCAGGCGGGCGACTTCGTCGTCGGCCAGGTTCAATTGGGCGCGTTGGGCGGTGAGCAACATGATGGGTCTCCGGTTTCGAGTCAGCTCCCCATGCCGAGGCTGCATCCGACTCCACTTGCCGGAAAGGAATAGGCTGTCACATCGGGGTGAGAGAATCATCGGGCTTTCCCGGACAACGATCCAACGTTCAATTGGCATTGCATCCATTCCACAAACGCATGCGTGAACCGCGGTGGTGCGTCGGCCTTTACGCGGCTTTTATGCCGGCGCGGCGACACTGTGGCCATTCCCTGCAATGAGTCCCCCCATGGATACCGCACACCGCCAGCAAGCCCTGCTGCCCCTGACCCTCGGCGCCGTCGGCGTCGTCTATGGCGACATCGGCACCAGTCCGCTGTACACGATGTCGACCATCTTCGGCCCCGAGGGCGCCGTTCCGCTGGACGCGGGCCACCTGATCGGCGCCGCCTCGACGATCTTCTGGGCGCTGATGCTGGTGGTCACGCTCAAGTACGTGCTGCTGATCCTGCGCGCCGACAACCGCGGCGAAGGCGGCATCATGGCGCTGACCGCGCTGGCCTCGCAGGCCGCGGGCGGCACCGCCAAGCGCCGGGCCTTCCTGTTGTTGCTGGGCCTGTTCGGCGCCGCACTGTTCTATGGCGACAGCGTGATCACGCCGGCGATGTCGGTGCTCAGCGCGGTCGAGGGCCTGGAAGTCGTGCAGCCCGCGCTCAAGCGCTTCGTGCTGCCGATCGCCATCGGCGTGCTGATCGGCCTGTTCCTGATGCAGCGCAAGGGCACGGCCACGGTGGGCAAGCTGTTCGGGCCGATCATCGTGCTGTGGTTCGCGCTGCTGGCCGTGACCGGGCTGGAGCAGATCGCCGCCTATCCCGCGATCCTCGAGGCCTTCAACCCGCTGCGCGCGCTGCATTTCCTGGTCGAACGCGGACCACTCGTCTTCGCGGCCGTGGGCGCGATCGTGCTGGCCCTCACCGGCGCCGAGGCGCTCTACGCCGACATGGGCCACTTCGGCCGCAGGCCGATCCAGCTCGCGTGGCTGGGCCTGGTGCTGCCGGCGCTGACGCTGAACTACATGGGCCAGGCCGCGCTGCTGATCCGTGACCCCAAGGCGCTGGACAACCCGTTCTTCCACCTGTTCCCGCAGGGCTGGCTGATCCCCGTCGTGATCCTGGCGACGATGGCCACCGTGATCGCCTCGCAGGCGGTGATCTCGGGCGCGTTCTCGATGACGCGCCAGGCGATCCAGCTCGGCTTCCTGCCGCGCATGCAGGTGGTGTTCACCTCGGCCGCCGAGGCCGGCCAGATCTACCTGCCGCGCGTCAACTGGATCCTGCTGGCCGCCGTGATCATGGCCGCGGTGGGCTTCGGCAGCTCCGCGGCGATGGCCTCGGCGTACGGCATCGCGGTGACGGTGACGATGCTGATCACCACCATGCTCACGTTCTTCGTCGTGCGCAACCTGTGGGGCCTGCCGCGCTGGCTGGCGTGGTCGGGCACCGGCGTGTTCTTCGCGTTCGACCTGCTGCTGGTCACCTCGTGCTCGATCAAGTTCGTGCAGGGCGGCTGGTTCCCGATCGTGATGGGCCTGTGCATCTTCACCGTCATGTCGACCTGGAAACGCGGCCGCGAGCTGCTGATCGAATCGATCCGCCAGGACGACCCCGAGCTGCTGCCGTTCATCGAATCGCTGGCCAAGCACGTCGACCAGCGCGCGCCGCGCACTGCCGTCTTCATGGTGGCCAACCCCGACACCGTGCCGCAGGCGCTGATGCACAACCTCAAGCACAACTGCGTGCTGCACGAGCAGAACGTGATCCTGTCGGTGGTGTTCCACGAGCGCGCCTACGTCGAGGGCGACGAGGCCGTGGTCGTCACGCCGCTGGCCGACGGCTTCTGGCGCGTCTGCGTCAACTACGGCTTCATGAACCTGCCCGACATCCCCAAGGCGCTGCAGATCTGCGAAAGCCACGGCATCGACCTCGAGCCGATGCGCACCAGCTACTTCGTCAGCCGCGAGACGGTGGTGCCCACGCGCAGCGACGCCATGTCGCAGTGGCGTGAAAGGCTGTTCGCGGCGATGTCGCGCAACGCCGGCAGCGTGGTCGAGTTCTTCAAGATCCCCAACAACGCGGTGATCGAACTGGGCACGCGCGTGCAGATCTGACGCTGCGCCGGCGCCCGGCCGCTTGAACCCGGGCCGGCCGCTCAATCGGCGGACGTCTGCGCCGATATAGACGGGACCATGCCAGTCCGCCACCCGATCGCGGCTGCGGCGGTGCTGTGCGCGCTGCTCCTGTCGAGCGCGCAAGCGGCTTTCGCCGACCCGGCCGACTACGTCTTCACGCCCTATGCCGAGACCGGCCAGCGCGAACTCGTGTACGGCCTGGGCACCGAGCACGACCGCGACGGCTCGCGCGAGACGCAGCAGACATTGGGCTTGGGCGGCACGCCGACCGCGCGCTGGTACTCGTCGGTGTATGCCGCCTGGGCCGCGGACGATGGCGGCGCCTTCGCCGCCGACGAGTGGTCCTGGATCAATCATCTCAAGCTGACGACGCCGGGCGAGAGTCCGGTCGACGTCGGCCTGCTGTGCGAACTCGCACGGCCGCACGACCGCGAGGAAGGCCGGCTGGGCGCCAACTGCGGCCCGACGCTGCAGATGGACACCGACCAGGTGCAGCTGAACTTCAACCCCTTGCTAGGCAAGCAGTTCGGCACCGCGCAGGCGCAGACCTGGCAGCTCGGCTACCAATGGCAGGCCAAGGGCATGGTCGCGCACGGCATCGAGCTGGGCGCGCAGGGCTTCGGCTCGGTGGGCACCTGGAACCGCTGGGCGACGACCTCGCAGCAGGAACACACCGTAGGCCCGGCGATCTTCCTGAAGACCGCCGCGCTGGGCGGCACGATCCGCCTGGACGGCGCGTGGCTGCTCGGCATTGGCGGCAACTCGCCGAAGAACCTGCTCAGGCTGCGCTTGCAGCACGAGTTCTGACGCTGCGCGTGAAGGCCTGAGGGCCAGGCGCCACGGCCCGCGTGGGTGCTGCGGCTGCGCCCAGGTGGCGCTTCAGTGCAACATCAAGGCGCCGTCGGTATCGCCGGCCGCACGCCGCATGCCCCAGCTGGCAGACCAGGCCGAGAACTCGCCGACGGGCATGGGGCGGCCCATGTGGTAGCCCTGCGCCTGGTCGCACTTGAGGTCGCGCAGCAGGTTCCAGGCCTCGGCCGTCTCGACGCCTTCGGCCACCACCATGATGCCCAGGTTGTGCGCCAGGTCGATCGTCGAGCGCACGATCATCGCGTCGTCGCGGTCGCTCTGCATGTTGCGCACGAAGGACTGGTCGATCTTGAGCTCGTCCACCGGCAGCCGCTTGAGGTAGGCCAGCGACGAGTAGCCGGTGCCGAAGTCGTCGATCGACAGCTTGAAGCCCATCGCGCTGAGCGCATCCAGCGTCGCGAGCGCGCGCTGCGGGTCGTCCATGATCGCGCTCTCGGTGATCTCCAGGCACATGGCCGAGGCCGGCACGCCATGGCGCGCGAGCAGCGCGCCGAATTTCTCCGGCAGGTCCAGGTCGAGCAGGTCGCGCGTGGACAGGTTCACCGACAGGCGCAGCTGCAGCCCCTCGTCGGCCAGCGCCAGCCAATGGCGCGCCGCCTCCTCGAACACCCACATCGTCAGGTGACGGATGAAGCCGGTCTGCTCGGCGAACGGAATGAACTGAACCGGCGGCACCAGGCCGCGCTGCGGATGCTGCCAGCGCACCAGCGCCTCGGCGCCGACCACGGCGCGATCCTCCAGCGCCAGCTTGGGCTGCAGGTACAGGCGCAGCTCGCTCCGGTCGACGGCCTGGCGCAGCTCGGAGATCAAGGTGAGCGTCTGCGCGCTGGTGGCGTCGATCGCCGGGTCGTAGGTCACCGGCCCGTTGCTGCGGCGCTTGGCGGCATACATCGCCATCTCGGCGTGCACCAGCAGCGCGTCCTCGGCCTGCGCATGCTGCGGCCAGCAGGCGATGCCGATGCCCGCACCCATGTCGACCCGGTGCTCGCCCAGCACCAGCGGCTGGTCGAGCGACTGCTCGATGCGCAGCGCGACCGCGTGCGCCTGCTGCGCGTCGGTGCGGCACAGCAGGATGCCGAACTTGTCGCCAGACAAGCGCGCGACGAGGTCGCCCTCGCGCGTGAGCGCGCGCGCCAGCCGTTCGGCAATGCCCACCAGCACCTGGTCGCCGACGCCGTAGCCCAGCACGTCGTTGACATGCTTGAAGCGGTTCAGGTCCAGCATGATCACGGCCACCGACGCCGGTGCGCCGCTGGCCAATTGCGCGTCGGTCGCGTCGCGGATCGCGGCGCCGACGGCCTGGCGAAAGCGCGCGCGGTTGGGCAGGCCCGTGAGGCTGTCCCAATATGCGAGACGCATCACCTGGGCCTGGTTCTCGCCGATGCTCACGCGCATGCGCTCGAACGAATGCGACAGCGCGCCGATCTCGTCCGCGCGCGCCAGTTCGCGCATCGGCGTCGCGTAGTCACCGGCGCCCAGCCGCTCGGCGGCATCTGCTAGGCCGCGCAGCGGGGTCGTCACGCGCCGCGCCGTGACGAGGCTGCCCGCCGCGAAGACGCCAATGGCTACCAGCGTGATGACGATCAGCGCGGCCTGCAGGTCGACCGGCAGCCGCACGGCGTCGCCGATGGACAGCGACACCAGCGCCAGCACGCCCGAGTCGACGCGATGGTCGGCACCCAGCGGCAGCGCCCGCACGCCCAGTTCGTCGCCCTGCGCGGGCACCGACACCATGGACTGACCCAGCGCCGAAGCCGTCCAGGCCTGGTCGGCCAGGTCGTTGGCGCCCGCCGCGTCGAGCCCGGTCATGGCGACCGCCCAGGGATCGTGGGCGCTCGCGCGCGACAGCAAGGTCAGGTCCAGGCCGGACAGCCGCTTCATGTCGGTCATCAGCGCGGTGTCGAGCGGGAACGCCATCAGCATCCAGCCGAACGGACGCGGCGCCTTCATCTGCACCAGCACCGCCTGGTAGGGCTGGCCGCCGATCAGCACGATGGCATTGGCGTCGCCCGCAGCCGGCACGCGCGACTTCAGGCGCGCGACGACCGCGGCGATCTCGCCTGAGTTGCTGGACGACGAGGTGTGGCGCACCGCCAGATCCAGGCCGAGATAGGCGACCTTGGTCGCATGCACGCGCACGCCGAAATTGTCGAGCGCCGAGACGATCGTCGCGTCGTGCTCGTCGAGCAAGGTCGAGTAAAAGCCGAAGTCCGCCGTCAGGCCCTGGGCCGACGCGACGACCGCCTGCGCCTTGTGCGCCAGCAGCGTCTGCAGCAGCTGTTCGCCTTCGTCCAGCCGCGTCGGCAACGCGTTGCGCGCGTGGCGCGAGAGGCTGTAGCGCAACGCCGAGAAGCTCACCACCTGCACCGCCAGCAGCAGCGCCAGGAAGACGACGCTGATGCGGGCGGCCAGCGTGGCGCGCCAGCGGCGGTCGCTGGAACTCACTTCGCGAGCCCGCCCGCGCCCAGCTTGACGCGCTGCTCGACGTCGCCGGCGGCCACGGTCAGGGGCAGCAGTTGCGGCGGCGTCGTCTCGGCGAGCGAGGCATGCCACACGTGCATCGCGTAGCTGCCCGGCGGCACGTCGGCGACGCGGGCGTGTCCGCCGGCGGCGCTGCGCGCCCACAGCGGCGTGTCGGTGACGACCACCCACGCGATCATGCTGTCGTGGATGTTGCAGCCGAGCACGGCGATGCCGGGCTTGTCGAACACGATGGGCGTGTGCGGCACGCCGGCGTAGAGCTTGATCTGGAAGGTCTTGGCCGGCGAGAACGAATACACGTGATGGCGCACCGTGTCCCGGTTCGGGAACAGCACCGCCGTGCCCACCGTCACCACGCTGACCTGCGGATCGAACTGCAGGTCGTGCTGCGCGATCTGCGCGCCTTGCATCGGCTTGACCGGCAGGTGCGCGCCGGTGGGTTCCAGCATCACCACCGCGTCGGCCAGCGGGGCGCCGGCCGCGTCCGTGACGACCACGTCCACGTTGGCGGCGTGCGCCGCGGCGGCAGCGCACAGCAGGGCGGCGAGGAACGCGGAACGGGCGAGCATGGGCAGCGAGGATTCCAGGGTTGCGCACGCGGCGGCCGCGCTCGGGCGACGCCGGGCGGTTCGTGCTGCCAGGGTATCGGCAGGAATCCCCGGCTTCTGAAGCGGCGCATGACCCCGGCGTGCGCCCTCGCGCATTCCGTCACGGCGCCCCCGCCGGACTGCGGGCGCAACAGCCCGCCTGTCAGGCGATCACGCCAGGTCGAGTGCGGAGATCTGGCGGCGACCGCCGTTCTTGGACGCGTAGAGCGCCTGGTCGGCGCGCCGGAACACGGTGTCCAGGTCCATGCGCGGATCGGCCTTGAAGGTGACGATGCCGGCCGAGAAGCCCACCTGCGTCAATTCCTTGCCGCCGCTGGCGAACACCCGCTCGCCCAGCCGCTCCTGCAGCTCCTCGACACGCTCGTGCGCGGCGATGTCGTCGGTGTCGGCCATCACCACGCAGAACTCCTCGCCGCCGTAGCGGCAGCACAGGTCGTGCGCGCGGAAGCCGTCGCGCACGAGGTCGGCGAAGCCCTCGAGCACGAGGTCGCCCATCTGGTGCCCGTAGAGGTCGTTGACGCTCTTGAAATGGTCGAGGTCGATCAGGATGACGACGATGCGCGCGCCGCGGCGCGCGGCCATCGACACCAGCCCCGGCAACGCCTCGCCGAGATAGCGGCGGTTGTACAGGCCCGTGAGCGCGTCGCGGTTGGCGAGCTCGCGCAACGATTCCTGCAGCCGCTCGACCTCCTGCAGCCGCTGCTCCAGCAGCTGGTTCTTCTGCATGATGGCCGCCTCGGCGGCCTCGGCGATCACGCGCTCGCGCCGCGCGTGCTCGATCTCCAGCCGATGCAGGTGCGTCTGGTGGTCGACATGCAGGTCGACGTGGCGAACCTCGGCCGACTTCTTGGCCAGGTCCTTGCGCATCGCCACGAGCTGGCATTGCAGTTCGTAGGCGCGCTGGAAGTTGCCGACCTGCGCCTGCAGGCGCGCCGTCAGTTCCAGGCAGCTCTGCGCAGCCAGCACGTGCTCGCTCGGATTGAGGCGGCAGCCGGCCTCGCCGACCGCGGCGGCGGACGGCACGTCGCCGCGCTCGGACAACACCAGCGCGCGCACGTAGGCCAGGTGCACGTGCACCGCGGGCTCGGCCGATGCGGCCGCGTTGATCGCGGCCTCGTCCAGCAGCAGCGTGGCGCCGGCGTGGTCGCCCAGCTTCAGCTTGGCCTCGGCCGCGACGAGCAGCGCGCCGGACAGGAACAGCGCCGTCGCGAGTTCGGCGCGCTGGTCGAGCGCCTGCTGCAGCACCGCGTCGGCGTGCCGCACCTCGTTCCTGACCATCAGGCATTGCGCCCACGCACGCGCCGCGGCCATCTTGCGCGAGGTCATCGGCAGCGGCTGGTACAGGCGCCAGGCCTCCTGCAGGTAGGTGGACGCGAGGTCGACGTTGCCCACCAGCAGGTGGCTGCCGCCGATGTTCATCTGCACGTTGGCGATCATTCCCGGCGGCGCATCGGGGCTGGCGATCAACCGGTTCAACGCGCGATACGTGCGCTCCGGCTCCTGCGCCCAGCCCAGCATGTAGCCGCGGAAGTGGCCGGCCATCAGTTCCATCCAGCTCAGTTCGACCGGATCGAGATGCGCCTCGGCCTCCTCGCGGATCGCCTCGAGGTCGCCAAGCCCTTCGTCATGGTTGGCGCCCAGCGTCGTGAGGAACACCTCCAGCAGGTCGACCAGCAGCGACTCCACGCGCCAGCCGTGCTCGCGCGCCTCGGCCGAGGCCACCAGCATCGGCGAGCCCAGCGCATCGCGATCGCCGAAGCGCGCCTGGTAGTGCATCTTGACGATGCGCAGCCGCAGCAGCGTGCGCGCGAAGCCGCCAGCGGATGCACGCTCGTACGCCTCGTCCCAGAGGCGCATCGCGCGCTCGGGCTCGTCTGGCAGCAGCCGCAGCGCGGTCAGCGCGAGGTGGTCGACTTCGGCGATGGACATGATGGCTTCAGACGACGTCGTTGTCGTCCGCGATGCTCCTTGACGCGGATAGCGATGCCGCGGCGACAGGCCGCGGCGCGATTATCGGCGCGATGGACAGTCCCCGCAAAGCCGATATGTCAGGGAACAAACCGATAGCCGACGCCCAGTTCTGTGATCAGGTGCTGCGGCTGCGACGGGTCGGCCTCCAGCTTGGAACGCAGGTGGCCCATGTAGATTCGCACGTAGTGGGTGTCCTGCGAATGCGACGGCCCCCAAACGGCTCGCAGCAGTTGCGGATGCGTGAGCACCCGGTCCGGATGCGACGCCAGATGCGTCAGCAGGCGGTATTCGATGGGCGTCAGGTGCAGCGCGGCGCCGGCGCGTTCCACGGTGCGGCGCACGAGGTCGATGCGCACGTCGCCGAATTCGAGCACGCTCTGCGCATCGGCGTTCGCGCGCGGATGCCGACGCAACTGCGCGCGCACCCGCGCGAGCAGCTCGCCGGTGCCGAACGGCTTGACGAGGTAGTCGTCGGCACCGGCATCGAGCGCGGCGATCTTGTCGGCCTCCATCGTGCGCGCCGACAAGACGATGATCGGAATCTCGGACCACGTGCGCAGCCCGCGGATGAAATCGATGCCGTCGCCGTCCGGCAGCCCGAGGTCGAGCACCACCAGGTCGGGCCGCCGCGTGCCGGCCTCGATCAGGCCACGCTGCACGCCGTCGGCCTCCGACACGTCCAGCGACTCCGCCTGCAGCGACAGGCGGATGAAGCGGCGGATCTCGGCCTCGTCCTCGACGACCAGCACCTTGCCGGGACTTTCGCTGGCACTCATTGCGCAGGCTCCATGGCCGCATTGTCCGCGTCGTCGGACGGCTCGTCGATGCGCGGGGGCTCTCCGCGCGGCAAGGTGAACACGAAGCGCGCGCCACCCTCGGCCCGCGTCTCGCCGCGGATCGAACCGCCATGCGCGGTCACGATGGCGCGGCAGATCGCGAGCCCCAGCCCCACGCCCGGCGTCGCGCTTTCCTTGCGGCCGCGCTCGAACTTCTCGAAGATGAGTTCCTCGCGTCCGGGCGGCAGGCCCGGGCCTTCGTCGGCCACCCACACTTCTACCGAGTCGCGCGTGGCCGCCGCGCCGACGCTGATCGCGCTGCCTTGCGGCGTGTACCTGGCGGCGTTCTCCAGCAGGTTGGCCAGCACGCGTTCGACCAGCACCGCGTCGAACTGCAGCAGCGGCAGGTCGGCCGGCAGCGCGACGCGGATCGGATGGCGACCGGCGAACAGCCCACCCAGGCTGCGCAGCGCACTGCCAACCACTTCCTCCAACGGTTGCCATTGCAGGTTCAGCGCGATGCGTCCCGATTCGAGGCGCGCCATGTCCAGCAGGTTGTTGACCAGCGCGTTCATGCGCAGCGCGGCCTCGCGCAAGGCCTGTGCGATCTCGGCGTGCGCAGGCGCCAGCGGCGGTGCGGTGAGCTGCAGTGAATCGGCCATGCCGGCCAGCGCCGCCAGCGGCGTGCGCAGGTCGTGCGAGATCGCGCCCAGCAACGCGTTGCGCAAGCGCTCGGACTCCATCTGCACCGTCGTCTTCTGCGCGACGTCGACGTAGTGGATGCGCTCCAGCGCGATGGCCAGCAGCGAGGCGAAGGTGTCGAGCAGCCGGCGTTGCTCCGGCACGTTCAGCCGCTGCGGATTGCGCAATGCCAGCGCCACCACGCCGCGCACGCGCATCGGCGCCTTCAGCGGCACGTACAGCATCGCACTGGCCGGCAGCGTGCCGGTGCCCTGCCCCGCGGCCTCGGCATGGGCCAGCGTCCAGTGGGCCACGCTGGCCTCGACGGGCGAGCCATCCGGCACCACCAGATGATCATCGGCATCGAGCAGCAGGAACTCCGCTCGCGCCTCGAACTCCGCCTGCAGCACGCGGGTGCCGATCTCGACGATCTGCTCGGGCATCAGCGCGGCGGCGAGGTCGCGCGACAGCTCGTACAGCGCCCGCACGCGATCCTCGCGCAGCGTGGCCACGCGCGCCTGGTAGGTGAGCCCGGCCGTGAGCTGCCCGATCACCAGCGCGACGATCAGCATCACGACGAACGTCACGAGGTATTGCGCGTCGCTGACCGCGAACGTGAAGCGCGGGGCGATGTCGAAGAAGTCGAAGGCGGCGACGCTGACGAAGGCCGCCAGCACGGCAGGGCCGCGGCCGTATCGAAGCGCCGAGAACACCACCGCGAGCAGCAGCAGCATCACGATGTTGGACGGTTCGAGCACGCGCAGCAGCGGCGCGGTCGCGCCGATGACGGCACCGCACACCGCGACGCTCTTCGCGTAGGGGCGCCAGTCGCGCGAGCCGCTCCCGTCGTCGGCGCCACGCAGCGAAAGTGAGGCCGCGCGGACGCCGGCCTCGCGCGCCGGCAGCGATACCTGCACGAGCTCGAGGTCGGGCGCCAGCGCCGCGAGCGAGGCCGCGATGTCGCGTCGCCATGGCGGCTTCAGCCCGCTGCGCCGGCCCGTCACGACACGCATCAGGTTGTGCTCGCGCGCGTAACGCGCCAGCGCGGGGGCGGGCCCGTTCGAATCCACGCTTGCGAGCGTTGCCGTGTGTGCGCCCAGATCCTGAGCCAGCGCCAGCACGCGCAGGATCTGCTCGCGGCGCACGCGCGGCAGGCGCTGCAGCGCGGGCGTCTCGACATACACCGCGTGCCACGGCGCCCCCAGCTGGGCGGCGAGCCGCGCCGCCGCACGCACGAGCTTCTCGCCCTGGCCGCCCGGCCCGATGCACGCCAGCAAGGCCTCGCGCGCCGGCCACACGGCCACCGATTTCAGGCCGCGCCGATAGCTGAGCATGTCGGTGTCGACGCGATCGGCCGTCCGGCGCAGCGCCAGTTCGCGCAACGCGAGCAGGTTGCCCTTGCGAAAGAAGTTGGAGGCTGCGTGCTCGGCCTGCGGCGCGATGTAGACCTTGCCTTCCTTCAGGCGCTGCAGCAGTTCGTCGGGCGGCAGGTCGACCAGCACGACGTCGTCGGCGCCGTCGAAAACGTGGTCGGGCACCGTCTCCCACACGCGCACGCCCGCCACGGCGTTGACGACGTCGTTCAGGCTCTCCAGGTGCTGCACGTTCATCGTCGTCCACACGTCGATGCCATTGGCCAGCAGTTCCTCCACGTCCTGCCAGCGCTTGGGATGGCGCGAGCCGGGAACGTTGGAGTGCGCGAGTTCGTCGACCAGCACCAGCGCCGGCTGGCGCCGCAGCACGGCGTCCAGGTCGAACTCGGGCAGCGTGCGGCCGTGGCGCTCGATGTCGCGGCGGGGGACGACGGGCGTCGCGCCGACCAGCGCGGCGGTGTCGGCACGGCCGTGCGTCTCGACGACGCCGATCACCGCGTCGACACCTTGCTCGCGCTGCATCGCGGCCTGCGCCAGCATCGCGCAGGTCTTGCCGACGCCGGCCGAGGCGCCGAAGAAGATCTTCAGGCGGCCGCGCCGCGCCGCGCGTTCGGCCGCGTGCGCCTGCGCGAGCAGGTCGTCGGGGTCGGGGCGTTGGTCGGTCATATGCACGACTCTAGCGCTCGCGGGTGGTCATGCACGCAGAGTCTCGTTGTTCAAGGCGTCCTTCAATGCGCACGGGCAGCATCGAGATCGAGGTTCAGCAGCAGCACGTTCACACGCGCCTCGCCCAGCCACCCACCCAGCGGCTCCTCGGTGTGGCGGTCGACCAGCGCACGCACCCGCTCGACCGGCAACCCGGCGACGCGCGCGACGCGCGCGACCTGGTAGCGCGCCGCGGCCAGGCTGATGTGCGGATCGAGCCCGCTCGCCGACGCCGTGACGAGATCGACCGGCACCGGCGCCGGGTTGCCCGGGTCGGCCGCACGCAGCGCCGCGATACGGCTCTTGACGGCATCGACCAGCGCCGGATTGGTCGGCCCCAGGTTCGAGCCGGACGACGCATCGCCGTTGTCGGGCATCGGCGACGTCGCCGACGGCCGGCTCCAGAAATGCGCAGGATCGCGAAACGGCTGGCCGATCAACGCCGAGCCGATCTCGACCCGCCCGCGCGAGACGACGCTGCCGTTGGCGGCCGCGGGAAACAGCAGCTGCGCGACGCCGGTGATCGCCAGCGGATAGAGCAGGCCCGTGAGCACGCTCAGCACTACGAACAGGCTGACCGCGGGACGCAGAAGTTTTGTCATGGGAAGGCCTCAGGCGAGATGGGTGGCGACCAGCACGAGGTCGATCAGCTTGATGCCGATGAAGGGCACGATGACGCCACCAAGTCCGTAGATGGCGAGGTTGCGGCGCAGCAGAGCGGCGGCGCCGATCGCGCGGTAGCGCACGCCTTTCAAGGCCAGCGGGATCAGGAACACGATGATCAGCGCGTTGAAGATCACCGCCGACAGGATCGCCGACGACGGGCTGGCCAGGCGCATCACGTTGAGCGCGGCGAGCTGCGGATACGTGGTGACGAACGCGGCCGGGATGATCGCGAAGTACTTGGCGACGTCGTTGGCGATGGAGAACGTGGTCAGCGAGCCGCGCGTCATCAGCATCTGCTTGCCGGTCTCGACGATCTCGATCAGCTTGGTCGGGTTGCTGTCAAGGTCGACCATGTTGCCGGCCTCCTTGGCGGCCTGCGTGCCGGTGTTCATCGCCACGGCGACGTCGGCCTGCGCCAGCGCGGGCGCGTCGTTGGTGCCGTCGCCGGTCATGGCCACGAGCCGGCCCTCGGCCTGGATCTGGCGGATCAGCGCGAGCTTCTGTTCGGGCGTGGCCTCGGCCAGGAAGTCGTCGACGCCCGCCTCGGCGGCAATGGCGGTCGCGGTGAGCGGGTTGTCGCCGGTGACCATCACCGTGCGGATGCCCATGCGGCGCAGCTCGGCAAAGCGCTCCTTGATGCCGGGCTTGACCACGTCCTTGAGCTCGACGACGCCCAGCGCCCGCGCACCTTCGGACACCACCAGCGGCGTGCTGCCGCGGCGCGCGATCGCGTCGATGGCGGCTTGCAGCGAAGGCGCAAAGCCACCGCCCAGCGACTCGACGTGCCGGCGGATCGCGTCGGCGGCGCCCTTGCGGATCACGCGTTGCGTCAGGCCGTCGTTGACCGGCAGGTCGACGCCGCTCATGCGCGTCTGCGCGGTGAAGGCGACGAACTCCGCCTTCAAGGTCGGCACGTCGATGTCGGCCAGCGAGAACTTCTGTTTCGCAAGCGCGACGATGCTGCGGCCCTCCGGCGTTTCGTCGGCCAGCGACGCCAGCATCGCGGCCTGCGCCAACTCGGCCTCGCCCACGCCGGGCGCGCCGACGAAGACCGAGGCCTGGCGGTTGCCCAGCGTGATCGTGCCGGTCTTGTCCAGCAGCAACACGTCGCAGTCGCCAGCCGCCTCCACGGCGCGGCCCGAGGTCGCGATGACGTTGGCCTGCATCATGCGGCTCATGCCTGCCACGCCGATGGCCGACAGCAGGCCGGCGATCGTCGTCGGGATCAGGCACACGAGCAGCGCGATCAGCACCGTGATGCTCACGGGCGCGGCCGCGCTCGCGCCCGCGTTCCGCGCGAGGTCGGCACCGAAGACGGAGAACGGCAGCAGCGTGACGGTCACGCCGAGAAACACGATGGTCAGCGCCACAAGCAGGATCGTCAGCGCGATCTCGTTGGGCGTCTTCTGGCGCTTGGCGTTCTCGACCATCGCGATCATGCGGTCGACGAAGGTCTCGCCCGGGTTGACGGTGACGCGCACCACGACCCAGTCGGACAGCACGCGCGTGCCGCCGGTCACCGACGAGAAGTCGCCACCACCCTCGCGCACTACCGGCGCGGATTCGCCGGTGATCGCGCTCTCGTCGACGGTCGCGACACCCTCGACGACCTCGCCGTCCGCCGGCATCACGTCGCCGGCCATCACGTAGACGACGTCGCCCTTGCGCAGGTTGGCGGCCTCGATCGGGAACCACTTGCCGCCACGCTCCGGTGACATGGCCGGTTGCTCCAGCTTCTTGGCCCAGGTCTGCTGTTTCAACCCGCGCAGCGACGCCGCCTGCGCCTTGCTGCGGCCTTCGGCCATGGCCTCGGCGAAGTTGGCAAACAGCACCGTGAACCACAGCCACAGCGCGATGGACAGTACGAAGCCCGTCGGTGCCTCGGCATGGCCACGCAGGGCGTCGACCCACAGCAGCGTCGTGATGACACTGCCCACGTAGACGACGAACATCACGGGGTTGCGCCATTGCACGCGCGGGTCGAGCTTGGCGAAGGCACTGCGCACGGCCGCCATGAGCAGCGTGCGGTCGAGCCAGGCGAAATTGCGGGTGGTCATGGTGTTCACTTCCAGAGCAGCAGGTGCTCGACGACCGGGCCCAGCGCAAGCGCGGGCACGTAGTTCAACAGGCCGACCAGCAGCACAGTGCCGATCAACAGCGCGGCGAACAACGGCCCGTGCGTGGGCATCGTCCCGGCGCCCGCGGCCAGTCGCTTCTTGGCGGCCAGCGATCCGGCCATCGCCATCACCGGCACGATCACGGCGAAGCGGCCGAACCACATCGCGACGGCCAGCAGCACGTTCCAGAACGGCGTGTTGACCGAGACGCCGGCGAAGGCGCTGCCGTTGTTGTTGCCTGCGGAGGTCAGCGCGTACAGCAACTCCGAGAAGCCATGCGCACCGGGATTGGCGATCGCTGCCTTGCCCGCGTCGCACATCACCGCGACGGCCGTGCCCAGCAGCACCAGCAGCGGCGTGACGAGGATGGCGATGGCGCTCATCTTCATCTCGTGCGCCTCGATCTTCTTGCCGAGATACTCGGGCGTGCGGCCGATCATCAGACCGGCGATGAAGACGGACAGGATCGCGAACACCAGCATGCCGTACAGGCCCGAGCCGACGCCGCCGAACACGACCTCGCCAAGTTGCATGTTGACCAACGGCACCAGCCCGCCCAGAGCGGTGAACGAGTCGTGCATCGCGTTGACGGCGCCGCACGACGCGGCCGTCGTGATGGCCGCGAACAGTCCCGAGGCCGCGATGCCCAAGCGCGTCTCCTTGCCTTCCATGTTGCCGCCAGCCTGCAGCGCGCTCGGCGACTGGTCGACACCGAGCGCGGCAAACTGCGGGTTGCCTTGCTGCTCGAATGCCATCGCGGCGATCGCACCGGCCACGAACAGCACGGTCATCACGGCCAGGACGGTCCAGCCCTGGCGCATGTCCCGGACGCCGCGGCCGAACGTGAAGCACAGCGCCGCCGGGATCAGGAAGATCGCCAGCATCTGCAGGAAGTTGGTCAGGGCCGTCGGGTTCTCGTACGGATGCGCCGAGTTGGCGTTGAACACGCCGCCGCCGTTGGTGCCCAGCATCTTGATGGCTTCCTGCGACGCGACCGGCCCCATCGGCAAGGTCTGCGTCTTCGCGATGGCGGACGTCGTCAACGCATTGCCCTTGGCGTCCTTGACCGGCTGGCCGGAGGCGTCCAGCACCGGCGCGTCGTACGGCGTCTGCTCCAGCGTCGTCACCGTCTTGAATGGCGCGAAGTTCTGCACCACGCCCTGGCTGCACAAGGCCAGCGCGAGGACGGCCGACAGCGGCAGCAGCACGCCGACGACGATGCGCGTCAAGTCGACCCACGCGTTGCCGATCGCCTGTGCGCTGTGCCGCGCAAAGCCGCGGATCAGCGCGAACGCCACCGCGATGCCGGTGGCCGCGGACAAGAAGTTCTGCACCGCCAGCGCCAGCATCTGCGTCAGGTGGCTCATCGTCGATTCGCCGGAATAGCCCTGCCAATCGGTGTTGGTGACGAAGCTGATCGCGGTATTGAACGCCGAGTCCGGCGACACGTTGCCGAATTGCTGCGGATTCAGCGGCAGCCACAGCTGCGTGCGCTGGATCGCATAGGCCGCCAGCGCGCCGATGGCGTTGAACAGCAGCAGCGCGAGCGTGTAGTGCAGCCAGCCCATCTGCTGCGCGGGGTCGATGCCGCACAGCCGATAGAAGCCGCGCGCGAACCTGCCGCGCGGCGGTTCGGCTTCGAGCAGGCGCGCCAGCGCGCGGCCGAGCGGCCAGGCGAGCGCGAGCAGGATGGCGAGGAAAGCCGCCAGCAGGGTCCATGCCGCTGCGGTCACGAGAAACTCTCCGGATGCAGCAGCGCCGCGACGAGATAGACCAGCAACCCGACTGCGGCCACGGCCGCGACGATCGTCAGCGCGCTCATGGCTTGCGCCCCTGCAAGGCCTCGCAACCGCGTGCCATGAAGGCGATCGCCGCCCAGAATGCCGCGCCCAGCGCGACGTAGATGAAGTCCATGCGACTCTCCCGAATTGATGGAGAGATCGTAGGAATCAGCGCATCAAGACGTCGATAAAACGACGGGCCCCACGATAAAAAGATCGTAAACGGCCGGGCGCTATTGGCGCTGGTCGAGCAGCGCGCGGATCTGCTGCACCAGGTTCAGCGGCCGCAGCGGCTTGGCGCAATGCGCATCGAAGCCGGCGGCCAGGGCCTGGTCGCGATCCTGGTCGCGCGTGAAGGAGGTCAGCGCGATCGCGGGCAGGTGCGGACGCGGCGCCGGTAGCGCTGCCTCGGTGCGGCGCACTTCGCGGATCAGGTCGTAGCCGTCGCGGCCGGCCATGCCGATGTCGCTGATCAGCGCATCGAAGCGCTGCGCCGCGACCAGCCGCAGCGCGGCGGCGACGTCCGCCGCGGTCTGCACCCGCGCGCCGTGGTCGCTCAGGATGATGCGCAGCATCGCGCTGGCTTCGGGATCGTCGTCGACGACCAGCAACTGCGCGTCTTCGAGAGAGGACTGCGGCAACTCGACGGCGTCGGCGCCGAACACCGAATGGCCGTGGCCCGAGTCGGGGAAATCCTCGTGGCCGACGTGCGCCTGATTCGCAGGCAGCCAGACTTCGAAAGTCGCGCCCTGGCCCAGGCCCGGGCTCGCGGCCGACACGGTGCCGCCGTGCGCCTCGACCAGTTGCTTGACGATGGACAGGCCGAGCCCCAGCCCGCCGCGCTGTCGATTGCTCGCCGCGTTGCTTTGCGCGAAACGATCGAACACGAACGGCAGGAAGGCCGCGGCGATGCCCTGGCCTTCGTCGCTGAAGCGGATGCGCAGTCCCGTCTCTTCCTGCACGAGCGCGACGACGATGCGTCCGCTCGTCGGCGAGAACTTGATCGCGTTGCTGAGCAGGTTCCAGACTACCTGCTGCAGCCGCGAGGCGTCGGCGCGGATCGGCCGATACGGCGGCGACAGCTTGATTTCGATGCGTGGGCCGGCATCGGTGCTTGCGGGCCGCATCGCGTTGACGGAGGCCACGATCTCGTCGGCCGGGTCGATCATCGTGAACGTCAGCGGCAGCTTGCCCATGTTCAGGCGAGACATGTCCAGCAGGTCGGAGATCATGCGCGCCTGAGTCGTGCCATTGCGCTCGATCGCCGCCAGGCCGCGCACGGTCTCGTCGCTGCCGCCGCGCTGGCGCAGCACGTGCGTCCAGCTCATGATGGCGTTGAGCGGCGTGCGCAGCTCGTGCGACAGCACCGCGATGAAGTCGTCCTTCATGCGGCTGACCTGCTCGGCCTCGCCGCGCGCGATGCGCTCGCGGTCCAGGAGCTGCTGGCGCTGCTGCTCGAGCGCGACGCGCTGCGAGACATCGGTGGCCACCGCCATCGTCACGCCCGGCTCGATCTGCGGCGACACGCTCCATTCGACATAGATCAGCGATCCGTCGGGTCGCTGCATCGGCACTTCGAGCGCGGCCGGCGCCGCATCGGCGGCAATGGAGAAGTCGACGATCTTGCGCGCCCACTCCGCTGGCGCGAACTGGCTCAGCGGCTTGCCGATGACCTTGCCTTCGGGGCGTGCCAGCATCCTCAGCATCGCCGCGTTGGCATCGACCAGGCGGCCCTGGTCGTCGAGCAGCGCGATGCCGGTCTGTGCCTGCGCGTAGATCGCGCGGAACTTCGATTCGCTGCGCCGCATCGCCTCCTCGGCCACGCGCGTGCGCACCAGTGCCTGCACGGTGGCCACCAGCACCGCGACGTCGACCGGGCGCGTCAGGTAGGCGTCGGCGCCGGAGTCCAGGCCGCGCACCTTGTCGTCGTCGGTGACGTAGGCCGCGGTCAGGTGAAGCACGGGCAGGCGCGCGGTGCCCGGACGCGAGCGCAGGATCGCGCACAGGTCGAAGCCGTCGATGTCGGGCAGGTGGATGTCGAGCACGACCGCGGAGATGGTGTCGTCGGCCGCCGCCAGCCCGTCGGCGCCGGTGGCCGCCTCGCGCGTGCGAAATCCCGCGCTGCGCAGCTGGCGCACGGTCGCGTAGCGGCTGGCCGGGTTGTCGTCGATGACCAGGAGCTCATGCTCCGATCGATCGATCGGCCGGAAATCGGGCTGGGCGTCGCTCATTCGCCTTGATCCGCCTGCGTTGAGGGCGCGTGCGCGTCGTCCGCGTCCAGGCGCAACGGGATCGTGACCGAGAACGTCGAGCCGCTGCCCAGCGCGCTTTGCAATGCTACCGTGCCGCCGAGGAGTTCGGCCAGCTGCTTGCTGAGCGACAGGCCCAGCCCGGTGCCGCGTAGTCGCTTCTGGATCGGCGAATCCACCTGCGTGAAGTCGTGGAACATCGCCGAATGGAACTGGGGATCGATGCCGATGCCGGTGTCGGAAACCGCGAACGTGATCGTCTGGTCCGCGTTCTCGTGCGCCGAGACGCGCACCTCGCCCTTGACGGTGAACTTGAGCGCATTGGAGATGAAGTTGCGCAGGATCTGCGACAGCTTCTTGTCGTCGGTGTAGATGCGCGAGTCGTTCTTCGGATCCTCGAACACCAGCGTCACGTCGGGATTGGTCAGCACCGGGCGGAACATGCCGCGCAGCGCGGAGAACAGGTCCACCATCTCGAACCAAGCCGGCGAGATCTCGACCCGGCCGGCCTCGACCTTGGCCAGGTCGAGCAGGTCGTTGACCATCTCGGCGAACTCCTCGGCCGTGCTCTCGATGAAGCGCACCTGCTTTTCCTGCTCGACCGTGAGCGGACCGTCGACGCGGTCCAGCAGCAGCCGCGACAGGCTGCGCAGCGCCGAGATCGGCGTGCGGAACTCGTGGCTCATGTAGGCCAGGAAGCGGCTCTTCAGGTCGGTGGCGCGCTGCAGCTGCTGCGCCTGCGTGTCGAGCTCGGCGTACAGCGCGACGACGCCGCGGTTGGTCTCGTCGAGCTCCATCTGCATGGCCTCGATCTGCTCGGCCTGGTCGGCGACGGTGGCCTGCAGTTCGGCGACGGTGGGCTCGACGGCGTCGGACATCTCAATCCCGTTTCAGGACGACGACCGTCACGTCGTCATGCCCGCGCGTGTGGTCGCGCAGGAGCCAGCCGGCGATCACGGCCGGATCGCACTGGAACAGGCCGCCCGCGTCCTTCAGGTTCCAGCGCGTGACCAGGCCGTCCGAGTGCAGCACGACCAGCGAGTGCTCGGGCCAATCGTAGCGGACATCCTGCAGCTTGCGGATCTGCACGCCCAGCGTCCCGTGCTGCGACATCAGCGACCGGTCCTCGACGCCCGAGATCATGCGCCCGCTGATGTTGCCGGCGCCGGCATAGGTGATGGCATTGGCGTTCGCGTCCAGTTCCGCGATCGAGACCGCCGCGCCGCGCGTGCTGCGCATCAGCGGGTGCGCGCGCTCGAGGATCGCGCTGGGCGAGCCGGTCGCCGTGGCGAAGACCTTCAAGGCCTCGGCCGCCGCCTCGGCCGCGACCGGCCCGTGGCCCAGGCCGTCGGCCACGATCACCGTGGCCCTGCCGTCGGCGATGCGGATGTCCCACGCGTCGCCGCTGACCGTCTCGCCCGGCGCGGCCAGGCAGATGCCGGCGTGCGCGAAACGCGCGCGCGCGGGCGTCGCGCCCGCGGCGGAGGACGACGGCACCCAGGTGCGCGACAGGATCACGCTGCCCTTTTCAGGCATCGAGAACGCCGAGAAATCGGTCGACAGCCGCTGCACCGCGCCCAGGCCGGTGCCTGGCGTGCCGCCGCTGGAATAGCCGTCGCGCAGGCACCGCGCGATGTCCATGCCGGGGCCGCTGTCGATGGCGATGACCTCGAGCCGGCAGCCTTCGTCCGTGCGGCGGCAGCCGACCAGCAGGCGGCCCTTGGCGGCGTGGCGCCACAGGTTGTTGCCCAGCTCGGTGACGATGATGGCGACGCGGCCGACGGCGGTCTCGTCCAGGTCGTGGTCGGTGGCCAGGCGCGACGCGGCGCGCCGCGCCTCGCCGACCTGCGTGGGTTCGGAGACCGCGATGTCCAGGTGCGGGATCACGCGCTACTTCCAGCGCGTGACGGTGACGCAGGTGCCTTCGCCGACGACGGTGCGCAGATCGAAGTCGTTGACCAGCCGGCGGCTGCCCGACAGCCCCACGCCCATGCCCGATCCCGAGGTCCAGCCGTCGGTCAACGCCAGGTCGATGTCGGGGATGCCCGGGCCCTTGTCTTCGAACGCGAGGCGCAGGCCCGTCTTGATGCCGTTCTGCACGATCTCCCAGCGCATCTGCCCGCCGCCGCCGTAGACGACGGTGTTGCGCGACAGTTCGCTGGCCGCCGTGATCATCTTGGTCTGGTCGACCAGCGTGAACTTCACCTGCTGCGTCAGCTTGCGAACCATCTGTCGGCACATGACGATGTCGCGCTCCCCCATCAGCAGCATCGAGCCGGTGGCAGGTTCAGTCAATTTGGTTCCGATCGTCGGCGGCCAGCATCGCCATGCCCTTCTCGACGTTCAACGCCGTGCGCACGCCCTCGAGCGACAGCCCCAGTTCGACGAGCGTGATGGCCACGGCAGGCTGCATGCCGACGACCACCGTCGTGGCATCGAGCACGCTGGCAATGCCGGAAATGCTGGCCAGCATGCGGCCGACGAACGAGTCGACGATCTCCAGCGCGGAGATGTCGATCAGCACGCCATTGGCGCCTGTCTTCTCGATCTGCGCGGACAGGTCGTCCTGCAGCGCGAGCGCCACCTGGTCCTGCAGGTCGACCTGGATGGTCACCAGCAGCACCCGCCCCATCTTGAGGATCGGGATCCGTTCCATCTCAGGCCTTGTTGCGCGTGATGACGAAGCCGGCCTTCTTCATGGCCAGCTGCAGCGCGTCGGCCAGCGTCGCCTTGGTGGTGATGCCTTGCAGGTCGATGCCCAGGTGCACGATGGTCTGCGCGATCTGCGGGC
>Ga0302279_10002756_pt1 | contig 22800 bp, 25 predicted proteins | sample III_Bog_N3_3_FD_194541 | JGI IMG/M metagenome (GOLD analysis project Ga0302279, IMG submission 194541) | Peat permafrost microbial communities from Stordalen Mire near Abisko, Sweden - III_Bog_N3_3 | ecosystem: Environmental > Terrestrial > Soil > Wetlands > Peat | place: Sweden: Abisko...
GTCCGGCTCACGCGCAGAACGGGCAGCATCGAGCTCGACGTGATCGATCGCGGCATCGGCATCGCGCCCGAGAGCCTGAATCGGCTCTTCGAGAGGTACTTCAGGACGGCGGCGGGCAAGGCGCACGCGAGCGGCCTCGGCCTCGGGCTCTATATCGCCCGCCTGATCGCCGAGGCCCACGGGGGGCGAATCGAGGTCTCGAGCGAGGTAGGCAAGGGGAGCACGTTCCGCCTGGTACTCCCCTCGTAACGCCGCGCCGGAACCGCGCGCCGCGCTGTTCCGAGAGCTTGAAAAGGACGCCTCTAAGCGCGAACCGGCCTGAAGAGCGCGCCGTAGCCGCGAGTCTCTCGAACGCGTGATGCAAGCCGGAGTATGTTGACGGCACGCGGCGTTCGGCCCCCCCCTCCGTACGCGCTCGGGGAAGGAGTGTGCTCATGTCCCTCACACACATCGATCGAGATCGAGATGGCATCGCGCGCACCGCCGGAAGTCCCGGGGTTGGAGAAGAGGCGACGAGAGCGCGGATCCTCGTGGTCGATGACGACGAGAGCGCGGGCCGAGCGCTCGCGAAACTGTTGCGCGCGGAGGGGTTCGCGATCTCGGTGGCCTCCGACGGTGAGAGCGCCCTCGCCGAAGCCCGCCAAGCGTGGCCCGACGTCGTTCTGACGGATCTGCACATGCCAAAGCTTCACGGCGTGGAGCTATGCCAGCGCCTTCACGAAATCGACCCCGATCTGCCGGTCTTCATCATGACGGCGTTCGGCGACATGGAGTCGGCGATCGAAAGCTTGCGCGCGGGTGCGGAGGACTACCTCCTCAAGCCCCTTCAGTTCGAGGAGGTTTGCTGGCGCGTGGATCGCACGCTTGGCCGACGCAGAGCCAAGCTCGAGCACGAACGCCTCCGCCAGCGCACCGAGGAGCTCCAGCGTACGCTGAACGAGCGCCTGGTGCTGAGCAGCGTCCGCGAGCAAGAACACGCGGAAGGCGAGGCGCGTGAGCGCGCGCAGCTCAACGCGCTGCTCGCGAACCTGAGCGAAGGCGTTGTCATCGTAGACACTCGCGGTCGGGTATTGATGGTCAACGACGCCGCCCGCACCATCATGGGCATCGGAAGCGAACCGCTCTACTCCCTCGACGCGCTCCGCGCGCAAGAGGCGCGAGACCTCAAGGGGCAGCGCCTCCGCGACGAGCAGCGGCCTCTCTCGCGCGCGCTGCGGGGCGAACAGTTCGCGGACTACGAAATCTTGCTCGCACGACCGAGCGGCGAGCGACGCCGTATCGTGTCGACGGGCACGAGCGTGAGAGACGCCGACGGCAACCTCGCGCTGGCGATCGTCGTGTTTCGCGACGTGACCGAGCTCAGGAGATTGGAGCAAGAACGCGATCAGTGCCTGGCGCTCGTCTCCCATGACCTCAGGAATCCGCTGAACAGCATTCTGCTCTTCTGCACAGCGCTTCAGCGGTCCCTGGTGAAGAAGGGGCTATCGGACGACGTGGACCTCGCCCAGCGTGCCAGGGAGAACGTCACGCGGATGGACGGGATGATCCAAGATCTCACCGAGGCGACCACGCTCGAGGCGCGAGGCGCCGAGCTCCGGCGCCAGGCGTGTGATTTGCGTGACCTCGTCGCCGGCGTCGTCGGCCGCATGGACAACGACCGCGCGCGGCGGATCACGATCGAGACGGACGGTGCGCCGACCTACCTCGTCATGGCGGATGTATTGCGGCTCGAGCGCGTCGTCGCGAATCTCCTGACGAATGCGCTCAAGTACTCCGGCGACGACGCGCCCGTGCACGCGCGGCTCGCGCGCCGGGGAAGCGCCGTCGAGCTCGACGTGGTCGATCGCGGCATCGGCATCCCACCCGAGAGCGTGACGATGCTCTTCGAGAGGTACTACAGGACGAAGGCAGGTGAGGCGCGAGCCAGCGGCCTCGGCCTCGGCCTGTACATCGCGCGCTTGATCGCAGAGGCACACAGTGGCCGAATCGCCGTGACCAGCGAGGTCGGCAAGGGGAGCACCTTCACTCTCGCGCTGCCGTCGCAGGCTGCGCCGACCTGATCCGCGCAGCGTCTGAGCTTGCGCCCAGAGGCGCTAGATCCGCGTCGGTCCGACGCCTTTGGAGGTCTCGATGCGTCATGATTGGCGCGCCCGATGCTGAGTCTCTCTCTGCGCGCCGGCCCCACGCGCGACCACCCCCGTACTCTTTTGCGTCGTCGTGCAGTAGAGCGTGACGCCCTTGCGCCGCTTCGTAGTGGCGTACTCCAAATGCTCCAGGCGTGCGAGCGCCAGCGATAGGGTCGCGCCCTTCATGCCGGTTCGGCGGGAGAGCGTGCGCGCGTCAGCCTCGCCGAGCTCACCCAAGTGTTGCAGAAGGGCCGCCTCGTCGCCGGTCATGCCCGGGAGCGGGGCGCCCCCTTCGGCGCGGACGTCTGGGATCCCATTGAGGACGCCGTAGCCGCGAAGGGTCTCCCCGACGACGATGCCGCCACCTTCGATCGAATAGCGCCGGATGCTCGTGTCGTGCGAGCTGTCGCGCATTTTGACCACAGCGACCGCCTTCTCGAGCTTTCCATCGATTTCGACATATCGCTGCAAGACGAGCACATCGGTCATGAATTCGGTGAGATGAGGCGAGAGGCTCAGCTCCGTGAACGACTGCACCACGTGGACGGTCATCACCAGCGTCACGCCGAGGTCGGTGAGCGCCGAGACGGAGCGGAACAGCGCCTCGCGAAAATCGTCGCGTGACGAGGGAACCAGCGCAAGCTCGAACTCAGACAACGAATCGATCGCGACCTTCGTTGCCTTCTTGCGCTCGACGGCGAGACGCACGGCGGCCAGCGCCTCGTCGATCGTCAGATCCAGAGACCGCAGGTAGAGAACCTCGACGAGACCGCGCTCGATGAACGATGCGAGCTCGGGCCCGAACGCGCTCGCTCGTGAGAGGTGCTCTTCGGGGTGCTCCGCAAAGACGACGAGGACTCCTGGTTCACCAGCCTCTGCTCCCGCCGCGATGAAGTGACGTGCGAAGAGCGATTTGCCCGAGCCTGACGGCCCCACGAAGAGCGCCGACTCGCCCGTCGGGATGCCTCCGGACATCATCGCGTCCAGCCCCTCGACACCTGTCGACGCCCGTGCCGATCCGCGCCGATGAGGACGCGGCTCACCGCGCGGCAAGATCCGCGGGAACACGCGAACGCCGTCGAGCGACAGAGAGAGCGTGTGAAGCCCGGGCATGGTTGCGCACGCGCGCATCTTCGTCACTTGAAGCCGGCGCACGCTGGCGGTGCGCTCAATACGCTGCGTGAGCCAGAGGATGCCGTCGGCGATGGTGAAGATCGGGTTGCTGTGCGATTCGGCGGTCTCGGTCTCGTACTCGCCGACGAGGAACGTCGTGGCTTGCCAGCCAGTGAGATGAAGCGCGAGTCTTTGCACGAACGCTTGGAGATCCGTCTCCGACCCGCTTGCATGCGCGACCGTGCGGAACGAATCGACGACGACGATCGCGGGGTGGATCTCTTCGACCTCGGCGAGCATGCGCTTCATGATGCTGCCGAGATCCTTGTCCATCGCTTCGGCGCTGAGGTTCACGAACCGAACCGCTTTGCCGACCTTCGCCTTGTCAAAGAAGCTGTACTGCTGCGCGTGCCGCAGCATCTTCAGCGGCGGCTCGCCGAGCACGGTGAAGTAGAGCGCCGGTGCTTCGACCGAGGCTCGAGAGAAGGCAATCTGCAGCGCGAGCGTCGTCTTGCCCCCGCCGGGGCCGCCAGCGATCAGGTTGAACGAATATTCGGGCAAACCGCCGCCGAGGACGGCGTCCAATCCGGGCACTCCAGTAGGAAGCAGCCTGATCGTTGGATCGCGACGCGTCGTCATTTCTTCTCTTCCTCCGCCGCCGCGGGCCAGACGTCAATCACCAGACCCATCGCGAGGTCCTCTCCGATCAGTGTCGCCAAGAGCTCGATGAAGTTAGCCACGAGGGCGATGAGCGCGACTTCGTCGAGTGCAGGGTCGTCGAGGCCTGCGGGCGTCCCCCCAGGAACCGCGGTGACCCCGGCGAGGACCGGGTGAGCCCGTCGGGCGAGCACGAGCGACCGAGCGATAAGGATGTCGAACCCGGCCGGGCCAATGAGCTTTCCAAGCTCCTGACGCAGCCGCGCGATGATGTGCGAAGTGACCTCGGCATCGCTCCCGTCCCCACCGCGCGCGGGTTCGGCGCGCACGATCGCCTTGGCGAGTCGAGTAGCAGAGGGGCGAGGGCGAGGCTCGTTCATCGTGGTCTCGGTCGTCGCACTTCTACGAGGAGGCTTCAGGCTCCGGGATAGGGAGGCGGACTGTACCAGGAGCGCAGCTCAGCTGCCTATCGATAGCCCCTCGCTCCCGCGACACGCGGAGCTTGCGGAAGTGGAAGTGCGGCACGCGGGCGCGATGGGCCACCACCGCGACGTGGACGTGCCCCGGCCCTCCCGCCGGCGACCGGCATGTGATCCTGAGGAGGTGACGCAAAATCGCGCGGTCCGCGCACGACGTGCGTCACGCCGGATGGAGGCTACGAGAACGTGGCGAGATTGAGTTGGCTTCCCCCTTGCTTTCGGCCATGGGGTCGTCCCGTCCCGATGAGGTTCCGATGCCGACAGCAGCTCCGCTCACGCTCCTCGATCAAGTCGTCTGCGGTCACGTCGCGTGCGACGCCGCCGTACGGACCCAAGTCGCGTACGTCCGGGCGCTGATCGACGAAGTCGATGGGCGTCGATGGCCGGGCGCGAAGAGGAGCCTACTCTCAAGGCAGCTCGACGAGGAGGTCATCCGGTTGGCACAGCTGCTCGTCGACGAGGCGTCGGCGCTGCCGCCGTCGGGGGTGCGGCCTTGCGTGCGCGCCTTTGAGGACCGCGATGATGCGGAAGCCGGTGTTGGTCACGGAGTCCTCCTTGGCAGCGAATAGGGGAGGTTTGCAATGCATACCGTTTGGATTCTTGTCTGCGATTCGGCGAGAGGCAGGTTTTTCGAGGTCCGCGGCGGCGAGCCGTCGTGGCACCTGGTGAGCGAGGTTTCTCACGAAGAATCCCGGAGCAAGGCAAGCGCGCTTGTGAGCGACCGTTCAGGGAGTCGTTCTTCCGAGGGCGCCTCGGTGCACCACAACGCGCTCGCGCCCTCGTCGTCGCCGAAGGATGTCGAGAAGGACCACTTCGCCCACGCCCTGGAGAAGACGCTCGACCAAGCGATGCGCTCGGCGCGCTTTCATCGGTGGGTTCTCGTCGCTCCACCTCACTTCGTCGGGCTGATCGAGAGAGAGCTCACGCCTGAGCTAAGGAAGCACCTCTTGGGGACCGTGGAGAAAGACATGAGTCACCTCTCGAGCCGCGAGCTGGCCGAAGAGCTCCGGGCAACCGTTCGCATCCCCGTGAACGAGCAGGACGCCGTTCGAGAGCCCGTCAAGCATCCACATTGAGCGGAGATCCGCATGACAGACCGAATCCTCCTCGTGGACGACGATCAGGACCACTGTGAGGCGCTCGCGGCGACGCTCCGAGAGCTCGGGCTCGACGCCACGTTCACCACCTCGCCCCGAGAGGCCCTCGAGCGCGTCGTGGGGGAGACGTTCGCCGCCATTCTCACCGACTTGGCGATGTCCGACATGGACGGCCTCGAGCTCTGCTCTCGGATCATCGCGACACGTGGCGACGTGCCGGTCATCGTGGTGACAGGGAAGGGGAGTATGGAGGTCGCGGTCGCGGCGATGCGTGCTGGGGCTTACGACTTCCTGACGAAGCCTATCGATCCGAAGCTCCTCGGGTTGAGCGTGGCCCGAGCGGTGCAGCACCATCGGTTGCAGGAGGAGGTGAAGAAGCTGCGCGAGGAGTCCCTCGAGCGCTCGGCGGTGGACGGGCTGATCGGGACGAGCCCGGCGATGAAGCGGGTGCATGATCTCGTGGCGCGCGTCGGGGCGAGTGATGTCTCGGTGCTCATCGAGGGGGAGACGGGTACGGGCAAGGAGCTCGTGGCGCGCGCGCTTCACGCAGCAGGTTCTCGAAGAGACGGCCCCTTTGTGGCCATCAACTGTGGCGCGGTCCCGGCCAACCTCCTCGAGAGCGAGCTCTTTGGCCACGTGCGGGGCGCCTTCACAGGCGCCGACACGTCGAGGGTGGGCCTCTTCGTAGGAGCGTCCGGTGGGACGCTGCTCCTCGACGAGGTCGGCGACATGCCACTGGAGATGCAGACCAAGCTGCTGCGCGCCCTCCAGGAGAGGAAGGTCAGGCCCGTGGGCTCGAACGCGGAGCGCTCGTTCGACGTTCGCATCCTTGCGGCGACCCACCGTGATCTGGAAGCCGACGTCGAGGTGCACCGCTTCCGAGAGGACCTCTTCTACCGCATCAACGTCGTGAAGATTCAGGTTCCTCCGCTCCGCGTTCGCGGCGGCGACATCCTGACGCTCGCCGCTCACTTTCTCCGGAAGTTCGCGGCGAGGAGCAAGAAAGGCGAGATGTTTCTCTCGCCACCGGTGGCGGCCGCGCTCCTCGCCTATGACTGGCCGGGGAACGTCCGTGAGCTGGAGAATTGTATCGAGCGAGCGGTGGCGCTCGCCCGATTGGATCATGTCAGCGCGGAAGACCTCCCGGACAAGATCACCTCGTACCGCGCGCCAGCGGTCATTGACCCCTCGGTACCGCCTGGCGAGATCCTGACGCTCGACGAGCTCGACCGTCGTCACATCGAGCGCACGCTCGTGGCACTCCATGGCAACAAGTCTCTCGCTGCCAATCTGCTCGGCCTCGATCGTCGCACCCTGTATCGCCGCCTCGAGAAGTACGAATCGGAAGCACGCGATTCCGCTGCTCCGCCGACGGTTCCAGGTGCCGCGGATGCGGGCGGGACGCCGTCGCGTACCTCGGCAAGCGTGGTCACGACTCCGGAGCAACCGACGTTACCGCTGCAACCGGCGTCCTGAGGCGCGCCCATCGCCCACGCGCCACCTTCCGACTCAGGCTCGCCGGTCGCATGGCGGCCGAGTCGAGGAATTCGCGAAGCGCACGCACGAAAGCGTCCGGCTCTGCGTGATGCGGGTAGTGGCCGCAACCTCCGAACCGCGTGACATGGACCCCTTCGACGTACTTCGCCAGCGCCTCGGCGTGCGCGAACGGGATGATGGCGTCTCGATCCCCCCAAAAAACCGCGAGCGGTGGAAGCGTCGACAGCTCACCCGCGCGCTGAAAGAACGTTCGTCGCTGCCCACGCAGATCGATGATGTCGCGCACCGTTCGCGCGAACGCCCGCGCAGACCCCCGCTGCGCGTTCAGCACGCAGAGCCGCGCCACATCCTTGCGAGGCAGGACGTCTCCTGTTGCCTTGAGCGCGAGCCTCGTGCACGGCCCCATGAAGGGCTGACCCAGGTGCTCCACGACGAGGGGGATTGACGCCAGGCGCAGGGACACCGCGATCTCGCGACCGAGCCCGCCGGACGATACGAGGACGAGTCGGCGGATGCGCTCGGGGCACTCCAGCAACATCATCTGCGCGACTCCACCGCCAAAGGAGTGGCCGACTACGTCCGCCCGATCGACACCCGCCGCGTCGAGCCAGCGCGCCATGACGTGCGCGTACCAGCGCAGCTCATACGAAGCATCCGGTCGGCCCGACAGACCGTGTCCGGGAAGATCGGGCATGAGGACTCGTCGGTCGCACGCGAGTCGGGGCGCCAGCTGCCTCCACGTGCGGTAGCAGTCGTTCAAGCCGTGTAGAAGCACGAGCGGCGGCTTGCCGTTGGGCTCGCCGAGCTCGGCCCAGTGCAGCAGAACCCCCTCGACGTGCGCGAAATGGTGACCCGCTGGGCTCATGCGCGGCCGATGCTCGTTCACGCTCAGGAGCGGTGGCTTGCGGGGAGGTCGTCGCCTCCGGTGGTGCGATTGCATAACGCGACGCGTTGCATGCGGCGCGCCATCACGGCGAGGGATCACGTTCGGGCTCCCCGGGGTGCCTCGACAAGGCGTGTGGGTCAGCCCGAGCGCTTCGTCTTGGGGCTGGCCCGCCCAGCGGCGCTCTTCTTGGCGACCGCTTTCTTCGCGGAGTTCCTCGCCGGCGCCCTCTTGACCGGCGCCTTCCTTTTCGTACGCGTTCGCTCGGGCGGCACCTTCTTCTTCGCAGGCACCTTCTTGGCCGTCGCCTTCTTCTTCGGAGGCGCCTTCTTGGCCGTCGCCTTCTTCTTCGCAGGCGCCTTCTTCTCAGGCTTCTTCGCAGGCGCCTTCCCGGCCGTCGCCGCCTTCTTCGCGAGCGCCTCCTTCTCAGGCTTCTTCGCGAGCGCCTTCTTGGCCGTCGCCGCCTTCCTCGCAGGTGCCGATGGTCTCATCGGGGGCGTAGCCGTCTTCTTCACCGCGCTTGCCCTCTTCGCCTTCGGCGCCAGCGAGGACGCGTGCGCTAGCGCTTCGCCCAGCAGCGCGCGAAGCCTCTGGCGATCTTGGACAATCTCGGTCGGCACGACGACGAACTCCTTCATCGCCTGTCCTGGCATCGGCTCGAAGACAGCAGCTCCTTCCGCCACCAGCGCGTCTCGGCGAGCCTCGGGAAGATGCACGATGATGCCGTCCTGATGGAGGCCGCAGAACACGTGCCCGTTCACCGAAGCGCACGGGTAGCCGAACAGCGCCTTGCGCTCGACGCCCGCTACGACCGGAAGACAATGATTGAAGGCCTGGACCACTGCGTCGGGAGACTTGTGCCACTTCATGGCATCGGGCGTAGCAAGGCTCGGGCCCGAGCGAGATCACGCCCGCCCGTCGCGACCCGCGGGTCAGCCTGGTGTCGGCGAGACGTTTGGTTTCGTCGGGTCATGCTTCGCGACGTCGAGCAGCTCGACCGCGCGCCCATACTCCCCCGCGTCCACGGCGAGCTTGATTGCCAACCTGATCGCCTCCTCGCTCTTCTTCCCTGGGGTGCTCGCGACAATCTCCGATGAGATCTGCGGCGCCTCGCCACTCTTCTTGGGTATGACGGCGATTGAGGCCGTGTCTCGCGCCACCTGGAGCGCCTCGCCATTCTTCTTTGGTGCCGGAGTAGAGGCGATCTCCGATGCCGCCAGGGGGTCTCCGCTATTCTTCCTCGGCGCCGTTTCCGATGCCGACGGCGTCGCCACGCCGATTTGTGTTCCCCCTGAGGTGACATCCGATTCCGCCTGCGGCCCCTCGCTACCCTTCTTCTGTGCCGCGGTTGAGGTCAGGTCCGGCGTCGTCTGAGGCGCCCAGCCATTCTTCTCCGATGCCGCGGCCTCCGATCCCGCGTGGAGCACTTCGCCGTCCTTCTTCGGTGCCGCTTTCGCGGTACTGGTCGATGCCACGTGCTTCTCGTCACTCTTACTCGCCGTGGTTGAGGTGACGTTCGACGTCGCCTGTGTCGCCTCGGCACTCTTCTTTGGTAGAGAGGTCACGAGAGCGTCCGATGCCGCCTGGAGCCCCGTGCCCATCGCGCAGATGACCGTACCGATCGCGTGCATCACCAGAGCGAAGAAGACCCCGACGACCGACGCGACGACCGCCGTCTCCCCGCCGAGCAGGAACACCTCGAAGATCGCCGTGACACCGATGAAGACGCCGAGCCACTTCGCGACCGCGCCGTAGATGCGAAGCGAGTCGCTCACCGCCGGCAGACGGTCATCCCCCTTCGCCGCGTTCGCGTCCGTCTGGCGCCGAAAGAAAGACGCACCCACCGTGACGAGGAGCGCTATCGCAAGCACAGCGACGATCACCGCGCCGCCGGCACGGTTCGAAGAACCGACCGTCGCTGTCGGAAGCGGCGGCGTCGCGTCCTGTGCGATCCCAGGAGTAGTATCGCCTATCGGTGGAGCGGCTTGCTGAAAGGTACCCATTGGTCGTTCGATCTCTTTCTTGATGGAGCTTTGACACCCGAGACCTTTCGCGGGTCCTGGTCGGCATGGACAGCATCAGACATGCCGCCGGCTCTGGAGGCGCGCACGCTGGGACGACCTTCGCTCGTCACCTCCGCCTCGGCGCACGATCTGCACCGCCGCGCAAGATGCCGCTTCGCGGCGTCGCGGTTCTAGCGTCCCGCACTCCGGTGGCGGGCATTACGTGAAGCCCGCGACGCGGCTCACTCGCTCGGTCGTTCTCCACCGGATGAGTTAGTCCGGATGGACTGGCATATGTAGTGCCTATCGTCGGAACGAAAGGTGAGGATCCATGAGGGCTAGCCCATGCGTGCGATGAGGCAGGTGACCGGAAGGGTCGCGGTGTTGCTTCTTGGCGCCGCTGCGGTATTCGGATGCGCCGGGAGCGCCGCGAGCAATGGGTCACCCAGGGCACCCGTTGCGGGCGTTGGTGGAGAGGAGGAGGACGCGACGGCCGGATTGGTCGAGCACCACCGCCATCACCACCACGGAGGCGTGACGCTGCTCATCGCGATGAGCCTTGATACACTGGGGGTCTCGCCGGAACAGAAGGCTGCGGTGGAGAAGATCCGTCGCGATCTGCACGCGCGGATGGAGCCGGCGCGCGCTGCCGAGCAGAGCCTCCTAGTCACGCTCGCCGACGGGCTCGCGGGGGGGGCGATCGACTCCGCCAAAGTCGATGCCGCGGTAGGGCAACTATCGAGCGCGGCCGCCGGGGTCAACGATGCTTCGACGGACGCGCTGAATCAGCTGCACGCCGTCCTCACGCCGCCCCAGCGGGTCGCGCTTGTCGACAAGCTCGAGGCGCATTGGTCCGTGTGGCAGAAGGCGAACACGGAGGAGAGCGACCACCTCGCCCAGCTTACCGTGGAGCTCGGCCTCGCACCGGATCAGGTCGACAGGATTCGCGTGAGCCTTCCCGAAGGGATGAAGGTCGTGCCGCGCTTCGATGCACAGGAGGTGTCGGCTCATATCCAGGCATTCTGCGACGCTTTCAAGGCTCCGACGTTCGATGCGAAAACGCTCACCACTGGGGGCGCGGCCACGGCCCACATGGTCGGCTGGGCCGGCGCGCACATGGCGCGCTTCATCGAGTCCGTGGGCCCGGCGTTGACGCCGGACCAGCGCGCGAAGTTCGCGCAGCTGCTGCGCCAGCACGCGAGCCACAACCCGAGCGCGGACGGAGGCTGACATGAGCGGTGCGGGACTGCTTCGAGCCTTCGTCTGCGTCGCCGCCGTCAGCGGAGTCATTATCGTCCTTCCGGCCTGTGAGGTCGGGATGGAAGGAGCCGACTATCCCGTCGCTTACGGCGAGTACCCGGATGGGTGCATCGCCACCACGGATCCCGTCTATTACAACGGCTCCCCCAGCTACTGGTGTGGTGGTTTCTGGTACTTCCGCGGCGCGGGGGGACGCTGGGGTCACTACGATCGAGAACCGCCTGGGCTCGCCCAGCATCGCATGCAGGGGGTGCCCGCACGGCGGAACTACGAGCCCGGCGCGCGTACCTCCGGAGGCGGACGCGGCGGGGGCGGCGGTGCACGTGGCGGCGGTGCGCGTGGCGGCGGGGGCGGAGGTCACCGCTGACTTGCGCGTGGGGTTGCGCGGCGCTCCTGTCGCCGCACGAAGCCATGACGAACACGCTGTCCCGATGAAGTTTCGCTACTCCTCGGGCGCGCTCATCGCGGGACGGCGACAACGGCGCCACATCTTGTGCATTCGAGACACACGCGAATGCCGCAGTACCGCCGCTTCGCGTGGCCCGTCGTCGGTCCGCAGCGCGACCAGTACCTTGAAGATCGGGCCGGAGTGAGGCGTCGCTTCACCATGGCATCTGTCGTGAGCGTCGGGCTCGGGTATCAGGCACCCGGTCTGCATGCCGAGCGTCATGCGCGTTCTCCTCGTGTACCCGACGTTTCCGACGACCTATTGGGGTTTTCAGCACAGCCTTCCAATCATCGGCAAGCGCGCGACGCTGCCGCCGCTCGGGCTGATCTCCGTCGCAGCGCTGTTGCCACGAGCGTGGGAGATACGCTTGGTCGACACGAACGTCGCGGCGTTGCGAGAGGACGATCTGCGTTGGGCGGATGTGGTGCTTTCGAGCGGCATGCTCGTGCAGGAGCAATCGATGCACGAGATCCTCGCGCGGTCGAGAGAGCTCGGGCGCCGCACGGTGTTGGGAGGTCCGGCGTGCACCACCTCGCCTGAGCGGTTCGACGACGCGGATTGTCTGTTTCTCGGAGAAGCCGAAGGCCGAGTCGAGGCGCTCGTTGCGGCCATCGAAGGGCGGTCGTGCGAGGGGCGCGTTCTCCACCCTCCGGCTGCGCGACCGTCTCTACACGAAGTGCCGGTACCTCGACTCGATCTGCTCGACGTGCGGCAGTATCGCTCGATGTGCATCCAGACCTCGCGCGGCTGCCCGTTCATGTGCGAGTTCTGCGACATCATCGAGATCTTCGGGCGCGTGCCGCGAGTGAAGCAGCCGGCGCAGGTCCTCGCAGAGCTCGATGCACTCCGCAAGCTGGGGTATCGCGGCGAGGTCTTCATCGTCGACGACAACTTCATCGGGAACAAGAAGGCGGTACGTCCGATCCTGAGCGAGCTCGCGAGTTGGCAGAGGCAGGGGGGAGCGCCGTTCACCTTCTACACCGAGGCGAGCTTGAATCTCGCCGAGGACGACGATCTCATCCAGGCGATGCACGCGGCGAACTTCACCTCCGTCTTCATTGGGATCGAGACACCCGACGAGGAAGCGTTGAAGAAAACCCGCAAGGGTCAGAACGTAGGCATCGACGTCCGTGCGGCGCTCGACAAACTCACGCGTTCCGGCCTCGAGGTGATGGCCGGTTTCATCGTGGGCTTCGACGGCGATCGCGCCGAGAGTTTCGACGCACATAGAGAGCTGCTTCGCGACGCACCGTTGCCGCTTGCGATGACGGGCCTGTTGACCGCACTGCCCGGCACGGCCCTCTGGCGTCGGCTCGAGCGGGAGGGACGACTGCGTGCTCATTCCGACGGGGACGCGTTCGCGAGACCAAACTTTGCGCCGACCATGGCGGAACGGGAGCTCGTCGCGGGCTATGCGAAGCTTCTCGCGGACCTCTACTCACCGAACGCTTACTTCGGCAGGAGCGCGGCGCTGGTCGAGGGCATCGGTGCGCCGGCGCATCCGACGCCGCTACTCGTCGAAGATGTCCTGGTCGCGCTGCGAGCCCTCCTCCGGCTGGGCATTCTCGGTGAGCGACGGTCTCTCTTCTGGCGGCTGCTTGCTCGTGCCGTCCCGCGCGGCGTTCACGCGGTACGCGCCGCGATCGCCTGCGCAGTGCGGGGCGAGCACATGATTCGGTACACGAAAGAAGTCGTTGTTCCGCGGCTGGGAGTCGCGCTCGATCAGCTAGCCACGGAACCGGTGACGCGCTGGCCGCGCCGCGTGTCGTTGTCGCTGGTGGAAGAGATCTCCGCGACGCCCGTCCTCGAAGGAGATTCCGCGCTCGGCAGCGCGCAGACCGCAGCGCTACTAGCTCGGCCGTAGCCGTGGCACACAGTCCGCGAGACGGTTCCAGAGTCTCTTCCGACGACGCCGCGTGATCTGCGCACCGACGCAAAGACTTGCTTCCACGTTCGCTTTCAGGAAGCGCGGCGCGCCGCGTGTCTCGCTCTGCTCTCGACCGGCCGCGAGGCGCGCGCCGCGGCTCCGGATTTGCAGGTCCTGGAGGCTCGGTATTCACCGAATCCACCTCGAGCGTTCTGCCAAACGCGCGTGACATCTACCTAGCGAGGAAACCAATGGGCGAAATCATCGACAAGGTGAAGGGCAAGATCAAGCAAGCCGCAGGCGCGGCGGCCGGCGACAAGAAGCTCGAACGGGAGGGCAAAGTCGACGAAGCCAAGGGCAAGGTGAAAGGCGCCATCGAAGAGATCAAGCACGCCGCCAAGGAGGCGGTGAAGAAGTAGCTGCTGCTCACATTTCGGCGGGTCTCAGCGCCCGCCCACATCCAGAGAGACGCTTGCACGCGTGTCGAGACGAATGGAGCCGAGCCATGAAGAATGACAATCGAACCGAGTACGTGACCCGCGACGTCATCTTGAAGCTGCTCTCCGACGACGAAGTCGCGCGCGTAAGCAACGCGGAGACGGCCGCTCGCCTCTCGGACGGAGACGAGTATCTCGACCTGGAGCACCTTGATCAGGGTGTGCGACGTGCGGTCGGAACGGCTGCTCCGATGGGGCACGTACTCCCGAGGAAGGTCGTGCAAGAGGGAACTTGGACCAAGATCCTGACTCAGTTGAAGGCGCCCCCCATCGCGACCGCGCGCTCTCGCGCTTGAAGAGCGCTGCGCGCAGAGCTTGCGTTCGCTCGCTATCGGAACCGCGCCCCATCAGGCAGGCGCGCTGCAACGACCGCCCACCTGGCGCGCCTGTTGCTCGGCTACGCCTCTCCTCACGAACGAATCTCCCGCGAGAGGTGCCGACAATGTCACTGCCACCCCGACCCACTCCGACCATTCCGCACGCCATCGCGCCCAGCGACGTCCGGTTGGCTCGTCCCGACAGCAGCCGGTGTTGCCAGACGGCGCTCGTACGCGCACTCATCGACGAGCTCGAACGCTTCACACCGTTCTCGGCGCGGGCGGGGGCCATTCACAATCAACTGGTCGATGAATTGGGGAAGCTTGTTTGCGGCCTCTCCGACCAAGGACACGACGAGATCCTCGCTTCGCTTGAAGGGATCGGCCTTTGCGCGACCGGCGGCGGCGGCTCGCCGCGAACCACATGAACGTCTCGGGACTTGCGGGCGCGGCGCGCGCCGAAGCGATCGCGCTCTGCGCGGCGGCAGTCGCGCGCGCCGAGACGTTGGACGAGGTCGTCTCGGTCGTCGTGGATCAAGCGATGGCGCTCGGTGCCTCGGCGGCTGCGTTGTTCATCACGCTGGAGGACGACCCGCACGGCCTGCGGCTCGTCGCACACCGCAACCTGACGGCGGCCCTCGTCGACGGCGTTGCGCACGTGACGTTCAACACGCCCCACCTCGCGAGTCGCGCGGCGTCGACGCGCGACCTCCAAGTCATCGAAGACCTCGAGCAGATCGAGCCTGCCCTGAGCGCCGCGGCGGACCTCCTCGTCCGGACGCGATCTCGCAGCATGATCTGCGCGCCGCTCGTCACGTTCGGCAGGCTCTATGGCGTGCTCACGTGGACACACCCCGACCCGTACTCCCCGACGGCCGCCGAACGCGCGGCCATCCGCGCCATCGCGGAGGTCTTCGCCATCGGAATCGCGAAGACGGAGGCACGCGACGCCCGGGCGAGCGCCGAGATCGACGCCCCGTACGCGCACCTGGTTCGGGCAGTCGCACAGCGCCACCATCTCGAAGCCCTCCTGCGCGACCGCGAGACGCGCCTTCGCGCCATCTTCGACCATTCGATGGAGTTCATCGGCCTCCTGTCGACTGACGGAATCCTGCTCGAAGCCAACCAAGCATCGCTCGACTTCGCGGGTGTGGAGCGCGCCGCTGTGATCGGGAGACCGTTCTGGGAGGGGCCGTGGTGGAGCGAGTCGGCCGAGATCCAGGAGCAACTGAGAGGAGCCATCAAGCGAGCCGAGCGCGGCGGCGAGTTCGTACGATACGAGGTGCGGCACGTGAGTGCGCAGGGGGTGGCCATCACGGCCGACTTCTCGCTGTCGCCAGTCAGGGATGAAACCGGCTCCGTGGTCCTCATCGTTGCCGAGGGGCGCGACATCACCGAGCGTAAGGAGAGGGAGCGGCAGCGCGAAGAGTGGATCTCGGTCATCGCCCACGACCTTCGCCAACCAGTCAATGCAATCGTCCTCCGCGCGACCCTCCTCGAGCGCAGCTCATTCGCGAAAGATCCGGCGGTACACAAGGAGCTCGGCCACATCGGGACTTCCGTCGGGATACTCGCGCGGATGATCTCCGATCTGCTGGACGCTTCACGGCTCGAGGTGGGACGCATGGCATTGAACCGCAGGCCGGTGCAGGTGGACAGCATGGTCCGAGACATCGTCGCGAGAAACGTGGGAGCGGGTTGCGAGGTCCGCTTCGACGTCCGCGGCCCGTTCCCGAAGCTCGACGTCGACGGCGAACGCCTCGAGCAAGCGTTCGCCAATCTCCTGTCGAATGCTGTGAAGTATGGTCGTGAAGGCGCCCCCATCGAGGTCGTGATCGCCAGAACGAGCGTCGAGCTCACCCTCTCGGTCACGAACTGGGGGGACGGCATCGATGCGAGGGAGATGCCCGACCTGTTCCGCCGCTTTCACCGAACAGCAAAAGCGCGCGCCAGCAAAGTCGCGGGAATTGGGGTTGGGTTGTACATCGCGCGTGGGCTTGTTGAAGCCCACGGCGGCCGCCTCTGGGCAGAGAGTGACCCCGGCGTGAAGACGACATTCCATGTCCACCTGCCCATCCCGTAGCGGACGCGCGACGGCTCTGCGGACGGCTACTTCCCCTCATGGGCCTCCTCGGCGGGGGCGCCGGTTCATCGTCGACGGAAGTGACGCCCGGTCCCGCGCGTAGCACTCGGCGAAACGGGGCTCGACGATCACGATGAGCGCGCGTGAGGTCTCCCGCGCACGCAATGGATGCTCGAATCGGCATGACGTGCGGACCGCTGCGCGCATCACCGGCGCCAACGCGTGAGCCTGACTCACTTTGCGTGCAGGCGTCGCAGTGGCACGGACATCGCATTCCGGTTTCGCCGAGACTTCGCTCGCCGACACAGCGAGAACAAGATCGTTCGCGAAGGAGCTGAACCATGAAGACGCGACTCAGCCTCATTCTCGTTACAGCCGCCACAGTCACAGTCGCCTGCGGCGCGAGCTTTCCCGAGCCTACGCAGCGACTCGCCGACGCACAGGGGGCGCGGCGTAGCGCGGAGGAGGTCGGCGCCAACAACCAACCTGCATCGCAGCTCTACGTGAAGCTCGCCGATGAGGAGATGACGAAGGCAAACGCACTCATCAAAGACGGCGACAACCGAGCCGCCGACCGCATGCTGGTGCGCGCAAAGGCCGACGCCGAGCTCGCGCTCGCCCTGGCGCATGAACAGAACGCGAAGGTCGAGACCCAACAAGCGATCGACAAGGCGACTGCGACGACCACGACCAACGCGATCCAAGGAGTGCAGAAATGAAAACTATCGGAGCATTGGGTCTCTGCCTCGGGTTGGCCAGCCTCGCGGCGTGCGCGCCCAGCGTGCCGCCTCAGGAGCTCATCAACGCCCGCACCGCGTACGATCGCGCGAGCCAGGGCCAAACGGTTCAGACCGATCCTGCCGATCTGCACACCGCCAAGGAGACGCTCGACAGCGCGGAGAAGTCCTTCGCGGACAATGGCGATACGCCGGAGACGAGGGATGTCGCCTATGCCGCCGAGCGCCGCATCGAGATCGCGGAGACACGCGCCCGCACTGCGCTCCAGGAGCAGCGCAAGGCGCAGGTGGTCGCAGGCATGAACGCGGCGCAGACGGCGGCGGTCCGAACCACGTCCGCTGCTCTCTCTCTCGCCAATCAGCAACTCTCGACGCAGGAGCAGCAGCTCCAGAACGAGACGCTGCGCCGGCAAGACGCCGAGACGCGCGCTACGCAGGCGGCTGCGGACCTCGCGCGGATCGCGAGCGTGAAGCAGGAGCCGCGCGGAATGGTCATCACGCTTTCGGGGAGCGTCCTCTTCGCTTCGGCGAAGTCGGACCTGCTGCCGGATGCGCAGGCTAAACTGAGCGACGTCGCCAACGTGCTCGCCAAGGAGAGCCCCGATTCGAAGATCGTCGTCGAGGGGCACACGGACTCGCAGGGCGGAGCGTCTTTCAATCAGGAGCTCTCGCAGAGGCGAGCGGAATCAGTCCGCGCGTACCTGGTCTCGCACGGAGTGGCGTCGGATCGTGTGACGGCACAGGGCTTCGGCCCCGGCCGCCCCATTGCCGACAACGCGTCCGCCGAAGGACGGGCGAACAATCGACGTGTCGAAATCGTCGTGTCGCCGGCCTCGCGATAGTTCACGGGCCACGACGGCTGAGAGAAGGAGGATGTGACGATGCTGGATCTATTGTGGGCTTTCGCCGTTGTTCTCTTCCTGCTGTGGATGCTTGGTTTCTTTGCGTTCCACGCAGGTGGGATTATCCACCTGTTGCTCGTCGTGGCAGTGATCTCGGTCCTCGTTCGAATCATCACGGGCCGACGCCTCTCCACCTAGCGAGTAGGCTCAACTCACAGCAGGGCCGATTCAGGGCACGGTTGCGTGCGGTCGGCGGACGGGCTGAAGGCAACGGGTCCGCCGAAGGGCGGGCGAACAATCGAACGCGTCGAAATCGTCGTGTCGTCGGCGAAGACGTCGCCGCAACGGCCGAGCGAGACGAAGCAGGATAGCCGGGAGGAACGGTGATGCAGATGACGAATAGAATCGGTGCGCGATTGCAGCCGTTGTTCGTGAGCTATGGCGCCATCGCAATCGCGCTGGCGTCGACGCTCGCGGTATCCGCGGTCGCGAGAGCGGAAGAGACTACGATCAAGGATCCAGGACAGCATCCGAGCTACCCGATCGAGATTGAGCCTCACGCCGTGCTCGGCATGGGCGACATCTATGGCTCCACCGGCGCCGGCGTGGGCCTGCGACTCTCGATTCCGATCGTCCAGAACGGGTTCGTGAAATCCATCGACGACAGCGTAGCGATCAGCTTTGGGGGTGACTTCCTGCACTACTCCAACTGCTACTATGCGGAGCGCTGCGGCGCGAACTACTTGCTCCTGCCGGTCGCGCTCCAGTGGAACTTCTTTCTGACCCGCCACTGGAGCGTCTTCGGCGAACCAGGGCTCTACGTCTACAAGGGGTTCATGGATAGCTGCGGCAATTTGGCTCCCTGCCAACAGCCTTCGGACTTCGGCATCGGCCCGGCGTTCGCGATCGGTGGCCGGTATCAATTCAACGAGACGGTCACGCTCGCCATGCGGCTTGGATATCCGAGCAGCTCGATCGGCGTTTCGTTCCTGTGAGGCGAGACGAGAGATGGGAAGTACTTCGAACGGCCTGGTCGGCGAGATGCTGATGCCGGTGTGAGCCGCCTCGCTGCGGTGGGACCCTACCGGCGCTCGGGCTCCTATTCACCTACCGCCGGGCACGCGAGGGCCCGCTCGTCGCTCGAAACCGGGCACCGTTGCGTCGAACCACCGCGTGGGCTAGTCGTCCACATTCTGGCGCCAGCTCTCCCGCCAGTCATCGAAAGCCGAACGCCACGAAGATCAAGACCACCATCAAAGCCGGCCCTGTCTCCTGCCCGTCGTGCAAGACCACCAACGGCGGCTGAGCCTCCAGCGCGCTCACCGTCCTAGCGGCGCGAACGCCAGCCAGTCGACGAGCAGAACGCAGGTCGCCGCCGCGGTGTGAGGGGCATCCGGCCGCCGCCAGTCTCGTTCCATCCGGTCCTGCCGGTCCTCCCGCTTGATCCGTTCGAGCCTCGGGCACGGAGGTGCGTCGGGGTTGTGCCGCAGCTCACCCTTTCGCATCAGGGCATGCGCCGGACCTTCCAGGATCTCGCTCGTGGGGCGGGGCTCCGGGAAGAAGTACGGAAGCGGATCTGCGGACACATCACCGACGAGATGAAGGAGCGCTACTCGACGGTGGGGCAGGGGGAGCAGGTGCTCGACGTGATGGACTTCCGGACGCGTCCCCCCCCGTGGGTGCGCATTCGGGTGTGCAGGGTCCCGAAGTGGGTGTGCAGAACGAAAAAAAAAACCAGCCGGGCGCCCTAACTAACCGGCTGTTTTTACTTATCTTTTTCGGAGCGGGAGACGGGATTCGAACCCGCGACATCAAGCTTGGGAACGTGATTGGCACGTGTTTTCAAGACGTTACGGCCCGTTTCCTGAAGTGACTGAAAACCTCAAACATCGAGAAAACGGCCTCTGAGGCGTTACGCGCACGTCCAGCTCGTTACGTCGGAGTGCCCCGCGAGGGACAGCAAAGTGGACAGCACGATGGACAGCAAATCGGACGTCAAGTGTGTCCCACTTGCTGTCGTGGGCCGGAACCTCGCGAGGTTGTAGCCGCAGAGTGCTCCGCGTGCGATCGCCCGCGAGGTCACTTGCACCGCAGCCGAGCGGCATGCGCTCGCGCCGCTTCGAGCGCCACTGATCGCGGGCGCGCGCTCAGATCAAGCGCGCCTGTCGCAGCGCCCTCCGCACTCGGCGCTCGACCTCGTCGAAGCGAGGCACCTGCCCGAGGTACTGCGCGAGCTCCTCCTCCCATCGGTCGCCGTACTCCTTGACGCGCCTCTCGAACCTCTCGCGGAACGCGGCCGGGTCCAGGCCGCGATGCATCGTCTTTCTGCGAAACAGATCCACCGTCGCCGCGAGATCGGCGGCGTCGAGCAGGAGGTCGAGATCGAGGAAGTCCCGACACTGACGCCGCTGCAGGATGCAACGGAGCTTCTCGGCGGCGATCTCGAGCTTGGTGTAGGCGACGACGTCGGAATCCGGGAGGTCAGCCCATCGACGGAGCAGCGGGCGTCTCTCGGTATTCACCACCAGCTCGTCGTCCGCGAGATCCAGTTTGATGGCGCGCGGTGCGCCAAGCGGGCCGACGTACGCGATGCGCTCTCCTTCGAGGCCGAGCTGCGTGATCGCGTCTGGGCGCTTCCGAGCAAGCGCGCCGGCGATCAGCGCCCGCGCCGCGTCTCTGCTCCCGGAGACGATCGAATAGTCGAGGTCGGCCGAGTAGCGGTAGTCCTCGAAGTGCAGGAGCCTCAGCGACGTGCCGCCCTTGAACGCGAGCGTGGACGCCGTATCGTGCGTCGAGATGAGCGCGACGACGTGCACGAGAACGTAGTCGCGCTCGACGACGCGCGCATCGACGCCATCTCTGCTCGCGATCTTCGTGATCTGACCCTTCGACGTCACTGAGCCACCACGTTCTCGAGCTCCGAAGGCGAATGACTCCAGCGGACCCACCACTTCGCGTCGCGGTAGAAAGACGTCTCGTGGCCTGGCTCGAGATCGATGTCGCTGACGGGCTTGCTCAGCGGAGCCAGCCGCCCGGCCAGACCCTCGACGTGCAGCGTATCCGCGAGCGATCCAATCCGCCGCAGCGCAGGCCCCCACGCCAGCACCCGGGCGTAGTTGACGAGCTTCGCCGGGTCGACACCTTTCGAGGACGCCGCACCGAGCGCCTCCGCGAGAACGGCGATCCCACCGACGAGCTCGGGGCGCGCGGCGGCGTCGAGGAGCGCGCGCTCCGTGTCCGAGATGAAAGCCCCATCCTGCTGTCGCGCCCCGACGCCGATCGCCGTCTCCGGCTCCTGCACGACGACGAGTCGCCGCCCCGAGAGCGTCTCGCTGCGGGTCGCCTTGCAGAGGGCGACCTGGATCGAGCGCGACGGATGAGCAAGCAGGTCGAGCTGGTCGAGCGCCGTGCGGTACGCGACGCGATGCCGAACGTCGCCGAAGCCCGCGGCGGCGGAGAGAAGGACGTTCTCGGCGGCCGCCGTGGTGCCGAGCGCTCCAAGCTGCCGAATGGCGTAGCGTCCGCGGCGAACACGATCGAGCAGACCGTCGCGCACCAGGCGAGCGAGGAGGTTGCCCGTCGCCGCGGGAGAGCGGCCGAGACGTGCCGCGGCTTCCTCGGCCGTGAACTGGCTCAGCCCCTGGCTGACGAGCTCGTCGAGCAGACCGAGGCCGCCTGTTCGTGTTCTTGTGCGCATTCTTCACGTTTTTCGTGAACAACGCGAGTATTGCCACTGGAATCGCAGCTGTCAACACGGCGAATTTCACGCAATTGGTGTACAAAGATGTTCTAGACGCAACGGAAGACCGGTAGAGCGCGTTGGCCCCGCCGCCGGGCCCGCCGCTACCGCGGTAACCTCGAACGATTCGGCCTCGCCCGCGTCAGTCCGACGTGAGGAGCCCCAGATCGTCGGCGGCGATCTGCGGCGTCACACCGATCGTGCCGGCGAGTAGACGTCCTAGCGCTCTCGCGAGAGCCAGCAATGGCGAGCACGCCACCCGGGACGCGGCCGGGTGCCGCTCCATGTCGCATCGCCGCGATGGTGCAACGGCCGATGTTCTACGATGGAGCGTAGACGAACCGCAGCCTCTCTCGGAAGTCTCGAGCCGATCGCAGTCTCTCAGAAGCCGATCCGCCGCATCACGAAGCGCGGCAGCCAGCGAATCACGAGCATCACGAGCGCCCACATCCCCGGTGTGTAGATCACGGCCTTGCGCCGGTCCATCGCATCGACCACGTCCCGCGCGACCTGCGCGGGCTCGCCGGCGAAGGGCGGCGGCTTCAGCCCGGCGGTCATCCCGGTTTTCACGAAGCCCGGCTTTACGCAGAGGACGGACAGCCCGTCGGCATGGTGCTTGTGATCGAGCGCCTCGAGATAGGTGGAGAGCCCGGCCTTGGTGGCGCCATAGATCGCGACCGGCTTGCGGCCGCGATCACCCGCCACCGACGAGAACACCACGAGCCGCCCCCCGCCGCACGCCAGGAGGCGCTTGCGGGCGTGCTCACAAAAGATGATAGCGTGCGCGAAGTTCACGGTGAGGAGCCGCCGGGCGAGCTCCACGTCGGCTTCGAGTGCATCCTGGCTCGCAAAGAGGGCCGCCGTGACGATAACCGTGTCGAAGCCCCCGAGCGCGGCATCCGCGGCGTCGAGCCCATCGGCAAAGCCCGCCGGCGCCTCGAGATCGAGGAGGGCGTGACCCGCCTTCTCGCCGCGCGGGTGGCGGGTGCTCAGGTCCGCGGCGCTCCGCGCGAGGTCGGCGTCGCCGATGCCGAGCAGGAAGACGGAGTCGCCTCGTTCCACGAGGCGCTGCGCGACGGCGCGGCCCATGCCGCTGGCACCGCCGAGGACGACCGCCTTCATGCCGCGTCTCCAAGGACGCGTACCGACTGCGCG
>Ga0302279_10002757_pt1 | contig 22796 bp, 18 predicted proteins | sample III_Bog_N3_3_FD_194541 | JGI IMG/M metagenome (GOLD analysis project Ga0302279, IMG submission 194541) | Peat permafrost microbial communities from Stordalen Mire near Abisko, Sweden - III_Bog_N3_3 | ecosystem: Environmental > Terrestrial > Soil > Wetlands > Peat | place: Sweden: Abisko...
GAGCGCACGGACCTCCTCGGGCCGGCGTGGGGCGGCCAGCTCCCACCGTTCTTCGCGGCAGGGGTCCTCACGACGGCGCGCGCGCTCCTCGAGAGGCTCGCTCCGCGCGATGGCTCGGCGGCGATGTCGCCGCTCGAAGCGGTCGAGGCGGTGCTCGCGCGCCCGAACGCAGACCCGATGATGGGTCGCTTGCTCGTGAGAGCGCTCGGCACGGTGCCGACCGGAACAATCGTGGAGCTCTCGACGGGCGCGTGGGCCGTGGTGCTCGGCCCGTCGGCACGAGGTCCCCAGGACAGCCTCGTGCGCATCGTGACCGACGCGCGCGGCAAGGAGCTCGACAAGCCGGTGCTCCTCGACCTTGGCCGCGATCGCAGCGTGTCGATCGCGAAGCTCGTCGATCAGGAGCGCGCGGGCTTCAACACCACGCAGTCGTTCCTGAGCTGACGTTCCTTCTTCGACGACGTCGAACAGGCGGCCGGGCTACCGCATCCAGAGGGCGCCCAGCTCGAGCACGATCGCGTCGAACGGCTCTGCCCTCACTTCTTCGGCCTCCGCCTACGTCGCGAGTAGGCGGTACGTCGGTCCATCCAACGCGAAGACCTCGAGCGTCTTTTCCTGCGGGTCCACGAGCCACACGTGCTTCACCCCTTCGCGTGCGTACACGGGCATCTTCAAGCGCCGATCGTGGCGCCCCGTACCCGGCGAGAGCACTTCGCGGACCCAATCGGGGCGCAGTGTCACGAATGCCGTTTCGGGCATCACCGGCATCGTCTCGCGACGCCAGCCGGCGAGGTCGGGAACCAAGATATTCACGAGCACGAGGCTGCAAGTCACGAGCACGAGGCTTCAAGTCACGAGGTCAACACTTCAAGCCTCGTTGCGTCGACTCTGGGCGCGTTTCTACACGCTTCGAGCGCCGTCTCAGCCCAATCGAGAGAAGTCGGCCAGCCGCAGCATGCACTGCGCACCGTACGAGAGGAGCTCGAGCCGTGCCGGAGTCTTGTCGTCCTTCGGATCGTTGACGAGCGTGCTCACGAAAATGGCGTCGACACGCTGCGCGAGCTCGCCGGCAGCTGCCAGAGCCTTGCGGACTGCCGCTTCGTCCCAGAGCTCGCGCGTCAGACCGTCGACGTCGTGGACCACCTTCACGATGGCAGCGTCGTCGGGCTTGTCGAAGTCCGCGGCGACGTGGAAGACGGGCGCCGATTGCTTGCTGATACCCGACAAACGCTTGGCCACCGTCTTCGCCTGGCCGAGCCATGGCTGCGCTTCCTTGACGACCGCGTGAAGAGCCTTGGCACGTGCCAGCGCGTAGACGGGGTGACGCACGAGAGCTGTGTCGGACGTCGGCGCGCCGTCGATGACCACCGCGTCGGCGACAGCGTTGCTCGTAGCGGTCGCGATGATGCCCCGCAGACGCTCGGTCGCGAACGGCGCCAGCGTGGCGAGCGTCGCCGCGGCGTCTTTCTCCAGCGGCTTGTCCATCGTCAGCCCGTAGCCAACGCGCGCCTCTTCCACGAGCGTGAGGAGATCGAGCTTCGCGTAGCGCGTATCGGTCTGCCCCTTGTCGAGCAGCGTTCGAAGCACCGCGATGCACGCGCGGCGAAGCGCGTACGGGTCGGCCGCACCCGACGGCTCCAGCCCCACGGCAAAGCAGCCCGCGAGCGTATCGAGCCTGTCGGCCAGCGCGACACATGCGGAGACGTCGCTGGGTGCGACCGCGTCCGTCGCGAACGCGGGGCGGTAGTGATCGCGAACCGCATCGGCGACCGCATCGACCTCACCCGCATGCTTCGCGTACGCGCGCCCCATCTCGCCTTGAAGCTCGGGGAACTCGCCGACCATCAGCGCCACGAGGTCGAACTTGCACAGGTGCGCGGCACGCGTGACCTGTGCGCGCACGTCGTCCGTGAGCCCCAGCGCCTTTCCGATGCTCCCCGCGAGCGCTTCGATCCGCTTTACTTTGTCCCGCACGGTGCCGAGCTTGTTGTGGAAGACGATGCCTTGCAGCTTCGCCACCCGGTCCTCGAGCTTCGCCTTCTTGTCCTCCTCGAAGAAGAAGCGCGCGTCCGAGAGGCGAGCGCGCATCACGCGGTCGTTCCCCTTCGCGATCGTCGGCACGTCGAGCGCCGTGTTCACCACGGTGATGTAGTGCGGCAGGAGCTCCTCCGCGGTCTTCTCGACGCAGAAGTAACGCTGATGGCCGCGTGCGACGGCGCGTATCACGGAGGCTGGTAGCGAGAGATACGCGGGGTCGAACGAGCCGGTGACGACGAAGGGCTCCTCGACGAGCGACGCGTTCTCTTCCACGAGCAGCGCGGCCGGGTCATGAGTGCCGCCGGCAGCCTTCGCAGCGGCAGCGACCTTGGTCATCATGGTCTGCTCGCGCTCGGCCTTGTCGACGAGCACGTGCTTCTGCCGCATCGTCTCGACGTAGCCTGCGGCCTCCGTGAGCTCGAACGCTTCGGGCGCGAGGAAGCGATGGCCGCGCGACGTGCGTCCGCTGCGGATGCCCGCGAACGTGAGATCGATCGCGTCCTTGCCGAGCAGCGCGACGATCCACTGCACCGGACGGCCGAACGCTGTCGTCCCCGTGCCCCAGCGCATAGACTTCTTGAACGGGATGGCCGCGCACAGCTCGCCCAGCAGCTTCCCGAGGACCTCGCTCGCCGGGTTCCCCTTGAACGCGCGCCGTCCGATCACGTAGCGCCCCGCCTTCTGACGCCCTTCGGCCGGCTTGTCCGCGATCGTCAGCGACGTGACCGGCACGCCGAGCTTCGTCGCGAACGCTTCGGCCGCTTTCGTCGGCTGACCGTCCTTGAACGCGGCGGTCTCGGGGGGTCCGATGACCTCTTCGTCGACGTCGTCCTGCTGCGTCGCGACGCGATCGACGAGCACCGCGAGCCTGCGCGGCGTGCCCAGCACGCGGATGGCGCGGTGCGTCAGGCGCGCTTCGGCGAGCTTCCCTTTCATCAGGTCGGGCAATGCCGCGAGCGCGCTGTCGACGAACGAAGCCGGCAGCTCTTCAACGCCAATCTCGAGGAGCAGGGACGCGGGCGACGACGTAGGGGATTGGGGCATGGAACGAGCGCACGCTAGTCGATGTCGACCGTTGCGGTCGAGCCGAGCAGACAAGAGGCCGACGTCAGGCCCAGCGCACCTCGAGACGGCAGGCGGGATCCGCGTTCGAGACACATGCGGAGCGATCGACCCGGACTGCGCGACACCCCATCGACTCGTAGATCACGGTCGTGGAGCCGCGGAGGCTCGCGCAAAGGAGCGGATGGTGCGACGACCAGCGTGCAATCGCTACCTCGTGCTCGCGCGGGGCGACCTCGCGGACGGCGTAGACCCCGTTGTCGTAGTAACCGTTCCAGAGGCGCTGAGAGTGCGCCGCGTAGAGCGCGGGGCTGACGAAGACGCGGAACATCGCGCGGTGGACGCCGCTCATGGCGGTGTGGATGGCCGCCCGCCCGCCTGCGGCCGCTGACGAGTGGGCGATGGTCTTCGACATGGACCCGACGAAGGCGTCGCACATCGCGTGGATGACGGAGTCGTCGTACCAGCTCGACGGAAGGATCCCGAGGTAGGGGCGGCCGAGGACGAGCTGGGCGCGGATGCCTTCCCGTACGTCGCTGTAGAGCTGCTCGACCGCCGCTCCGCCCGCCACGTACCAGTCCACGACCGCGCGAATCGCGCTCCCCTTGACCCTGCCCATACCCCTGCCGGGACGGTATCTCAGCCGGGTTCACGCGCCCAGCGTGAACGGAGAAAGCCGTGTACTAGAGTTCAGCTCCATGCCGCGCGCACCGAAAGCCAAGCCCTCCGTGACCACGACGGAGACGAGCGCCGCCGCCCGACCCATCGACGGCTCGGCGCAGGGGGACGACTCGCGCTTCGACCGCACGCTCCGCCCGCAGACGTTCGCGGACTACGTCGGCCAGACGAAGCACAAGGAGAACCTGCGCGTCTTCGTGGAGGCGGCGCGTCGGCGCAAAGAACCGCTCGATCACATGCTGCTCTGCGGGCCGCCCGGGCTTGGCAAGACGACCCTCGCGCAGATCCTCGCGCACGAGATGGGGGTGCAGCTCCACCTGACGAACGGTCCGGTCGTGGAGCACAAAGGCGCCCTCGCCGGGCTTCTCACGAAGCTCGCGCCGCACGACATTCTCTTCATCGACGAGATCCACCGGCTGAACCCCATCGTCGAGGAGAGCCTCTACCCGGCGATGGAGGACTTCCGCATCGACATCATGACGGGCGAAGGTGCGTTCGCCTCGGCCATCCAGCTCCCGGTGCAGCCGTTCACGCTCGTCGGAGCCACGACGCGCACGGGGCTCCTTACCGCGCCGCTCTTCTCGCGCTTCGGCCACATCGTGCGCCTCGACTTCTATCCCGTGGACGAGCTCGCGCTCATCGTGCAGCGGAGCGCGCGTCTGCTCGATTTGACCATCGACCCGCGTGCGGCCGAGGAGCTGGCCAAGCGCTCGCGTGGGACTCCGCGCATCGCCAATCGCCTGCTCCGTCGCGTGCGAGACTTCGCCGAGGTGCTCGGCACGGGGGTCGTCGACCTCGCGGCGGTGTCGCTGGCGTGCGAGCGCCTCGAGATCGACCCGGCCGGCTTCGACCCGATGGATCGCCGGCTCCTCAAGATCATCATCGAGGACTACGACGGAGGGCCGGTGGGGGTGGAGACGCTCGCCGCTGCGCTCGGAGAGCCTCGCGATACGGTCGAGGATGTCTACGAGCCGTACCTCTTGCAACAGGGGTTCCTGGGGCGAACGCCGCGAGGGCGGGTGGCGACGCGGAAGGCGTACGAGCACCTCGGCATCACGCACAAGCCGCGAATCTCCGAGACCGGTGGCGGCCAGGAAGACTTATTCTGAGCCTCGAACGCGGGCATTGCTCGCACCCCGGCCCAGCAGATACACTCCCAGCAGGATGATCGACGGCCCCATTCTGGTCGTAGACGACGATGCGGTCAGCCGGCACGTCCTCGTCCAGGCGCTCGCGCGCGCCGACCTGCCCCATGTAGCGGTGTCGTCGGGCACCGACGCCATCGCGCAGCTCGACAAGCTTCAGCCCTCGCTGATCCTGCTCGACCTCGTGATGCCTCCGCCCGACGGCTACGAGGTGCTCCGTATCCTGAGGGCGCGCGAGCAGACGCGCGATGTGCCGGTCGTCGTCATGACGGGGCTCGACGCCGACGACGAGATCGCGCGCGCCTTCGAAGCGGGGGCGGACGACTTCGTGCGCAAGCCCTTCAAGCCCGTCGAGCTCGTGGCGCGCCTCCGTGGCCAGCTTCGTCTGCGCGGCGTCATGGACAAGCTGGCGCAGAAGGAGAAGGACGCGACCGTTGTCCTCGAGCTGACGCAGGCGCTCGCGTCGAACCTGGATTTCCGAGGGATTCTCTTCACGGTGACGCAGCGCATCGCGGAGGTCGCGAAGGTCGACCGCGTGTCGATCGTGCTCGTGCGCGAGCCTGGGGACGTGGGCTACGTCGTGGCGGCGTCGGACGACGAGACGCTGCGCGATCTCCCCATCGTGCTGACGAAGTACCCCGAGATTCAGCAGGTGCTCAGCAGCGGCGAGCCCCTCGTCATCCCCGACGTCGCGACCCACCCGATCCTCGAGATCGTCCGTCACGACTCGCCGCATCTGGCGTTCAGCTCGCTCGCGATCCTCCCCATCGTCTACGAGGGGCGCCCGATGGGCGTGCTCTTCCTGCGCGCCAAGCATACGTTCGCGTTCGGCGAGCACGAGCTGTCGCTTTGCCGGACCGTGTCGAACGCGATGGCCATCGCGCTCCGCAACGCGCGCGTCCTGCAGTCGCTCCGGGACCAGACGCAGGAGGTCACGGTCGCGCGCTTCGAGGCGGAGAAGCGCCTGAAGAACCTCCAGCGCTACGCGGACTTCTTCGAGAGCGCCGCCGACGGCATCGTCGTCATCGACCACGAGCCACGCCTGCTCTTCTCGAACCCGAAGGCGCGCGAGATCACCGGCTACACCGAGGTCGAGCTCCGCGGCGACGCCTTCAAGGCCGTCATCGGCCCCGACCAGAGGCCGCGCCTGCACGAGATTCGTCTCGGCTTCAGCAAGGGGGTCTACCCGCAGAACGTGGACATCGTGGTTCGCCACAAAGACGGGCGTCTCATCACGCTCAGCAGCAACTTCAACTCGGTCCTCCGTGAGGAAGGCGCCGTGCTCTGCTCGTTCCGCGACGTCACCGCCGAGCGCGCCGTCGAAGCGGAGCTCTTGAAGACGAAGAACTTTCTCCAGCGCGTCATCGACTCGTCGGTCGACGGCATCATCAGTGCCGACATGGAGGGGCGCATTCTGCTCTCGAACCACGCGGCCGAGCGCATCTACCGAAAGACCGCCCACGAGATGCTCGGGTCGTCCGCCCTGAACCTCTATCCGGACGGGCAGGCGCGCGAGATCATGAGCAAGCTTCGCGTGGGCGGCGGCCGCATCGAGGGGCTGCAGACCGACGTGGTCGACGCGACCGGCGAGCGGGTCCCGGTGCTGCTCTCGGCGTCGCTCATCTACGACGGCGAAGCGCCCATCGGCTCCGTCGGCATCTTCACGGATCTGCGCGAGAAGATGCGGATGGAGAAGAAGCTTCAGCAGGCGCAGGACCAGATCCTTGCGCAGGAGCGTCAAGCCATCGTGGCCGAGCTCGCGGGTGCCGCGGCCCACGAGCTGAACCAGCCCCTCACGAGCGTGATGGCGTACGCCGAGCTCCTGATGCGCAAGCTGGATCCGGCGAGGCAAGGGAAGGGGAGCACCGTGCCCAAGCCGGGGGGCGCGCCTACGCCGGCGAGCGGGGACACCGCGCCCGATTCGGCGACCTGGAACGCCGCGCAGGTCATCTCGACGCAGGCCGAGCGCATGGCGGAGATCGTCCGAAAGATCGGGAAGATCACGAAGTACGAGACGAAGTCGTATGTCGGTCGAGCGCGCATTCTCGACCTCGACAAGGCTGTGGGGGACGACAGTGATTCCGGCGATTCCGAGAGGGCGGTGGAGTCGACCGCCGTCGTAGACGAAACGGTCCGTCACCCTGAGGAGGCCGAGGGGGCAAAGAGCGGAGCTTCGGCCCGTCCGCGCACTTCGACCTCCGATGTCCCCCACGGAACCCCATGAACGACGGTCATCGCAGCTCGTCAGACACGCGCATGCGCACGCGCACGCGCCCGCCAGCGGAGGTCCCATGCCGACTCGTCCTGGCGTAGTCCCCGAACGCGACACGCTCCCCGACGGCGCCGTGCCCGTCGATGCTGAGCGTGAAGGGACCCCGCTCCCTCCTCCCCAGGCGGCGACGGGGCGATCGACACGCATCTCGACGGTCCTCGAGATCGTGAACGTGCCTGCGGCGTGGCTCGATCGCCTGATCTCCCTCGGCGACGAGCTCCCGTTCGACCGCGGGGAAGAATTCATGCTCGTCGAGCTGGTGACCGAGATCGAACGGCTGGTGCCAGGCCTCCGTGCCGTCGTGCGCCCTCCGCCTCGGCCGACACCCAGGCCATCCTCCGTCTCGAGCGCCCCATCCGGCGCACCGTCGAGCTCCATTCCGGCCGTCGGGGGCGCGGTCGGCTCCGGTGGCTCGAGCCGCGCGCGGCACGTGCAATGGACCGAGCCGCCCAAGAGCAACGAGCGCTTGCGTGTAGCGCGCGCGTTCCCCGACGCGCTGCACGAGCGGTCGGTGCCGCTCTCTTGCGCCGGCGCCGATGGCGACGGGTCCCTCCACTTCGCGGCCGACGAGAATCTGTTCACGTCCGAGGCCTCGCCGCACGCGCAATTCATGGATCGCGCCGCGATCGTCGTTTCGCAGGCCCTGGTGCGCGTTCGCACGGTCGAGCGGACCGCCGCCCTCGAGACGGCGCTGCGCACGTCCAACGCGCAGATGGTGCAGGCCGAGAAGCTCGCCTCGCTCGGCCAGATCGCCGCAGGGATGGTCCACGAGCTCAACAACCCGCTGACGTCCATCGCGGCGTACACCGATTTTCTCCTGCGTCGCGCGGCGGCCCGCCCGACGATGGATCCCGACGACGTCGAACGCATTCGTCGCATCGCCGAGTCGGCCAACCGCATGCTGCGCTTCACGCGCGACCTCGTCTCGTATGCGCGCCCGTCGGGAGACATTCCCATCGCCGTTCACCTGAACGTCGTCATCGATCGCGCCCTCGCGTTCTGCGAGCACGAGATCGCAGGGGTCGGTGCGTCGGTGGAGCGCGCCTTCGACGCCGACGTCGGGCCGGTCCGCGGCCTCCCGGAGCAGCTCGCCCAGGTCTTCGTGAACCTCGTGACCAACGCGTGCCACGCGATGGCGCGTCCGACGGACGCGAGCGAGGCGGAAGCGCCGTCCAAGCCGGCCATCCTCACCATCACGACGGGCCCGGGCGGGGACGACCCGGCGGATCGTGGGCGGATGACCGTCGTCGTCCAGGACACGGGCTGCGGTATCAGCCAGGCGAACCTCGCTCTGGTGTTTCAGCCGTTTTTTACGACCAAGGCGGCCGGCCGAGGGACAGGCCTCGGTCTCTCCATCGTCAAGAGCATCGTCGAAGCGCACGGCGGACGCATTCGAGCCGAGAGCGACCCGTCCACAGGCACCCGCTTCGTCCTCACGTTCCCTATTGAGTGAGCGTAGGCGAGGTGGGCTCGCAAACCCGTTTACATCGCTCTTGGCGGTCAGCTACCGTCACCGGGCGGCGAATAGGGCCTTCCGCCCGCCCGTCGCCGAAGGCACATGCCCGTTCTCCATCGCCCACCGCTCCGTCGGTTGCTACCCAGCGCCCCGCTCCTCCTCCCTGCGCTTGCGGCCGTGGTATTTCTCGACGGGACTGCGTCCGGCGGCCAGATCCGTGGTCGCATTGACGGCCAAGACGCGCTGATTCCGGCCGTCTTCGTCGAAGCGGCGAAGCCCGAGTCGCACCGATTCACCTGGCGCGAGCCTTCGCCCACGGTGCGCGCGGAGTTCCGTGCACTTACGGCGAACCCTTCGAGAGACGTCTGCATCGCGGCGTTCGCGACCAGCCCGGCCTCCGCGCACGACCCCATCCAGGTGCGCATCACCGGCGGTCGCGCCTTGCCGACGACCCTCGTCATAGCTCCTGGGGTTCGCCTTTCGTTCGAGAACCACGATCCGTTTCCGCATCGCCTCTACATCGTCGGAAGCACCACCTGGAAGGCCGAGACGATCGACGCGAACCGTCACCGCGAGTGGTCGGCGCCGCCCGGCCAGGGTCGGTACGAGATCCGTGACGAGCTCTTCCCGAGCGTGCGCTCGTTCGTCGTCGTCGACCCGAACGTCGCCGGGATCGCGTTTCCGGGCCGCGACGGCGCGTTCGCCTTCGATCTCCCGGCCGGTGAGTACACGCTGAAGGCCTACTTCGACGGCAAACAGGTCGGGCGACCTGTCAGCGTCGTCACGAAAGCCGCCGGCCTCGTCGACCTCCGTGACCCCCTCTCTGTTAGCGACTCCGCGAGCGGAAAATCAGCGCCATGATGGTTCTGTCGCGCCTCTGGTACGTCGTTCTGTCGCTCGTGCTTGGCATCACGACCTACGTCATCTTTCTCGCCGCCGGCGAGTACGACCGGCGCAACGGTGTGGCGATGGAGGAAGAGCTCGCGTCGGACAGCCAGACGGTCGGCTGGGCTCTCCAGATCGACGCACGAAAGCGCCTCGACGCCCTGCTGATCGGTGCCGTCGACAAGGGCATCCAGGACTCGCTGCAAGCGGCAGCGGGCAAGGACACGATCCCCGGTAAGGCCAAAGAAGACGGACGCCGCGCCCTCACGGCGACGCTCGAGAAGATTCCCGCGGACTTTCGTCCCGACGTCGTGTTCGAGGTCGACCACGAGGGGCGCGTCGTGAGCCAGATTGGCTTCGACGCCGCGAATCAGTTCCCCGATTTCGAGCTCGGCGGGTACCCGGCCGTGTTCGACGCGCTCCATGGTTACCTCCGTGACGACACCTGGGTGCTCGGCGGGAAGGCCTACCGTGTCGCCGCGAGGCCCGTCGAGGTCGACTCGACGCAACCGCCGCTCGGGGCGCTCGTGGCCCTCAAGGCGGTCGATAAGAAGTTTGCGCAGGATATCTCGAAGCGTACCCGGGCGAACGTGGCGTTCTTCGCCGACAACAAGCGGGTCGCCACGGCGACGGTTCCGGGCTTCGACGAGGCCAAGCTCACGGCCATCGACACGGACATCAACACTTTGAGCACCGACAAGAACTACGTCGACGGGCGTTCGGACCTTCGCGTGGCCGGCGACAACATGGGCGCGATCTACGCTCGCTTCGTCGGCGACGCATGGGACCTCGGCGCCGGTTTCGTCGTGGTGCGCAGCCGCACGTCCAGCGGCGGACCGATGGGCTTCCTGAACGGCGCCGACGACAAGGACAAGCAGAGCGTCAACATCGCGTTGATCGGCGCCATCGTGTTCCTCGGCTTGGCGATCGGTATCGGCCTGTCCGTGCTGGAGCAGACGCTACCGCTGCGGCAGATGGAGAAGCAGGCGGCGCAGCTGAGCCGAGGCGAGCTCGACTACCTTCAGGTGGAGCGGTTGCGCGGTGGCTATCGAGGCATCGCCGAGAACGTGAACGCCGGCATCGAGCGTCAGCTCGAGAAAGGGGGCGGTGCAGTTCGCAAGCCCGCCGACCTCGAGTCGATCCTCGGGCCCGTTCCCGCCCAACCGTCGATGAGCGCATTCTCGTTCCCGCTCCCCGACGCTGCGCCCCCTCCCGGGCGCGGCTCGTCCGGTGGTGGTGCAAACGCAGGATTCCCCGCGCCCCCTGGGCCCCCCCTCGGAGCTGCGTTTCAGCCACCGGGCCCGGCGCACGCGCCCCCTCAGCCTCCGCCGCATGTGCCACCGTACGTCGTCCCTCCCCAGGGACCCCCGCAGCCCTCCGCGCCGGCCATTCCCGCTTCCGGTCCGGGTGCTGGATTTGGCGCCGCAGCTCCCCCCGCCCGACCGCGCCCGACGGCCCCAGCGGTTCCCACGGCGGTGTCGCCGGCCGCAGCACCTCCCGTTGCCGCGCCCCCGTCCGTCAGGATGGGCGCCACGGGTGCCGGCCCCGCGAGCGTCAACCTCGGCGGTACACCTCGGGCAAGCTCCCCGGCGTTTCCCCCTGCCGGCCCGCCGATTCCGCCCCCCGCGGGTGCGGCTGCCGCGCGCCCAGCCCCAAACTTTCAGGTTGCTCCCGACGACTCGTTCGACTCGGTCGACGAGGACGGCCCGACGATGGCGTCCGCGACCTCCCCGACCGGTATTCCCATGGTTCCCTCGCGTGGCAGCCCGATCGGTGACGGGTCGATGGCCGCCGCCCCGGCTCGTCCGAAAGCGAACCTCGAGGGTCCGCGGCCCGCGATTCCCGGTGCGTCGCCCGCGGGTGCGCCCCCCGTCGGTAAAGGAACGATGATGGGGATGGGGCTACAAGCGCAGAACGCCGCGGTGAACGCCCGGAACGCCGGCGGGGAGAACGAAGACGAATCGACTGTGATTGCGCGCGCACCCAGCGAGATCCTCGCGGCCGCCAGCGGCCCCGCAAAGGCGGTCAACGACGAGACGGCCGAGTGGATGACCGTCTATGACGAGTTCTTACGGACGAAGAAGCAGTGCGACGAACCTACGGACGGGCTCTCGTTCGACAAGTTTCAGAACACCCTGCGAAAGAACCGTGACGCTCTCGTACAGCGCCATCAGTGCAAGCGGGTTCGTTTTTCGGTCTACATCAAGGATGGGCGCGCCTCGCTAAAGGCGACGCCTGTCAAAGAATAGGGGACGGATGATGCGAATGAGTCTTCGGCGCCGCGCTTCCGCGGCGGCCATCGCAACGGGGTTTGTTCTGTCCTTGCCCGCCTTGGCTCATGCCACGGGGATCACCGAGTTTCCCGACAACGGGTCGGAGCAGGGCGGCCGCGGCGGAGCCTGGGTCGCGCGGGCGAGCGATCCCCTCGCGGTCTTCTACAACCCGGCCGGACTCGCCGGCCAGCCGACGCGGCTGATCGTTCAGTCGAACTTCAACACCGAGAAGACGTGCTTCACGCGTCTGAAAGCGGCGAACGACCCGACGCTCGACGCGGATGGCACCAAGCCCGGGCAGTACTATCCGCAGATCTGCAGCGCGAACCAGACCGCCATCGACCCGCAGATCGCGATGACGTACCGGCTGACATCTCGCATCGGCATCGGGTTCGCGCCGCTGCTCGCTCCGAGCGGCGCGGTCTCGAACGGGTCCGCCCCGCAGTTCATTCAGTCGACGTCGGCCAGCGGCGCCAAGGTCTACGAGCCGGGGCCGAGCCGCTACCTGCTCACCTCGGCCAACCTCCTCGTGCTCAATCCGACGCTCGGCATCGGCGCGGAGGTTATGGATCGCCTTCGCCTAGGCGCGAGCTTCACCTGGGGCATAGCGTCGCTCAAATTCACGAACGGGATCGCTGCCACCGCCAACCAGGTCGCTGCGGGCGGCACCTACGTGCCCGGCACCGAAGTTCAGGCCGTAGCCAACGTGCACGACTACTTCGTCCCAGGCTTCAACCTCGGTGCCATCTATAGCCCTTCGGACGACTTCGACATCGCGGCCTGGTACAAATGGTCCGACGCGATCAAGGCGGAGGGCGATATCCAGACGTCGACGAGCTACTACACCGCGGCCGTCGCCCAAGGGAAGACGGGCGCCGTCTCCACCGGCAACACCGCCCTTGCGAATTGCGGCGTCCCGGGACCGTCGACCACCTGTGGCAGCGGAAACAACGTGCACCTTCAGGTCGCCCAGCCGATGGAAGCGAAGATCGGGTTTCGCTACCACAAGCGCCGCGACGACGTGCCGTACGACGAGCACGTGCGTGACCCGATGGCGCAGGACGTGTTCGACATCGAGGCCGACCTGACGTGGGCCAACGACAGCGCGTTCTCGAACCTCCAGGTTCGGTTGCCCGGCACGGCGACCGGTGACGGCGTGCTGCCGATCAACGGCATCCCCGGCACCTCCGCTCCTCCGAACGATGACATCCCTCACGGCTTCAAGGACGTGTACGGAATTCGCATCGGCGGCGATTACAACGTCCTGCGTGACCAGCTCGCCCTACGCGCCGGCGGATTTCTCCAGTCAAACGGCCAGAATCCGCAAGACCAGAACGTCGACTTCGCCGGATCGATGAACGGCGGCTTCGCGCTCGGAGCAACCTACCGTCTGCATCTGTCCAAGGAGAAGGCCAACGCCATCGAGTTCTCGCTCGGGTACGAGCACGTGTTCTACATGGACGAGAGCTATACCGGCTCCAACGGGATCCAGGCGATCGCGGGTACGGCCTGCCCGCCGAACACGACCGAGAATCCGGCCACGAACACCTGTTCGAACGGGGTCACGCGTTACCGCACGGCTTGGGACATCAATCTCGGGACGATCACCAACTCCATCAACGTTCTCAACGTCGGCCTCGGTTACAAGTTTTGAGGGGGTCGCGGCGACCCGCGCATCGAACCAGGTAGGCGGTCGTTCCGTGCCCTCTGAGAGGAGTCGATTCCCGTGAGCAGTCTCGTGAGCAGTCCCGTGAGCAACGCGCGCAAGGTCATCATCATCGGGTCCGGTCCGGCCGGTTTCACGGCCGCCATTTACGCGGCCCGGGCAAACCTCTCGCCGCTCATGTTCGAAGGGCTCACCCGGGGCGGCATCCCGGGCGGTCAGCTCATGATCACGAACGACGTCGAGAACTATCCGGGGTTTCCCGAAAAGATCGCGGGTCCCGAGCTGATGAAAGCGTTCCGCGAGCAGGCCGCGCGTCAAGGCGCCGAGCTCGTGACGGAAGACGTGAACAAGGTCGACTTCTCGGCGCGTCCGTTCAAGCTCTGGGTGGGCGACGACAATCTCGAGCACACGGCGCACACGGTGATCGTCGCGACCGGCGCGCAGGCCAAATGGCTGAACATCGAGACCGAGCACGCGCTCAAGGGGCGCGGCGTATCGGCCTGCGCGGTCTGTGACGGCGCGTTCTTCCGCAACCAGGACGTGGTCGTCGTCGGCGGCGGCGACACCGCCATGGAAGAGTCGATGTACCTGTCCGGCCTCTGCCGGTCGGTCACGCTTGTCCACCGCAAGGACACGTTCCGCGCGAGCAAGACGATGCAGGCGCGCGTCTTTGCCAACTCCAAGATTCACGTCGTCTACAACTCCGTCGTCTCCGAGATCCTCGATGTCAGCAAAGGGGAGGTCACCGGGGCCCGCTTGAAGAACCTGGTGTCGGGGGAGGAACACACGGTCGACGTGACGGGTCTGTTCGTCGCCATCGGTCACACGCCGAACACCGACCTCTTCGCCGGTCAGCTCGACCTTCACGACAACGGGTACATCAGGACGGTCCCCGGAACGACGCAGACGAGCGTCGCGGGGGTTTTTGCCGCGGGTGACGTGCAGGATTTCGTCTACCGGCAGGCGGTCACAGCGGCCGGGACCGGCTGCATGGCGGCCCTCGAAGCCGAACGTTGGCTCGCGGCGAACCAAACGCACTAGTCTTCGACTCGCAGCCGTATGGAACCCACCGCCGCCCCTGCGAGCCAAACGACCGAACGCGAGGACCAGCTCGCCCGGGTGGCGTTCTTCGACGGGCTCACGCGCGAGGCGCTGACGCTCATCGCGCAAGTGACGACGGAAGAGTCGCACGCGCTCGGTACGCGAATCTTTCAGTACGGCGATCCGGGCGACAAGCTCTTCATCATCCTCGAAGGCAAAGTCCGCATCTCACGCGAGGTTGCTGGCATGGGCGAAGAGGCTCTCGCGGTCTTGGGGCCTGGGCAGGTGTTCGGCGAGATGGCCCTCCTCGACGAGTCGCCCCGCTCGGCCGACGCCCGGGCGCATGAGCGTTGCCGTCTCTTGGTCATCTCGAAGGACTCCTTCGATGATCTCCTGTTCCTCCACAAAGACCTCGCCTACGAGGTGCTCTGGAGCTGTGTTCGAAGCCTCTCGTCGCGTCTCCGCGAGACGAACGACAAGCTTACGTTCCTGTCCACCAGCGGTAAGTTCTAGGCCGCCCGTCCACTATCTTTGTGGCTTTCTTGACGAAGGTGACGCGCGTTCAGTAGCCTCTGTGACCCATGGTCGGCCTTACGCAGCGTCAGCAGATGGTCCTGGATTACATCCGCCAATCGATCACCGACCGGGGGTACCCCCCCACGCTCCGGGAGATCGGTGCACAGATGGGCATTCGCTCGACCAACGGGGTGAACGATCACCTCCGCGCGCTGGAGCGGAAAGGCTACCTCACGCGCGAGGACATGAAGTCGCGCGCCCTTCGCCCCGTGCGGATCGAGAGCGAGCCCCTTTTCCGCAACACGTCCGACGAGCTCGCCATCGAACGGAGCGGCACCTCCCTCGCGGGCGGGACCATGAACGGCGCGCCCGCCAACGATGACGACATGCTGGAAGTGCAAATCCTCGGGCGCGTCGCTGCGGGGCTGCCGCTCTACGCCGAAGAGCAGGTCATCGACACGGTGCGCATCGACCGCGGGCTCCTCAAGGGGGGGCGGGAGATATTCGGGCTCCGCGTTCACGGCGATTCGATGATCGATGCGGGCATCTTCAGCGGCGACTACATCTTCGTGAAGAAGCAGCTCACGGCCACGCGAGGCGAGATCGTCGTCGCGCTCATCGGGGACGAGGCCACCGTCAAGTACTATTTCCCCGAGAAAGACTACGTTCGCTTCCAGCCCGCGAACAAGACGATGGCCCCCATCCTGGTGCGCGCCGTGGACTTTCGTCCGACGATGCTCCTCGGCGTCGTCGTAGGCGTCTTCCGACGCATCTAGAGCCCCAGAGGCCGCCAACTCCCTTGACCCCTTTGGCGCCCGGGCGCTAGCGTCGCGAGGGTCTCATGCACCGTGCCGCGAGAAGCCTGGTCGAAGCCCTGAGGGCGCCTCTTGGCGCGATGATGGCACTTGCGCTCGCTGGAGCGTCCGGGTGCGGCGGCGTCTACTACGCCGTCACAGTCGGCAACGCGTCGACGAAGGTCGAAGAGGCGCGCGTGCTCGGGGCGGAGACGCTCGCTCCCTACGAATACTACTACGCACGCGAGCACCTCGAGCAGGCCCAGTTCGAAGCGGCCGAGGCCAGCTACTCCGACGCGGCTCACTACGCCGAGACGGCCGAAGAGTACGCGACGAAGGCGGTTGAAATCGCGCGCACCGCACGACGCAACGCAGGCCCTCAATGACGATGGAATTGCGGGGGTTCTCGCGTCGGACCCGTGCGTTCGGGCGCTGCGTCTCGGTGGCTCTGCTATCGGCCTCGCTGCTGAGCATCGGGGGCTGCACGCAGGCCCCGGTGCTTCGCGGGCGGATCGCCGGGCTCAACGACGACCTCATCAAGGCGGAGAAGAACGGCGCGAAGCGTTGTTCGCCGCGCGAGCTCGCCATGGCGCAGTCGCACTTGCGCTTCGCCGCGACCGAGCTCGATCAGGGTGAGGTATCGAACGCCGAGCATCACCTGGCGATCGCGGAAGCGAACGCCCAGGCCGCGCTCGCGGAGAGCCCCGAGTCGCGCTGCGTCGAGCACGCAGCTCCGCCGCCCCCGGAGGTCGTTGTCGAAGAGGACAAGGACACCGACGGAGACCACATCCCCGACTCGAAGGACCAGTGCCCGCTCGAACCGGAAGACGTCGACGGCTACCAAGACGAGGATGGCTGCCCGGAGCCGGACAACGACAACGACGGCATCCCCGACGTGGTCGACAAGTGTCCGATGAAGGCCGAGGACAGGGACGGCTTCCAGGACGCGGACGGCTGCCCGGAGCCGGACAACGACAACGATTCGGTGCTCGACGTCGACGACTTCTGTCCGAACACGCCAGGTCAGCCAGGTGGTAGTCGCCCAGGCTGCCCAGGCCTCATCGTCGTCACGGCGAAGGAGATCCGCATCACGCAGCAGATCCACTTCGAGTTCAACAAGGCGAAAATTCGCCCCGAAAGCTTCCCCATCCTCGACGCGATCGTCGACGTCATGAAGTCGGCCGGGAAGATGACCCTGGAGATCCAGGGGCACACCGACAACGTCGGAAGCGCGACCTACAACAAGAAGCTATCGCAGCAGCGCGCCGACTCGGGCCGCGCGTACCTCGTCGAGCACGGGGTCGAGGTCCATCGTCTGGTCGCGGTCGGCTATGGCATGGCCCAGCCCATCGTGCCGAACAACAGCGAAGCCAATCGCGCGCTCAATCGGCGCGTGCAGTTCATACGCACCGAGTCGGCTCCGTAGACGCACGGACCACGGACGCGTTGTCTCCATCCCAACCCCGTCCCCCCGGGGCGCTTTAAACTTCCAGCCTGGCTGCGGACGGACGCGACCGCCTCGTGAAACGCGGGTCGTGCGTTCAGCCACGCTCGAGGATCGACCTACCTCGACGCCAAAAAGACGAGAGAACATCAAAAACGCATTATGCTCCGCGCCGTTGGCTCGCCAGCTGAGCAAGAGCCTTTGGGAGATCTCGACGTGCAACGCCACTCGCCCATCGCGCCGTCCTCGTTATCTCGACGTCGCTACTCAATCGCATTCGCCTACGCCGTGTTGGCGCTCGTGCTCGTCCTTCTTCCCGGCGTTGCGTCGGCTCAGGGCCGCGCAAATGAGGGAGCCGCTCGCGCGCTCGCGAAGAAGGCGATGGAGGACGACTACCTCAACACCGACTTCGACAAGGCCAGCGACAAGCTAAAGGAGGCCATCGCGAAGTGCGGGACCGACAAGTGCGGTGTCCCCCTTCGTGCGGAGCTTCGGCGCGATCTCGCTGCCGTGCAGAGCGCGGCGGGGCACAAGGACCTCGCGCTTGCGGCGATGATCGACGCGTTCAAGATCGACGCAGGTCTCCAGCTCGATCCGAACTTCAAGACCAAGGAGCTCGAGGCGATCTACAGCGAGGCGAAGAAGTCTGCGGGCAGCAGCGCTCCGAGCGGTCCGCCGCCGGCCGGAGACTTTACGCATGTGCCGGTGGCCGAGCAGCAGGTGCGCACGCCGATTCCGATCTATGTCGAGTACACGGGGTCCGAAACGCTCAAGCGCGTGATGGCGAAGTACAAAGGCCTCGGCATGACCGAGTGGAAGAGCCTCGAGCTCAAGTCAATCGGCACCGGCTTCGGCGCCAACACGCCGTGCGCGGATGTCCAGGCGGGCGACTTCGTCTACTTCATCCAGGGCTTCAACGAACAGAACGACCCCGTCGCCACCGGCGGCGACCGCTCGAATCCCTACAAGGTGAACGTCAAGAACGACGCCGTCGCAGACCCTCCGCACCTCCCCGGTCAGGCTCCCCCTTCGCAATGCGCGGACAAGGGCGATTGCCCGCCCGACTTCCCCGGGTGCAAGAAGGGGGCAGCGGCAGCGGCCGTGGTGGATCCATCCCTTAAATCCGAAGGCGAGGCGTGCGAAGAGGACAGCGAGTGCAAGAGCGCGACGTGCAAGAGCCAGAAGTGCACCGCTCCGCCGGAGGACACCTCGAAGCCGGCGCGAAAGAAGATCTGGGTCGGCGTCGCGGGCTCCCTCGACCTTTCGTTCCTCAGCTCTGCGCAGGACGTCTGCCTCCTCAACTTGCCCGGCAACACCTCTGGCGCCACCGCGGGCACCCCGCTCAACAGCGCCGGCTACTACTGCACGCAGAACGGCTCGAATTTCCCGGCACAGAACGTGAACGGCGAGACGGAAGACAAGGCCATCGTTGCCGGTCATGGCGATAGCGTCGGTGGCGGCCTGACGCCGGGCGACATCCGCCTCCTCGCTTCGTTCGACTACGCGTTCACGACGAACCAGATGGTCGGCATCCGCGCCGGCTACGTGCTCGGGACCTACAAGGGGACGCAGGCGTCGCACTTCCCGCCGATTCACCTGGAGGCGCGCTACAGCTACGTCTTCGGCGACGACCCGATCGGGCAGGCGGGTCTCCATCCGTTCCTTCTCGGCGGCGCCGGCGTCTCGCAGTTCGATGCCGAGGTCCCTGTAACGCTCTACGAGAACGCGTTCACCACGAACGGCGGAAACAACTGCGTGCTCAACGGCGGAAAGTACTGCGCGCAGACCGTGAGCGCGTGGCAGACCGGCGGGCCGCTATTCCTCGAGGCCGGCGGCGGTCTTCGCTGGGAGTTCGTCCCGGGCTTCGCCGCGATGGTCGACCTGAAGCTCGTCGGAGCGATTGGCTCGAGCGGTTTCAAGTTCATCCCGACGCCGGAAGCAGGCGTGCAGCTAGGGTTCTGAGGTCACACGCAGACCGCATCCCTCCGTCCCTACTCCCTCGTGGGAGAAGGGATGTTGCCCTCACTCTGCTTGAGCCAGCTTGTCGTTCAGCTTCTTCACGATGTAGGCGTAGCCCTGCTCGGGGTTTGTCAGCATGCGGTGGAACTGATCGTAGTAGCTCTTCGTCAGGCTCGAGCCCTCGGTCACGACGTCGACGACGTGGAACGCGCCGGGGAGGCCATGCACGATGTAGTCGACGAGCACCGCGGGATCGCGAGGCTTGCTGAGCGATTTCGCCTCCGTGTGCACGGAGCTGTCGCCGTTCGTCGGCGTAGCCCCCTGGTAGACCACGTCGTAGTCGAGCGTCTTCGAGAGGTTCTTCCTGTAGTTCTTCTCGACGAGACGCCTTAGCAGGCCCGAGATCTCCGCCTTCTGCGCGTCCGTGAGCTCCGCCCAGTGATCCTTGCAGCCAGCGACCTCGGCGGGGCACGGCTCTCCGAACGCGCGATGTGCCATGACGTCGTAGTCGACCATGCGGCTCAGCGCGGCGGCGATCTGGTCGTCACGGAACGATGAGGCAGGCTGCCGCAGAAGGGTTCGCAGCTGGTCCTGCTGCGCCCGCACGAAGCCGATGGCCGCCTCGTCGGCGCGCGCGTCGGGTGCAGCCGCGAAAGCCGCGATGCTGAGCGCGAGGGGGAGCGTGATGCGTGCGAGGCGAGGCAGGAAAGATCGACCGGGCATCGTTGCTCTATCCTTTTAACGAGGGTGATTGGGTGAGGGTCTAGCGCGGAGCGCCTTGCAATGTAACCCGGAAGGAGGTGCCCCCTTCGTCGGCGCTTCGTACTTCGATGCTCGCACCGACGGCCGCGTGGTCGTCGATGATGCGCTTGACCAAAGCAAGGCCGATGCCGACGCCGTGCGTTCGCGTCGTATAGAACGCGTCGAAGATCCTGGCGCGCGCGACCTCCGAGATCCCGGGCCCCTCGTCGTCGACGTGGAGCACCATCTCACCCCCCCTCGCGGGAACGTCGACCCCGACCGTAACCGTCGTCCCGGCGGGGCTCGCCTGGACCGCGTTACGCACCAGGTTCCACATCACCTGGCGGAGCTGCCCCCCATCGCCACGCGCGAAGTGCGCCCCCTTCGGCCCCGCGTACACCACGCGCACGTCGCCGCTCGCGCTCCGCTCGCTCCGCGCTGACAGCGCCACGACCTCGGCGGCGAGCGCGACCACGTCGACGTCCTCGACCCTCGGCGGGTGGGGTCGCGAGAGGTCGAGCATGTCGGTCACCAGATCGTTCAGCCTTATCGCCTCGCGGCGGACGATGGCGCAGAGCTCCTTGTCCTCCGCCGAGAGGACGGGCGACTCGCCGAGCATCTCGATGGACCCACGGATCGATCCGAGCGGGTTCCGGATCTCGTGGGCAAGCCCTGCGGCGATGCGCCCGAGCACGGCGAGACGCTCCGCTTCGAGGGCCCGCGCGTTGGCCTCCTCGAGAGCGCCTCCCGTGACCCGGAGCCGCTCCGACAAGTATGCCGCGAGGAGCGCGACGACGAGAATGCCCAGGCCGTTCACGAGCATGGGGTAGATGAGGTCCCCCCAGCTCGTGACGTAGAAGCCCGATTGATCGGACGGCGGGAGGATCCAGCCCTCGCCGAAGCCGATGCACAGGACGAGGAAAGACAGAGCGCCCGCGGCCGCCGCCGCGAGCGAGCCGCGCATCCCGATGAGGCTCGCGCCGATGAGGCAGGAGAACGCGTAGAACGACGTTGCGCCGCTCGTCGCGCCCCCCGTGACGTAGACGATCGCGGTCCACGTCAGCTGGTCGACCACGACCTGCACGTACGCGAGCGGAAGGAGGTGGCGCCCTGTCCGCAGAATCGCGGCGTAGATCCCGCCGAGCGCGTAGGAGACCCCGATCGTCACGAAGACGACGCGGAGGCTGAGCGGGTAGCGCGAGAGGTGGCCGCCCAGATAGATGACGGCCGTGCCCGCGAGCAGGACCGTGAAGAACGCGAGCCGAAGCCCGGTCATCCACGCGAGACGACCTGCGAGGCCTTGCTGCGCGCTCGCGCCGCGCGCAGAGCTTGAGATCACGACGACTCGCCCACGCTCGGGCTAGTCCGCCTTGATCTTGCCGGCGATGCTGAAGATCGGCAGGTACATCGCGACGAGCACGACGCCGACGGTCCCACCGATGCCGACCATCATGGCCGGCTCGATGAGGCTCGTGAGAGACGAGACGGCGACGTCGACCTCTTCTTCGTAGAAGTCGGCGATCTTGTTGAGCATCGTGTCGAGCGCGCCCGTCTGCTCGCCGACGCCGACCATCTGCACGACCATTGCCGGGAAGACGTTCGTCTCGAGGAGAGGCCCTGCCATGTTCTTGCCTTCGCTGATGCGGAGGCGTGTGTAGAGGATGCCTTCCTCGATGACGACGTTGCCGGCGGTACGAGCGACGATGTCGAGCGCGTCGAGGATCGGAACGCCGGACGAGAGCAGCGTCCCCAGGGTGCGCGTGAAGCGCGCGACGGCGATCTTCTGCATGACCGGCCCCATGATGGGCAGCCGCAAGAGCAGCTTGTGGGCCACCTTCATCCCCTTCGGTGTCCGGTAGAACGCCCGGAGGGCGAACGCGGCCGCGATGCTGACGCCGAGGATGATCGGGAGGTGGCCGATGAACGCGTGCGAGACGTCGATGACCCATTTCGTCAGCGTCGGGAGCTCGTCCGCCGCGCCGAAGTCGGAGAACATCTTCTGGAAAGACGGAATGACGAAGATGAGGAGCACCGACAAGACGCCCGTGAAGACCACCATGACGGCCGTCGGGTAGAAGAGCGCGCCCTTGACTTGACGCTTCAGCTTTACGTTCTTCTCGATGTAGACCGCGAGGCGATTGAGGATCGTGTCGAGGATACCGCCGACCTCTCCTGCCTGGACGAGGTTGCAGTAGAGCGGGTCGAAGACCTTCGGGTGCTTCCTGAGCGAGTCGCTGAACGTCGAACCCTGCTCGACGCTCGCTTTGACGTCCTTGAGAATGACCTGGAAGAACTTGTTGTCCGTCTGATTGGCGAGGATCTCGAGGCACTGCACGATGGGCAGACCTGCGTCGATCATCGTGGCGAAGAGACGCGTGAAGGTGACGAGATCCTTCTGTCCTACGCCCGAGCCTCCGAACGCGGCGGCGCCGGCCTTCTTCTTCTTCTTTACCTTCGTAGGGTTGAGCTGCTGCGAGCGCAGACGGGTCTGGACCGTGTTTTCGGTCTCCGCCTCCATCACGCCCTTCCGGATCTCTCCGGTCTTACCGCGGGCTTCCCATGCGAACTCGGCCATCTTCAGCGCCCCATCAATCGGCGCCTGCGCGCACGACCTCTGTGGTCGTAGCTCGGGCCCGAGTGATCACTCTAGCGGTCCGCGGCGGCCAGGGTCAAAGACGGTGGTTGTTTTGTGGGAGAGGGTACGCAAGAAATGGCTCTGCTCGATGGCCTCCGTGCATCTGCTCGACCCCCTGGCCGAGGCGCTCGTCCGGAGTGAGCTGGCCCCGAACGTCGCCCTGGGGAGCGGTGCGAGGAGCGGGGACGGGAC
>Ga0302279_10002760_pt1 | contig 22777 bp, 19 predicted proteins | sample III_Bog_N3_3_FD_194541 | JGI IMG/M metagenome (GOLD analysis project Ga0302279, IMG submission 194541) | Peat permafrost microbial communities from Stordalen Mire near Abisko, Sweden - III_Bog_N3_3 | ecosystem: Environmental > Terrestrial > Soil > Wetlands > Peat | place: Sweden: Abisko...
ATACCAGGCCGGGATTCCGGTGCCACACCCACCTCTGCGAATTCATCCGTGGCGTCCTCTCGCAGGTCCCCGTGCTCTTCGGCCTGGTCCCCGCCCAGGTCACGGAGTCGGAGTGCCAGGTGTCGGGCGGGCGCTTCTGCCTCTACTCGATGTCCTGGGAAGCCGGTCAATGGGGGGCCTTCGTCGACGAGCGCACCAGCCTCTTCTCCGCGGCATGGAGTGACGAGTCCGTCGTCGAGGCCCCGGCGGAGCTGGCCATGGACGACCACACCCGCATCGCCCAGCTCACGGCCCAGCTCGCCGAGATGGGCGAACGCCTCGAGGGCGTCTTCTCCACGGCCACCGAGCTCCTGGCCGACGAGGACATCTCCACGCTCCTGGACCGGATCACCACCCGGGCCGCCCACGCCGTGTCGGCCCCGCGGCACCTGCTGGTGGTACGGACGTCCCCCGGGGCCCCCCTCGAGCTCCACCACAAGGGCTTCAACTCCGAGGAGGCCAGTGCCCTGGCCGACGAGCTGTGGACCGACCGGCCCGACGACGCCGGCGGCTCACGCCTGATCGTCGACATCGCCTCGTCCCGTCGGCACTACGGGCGCCTGGCCGCCGTGTTCCCCACCGGCTTCAGCTTCTTCGAGTCGGAGCGCCGGATCCTCCACCTCTACGCCAACTACGCGGCGACGGCCCTCGACGTGGTCACGGCGTTGGAGGAGGCGCGGGCCAGCGACACCACGGCCCGCGCCCTGCTCAACCTGTCCCGGGCCCTGTCCAAGGGCACGTCCACGGACGAGGTGGCCCAGCTCCTGGTGGACACCGTCCCCCTGGCCGTGTCCTGTGACGACGCCACGGTCATGCTCTGGGATGCGGAGCACCGCCGGCTCGTCGTCCGGGCCCAGACGTCGGGTACCCGGCCACCTCCGGCGGGCGCCGGCCGTCCGGACCGTCCCGATGACCGTGCGCCGGGGGACGACGGGGTGGATGTCGGCGCCAGCGGCGCCAGCGGCGCCGGGTCCGCCGGGTCCGCCGGGTCCGAGGAGCCTGACTCCATCGTGATCGGACCGTCGGACACGCCGATGGTGTCGGCGCTCATGAACTCCCGCAAGATCTTCGCCGTCGACCAGGCGACGGCCGATCCCTTCCTGTCGGCCGTGCTGCGCGAGACCGGGACGTCGGCCTCGATCATCGCCCCGATGTTCGCCGGGGAGGACTTCATCGGAGTGGTGTGCGCCAACTTCACCCACGACGTCGATCCGGCCGAGTACCACCGGTCCGACGTCCACGAACGGCTGGCCGGCCTGGCCGACCAGGCCGTGATCTCGTTCCAGAACACCGCACTGTTGGAACAGATCTCGTTCATGGCCTGGCACGACGCCCTGACCGGACTGCCCAACCGGCGGTTGCTCCAGGACCGCGTCGACCAGGAGCTGGTCCGGGGCCAGCGGGTGGGCGAGTCGATGTGCGTCTTCCTCATCGACCTCGACCGGTTCAAGTCGGTCAACGACACCCTGGGCCACGCCGCCGGGGACGAGCTCATCCGACAGGTTGCCGATCGCCTGGTCGCCACGGTCCGGCGCCAGGACACCGTGGCCCGCCTCGGCGGGGACGAATTCGCCGTTCTGCTCCCCGGGCTCTCGGACCCCGAATCGATCGAGAACATGGCGCGGCGGGCCATCGGTACGCTCAACGCCCCGTTCACGATCGACGGACATGACGTGTGCACGTCGGCGTCGATCGGTATCGCCGTCACGCCGGCCCACGGCGAGACCTACGACGACCTGCTGGGGAAGGCCGACCGGGCCATGTACCGCTCGAAGAGCACCGGACGCAACACGTTCCACGTCTTCACCGACGACATCGGCCATCCGCCGTTCGACCGGGTCGTGCCGTCCGGCGACGGTCCGAAAACCGGGGCCCGCCTGTCCTGACCGGTCGCCCCGCGGAGCCCGGTGCGGTTGGTGCGGTTGGTGCGGTTGGTGCGGTTGGTGCGGTTGGTGCGGTCGGTGCGGTCGGTGCGGTCGGTGCGGTCGGTGCGGTCGGTGCGGTCGGTGCGGTCGGTGTGATCGGCGCGGTCAGCGCAGTCAGCGCCGGAGGGCCAGCGCCCCGAACACGGCTCCTTCGCGCAGGCCCCAGTCGCTCACCACGATCCTTCCGAGTCCCAGACTCTCGACCAGCGTCGAGAACACCACCGCGCCGATGGGCAGCAGGGGCGCCCGACGGACCTGCACGCCTGGCAGGGCCAGGCGCTCGTTCAGGTCCAGCCCGACGAGCCGGTCGGCCAGTTCATGGAGCTGGCCGGCGGGCAGCTCCACCTGGTTCACCTGGAGATTGGATGCCTTCGACGACGGGTCCGGCGGCCGGTGGAGGCCCATGGCCAACCGGGCCAGCGCCCGCACCGTGCCGCCGCTGGCGATCACCCGGCTCCCGGCCTCGGGGGTGGCCCGCAGGAGGCCGCGGATCGGTTCGGACCGTTCCCTGGTCATCTCCACGATCCGCCGCCGGTCGTCGTCGGTCAGCGCCTCCGACGTACCGAGCTCTCCCCGTAGGCGGGCCGTGCCCAGGGAGACGCTGGCCACCGACCTGATCTCCTCGGCCGTGCCGATACCCGCTTCGAGACTCCCCCCGCCGAGGTCCAGGCCCAGGACGGGGTCGGCGCCGACCCACACGCCGGCACGCTGGCCGAGGAAGCACAGCCGTGCCTCTTCCTCCCCGGTGAGCAGCGTGATCGGAGTGTCGAGGACCTGCTCGAACCGGGCCAGCAGGCGCGTGCTGTTCTCGGCGTCACGGAGGGCGGCCGTGGCCAGGGCGACGGTGACGTCGACGCCCGCCTCGTCCGCCGCGGTCCGGAGTCGCCGCACGGTACGGACCGCCGCCGCGGCCCGGTCGGCCGGCACCCCACCCGTCCGGGCCACCTCGGTCCCCAGGTGGAGGAAGGACCGCCGCCGGAGCACCGGTGCCAGCATGCCGTCCCGTGACGCGTCCACCACCATCAGATGGAACGAGCTGCTCCCCAGGTCGTAGACGGCGACGCGGACGGTGGGCACCGGCGTGACGCTATACGGCGCGACGCGGTCACGTGGACCCGAACCTGGGCCACTCCCCCGCCGAGGCCCGGTAGAGCACGTGGGGCCGGAGCGGATGGTCCACGGGAAGACCCGGGTGGTCGAAGGTGCCCCTCGGATCACTCGGGTCCCGCCGCATACCGATGCGCTCCATCACCCGCCGTGACCGACGGTTGTCCCGGGCGGTGTAGGCGATGATCTCCCTGACGGCGAGTCGATCGAATCCGTCGGACACCGCGGCCCGGGCGGCTTCGCTGGCATACCCGCGCCCCCAGTAGGGGCGGTCCAACCGCCACCCGACCTCGATCGACTCCTCGGGACGGCCCGGAAGTGGTACCGCCAGGCCCAGCCCCACGAACCCGATGAATTCCGCTCGACCGGGGACCTCGACCGCCCACCAACCGAAGCCCCGTCGGTCGAACAGCGCCTCGGCCCGTTCGATGATCCGGTCGCTCGCTGCGGCGTCGAGCGTCGACGGGAAGTAGGCCATCACCTCCGGATCGGCGTTCATCGCCGCGAACGGTGCCCGGTCCTCCGGCCGCCAGCGGCGGAGCAGGAGGCGTTCGGTGGCGATCCCTCCGACGACCGGGTCGCCGGCACCGCCGGCCGGCTAGGGACTCATGGGATCCGAGCGTACCGACCTACGTCGACGAGGTACGCTCCGGACGTCGACACGGTGGAGGACCCGACCGGCGCCCGACGGGTGCCCACCGGATCAACACGTCAGACGGGGAGTAGCGCAGCTTGGTAGCGCGCCTGCTTTGGGAGCAGGAGGTCGTCGGTTCGAATCCGGTCTCCCCGACCACGGTCCCACCGAACCATCGGCCCCGGTTTACGCTTCCCCATGGCCACGATGTCCATCGACGAGCTCCAGGTCTTCCTGACGGAGTCGTTCCCCGACGCACCGCCGCCCTACATCGTCGAAGCAGTGGGCGACTGGGGGGCCCGACTGCATCTGCCCGTCGACGCGGTCCACGGTCGACCGGGCGGCACGGTCTCCGGCCCGTCACTCATGGCACTGGCCGACTGCACGGCCTGGCTGGCCATCGTGGCCCAGATCGGCCCGGTGGCCCTGTCGGTCACCACGAGCCTGCATATCGACTTCCTTCGCAAGCCCGCCCTGGTCGACGTGGTGGCCGATGGGAACCTCCTCAAGTTGGGCCGACGTCTGGCCGTGGTCGACGTCGCCCTCCGGTCGGCCGGGGCGCCGGAGATCGTGGCCAAGGCCCAGGTCACCTACTCCATCCCGCCCCGATAGCCGGGACGACCAGACAGCCAGACGGACCGTTCCGACCACCGACCACCGGGGGTGCCGCGTCGATTCAGGCTACGAAGGGGATGGTGAAATCCGACAGGAGCTGGGTCGCCGGCACCGGACGCGAGAACAGATAGCCCTGGGCGAAGTCGCACCGGAGACGCTGGAGGACCTCGAGCTGCTGCTCCGTCTCCACACCTTCGGCCACCACCTGTAGCCCCAGGGCATGGGCCAGATTGATGACCGCGGCGACGATCTCGTCGCACTCCACCTGCTGGCCGAGCTCGTCGACGAAGGACTTGTCGACCTTCAGGATGTCGAGGGGGAACCGCTGGAGGTAGCTGAGAGACGAGTACCCCGTGCCGAAATCGTCGATGGCCAGCGACACGCCGATGCTCTTCAGGGCCTTCAGCACCCGGAGCGCGGCCGCCGCGTCACGCATGAGGGCGCTCTCCGTGATCTCGAGGGTGAGATTGGCCGGCGGGAGACCGGTGGTCGAGAGGATGCGCTCGACGGTCTCGACGATGTCGGGGTGGTCGATCTGCTGGGCCGACAGGTTGACGTCCACCGATCCCGTGGGGCCGCCGAACCGCCAGTCCCGCAGTTGCCGGCAGGCCTCCTCGAGGACCCAGGCGCCGATGGGGATGATCAGACCGCTCTCTTCGGCCACGGGGATGAACCGGTACGGCGCCACCAGTCCCTGGTCGGGATGCTGCCACCGGATGAGGGCCTCGACCCCCACCGCGCCCTGCCCGCCGATCTCGACGACGGGCTGGTAGTAGAGCATGAGCTCACCGCGCTCGAGGGCCCGGTGCAGCGAGTGCTCGGTGGTCATCCGCTCCTTGACGGCGATCCGCATGGACTCGCCGAACACCTCGACACTGGACCCACCCCGGAGCTTGGCCCGGTACATGGCCGCCTCGGCGTTGGAGAGGAGGGTCGTGGCCTCATTGGCCACCTCGGTGGTCGTGGCGATGCCCACCGACGCGGTGAGGAAGACCTCGGTGTCCTCCACCTTGAACGGCTCGGCCAGCGCTTCGAGGGCCGCCTCGGCGAACCGCATGGCCTCGGCCTCGGCATCGGTACCGGTGCCCTCGAACAGGGCCAGGTACTCGTCCCCTCCGAACCGGGCGATCACACCGGCGTCGGAGCCCACCGTCAGGAGGCGCTCGGCCACGAGGATCAGGATGCCGTCCCCGACCTCGTGGCCGAGGCTGTCGTTGATCGACTTGAACCGGTCGAGGTCGAGCAGCACCGCGGCCACGCTCCCCGGTGACCGGCGGCCCTTCACCACGGCGTAGGCCAGGCGGTACGAGAACAGGGCACGGTTGGGCAGGCCGGTGAGCGAGTCGTGGAGGTAGGCGTGGGCCAATGCCTCCTCCGCCGCCTTCTCCTCGCTCAGGTCGTGCACGAAGCCGCCGATGCGGAAGTCCTCACCCGACGCCGTGAGGAAGATCGACCCCGAGGCCAGCACCGCGTGGCCGTCCCGGTGCACCAGCTCCATCTCCTGGCTGCCCGGCAGGCGTGCCCCACGGCCGGTGCGACGAGAGAGGTTCCGGTACATGGCATCCATGTCCTGGAAGACGGCCTCGGCGTAGTCGCCCCGCAGGAACGTCTCGGTGGCCGGACGGCCGATCACCTCGAGCCGGGTCCATCCGAGGATCTCCTCCGCCCGGGGGTTCCACTCCGTCACCAGCGCGTCCCGGTCGACCTCGACGAAGGCGTCGCGGCACAGTCCGACGACCTGGTCGAACCGGGCCATCGCCTGCTCGGCGACGTCACCGCTCCCGCCAGGTGGGTGCGTCGATTCGACGGATGCCACGTCGTCACTCATCGTCGATCTCCCGTTTCCCCCGAAGGTCCCCGGCGGCGATTGGCAGCGCCGGGTTCCGATCCCCTCCGTGACACCCTGCTGCGTGCCAATTGCACCAGGAACCTATGGGAACCAGTCAATTGGCGTATGGAATAGCGAAATCAACCAGGAGGCAATGGCCCCATCGTTACGGCAATCGTAGGCACTGACCACCGGCCGGTCAACAGGTGTTTTCCCGAGTGGCATCACGTCATTTCCCTGATCGGATACCCGTTCGAGCACGATGCGGTCTACGTCGTGGCCTCCGCCGCACCGGTGGTTCCGGGGTCACCCCCACCGGCCCCATCCGTGCCATCGGAACCGGCCGCCCCCTCCGGCGGGTCCCCGCCGAACTCCTCCCGGAGGCGCCGGCGCTCCCGTCGGCGGAGGAGCACCTGACCGACCACGAAGGCCACGACGACGGCACCGACGACCGCCAGCGACCACTCCCCGACCCGCTGCAGGATCCGCTCGAACGAGAGCCCCACGACGTAGCCCAGCACGGTGTACCCGATCCCCCAGATCAGGCCACCGAGGGCGTTGTAGAAGAGGAAGGTCCGGTACCGGAGCCCGCTGACGCCGGCCAACCCGGGGATCACGGCGCGGGCGACCGCCACGAAGCGACCGAGGAAGACCGCCGGGCCCCCGTAGCGCTCGAGCATGGCCATGGACTTGCGCACACCGAGGTTGCCCTTCAGGGGCCGACGTTCGAGGAACCACGGACCGGCCTTCTTGCCCACCTCGTAGCCCACCGAGTCGCCCACGATGGCGCAGACGACGACCACCACGATCATGGTGGCCAGGTTGACCCGCCCCAGACCGGCCAGCACGCCACCGACGACCACGGCCGTCTCCCCGGGGATGAAGATACCCACCAGCAGCGCCGCCTCGGCGAAGGTCAGCAGGCCCACCAGGCCGTAGGCCAGGGGACCGTGGAGATGGAGGAGCCATCCGACGAGGCCCCCGGGGTGGTTCGTGTCGTCGGCGCCGAGGCCGCCCCAGAGCATGGCGATCACGATGACCGGCGCGGTCCGACCCTCTCCGCCCCCGTTCGGCCGGTCGGCGGGACCGGCCTCACCGGGTGAGCGAGAGGCTGACCCAGGTCCGCCGTCGGCAGGCCGGGCAGGTCATCCTGCGATCGAACGTCCCCCGGGGGAGCCACACCGCCACGGGGAACCCCAGGACCACCAGATCGAGCAGCCCCACGCGGGTGACCGCCTCGCACGACGAACACACCATGGTGAATCGCCCGCGATCGGGCAGCGGGTCGTCCGACGCCACCGTCGACGGCACCGGCCCCCCGGTCTCGGAGGACAGGGGAGCCGTCCCACCCGTCGAATAGAGCGCGTGCTTCCCTGTGGGTCTGGCCACGTTCCGCCCCCGCGACGGGGTCGGGTCGTCGGCGTCGACGGGAACGGTGGGGGCCACCGGCATCCAGAAGAGCGCCCGCTTGCCCAGCGGATCGGGTCCGCCCGCCATCAGCCGTCTGTGCCGGTGCCGGTGGCCGTGACGGCCGCCGTGGCGACCGGGGTACCGGCCAGGAGCCGAGCGAGCTCCCGATAGGCCTCGGCGCCCCGTGATTTCGGCGCATGCTGCAGGATCGACTGACCCCGGGCCGGGGCCTCGGCGAACCGGATGGACTTGCGGACGGGCGGCTGGAGGACGGTGATCCCGTAGCGGACCTCGACCTCCTCGATGACGTGGCGGGCGTGCCGGGTCCGGTCGTCGTACATCGTGGCGATCACCCCGCGCACGGCCAGATCGGCGTTGGCGAACGCCCGGACATCGGCGATCGTCTCGAGGAGCTGGCCCACCCCCCGGTGGGACAGGGCCTCGCACTGCAGGGGGATGAGTACGGCGTCCGCCGCGGTCAGCCCGTTGATCGTGAGGACCCCCAGCGACGGTGGGCAGTCGATCAGGATGAGGTCGTACTCGCCCGCCACCGGTTCGAGCGCCCGTTCGAGCACGTGCTCGCGGCCGGTCCGGGTGAGCAGGTGGACCTCGGAACCGGCCAGGTCGATGGTGGCGGGCAGCACGGTGAGCCCCGGCACCCCCGGTGCCGGCAGCCGCACCTCGGCCACCGAGGCCCGACGCACGAAGACGTCGTGGAGCGACCGGTCGAGCGAGTCCGGATCGAGCCCGAGCGAGTACGTCAGGCAGGCCTGGGGATCGAGGTCGACGACCAGCACCCGCCGTCCGAGCTCGGCGGAGGCCACCCCGAGCGAATGGACGGACGTGGTCTTGGCCACTCCGCCCTTCTGGTTGGCCACTGCGAGAACCTCGGGCACGTCGGCAGTCTACCGAGATGCCGGCCGACCCACGGTGGCCGGTGATGCCATGGACCGCCGACCACCGTGCACCGTCCGTCGCGCGTCCCGCTGTGCGCCCCCGGCAGGAGTCGAACCTGCAACCTGATGGGTAGAAACCACCTGCTCTATCCAATTGAGCTACGGAGGCTAGGCCAGAGACGATACTGCGGTGCCCGACGCCCGACGCCCGCAGTGGTCCGGACGGACCGGACGGACCGGACGGACCGGACGGACCGGACGGACCGGGCCGTCCTGTCGCACGGGGGCACCGTCGCCGTGTGCCACACTGGTGGCTCCTTGGTGGCCGTAGCTCAGTTGGTAGAGCGCCGGGATGTGGCCCCGGAGGTCGCGGGTTCGAGCCCCGTCGGTCACCCTCAGCACACGATGAATGGCGAGGACCCCCGTGCCTGGGGCAACCTTGTCCACAGCGGTTGCAGGCGCCTCTAGCTCAATGGCAGAGCAATGGACTCTTAATCCACAGGTTCTGGGTTCGAATCCCAGGGGGCGCACCAGAGCGGCGACGCTATCCGTGCCGGGTCGGCCAGGTCGGCCGGGTCGTGCCGGGGTTCGGCTCCGGTCGGGTCGACCTCGTGCCGCCCTCCACCCCAGGAGCGAACCCCGGGGAGTTGCGGAAGTCGATCGGGATTCCGACACCGGTGCCCGGTGTCGGATCCTCGAGTCGGACCCGTCGCTGCCCTCCGGGACCGACCTCGGGGCGATGGCCGAGTTCCCGTCCTATGACCACCTGACCGCCTGACCGCCTGGACGGACGGCCGAGACCCTACTGACCCCGTCGTTGCCGGAGATCCTGAGGCGCCGCCCCGGCGACGGCGTGATCCCCGCTACGGAACGAGGCTCCCATCGAGGGGGAACAACGTCCGGACGTCGATGTCGAGCACGGTGGCGATCCTGACCTTCTTCTCGTCACGCGGCGCCATGGCCCCGGTCTCCCATCGGGAGACGGTGGCCACCGTCACGCCGAGTTTCGCGGCGAGGTCGTCCATGGTGAGCTCGCGGGCGACCCGCGTGGCCCGCATGTTCCGGCCCCACGTCCGGTGGAGTGTGGATACCATCCACGCATTGTACGCATGGCGTAGGCCGTAGCGCCAGTGTCCGCACCGACAGCGCCCGACCAGCCACCCCATGCGACCCGCGATACGTCATACGTAATGAGAAGGCCTAGGATGTCCGGGTGCCCAGGTATGACACCTTGACGAGCGCGCTCAGGGGCGAGATCGCTCGTCGCGGGCTGACGCAGGAGGCGGCGGCACTCAGCGCCGGCGTTTCCTACAACCAGATGAACCGGTGGATCCACGGCCAGGTCCCCATGCCCCGGTCGTACACCCGACTGGCCGACTGGCTCGGAGTCACCATCTTCGAGCTCGGGGGTCTGATCGCTATGGATCAGGTCGAGCGTCTGGGAGTCGAAGCCGCGCAAGATGGTCGGCCCCCAGCACGGCGCCCAGCTCGAAACTGAGCGCGTCCAGCTTGTCGGCCCGGCGCCGGAGATCGATCGCCGTCCGCCGCATGGCAAGGATGCCCTCCATCAGGAACTCTCGGGCCTCGGACTCGTCCCGTGGCGGGAGGTCCTCATCGCATGCTCCGCTCACAACCCCGCCTCCCCCGTCTCCCATCGGTGTCTCATCATGAGGCGAACGCTACGACGGGGGTGTGACACCACTTCCGGCCACCGTCCCTTGCTCGGGCACCCCACCACGCCATCACTCCTGTGCGGGCACGTCGCCCGGGGACGGCTCACGTCGACGCCGGCGAGAACATCCGATCACACATTACAGACGTAACCTGCCGGATTGCTAGGCAAGACCCGGTGTCCGGTCCGCACCGCCCGCCGCGACCGGTCGGTAGTCTCCCCGTGGTACCGGCAGAGCATCTGGGCTGCGCCCCTGCCGGTTACCCGACCGTCGGGACGAACCGAGGAGGCAACCCGTGACCGTCACCGAGCTCCTGGCCGACGCCTTCGAGCGGATTCGCGACACCGTCCACCCGGCGGTGAGCGGCCTGTCGACCGAGGATCTCTCGTTCCGGCCCGACGCCGAGGCGAACTCGATCGCCTGGCTGGTCTGGCACCTGACCAGGGTCCAGGACGACCACGTCGCCGCGCTCGCCGGGGACGAACAGGTCTGGACGGCCAGGGGGTGGGTCGACCGGTTCGCCCTGCCCCTCGACCCGTCGGACACCGGATACGGGCACGGACCACGGAGCGTGGCCGTGGTGACCCCGGACGGTGCCTCGCTGCTCGGGTACTTCGAGGACGTGCACGCCACGACGCAGGCCTTCGTCGCCACCCTCACCGGCGCCGACCTCGACCGGGTGGTGGACTCGGCGTGGGACCCTCCGGTCACGCTCGGTGTCCGCCTGGTCAGCGTGGTCGCCGACGACCTCCAACACGTGGGGCAGGCGGCCTACATCCGGGGGATCCTGCAGCGCCGGTGAGCGCACCCCGTCGTCCGCCTACCCGGGAAACGACGGGCATGAGGTAGTACGATCGGCAACCAGGGGAGGCAGTGCGCAGATCGGGTCGTGGTGCCGTCGGACGTGTCCGCGGTACCGTCGGTCCGTCGGGGGGACCCGGGCGGTTCGGGGCCGGCGAGGAGCATGGGATGGCTGGACCACAGCGAATGTCGGGTCGTCTGGGGGACCTGTCCTCACCATCCCCGGATCCTCTGATCTCCTACTCGCTCCGTTCCCTCCAGAGTGCCGTCGCCACCTCGTTCTTCGTGGTCCTCCTGGTCGCCATCTATCTCGAGCTCCCTGGTGTGCAGATCACGAACCGGACGGCCTGCAGCATCCTCCTCATGCTCGCCGCGGCGGTGACGGCGGTGGCCTTCCTCCTGCCGTGGCGGCGCATCCTCGTGCACCCCCGGGGCCCCGTCCTGGTGTGGGCCTGGGCCATGACGATGATCATCCTGGTCGAACTGGGCATCGCCTTCACCGGCGGTGGACAGTCCCAGCTGTTCATCGCCCTGCTGGTGACCACGGCGTTCCTCGCCGGTCCCCTCTTCCCGGTACCGGTCGAGATCGGCCTCAGCACGTTGGCCGTCGCCGGTTACGTCATCACCGTCCTGGCCGTGGGCCGCAACGTCAGCGTCGCCACCCTGGTCTTCCGGGCGACGGTCATGGCGGGCGTGGCCGGTGGCATCGGCCTACTGGCCAACGAGGTCACCCGGGGCCTCCGGCGCCAGATCGATGAGCGCATCGCCTCGGAGAAGCGCGAGCAGTTGTGGCGGACCGTGGCCGCCCTGGTCCGCCAGATCGACGTCCCGGTCATCGACGAGGTGCTGGCCGCCGTCGTCGACGCCCTCGTCACCGTGGGGTTCGACTCCGCCGACATCTGCGAGGTCGACATCGCGGCCGGAACGTTCCGCGTGCTCCACGCCCGCGGCATCCCGGAGTCGTACACCGCCGAGGTGCACGACCTCTCGCACGGTGCGGCCGCCCGGGTCCTGGAGAGGCGGGCCGTGGTCGTCCTCGACGACTACCGGTCCACCGGTGAGATCCCCGAGATCAGAGGAGGTGGCTACGGTACGGTCATCGCCGGCCCGGTCTGGGTCGACGGCGCCCTCGACGCAATCCTCATGGCCGGCTCACGGGTCCGCCTGGGCATCGGCAGCGAGGAGATCGCCGCCTTCGAGACACTGGCCGCCCAGGCCGGCCACGCGCTGGAGAACGCCCGGCTGCTCGAGCAGCACCGGACGGACGTCGACGAGCTCCGCGAGCTCCTCGAGTCCTCCCCCGACGCCATGATCGTCGTCGACGCCAACGGGGTCATCCTGCGGGTGTCCCGTCAGGCCGAGGCCCTCTACGGCTACCGTGCCGACGAGCTGGTCGGCCGGAGCGCGGCCATCCTCGCCCCCCAACGGGTCTGGTCCGACCAGCTGTCCATGGTCGACCGGTGGTTGTCCCGTGCCGGGAACGACCTCATCGGCCTCGACCACATGGTCCTCGGGCTGTGCAAGGACGGGACGGAGAAGCCCATCGAGATCCGGCTGAGCACCGTCGAGACCCGGGACGGCACCGTCATCGCCGCCACCGTGCGCGACGTGACCGAGCGTCGGGAGTTCGAGCGACGCCTGGCCCACCAGGCCACCCATGACAGCTTCACCGGGCTCCCTAACCGGGAGTTCTTCCTCCAGCAGCTCACCCAGGCCCTGGAGGACCATCTCTCGACCGATCCACCCCTCGCCGTGTGCTTCCTCGACCTCGACCACTTCAAGTACGTCAACGACAGCCGAGGGCACGGTGCCGGCGACGCCCTCGTCGCCGCGGTGGCCGAGCGGATCAGTCGGTTCGCCGGCGAGCAGTTCGTGGCCCGGGTGGGCGGGGACGAGTTCGGTCTGTTGGTCACGGGACTGGCCGGACGCCTCGAGGTCGTCGAGTTCACCACCGGCCTGCAGGCGCTCTTCGATGAGGCGTTCCTGGTCGAGGGGGTCGGCTCCTACGTCACAGCCAGTGTCGGTATCGCCTTCGGCGGCTCGTTCGACCAGGCCGACGAGGTCATGCGGAACGCCAACGCCGCGGTCCACATGGCCAAGCAGAAGGGACGGAACCGGACCGAGTTCTTCGACGAGGAGCTGACCGTGCAGGCGGCGCTCCGCGTGGCCACCGAGGCGGAGCTCCATCTGGCCCTCGAGCGCGATGAGTTCGAGCTGGCCTACCAGCCGGTGGTCTCGCTGGAGGACCAGCACGTGGTGGGCATGGAGGCGCTCCTGCGCTGGCAGAACCCGACGCGGGGCGAGGTGGACCCCGAGCAGTTCATCGAGATCGCCGAGGACACGGGACTGATCGTGCCCATCGGCCTGCGGGTACTGGAGATGGCCTGCTTCCAATTCGCCGAATGGCGCCACCGGTACCGGTCGCTCCCCGATATCACGGTCGCCGTGAACGTCTCGAGCCGACAGCTCGAGCACGACCACTTCGTCACCGACGTCGCCGGCGTGCTCGAACGGACGGGGATCCCCCCACGGCTGCTCACCCTGGAGATCACCGAGAGCTTCTTCATGCGTGACTTCCAGGCGGCCGTCCGCCGCCTCCACGCGTTGAAGGACCTCGGCGTCCGACTGGCCATCGACGACTTCGGGACCGGCTTCTCGTCGTTGTTCTCGCTGTCGCGGCTTCCGGTCGACGCGGTGAAGATCGACAAGGCGTTCATCGACGGCATCGGTACCCGTTACGACGCCGTGGTGGCCGCCGTGGTGGCGCTCGGCAGGGCCTTCGACCTCCAGGTGGTGGCCGAGGGGATCGAGGAAGAGGGGCAGCGCGACCGCCTCATCGACCTCGGGTGCCACTTCGCCCAGGGGTTCTACTTCTCGAAGCCGCTCGACATCCTGGCCGTCGAGTCACTCCTGCAGCCGCTCAACGCGGACTGATCCCCCACGAGCCGGTCCATCGGGCGCCGGGCCGGAGCACGACCAGGCCCGCCCCCGAACGGAACGCGTCGGGCGGGCAGGTCATGGGCTCGATGGCCACGGACCGCCGGCGCTGACCTTCGTCGGCCAGCGTGTCGCCCGTGTACACCATGACGTAGTCGAACCGCTCGTCCGCCCACAGGGTCACGGCCCGGGGCCCGGTCGTCGATCCGGCTCCTTGTCCGGCTCCTTGTCCGGCTCCTTGTCCGGCTCCTTGTCCGGCTCCTTGTCCGGCCCCTTGTCCGGCCCCTTGTCCGGCCCCCGACCCGGCCTCCGACCCGGATGCCGCCTCGGTCGGTGCGGTACCGGTCTCGAGGGTCACCCGGACCCGCCCGTCTGGATCCCGTCGCAGTCCGGTGAAGGCCGTGTCCAGGCGAGTGGCGCCCAGCACCCGCCCCCCGATGAAGTCCAGTTCCGTTCCCACCACCGGGACCTCCCCCGTGGGCAGGCCCCGCTCGTCAGTCACCAGGCGCAACCCGGCCGGCACCGTGAGGCGGGCCGTGTCGACCGGGGCGCCCCTGGGCCCCACGACCAGGTAGGGATGAAAGCCCAGTCCGAACGGCAGCGGGTCCGACCCGAGGTTCTCGGCGTCGGTGACCACGGTCAGCCCGTCGCGGCCCAGCCGGTACTCGACCTGCAATCCCAGCGTGTAGGGATAGGCCGGCGACGGATGGAGCACACAGGCCATCGACACCCGGTTCTGGGCACGACCGGACATCCGCCACGGCAGCCACCGGACGAGCCCGTGGATGGCGTTCCGGCGGTCGGGCTCGTTCAGGGGAGCCTGGGACGTCGTTCCCTCGAAGGTGTACCGGCCGTCGCCGAGGCGGTTGGGCCACGGTGCGAGCACCTGTCCCCTTCCTCCGTGGCTCCACTCGGACGTTCCGAAGCCGCCGATGACCGGCTGTTCCGACACCGTGAAGGAGCGCAGCGTGGCGCCGACCTCGGTCACCACCGCACGTTGGTGCCCGTGCCCGATGACCCACTGATCGCCGGTCGTGGCCACGGTCTCGGCCGGACGCTGGTCGTCGGAGCTCATTCGGTTGGTCACGATGGGTGGTCCAATGTTCGGCGGGTGGGTTCGCAGGACGAGATCCTCGACCACTCGACTACCGGTGTGCAGTCTGCGGCATGCTGGTCGGCGCCATCGACCGGGTCCACCGCCATGACCCTGATCGGTCGCCCGATATGGTAGGCCACTCACGCCGGACCCCCGGCCGACGCCCGGTTCGGTCACCTCGACAGGGGCGGCGACACGGCAGATGGGAACTGCGAGATGCGCATCCTGGTGACCAACGACGACGGCGTCTTCGCACCGGGCATCCACGCACTGGCCCGCGGGATGGCCGAGGCGTTCGGCGACGACCACGAGCTCGTGGTGGTGGCCCCGCTGACCGACCACAGTGGGGCGGGGGCCGCGGTGGGTGCCGTCTACGAGCGGGAGTCGATCCCCTACGAGGCCGTCGAGGTCCCCGGTCTCCGCGATGTCCCGGTCTTCGGGATCGACGGACCGCCCGCCCTGGCCGTGATCCTGGCCTGCATCGAGGGCTTCGGACCTCGACCGGACGTCGTGGTCTCGGGCGTGAACCACGGGATGAACGCCGGACGGTCGGCCCTCCACTCCGGGACGGTCGGCGCCACCCTCACCGGGGCGCAGTTCGGGCTACGGGGGCTCGCCGTGAGCATCGCCTGGGGGACCGACCCGATCCCGTGGGAGACGCCCGTGACACTGGCGGCCCGCCTCCTACCCCACGTGGCGGCGGCTCCGTCCGGGACCGTGCTCAACCTCAACTGCCCGGCCGTGACCCTCGACCGGCTGCAGGGCGTCCGCCACGGACGGCTCAGCCGGGCGGGGCTCATCCGGTCCGTCCGCTCGGGACGTCCCGTCGACCACGTCGACGAACCCAGGGTCGACACCACGGGGGGCGCCATCACCCTGACCCTGCGGGGTGGGGACGGCGCCGACGAGGAGGCCGAGGCCGCCGAGGTCCACCCCGAGTCCGATGTCCGGGCGGTCACCGACGGTTGGGCGTCGCTGACTCCGCTGGTGGGTGTGCGTGAGGACGAGTCGGGCGAAGGCGCCGGATTCCTGGCCGGCGCCCTGGCCGAGTTCGACGGGTTCACCGGTACCGCGACCTGAGCCTCGAGGCCGTCGGACCGCCACGGACGGCGGTCAGAGCACCACGTTACGAAAGCTAGTTGCACGTCTGTGACTCGACGCCTACAGTGACCCCACTCGACCAACGACAGGGGAACGGGGTCGGGTGACGGCGCGGAGGCCGTCGCCCCCGTGGAAGGAATTCCACGGATCTCGATCGACCGGCACGGCAGTCCGTGCCGGTCCGCCCGCATCCGGCCCGAACGGGCATGCGGACCCGCCACCCCAGCGACGAGACCAGCCAATGACCTTCCCTTTCGCCATTCCCCGAGCCAACGGACCGGACGGAGCCGCCTCACGCTGACCAACCGAGGGTCACTCCGTCAGCACCTCGTACGGACCCACCAAGAGTCCAGGGTGGTCTGCCCTTCCCGGCACCCACCCGCGAGACGAATGCACGTTCGACGGTCGCCCGCATTCCCAAGCCACCCCTCGAAGCCCCCGGGCTTCCACCATCAGAGGAGGCGCAAGACATGCGCAAGCACCGCTTTTACCTGTTCATCATCGCCGGGTTCGTCGTCGCAGGGATCGCCCTGCAGCACCCGGCCCCCTCCCAGGCCGGGACCGATTCCCAGGCCCGGGCCCAGGCCCAGGCCGGCCGCACCACGGCCCTGGCCGCGTCACGCCTCGGGGCCTCCAGCATCTCGGGCAACCTCGACGGATCCGCCACGACCTCACCGGGAGCGACGTCACCGTCCGGCGCCACCGGCAACGGCATCACCGTGGCCCTGGTCTCGCTGCACGACCTCTCACTGCTGCCGCCGCCGACCACCACGACGACCACGGCACCACCGGCACCGAAGGTGACCGCCACTGCCACCCCGATCCCCGCTCGCGTGACCACCCCGACGACGACACCTGCCGTGGTCGTGGCCGCACCGGCACCGGCCGCTCCGGCCGCTCCGGCCGCACCGGTGGCAGCGGCTGTCCCGGCCGCACCCGGCACCCCGCTCGGAGGAGTCTGGGCCGAACTCCGCCATTGCGAGTCGGGGGGGAACTACGCCGAGGACACCGGCAACGGCTACTACGGGGCCTATCAGTTCTCACCCATCACCTGGACGGCCCTCGGGTTCCCGGGCCTGCCGAGCAACGCCTCGCCGGCCATGCAGGATCAGGCAGCCCAGGAACTCCAGGCCCGCAGCGGCTGGGGCCAGTGGCCATCCTGCGCCCGCCAGCTCGGGCTGCTCTAGCCCCGGCGGCCTCGACCGCGCCTACACGATCAGACCGAGACCCTTCTGGCAGTGGGGACCTCCCCAGTGCTCGACGATCTGCCCGTCACGGATGCGGACGATGGCCGTGCCGTTGATGGTCACCGGCACGCCCGAAGCGGGGAGGTCGTAGAACGGCGTCCCCGTGTGGGTACCACTGACCGTCCAGTTGGACACCACCAGGTCGTCGGACTCGATCAACAGGTCGACCGTGAAGGTCATGTCGGGGAAGGCCGATCGGGCCTGCTGCCACCAGATCTGCTCCTCGCCCCGTAGGTCCGTACCCGACCGCTCGGGCGCCACCCGGTCGGTCACATGGCTGTGGAAGTCGTCCGAGAAGAACTCGTAGACGGCCTCACCGTCTCCTGACTCCATCGCCGCGCTGTACTTCCCCAACAGCCGAAGGTTCTCTGACATCGCGTCACCCCTCATGTTCCGGTCCACACCGTCACGACGTCCGGGCCCGTGCCTACGGAACCGACATGGACGACCGCGGCGAGCATACCCGTCGACCCGCGGGCGGATTCGGCCGGTCCGGACCACCGTCACCACCTCCGGCACCCGGAAGCCGGCTCACGAAGGGGCGAACAGCTCGTCGAGCCAGTCGAAGGTCACCTGGGCCGACAGTCGGATGTTGTCCGCCTGGCTGTGGGCCGAAGCGCCCTGGTTGACACTGAACCGGTGCTCGGAGACGGGACCGGCCACACCGGCCACGAATTCGCCGAACTGGGTCAGCGGCTCCGGTCCCTCGCTCTCACCCACCATGGCCAAGACCGGGCACTCGATGGCGCCGAGCAGGTCTCCCAGGTGGTAGGTGGCCATGACGTCCCGCCACTCGTGGAAGGACCGGACGCCGAACCGACGGCAGATCGCCTCGATCCCCCACTGCATCTGGGCCGGCATCAGGTCCTCCGGGACGCCGGTGACATCCTCCGGCCGGATGTCCCTCGACATGTGGAACACCTCGCTCCCGATCCACGCCTCCATGAACCGGCTCATGTCGACGACGGGCGGGTTGCACACCAGCGCCCGTACCCGGGAGTCGGTGGCCGCCGACCGGGCGGCGAAGTAGCCACCGAAGCTCTGACCGGCCAGGGCGACCCGTTCGGCATCGACGTCGGTCCGTGCCGTCACGGCATCGAGGACGGCGGCGATCGGCACTTCGTAGTCCGCCCTGAAGGTCAACGACGGATTGTCACGCATACAGCCCGGCTGACCCGGACCGTCGAACACCAGGACGTTCCAGCCCCGTTCAGCTCCCGGGGCCCCATAATGGAAGTAGAGCTCCTCGGCACTGGAATCGAACCCGCCGATGCCCACCAGAGTCGGTCGGGGCCCCGCGCCGACCGCGATGTCGCCGCCCTCGGGCCGGACCAGGTAACCGGGGAGTTCACCGTCCCCATAGGGGATCCGTACCACCTCGATCGGCGGGTCGGCGAGCACCGCCGCCCGGGCGAAGCACCGTGAACTGGCCTCACCGAGGGCGCCGGGATCGACGGAGGTGTAGTACTCGGCCGTCCGGTAGTACGTCGACGCCCGGAGCAGATGGTCCCGTCCGCTCTGGACGTGTCCCCGCCGGAGACAGTCGTCGGCGTAACCCTGGACCCGCTCCGCCAGCTCCCGGAACGCCTTCGACCAACTGCGGGGGCTGCCGTCGGTGATCTCGGCCGCCGTGGCCAGGCACTCGCCCACGGTCGATCCCCCGTAATCGGCCACCCCCATGGCCCGGATCAGCTGGTAGTCGAATTCGTAGTCCCGGAACCCTTCGACCCGGATGGCACTTCGGACGATCGCTGAATCTTCGAAGGCCACAGGGCTCGTCTCTCCTCGGTGTGCGTCGCCACCGGTCGGGAGCACGCACGCTTCGGGCCCCGGACGACCGGGGCCTCACGTCGCCACATTGTGCCCGATGTCCGGTGAGGACGCGAACGCAGCCCCGCAGCTCCGAAGGTCGGCAGCCCCACAGGTCGGCAGCCCCACAGGTCGGTCCTAATGTGGTCCTCGGTGCGAGCGGCGGTAATTCAGACGACGGCAACCCGGGACAGGGACCAGAACCTCGCCGCCGCCGGGGAGCTCGTCGACGGTGCCGCCGGGGACGGAGCGGCACTCATCGTCCTTCCCGAGTACTTCTCCGTCGCCGGGGACCCGGAGGACCTCCGGGCCGGCGCCGAACCCCTCGGTGGACCGACCACGACGTGGGCCGCCGACGTGGCCCGGCGGCACGGTGTCTGGCTGGTGGCGGGCTCGTTCCCCGAAGCACCGGAGACACCCGGCGGGCACCTGCACAACACCAGCCTCCTGGTGGCGCCCGATGGCACCGTCGCCGCCCTCTACCGCAAGGTCCACCTGTTCGACACAGACGTCGAAGGAGCCCGGTCCCGCGAGTCGGCCACGTTCGCAGCCGGTGACAAGCTCTGCGTGGTGACGGCCGGCGACATCGAGGTGGGCATGTCCATCTGCTACGACCTGCGCTTCCCCGAGCTCACCCGGATACTGGCCCTCCGGGGCGCCACCGTCGTCGTGGTGCCGTCGGCGTTCACCGCGACCACGGGACCCCCGCACTGGGAGGTGCTCCTCCGGGCCCGGGCCATCGAGAACGAAGTCTTCGTCCTGGCCGCCGGACAGGTGGGCGACCTCCCGCCGGGGATGCCCTCGTGTCACGGTCATTCGATGATCATCGATCCGTGGGGCACGGTGCTTGCCGAACTGGACGGATCACGGACGGGATACGCCACGGCCGAGCTCGACCTCGACGGCCAGCGCCGGATTCGGGAGGAGCTCCCGGTTCTGGCGAACCGCCGCCCCGGCGCCTACCGTTGGCCCCATGGCAACTGAGCGAGTTCAGCCGAACACTGTCCGTGCTGCTCTGCACAGGCGTCTACCGACCGGTCACACGGATCCCCCCTACGAGGTCGGGTCGTTCGAGAGCGACGGCCTGGAGCTCTACTACGAGATCCACGGGCACGGTCGCCGGGTCCTCGTCTTCCTGCACGGGATCCTCCTCGACGCCAACCTGAACCGGCGACTGGCCGACGACCTCGCCGCCGACGGCAACCGGGTGATCCTCCTCGACCTCCCGGGACACGGACTCTCGGCCAAGCCCGCACGGGCCTCGGCCCACCGGATGGACACCTACGCCCACCACGTCATCGCTCTGCTCGACCACCTGGACATCGACAAGGCCGTCGTGGGTGGCGTCTCCCTCGGGGCGAACGTCAGCCTGCTGGTGGCCGCCATGGCACCGGAGCGGGTACAGGGACTGGTCATCGAGATGCCGGTCCTCGAGTGGGCCGTACCCGCCGCGGCCATGACATTCGTCCCGCTGCTACTTGCCGTGCACTTCGCCCGCTCGGCCGTGCGACTGTCGGCCGGGATCATGCGCCGACTCCCCCGGGTGGGCTTCGGGCCGGTCGACAGCGTGATGAACACCCTGTCCAACGAGCCCGAGGTCACCGCCGCGGTGCTCCATGGGATCCTCACCGGCCCGATCGCCCCCACGGTCTACGAACGGGCCCACATGGACGTCCCGGCCCTGGTGATCGCCCACCAGTCGGACCGGATCCATCCCTTCCACGATGCGGAACAGCTCGTCCGTCGCATGCCGAACGCCCGGTTGATCAAGGCCTCGTCGGTCATGGAGCTCCGTGTCCGCCCTGAACGTCTCACCTCCGAGATCAACGCCTTCCTGAAGTCCGTATGGGCCCCGAAGCGAACCGGGAGGAAAGCCGTCTGAGCGCTCGAGGGAGCGCGGGCCTACCGGGCCCCGCCGTCGTCCCGCCCCGCCGCTCGTCCTATGCCGGCCCGTCCCTCGGTGGGGGTGTCCCCGGTGAGGACCGCTCCTGCTGCAGGTTCTCCAGGATCTCGTGGTGCCGGGCGCGGCCCTCGGGGGTGTCCACGCCGAGCCCGGGCTCCTGGCCGAAGGGCGGGGGCTTGTCGAAGTGCCAGCCGTGGTCGTCCCGGCGCAGTTCGTAGCCTTCGTCGGTCTTCAGGTGATGATGGAACCAGCACAGCCGGGCCAGATTCGAGAGTGTCGTCGGTCCGCCCTGGGCGAAGGGGACGACGTGGTCGATCTCCAGGAACTTGTCGGCACCGCAGCCGGGGACCACGCAGCAGGGGTCACGTTCCATGAGGGCCGTGCGCAGGTGCTCGTTGATGGTCCGGGTGAAGTGGTAGATCCGGGAGATCTCGGTGGCGTGGCTGAAGATGGCCCGGATCCCGGCGTCGGTCATGAGCGACTGGACGACGGGGACGGGGACGGGCCCCACCCCGGTGATCTCGCTCAGCTCGGTTCCCACGGGATAGCCCCGGAGCAGGGCCTCGTGGTCGATGCGGACGTGGACCACCGTGCGGGGTGGCCGGGGTGCCGTGCCCGGACTACTGCCGGGGCCACCGCCGGGGCCGCCGCCGGGGCCGCCTGAACCTGTCGCCCCGCTCCCGCCCGGCGCCTCGCCCTCGCCCGGCGCCTGACCCTCGCCCTCGCCCTCGTCGTCGCCGGCACCTGCACCGCCACCTGCACCTCCCGTCCCACCGCCGATGACCAGCCCGCAGAGGGCGTCGGCCCGGTAGGCGGCGACGGGCTCCTCCCGGCCGGCCCGGCGGGCCTCGTCGAACAGCTCCCGGGTGGTGTCCTCCAGGGCGGCGATCATGCGGGCCCCGGCGTCAGGGGTGAGCCGGCCCGACAGACGCACGGCGCCCTCCTCGTCGGTCCAGTGCTTCAGGTACCGCTCGGCGTGGATGCGCCGGTAGGCGTCCAGGGGATCGGCGGCGGCCGCCGCGGCCTTCGCCCGCAGGCACCGGGTGGCCAGCTCCTCGGCTGAGAGCTCACCAGCCCCGTCGAGCAGGGAGTCCTCGGCACCGGGGGCCACCGTGGCCGCCCCGGCGATGACCTTGGCCTGGGACTCGGAGATCTTCCCCTCGGCCAGGGCCCCGGCCGTCTTCGGGCACTTGCGCAGCCGCCGGGCCGTCCGCACCGCCCCGTTGGCCTCGCCCACACCGGTCTTCTCCACGTCGGCGAGCATCGAGGCGGCGTTGCGGTAGCCCCGCTGGCGGAAGACCTCTGAGGACTCGATCCGGGTGGTGAGGGTGTAGCGGGCCGAGGACACCAGCCGGGAGATCTCGGCCAACTCCGAGAACAGTTCGACCGCCTCGTCGCCGCTCAGGGCCTCGGCGTCCAGGCAGCCCACGCCGTCGTGCAGGGAACGACGGGCCGAGGCGAAGCATCCACCCGGGTTGCCGGGCACGCCGGGGCCCGCTGTCCCGTCCGATGCCCCACGCACCTCATCGGTGACCGCTGTCGAAGCCATACCGACAGCTAACACGGCGGGTGTGACAACCCCGGACCCGGGTCGACCGGAGGGATGCCGCTCCCCCGAGGGGTCCGGCCGGATCGCAACGCCGTCCCGTCCCGCTCAACCCCGACCGCGACCCCGACCCCGACCCCGACCCCGACCCCGACCCCGACCCCGACCCCGACCCCGACCCCGACCCCGACCCCGACCCCGACCCCGACC
>Ga0302279_10002761_pt1 | contig 22775 bp, 21 predicted proteins | sample III_Bog_N3_3_FD_194541 | JGI IMG/M metagenome (GOLD analysis project Ga0302279, IMG submission 194541) | Peat permafrost microbial communities from Stordalen Mire near Abisko, Sweden - III_Bog_N3_3 | ecosystem: Environmental > Terrestrial > Soil > Wetlands > Peat | place: Sweden: Abisko...
CCCCATCACCTCCGGCTACGTGGAGATCCACAGCAACGTCCATCACCGTCCCGGCTACATCGAGGGCTCCATCGAGCACTACGGTTCCGGACTGACGCTGACCGCCGGTTCCACCACGGTCACGCTCTCCGACTTCGTGGTCGATCCCGGGAACTCCAATCTCTACGCCAGTGTCAACGGCGTCCCGGACAAGGCTCCGCTCCTGCAGCTCGACGGCCGCAAGGTCAGCGTCAGCAAGGACGGCTCCGGCGATGTCGTGCTGAACGGGACCATTGCCAATCTGACCAGCTCCGCAGCTGCGGCACTGGACTCCGCATTCGGCACCCAGGCGATCAAGGGTGGTACCCCGCTCGGGACGGTGCACCTCGTGGCGAGGGGCAAGGCCAACACCTACCAGGGCAAGGTCGCCGAGATCCCGAGGCTCACCGGTTCCACCTCACTGGACCTCAATCCCGCCACCGCGGCGGCTCTGACCAGCCTCGGGGTCACCCCCGGGGTGACGGGCACCGCGACGGTCAGCGGAAGCACCGTGACCTTCCCCATCACCGGGGGTGACGCGGTCATCCACGCCAACAAGCACTACGCACCCGGCTACGTCGACGGTGTCATCCTCCATCAGGGCAGCGGTCTCACCCTGACCAAGGGTGCCACCACGGTGTCGCTCACGAACTTCACCATCGATCCGGGTCACTCGATCCTCTACGGCAACGTCGACGGCACGGTCGGGGCGGCCAACGTCCCGCTGCTCCAGCTCGATGGACGCCCGCTCAAGATCAGCTCGAGTGGAGGAGTGGTCCACCTCGACGGCACGGTCGCCAACCTGACACCCACGGCGGCCGCGGCCCTCAACAAGGCGTTCGGGGTCACGGCCTTCGCCGCCGGGATGCACCTCGGTACGGCCCACATCGCCGCTTCCGCCTCGTAACGAGTCGCACCGCCGGCTCCGTCCGGGGTGCACCAGTCGAAGCACACGCCGGTCGGACGCCTCAGGTGTCCGGCCGGCGTGTTTTCGCGGGTGCGTCCGGTCACCGGTCACCGGTCACTGGGCACCGGCACCGGCACCGGCACCGGCGACAGTCCCCGGTCGTCGGGCCGGACGCCTCAGGGCGCCTGCGGTGCCGGGTCCTGGTAGGTGGTCGCCAACGTACCGATCCACACCTGATCGGCCAGCGGGTCACTCGGCTCGTGGCTGTCGACCCCTCGCGCTCTCAGATCCGCCTGGAACAGTTCGACCACCTTGTCGAGGGTCAGCTGGTCGTCACCGTTGTCGTGCAGCTCGGCCTCAGCGGCCGAGGCGAAGACGTCAGCCTTCCACGAGACGGTGATGCGGACCTCGTCGTCACCGAAGTGGGCCTGGGCGTTCCCCTCGGCATCGTGGACGTCCCAGCCGGACGCGCTCCGGACGAGCCGGGACTCGTGGGTGAGCCCCTCGGGCATGGTGGCTCCGGGGCCCCCGAGGGGAGCCACTCCGTGGAACGTGAACTCGTTGTCGGCCAACACGCTGACGTTGCCGTAGGGAGATCGTTCGACGGCCATGGGGCCCTCGGGTCCGTCCGGCCAGTAACGGAAGTCCCCACCGGGGCCGGTGTAGAACCACGAGACCGCCGTGGCGATCCTGGTCCGCCATGCCTCGAACAGTCCGGACGTCTTCATCGTCTTGAGCAGCCACACCGGCTGGGTCGCCCGCGTGAAGCCCCGGAACGCCGGGATGTCGAGATGGGGTGGGAAGGCGAACGGTGTCGGGCCCATGATGTTGACGTAGACGGCCTGCGGCCGGACGACGGCACCGGGTCCCCCGCCCAGCTCACGGGCCCCGTCGGCGAAACGCTCGTTGGACAGGATGACCTCGGCTCCGGGCACGAGGACCTCGGTCTCCCGTGCGAAGTCCTGCCGGAACCAGGGAGGGGTGAACGAGACCCGCTCCCGACCGAGCGCCGCCATCTCGGCGTCACTGGCGGCATAGTTGGCCAGGGGCCAGAACGGACCCGCGCCACGGATCAGGTCGATGATCTCGGCCGGTTCGTTCCACACCGGACTCAGACGAACTGCAGTTGCCCCCATCACGCCTCCCATGACCGTTGACGACGGAAGTCTGGCACGGTCGACCGACCGCCGGCCAGGGATTCGCCGCCCTCCGTCGTCAGTGACTGAGGGACACGAGGAATGCGTAGGCCGACCGCACCGCGCTCGAGCCCTCGCCCACCGCCGCCGCCACGCGCTTGAGCGATCCGCTCCGCACGTCGCCGACCGCGAACACACCCGGGACCGACGACTCGAAGAGCAACGGCTCCCGGATCGACGGATCCGGACCCGCGTCGGGCCCGCCCGGCAACGAACGGTCGGTGAGGACGAACCCGTCCGGATCGAGGGCCAGTGAGCCGGCCAACCAGGACGTCGCGGGCACCGCGCCGATGAAGCAGAAGAGGCCGCTGCACGCCACGGTCCGCTGCTCGCCGGTGGCCGTGTCCTCCAGTGTGACCTGCTCGAGGTGGTTCGTTCCGGCCACGCCGCGCACCTCGGTGCACGCGAGCAGTGCGATCCGGGGATCGGCCTCGATCCGCTCGATCAGGTAGTGCGACATGTTGCGGGCGAGGTCGTCCCCCCGGATCACGATCGACACCCGGCATCCCTGCTCGGCCAGGAAGATCGCCGCCTGGCCCGCCGAGTTCCCACCCCCGACGACGATCACCGGCTCGGGACTGCAGATCCTGGCCTCCAGCTCGGTGGCCGCGTAGTAGACGCCCGCGCCCTCGAACCGCTCGAGGTCGTCGACGGCCAACCGCCGGTAACGGGCGCCCGTGGCGACGATGACGGTGCGGGTGGGGATCTCGCTCCCATCGGCGAGGACGACGACCTGGAAGCCGTCCTCGGTCCGCAGGTCCACCACTTCGCACGGCGCGTTCAGCCTCGCCCCCAGTCGTTGGGCCTGCACGGCCGTCCGCGAGGCGAGCTCCTCACCGGAGATGCCGTTCGGGAATCCCACGTAGTTCTCGATCCGCGAGCTCGATCCGGCCTGTCCACCGGTGGACACCGCGTCGAGGGACACGGTGGCGAGGCCCTCGGCGGCACCGTTGACCGCCGCCGCCAGCCCGGACGGGCCCGTGCCCACGATCACCAGGTCGAACATGAAGCCCGGCAGCCGACGGAACGTGAGGCCCATCTGCTCGGCGAATTCCGCCGGTGTCGGGTGGCGCAGTACGCCCATCGGCGTGACCACGACCGGTGTGTCACCCAGTCGGAAGCCCATCCCCTCCAGCAGCACGCCCACGTCGTCGGCGTCCTCGATGTCGATCCACGTATGGGGGACGCGTGATCGTGCCGCGAAGGCCCGTAGGGCCATGGCGTCCGGCGAGTAGCGCGAACCGATGATCCGCACCGACCGGGCCCCTTCCCCCGACCGCAGGATCTCGCGGCGGGCGACGAACGCCGAGAAGATCGTGTCGGCCAGCTCCGCCCGGCTGGTCATGATGCGGCGGAACTGGTCACCCGGGATCACCAGGACCCGGCCGGCCCGACGCACCTGCGCCGTCAGCAGCACGCGCTGGCCCGTGATCATGCCCAGTTCGCCGAGGAAACGACCCGGGGAGTACGAGGTGATGACCACGTCGCCCGCGGCGTCGGGCCGGATGATGTCGATGGCGCCGTCCAGCAGGACGAAGAAGTCGTAGGACTCGTCGCCCGCCCGGAACAGCACGTCACCCACCCGGACGTCCCGCTCGACCCCGTAGGGCGCCAGTTCGGCCAGCGCACCGGCGTCGAGCACCGGCGCGGCGGACTCGGGCAGCTCGATCGGGACGTAGCCGGCGTCCGGCGGTGCACCCCGTCCGGGCGGCTCGGTCTCCTCGTCGTCGGTGGGCAGATCCGGTGCGGTCATCGCAGTCCGGGGGCGCTCCGTGTCGCGCTCACCGGGCCGAGGCTAGCGCTCCGGCCCGGTCCGACCCCAGTGGAGGCGGGCCCCGTGCCCGTCACCGGACCCGTTGTCGTGCGGCCGGTGAGAGGCGATGATGGCCCGGTGCCGATCCTCGACGCCCACCACGACTCCGGCCACCCCGTCGAGGCTGACTCGGCGTGGAGCGAGTCGTACTACTTCAACGCGTACGACCCGACCAGCGACTCCGGACTCTTCACCCGGATCGGCATCCGGCCGAACGAGGGGACCATGGACGTCGGATTGTCCCTCTGGCTGCCCGGGGGCGACCTCGGTGAGTACCACGCCGTCGTCGAACAGCACGAGATGGTCGACACCGTGCTCGAGGTCGGCCACGTCCGCTACGAACAGCTCGAGCCCATGCGGGCCTGGCGCCTCACCTTCGCCGGTGACGTCCAGGTCCGCTCCTGTGTCCGGGGTGCGGTCGCCAGGGGCGTGGTGCCGGCCGCACTCGACCTGCGCTTCGATGCGCTCACCCCGCCCATCGGCACCGACGGCCAGCCGTCCCGGCAGCGCTCGGCCGAGTCGGCCGCCGCGGCCGGCTCGACCGGCAAGGGCCATTTCGAACAGGCCGGCACGTGGAGCGGCTGGCTCGAGGCGGACGGCCGGCGGTACCGGTGGGAAGGCGCACTGGGGAACCGTGACCGCTCGTGGGGTCCGCGGAACTGGGGAGGGCCGACGATGTGGCGTTGGTTCAGCATCAACATCGACCGGGACCTCCACTTCGGTGGGATCCGGCTCGGCACCGGTCACGGCGACCTGCACCGGGGCTGGATCCACGACGGCCGCGCGGCGTCCAGCGTGGCCGAGTGGCGGGTGGTGACCGAGGTGGCCGACGACGGCCTCACCCAACGGGTGGTCCACCTGACCGTCGTGGACAAGCAGGGGCGGGAGTACGCACTCGTAGGCGAGGTGCTCCGCGTGGCCGACATCGGACGCACGGACGGCACCCTGATCAACGAGGGCCTGACGCGGTGGACCTTCACGGACACCGATGGTGGGGTCCGCACCGGGTCCGGGATCGCCGAATACCTGCACCAGCTCGACGACGGCGGGAGGCCGGTCGTCGCCGTCGAGTGATGGCCCGTCCCTCCGACGACACCGCGATCCAACTCGGCCGGGGGCTCGCCGGGACGGTCCGGGACCTCCGGCGCCTCTCCGGTGGTGCCTCGCGCATCACGAGTTCGTTCGACCTCGAGGAGGACGACGGGAACCGGCGGCCCCTCATCCTGCAGCAGGAGCGGGGCCACCACCTCGTCCCGGGCAGCAGGGTGGCGATCGAGTCGGCGCTGCTCCGGGCGGCCGACGGTCTCGGCGTACCCGTGCCCCACGTGGTGGCCGCCGGCACCGAGGACGGTCTCGACCCGGGATGGCTCGTGGTCGAGCGGCTCGAGGGGGAGACGATCCCCCGCCGCATCCTGCGCGACCCCGAATGGGCGATGGCCCGCCAGGTGCTCACGGCCCAGTGCGGTACCGCACTCGCCGCCATCCACCGCATCGACCCCGACGGCATACCCGGCCTGCCCCGACGTGATCCGCTGCGCGATCCCCTGTCCTACCTCGACGGTCTCGGCGAGGTCCGTCCGTGCCTCGAACTCGGTGCCCGGTGGCTCGACCTCCACCGGCCGGTCACCGACCGCCGGGTGACCGTGCACGGTGACTTCCGTCTCGGCAACCTGCTGGTCGGTCCCGACGGGCTCCGGGCGGTGCTCGACTGGGAGCTCGCCCACGAGGGCGACCCGGTGGAGGACATCGGCTGGTTGTGCTCGAGGTCCTGGCGATTCGGCGCCCCCGGTCACGTAGGTGGGTTCGGCGAGCTGGTCGACCTGCTCGACGCCTACGAGGAGGCCGGCGGCGAGCGGGTCCGGGTCGAACGGGTGCACTGGTGGGAGGTCTACGCGGCGGTCAAATGGGCGGTGATCTGCGCACTCCAGGCCGCATCACACCTGGGTGGCGCCTCCCGTTCGGTCGAGATGGCGGCGATCGGGCGGCGGGTGTGCGAGAGCGAGTGGGATCTCGTGACCCTGCTCGGGTGGGCCCCCGACGACGTCCCTCCGGACCCGGACACCGCGCCGGCGCCGTCCGTCGAGCCGTTCGGCCGACCGACCGCCGCAGAACTCGTGGAGGCCGTCCGCGAGCACCTGGACACCTCGATCGGACCCGTGGGGGGCGACCGGGCGTCCTTCGACAACCGGGTGGCACGCAACGCGCTCCAGGTGGTCGAACGTGAGCTCCGACTCGGCCCGGCGATCACCCGGGCCCACGCCGATCGCCTCGCCCGCCTGGGGTTCGGGACGGACGCGGCCCTGGCCGCCGCCATCCGCTCCCATGCCTTCGACGAGGACCTCGACGGCGTGGGGCGGGCCCTGGCGTCCTCGACCCGGGACCAGCTCCTGGTCGCCCGGCCGTCCTACCTCGACGCCTGAGCGGTCCGGGGTCCGGACCGGGGCCCGCCTACCTGTCGGCGAAGACCAGGATCTGACCGGTGTAGACGGCCACCCAGACGTCACCGGTGGTGGCGTCGTAGGTGATCCCGATCGGGTGGACGCCGGTGGGGATGGTCTGCAGCACGCTCAGGTCCGAGGCCCGCAACTTGGAGATCGTGTTCGACTCGTAATTCACGACGTACAGCGACCGGCCGTCCGTGGAGATGGCCAGCGAGCGGCAGTCCTCTCCGGTGTGGGTGGTGGCGACGACCGTGTCGGTCGAGAGCGCCACCTTGACCACGTCACCCGGCGAGTTGAGGGACACGTAGATGAACTGCCCCGCCGGGTCCATGACCACGTGGCGGGGGTTGTATCCGACGTAGAACGAACCGGTGACGGTCAGCGTGTTCAGGTCGATCTTCTCCACGTTGTCGCCACCCATGATGGCCACGTAGGCGGTCGACGAGTCGGGGGAGACGGCGATACCACGGGGGTACGAGCCGTTCATGGGGAGGACCGCCACGACCTTGGCCGTCGCCGCGTCGATGATCTGCAGGTCCCACGAGCACCAGTCCGTCACGAGCACGTACTTGCCGTTCGGGGTGACGGCCACGTACTTCGGCACCAGCCCCACCTGGATGACCTGGTCGATGGCGAGGGTCTTCGTGTCGACCCGGTAGACGTAGCTGGGCGTGTCCCCGGCGGCCCGGGCCGACTCCGGGGTGCACTCGTCGCTGCCCTCGGGTCCTTGTCCCGGCCCGTACATCGAATAGTTGGTGACGTAGACGTAGCGCGAGTCCGGGGTGAACGCCGCCTCGACGGGCGCGCCCTGCACCGTCGCGCCACCGGGGACGCCGAGGGCCGCCAGGTTCACCGTGTCGGGGATCGTCGTGACCAACGCGCCGGCCGAGTTGTAGACGGTCATCGAATGCCGGTACATCATGTTCTGGGCGAAGACGAGCCCGGTGTCGGAGGCGTCGACCGACTTGGGGGAGATCGGGCCGCCGATGGTCCGGATCAGCGTCATGGTCCGCTGGTCGGTGGGCTTACCCGGAGGCACGTGATGGAACGGGGACGTCGTCGAGGTCGTCGTGGTGGTGGCCACCGTCGCCTTCGTGGCCGACGCATGCGTCGCGCCCCCGGAACCGTGGGTCACCACGACGACGATCGCCACCATCACCAGGACGAACACCGAGAGGGTGGTCGTCAGCCGGGCCCGCCGGCTGCGGCGGTGTCGGCGGGGGGTGTGGTGGTCCGGCATCGCCTCAAGTATTGCCGCGCCCCGACCCGCGGAGCCGGGTGGACGCCGGTCCGGGCCGCCCCACCGCCCGGACGTGTCGGGCGGCGCCGTCCCGTGGGCCACAATGTCCCCCCGAGCGGGGGTCGACCGCGTCCCCTCGATGACGACAGGGGGAACCCATGCCCACAGACGAGACCCGCACCGTGGTCGAACACCACATGGCCGCACTGAACTCCGGTGACATCGACCAGGTCATGGAGGACTACACCGACGACTCGGTGTTCATCATCAACATGGGTGGGGTCTTCACGGGACGCGAGGCCATCCGGCCGTTCTTCGAGGCGTCCGCCGGCATGCCGGGCTTCACCGAGATCGCGTCGTTCGCCGAAGGCGAGGCCTACTACGTGACGTGGTCGGCGGACGGCATCCAGTTGGGCAGCGACACGATCGTCGTCCGCGACGGCAAGATCGCGCTCCAGACCGTGGTGGTCGTCCTCGCCTCCTGACGGCGGAGCACGGACCGGCGCGTCCCGGACGGGTGCGTGCGAGGATGGCCCATGCCTTTCGTGTCCATCACGCGGCTACGCGTGGCGAGCGACGAGTACCTCGATGCGTTCGCATCGGCCCTGCCCGCCGTCCATGCGCAGGCCGATGCCGCACCCGGCCGGCTGGCCCTCGATCTCCTGGCCGATGCCCACCGCACGTTCTGGACCACGACCGTCTGGACCGACCGGGCGGCCATGCGGGCATACCTGACCTCCGGCGCCCACGGCGACGTCATGCCCAAGCTGCGGGAGTGGTGCGACGAAGCCCACGTCGCCCACTGGGAGCAGGAGTCGGACGAGCTGCCCTCCTGGGAGGAGGCCCACCGACGGCTGATCGCCGAGGGCCGCAATTCCCCCGTCACCCATCCGAGCCCCGACCACGCGGCGCGGACCGTGGCGGCGCCGATCGTCCCGGGGTGACGTGCGTGACCGGGCGGGCCCAGCCGTCGACGGCCCCGCCGGACCCCTGTCCCCGGCGGGCGGGCCACCCCGTGGGCTAAGAATGCACTGCCCGCGGCGGACGCTGGCGCGAGGGAGAAGTGGAGGGTCGTCCCATGAGCGGTCAGTCGACTAGCGGAGTCCCCACGAGGATCGTCGTCGGAACCGACGGGTCACCCACGGCCCAGCGGGCGGTGGGCAAGGCTACGGCGCTCGCCGCCGCCGTCGGGGCTGAACTGATCATCGTGTCGGCCTACAACAATCGGGCCCCTTCCGGCGTGGCCGCCGCCGGCGTCGCCCTCGACTCGAGCTGGGTGGCGGCCGGGGCCAGTGCCGCCGAGGAGGTGGCCACCGAGGCCGGAGCGCGGGCGACGGCCGGCGGCGTCGCCACGGTGTCCACCCTCGCGCTGCCCGGCGATCCGTCCGAGGTCCTGCTCCAGGTCACGTCCGAGCAGGACGCCGACCTCCTCGTGGTGGGTTCGAAGGGCATGCAGTCCACCGCCCGCTTCCTCCTCGGCCCGATCGCCAACAAGGTGTCGCGCCGCGTCGCCTGCGATCTGCTCATCGTCGAGACCTCGGAGTAGCACGACCCGGGTTGCAGTGGCCGCCACGGGGCGCGTCACCGTCCACGGATCCGAGCTGCGGTCGCCCGGAACGCACCCGTTGGTAGGGTCGACTCCCATGGACCCACGTGCGCAGATCCTGGAGGCGCACGCGGTCGGCCGGGCCGTCGCCGAGGGTCGCATCGAGCAGGTGCGCAACCAGGCGCTCGTCCAGGTCCGACGGTCGATGGGCATGACCCGCGAGCCCCAGTCGCCCTGCATGGATCCCGAGCTCGCCGCCGTCCCCCCGGACTCCGTGGTCCGGCGCATCCACGGTGACCTGCCGGCCATGCTCATCGGCGGACTGTCGGCCCTGCTCTTCCAGATGCTCCACCCGCTGGCGATGGCCGGTGTGGCCCAGCACTCCAACTACCGCGAGGACCCGCTCGGACGCCTGGAGCGCACGGCGACGTTCCTCGGCACCACCACCTTCGGCACCGTCGAGGAGGCCCGGGCGTCCATCGAGCACGTGCGCCGGATCCACGTCCGGGTGCGTGGGGTGGCATCCGACGGGCGTCCCTATTCGGCCGCCGATCCCGACCTGTTGACCTGGGTCCACGCCGCCGAGGTGGCGAGCTTCCTCGAGGCGAGCCGGGTCTACGCCGCGGTCACCCCCACCCGGGCCGAAGCCGACGACTACCTGGACCAGATGGCCGGGGTGGCGACCGCTCTCGGGGCGGTCGACGTCCCCCGCTCGACCTCCGACCTCGACGCCTATTTCACGCAGGTCCGACCACGGCTCCGGCTCACCCGCGAGGCCCGCATCGCCCGGAACTTCGTCCTGCGGGGTGTCGGACGGTGGCCACACGAGGTCGCCACCTACGGTGTCCTGGTCGGTGCCGCGCAGGGCGTCCTGCCCACCTGGGCCCGACGCCAACTCCACCTCCCGGCGGTGCCGGCCGGGGACCTGCTGGCCGTGCGCCCCACGGCCCGCCTGCTCGGCCACGCGTTCCGCTGGGTCGTCGCACCGGCCGCACTGGGGACCGCCCCCGTGGGGACCACCAGGGCCGAACGGGAGCCGGCCCGGTAGCGTCACCGGCACCGTCCGCCGGCTCCGAAGGTGTCCGCCGGAGGTCTCCGGGTCCGGCATCGCACATCTACTTCAAGCTCCTGACCAGGGACTCCGCCCCGGCTTGTGGCCCACACGGGCGGACCGGTAAATTTGAAGTCTCGTGTGTCACGCCTGTTCGACCCCGGTGACGGGGCCTGACGTGGCGGGGTCGGCCCGTCGAACTCTCCGGGTCCTCGCACTCCCCGTACTCGTCCTCTTCGCCGCCCTCCCGATCGGGACGACGGCGCATCCGGCCGGCGCGGACTCCGTCGAGAGCTTGCAGACCCAGGCCGCCGCCGTGGCGCAACGCCTGGTGCTCGAACAGCTGCAGGTGGACGCCGCCGGACAACAGACCTCCGTGGCGTCGGCCCGGGTGGCGGCCGACGCCCAGGCGATCGCCCAGATCACCGGACAGCTGGCCGCAGACCAACGGTCCATCGCCCACCAGCTCCGCATCGTCCAGAACCAGGCCATCCAGTCCTACATCGACACCGGCGCCAACTCGTCGAGCGCCGACACGGCCCTGTTCACCGGCGGAACCGCCGAGGCCCAGGCGGCGAGCGAATACGCCAGCCTGGCCGTGGACAACATCACCACCCAGATGGCCCAGCTCCACAACGCCCAGCACGCCCTCGTCGCCCAGGAGGCCGCCCTCCAGGAGCGACAGGACCAGGACCGGGCGGACCAGGCCCGTCAGGTCGCCGATCTGGACCAGGCCGATGCCGCCACCGCGACCCTGCGCGACCAACAGGCCAGCCTGACCGGGCAGCTGGCCACCGCGGTCGCCGCCCAGCAGATGGTCCAGGCCCGACAGGCGGCGGCAGCCGTGGCCCGGGTGCCGAAGGCGAAGGCGGTCCAGCCCTCGAGCGTGGTGACCGACACCCCGGTCACCATCCCGGCAGCTCCCGCCGCAGGATCCACGCCCCCCACCCCCACCGCACCGAGCAACAGCGATCCGTACCCCGCTCTGGCGGACCCCACGCTCAATCCCTTCCTCTCCTGCGTCGTCCAGGCCGAGTCCGGTGGCGACTACAGCGTGGTGTCGCCAAACGGCCTCTACATGGGGGCGTTCCAGTTCAGCCAGCCCACGTGGAACTCGGCCGCCTCGGCGGCCGGCCTCGGCCTGCTGGTCGGCGTGCCGCCGAACGAGGCGTCCAAGCCCGAGCAGGACACGGTGGCCGTCGCCCTCTTCGCGCTCGACGGCCAGCAGCCCTGGCTCGGCGACCGCTGCAGCGCCTGAACCAACGCTGCACCGACCCGCGCGGATGGAGTGGCCGGCCCGGCGATCAGCCGGCGAGGTACGCGACGACGGCTGACGCCGTCCGCCCGCCGCTGAACATCGCCCCCTGGAGAGACGCCGTATCGCGGTGGTCGCCGCACACGAACCGACCCTCCCCGAGATCCACCCGGCGCCGCGGATCGAACGGCGGCGCCTGACGCGGCTGGCCGTGGGGGATGACATCGGTGCGGAGGTGATCCCAGTCACCGGTCGTCGAACCGAACCAGCCGGCCAACTGCTCACGCACCCGCGCCGTGACCCCGGCTTCGAGGGCCTCGGGTCCGGGCACTGCGGCGGCCACCAGACTGCGACCCGGCGGGGCGTAGGACGGGGCGACCTCACTCATCACGGCCACGTTGCGCGCCGGACCGGCGCCCGTTCCCTCGAGGGCGAGCGCGGTCCCGCGCCGCGGTGGGCCGGTCGTGGCGAACCAGCAGCACGCCGCGGCACGGGACCCGGGGTCGTCGACGGCGTCTCCGAGCAGCCGATGGGCCTCGGGCCCCTCGGTCGCCACCACCACCACCCGGGCGGTGAGGACCTCCCCGCCCACGAGGACGACCGAGGTGCCCTCCAGGTGGTCGACCCGGGTCTCCAGGCGGACGACCCCGTCGGGCAGGCCGTCCGCCAGTTGGCGGGGGACCGCCCCCATGCCACCCGACGGGACCGCAGTCGGACCGACGGCCAGCATGCGGAGGATGAGGTCGAAGCGGCGGCTCGAGACCTCGAGGTCGGGGTCGAGTTGGATGCCGGCGAACAACGGCTGCCAGAACGACCGGACCATCCGCGGGCTGAAGCCGAGACGCTCCAGGCGCACACGCGTCGTCACGTCGGGTTGGCGCAGGATGTCGCGCACCGGACGGGTGCGGTCCGACAGCACGAGGCGGGCCAGGCGGAGCTTGTCGCCCAGCGTGCCGATGGGTGCGGTCAGGGTGGAGGGCAACTGGCGGGGTCGGCGCAGCGGATCGCCCACGGCGTGGAATCCGTCGGCCAGGTGCACGACCGCTCCGGGGTCGAACTCGTGCAGGTCGAGCGCGGCGAGGTCGAGCCGTCGGCGGACCTCGGGATAGGCACACAGCAGGATCTGGAAGCCCCGGTCGAGCAGGTATCCGTCGACGGCGTCGGTCCGGACGCGACCCCCGACCCCGTCCGACCCGTCGACCAGTGCGCAGTCGACGCCGGCCTGCACGAGGTCGAGTGCGCAGGTGAGTCCGGCCATGCCCGCCCCGACCACGACGACGTCGCTCATCGGAGTGCGCACCGATCCGTTCCGGCGCACGTGGCGCACGCGTCAGCCCGTCCCTCCACGTGAGCCAGACACTGCGCCACGCGCCGGCCGACCAGGTCGAGCAGGGCCGTGTCGGGTCCGAGCGGGGCGGCCACCAGCCAGCGGACACCGGAGTGCGGGGCGGCCGCGGCTGCGGTCAGCGCCGGGATGTCCCGGTCCCAGTGGTTCCCGGGGCCGAGGAAGTAGGGGGCCACGGCCACGATGGTGGCCCCGGCTTCCACGCAACGGTCGAATGCGGTGGCGATCGACGGCTCGGCCAACTCCATGTGCGCCGGCTCCACGATCGGGTAGGGCAGGAGATGGGCCGAGGCACGCACGAACTCTTCGAGCGACGCGTTGGCCCCGTCGCGCCGGGATCCGTGGTCGACGACGATGACCGCCACCCGGTCGACGGCGACCGGTGCTCCGGTGGGGGGATCGTCAGCCATGTGGGCCAACACTACGGCGACCCGCCCGCGGGCCGGTCGCCGGACGTGAGCCCCCGGACGTCAGTTCCGGGACGCGCGTTCGAGCTCCAGCAGGTGCACCTTACGGTCCGCGCCGCCGCCGTAGCCCCCGAGGGAGCCGTCGGCGGCGATCACCCGGTGGCAGGGGACGATGACGGCGATGGGATTGCGCCCGTTGGCCAGACCGACGGCCCGGGACGCCTTCGGGTTGCCCACCCGTCGGGCCAGTTCGCCATAGCTGATGGTCTCGCCGTAGGGGATCGCGCACAACTCGCTCCACACCCGTCGCTGGAAGTCCGTGCCCTCGAGCGCCATGGGTACGTCGAACTCCAGGCGCTCCCCGGCGAAGTACTCGTCGAGCTGTCCGGCCACCCGGGCGAAGGCGTCGTCGTCCCGGACGCTGCCGGGGGGTGTCGCCGTGGCGTGGGCCTGGTCCTGCATGACCAGGTGGGTGAGGTGCCCGTCGCGACCCAGCAACGTCAGGGGCCCGATCGGGCTGTCCACCGTGGTGAACAGGACCGGGGTGGGGGAATCAGACATGGATCATCTCCTCGGAGTGTGGGTGTGCGGGGTGTGGTGGTGCGGGCGCGACGGGCCGTCGCGGTGGCGGCGGCCAGGCGTTGACGGGTCGGGAGGCCGTGGCCCACAGGTGCTGGACCGCATAGGCCCTCCACGGACGCCAGTGCTCCGCCCGGGCCCGCAGGGCGCTCGCGGTGGTTCCCCACCCGAGCCCCTCGGCCGCCCGCCGGACGACGAGATCGCTCTCGCAGAAGGCATCGGGATCACCGAGGGCCCGCATGGCCACGATCTCGACCGTCCACGGACCCACACCGGGCAGGCCGGCGAGCACACGACGGGCCTCCCACCGGTCGCATCCCGGTCCGAGGTCCAGCCGACCGTCGGCCAGGGCCGCGGCCATCGTGGCGACGGTCCGGCCGCGTCCACCGGCCAGGGCGGGCGTCGCGCCGACCAACTGCTCCGGCGACGGGAAGAGGTGGGAGAGCCCGCCTCCGGCGTCGACGACCGGCTCACCGTGGGCGGCTACCAGGGCACCCGCCGCCGTCCGGGCCGCCGCGATCGACACCTGCTGGCCCACCACCGCCCGCAGGGCGAATTCGGACCCGTCCACGGTGCGTGGCACCCGCCGGCCCGGAGCCTTCGCCACCAGTGGCGCGAGGTCCGGGTCGCCGGCGAGGACACCGTCCACCGCCTCCGGATCGGCGTCGAGGTCGAGGAGCCGGCGGCAGCGTGCCACGGCCGTGGTCAGGTCGGCCACGTCGGCCAGGTCGACCCGGCAGACGATGTGGTCCGGCGTGGGCGTCAGCGCCACCACGCCCGGGCCGTGGACGAGTCGGAGGGTGCGTCGGTAGGTGGTGCCGACGACCTCCTCGACACCGGGCACGGCGGTGGCCGCCAGGTGACCGAACAGGTTGTCCGGGGTGAGCGGGCGCCGGAAGGGTAGGCGCACCACCAGTGCCCCGGACCCGGGGTCGGGTGGGGCGCTCCGACCGGCGCCGCGCGCCCGCAGGGCGGACGGCGACACGCCGAACACCGAACGTACGGTGTCGTTGAACTGGCGGATGCTGGCGAATCCGGCACCGAAGGCCACCTCGGCCATGGGCAGCGTGGTGGTCTCGATGAGGATGCGCGCCGTCTGGGCCCGCTGCGCCCGGGCCAGGGCCACGGGACCGGCACCGACCTCGGCCAGCAGCAGGCGCTCGAGCTGGCGGACGCTGTAACCCAGGGAGGCGGCGAGGCCGGGCACCCCGGACCGGTCGATGATGCCGTCGGCGATGAGCCGCATGGCCCGCGCCACCACGTCGGCCCGGAGGTCCCACGACGGAGATCCGGGGGTGGCGTCGGGACGGCAGCGCTTGCAGGCCCGGAAACCCGCCCGCTGGGCCGCGGCCGCGGTGGGCAGGAACCGGACGTTGCGACGGAGCGGCGTGCGGGCGGGGCAGCTCGGCCGACAGTAGATCCCGGTGGAGAGTACGGCGGTCACGAACCACCCGTCGAAGCGCGGATCACGCGACTGGACGGCGAGGTAGCAGCGGTCGGGGTCGTCGTGCACCCCGTCAGTCTGACCGACGGGCCGGCCCGGCACTGGCGGAATTGCGACATCGCAGTGTCCGGTGCCGGCCGGGTAGATTCGGCCGTGGCCGCGGACGTGCCGCGACCGGGGGACCCGCACATGACCACTCAACCGCCCACACGCGCCAGGACCGGGGCGTGCCGGTCCCGTCGGTTCCTGGCCGCAGCCGTCGTCATGGCGGCTCTCCTCACGACGCCGGCCGCCACCGTCGGTGCCAGCCCCGCTCCCCGCACCAGCCCTCTCACCCGCGGGCCCGCTGTCACCCGCGACCCCGCGGTGCCGGTGAGCCGGGCGGCTCCGTACCTCTACCTCGGTTGGGGGGACCCGCCCGACCCGACGGCGGTCATGTCGGCCACCGGCATCCGCGATTTCACCCTCGCCTTCCTGCTGGCCGGACGGGGGTGCACTCCGGAGTGGGACGGCGACCGCCCGCTCCTCGGGGGCAGCGACGCCGCGTCGATCGACGCCATCCGGGCCGCCGGCGGCGACGTCTCGGTCTCCTTCGGTGGGTGGTCGGGCCGCAAACTCGGCACGGTGTGCCGGACGCCGACCGCGCTGGCCGGCGCCTACGAGGAGGTGATCAGCGCCTACGGGCTGCACGCCATCGACATCGACATCGAACACGGCGAGTTCACCAACAAGAAGTCCCGGCTCCGGGTGGTCACCGCGCTCCATCTGGTCCAGCAGGCCGATCCGGGAGTCGAGATCACCGTGACCTTCGAGACCACCCCGACCGGGCCCGATGGCACCGGCACGAGCCTCCTGACCGACGCCGCCGCAGTCGGATTCGACCCCTTCGCCTGGACGATCATGCCGTTCGACTTCGGGGTGCCCGAGTCGGACATGGGTGCCACGACCGTGGCCGCCGCCGAGGGACTGCACGCCGACCTGATGGCGATCTTCGGGATGGATGCCGCCACCGCGTACGCCCACATGGGCATCTCGTCGATGAACGGACGGACCGACGAGTCCGACGAGACCGTCAGTGCCGCCCAGTACCAGACCATCGCCACCTACGCCGAGAGCGACCACCTGGCCCGGCTCACCTTCTGGGCCGTCAACCGCGACCGGTCGTGTCCAGCGGGGACCGCGGCCGGCGACACCTGCAGCGGCATCGTCCAGTCCCCCTACCAGTTCACCACCCTGACCGCCGGCTTCACGGGCTGACCCGGACATGCGGGTCATCACGACGGTCCCGGTGCCCGAGCTGGCCGCCGCGGGCGAACTCTTCGCCGAGCTCGAGGCAGTGGGCTACGACGGGGCCTGCACCTACGAGACCCGCCACGACCCGTTCCTTCCCCTGGTCCTCGCCGCCGACCGGACGACGACCCTGCGCCTGGGCACGGCGATCGCCATCGCCTTCGCCCGGACGCCCATGCTCCTGGCCACCATCGGACGCGATCTGCAGGACACCTCCTCGGGGCGCTTCACCCTCGGGCTCGGCACCCAGATCCGACCCCACATCGAGCGGCGCTTCTCGATGCCCTGGTCGCGCCCGGCGGCCCGCCTGCGCGAGATGGTGCTGGCCATCCGGGCCGTCTGGGACGCCTGGGACGGGATCGCACCGCTCGACTTCCGCGGCGAGTTCTACACGCACACACTCATGCCGCCGGCGTTCGACCCGGGCCCGGCACCCTTCGGCCGCCCACCCATCCTGCTCGGAGCCGTCGGACCCCATCTCACCCGGGCTGCCGCCGAAGTGGGGGACGGCGTCCTCGTCCACCCGTTCGCCACCCGCGAATCCCTCGAACAGCTGACGCTGCCCGCCCTCGACGAGGGCCGACGCGTCGCCGGGCGGGACCGGACCGATCTCGAGGTGGCCGTCGTCACCATGATCGCCACCGGCGACACCGGAGCCGAACTCGACGAGGCGGTGGCGGCGGTCCGTGGCCAGCTCGCCTTCTACGGCTCGACCCCCGCCTACGTGCGCATCCTCGAGTGCAACGGGTGGGAGGGGCTCCACCCCAGGCTCAACGCGCTGTCGAAACTCGGACGGTGGGACGACATGGCGGAACTGATCAGCGACGAGATGGTGGAGTCCATCGCCATCGTGGGACGACGGCACGAGATCGCCGACCGCATCCGGGCCAAGGTCGACGGGATCGCCGACACCGTCAGCCTCGAGTGCACCCGGCGCCCCGACTCCGGGCACTTCGCCGACATCTGCCGGGCGCTGCAGTCCGGCAGCTGACACCGGCCGTCACCGTTCGTCGGCCGCCCGCCAGCAGTACCAGGCGACCAGGCTGCGGTAGGGACGGAAGGGCTCACCCAGGGCATCGAGGCTCTTCGGGTCCGGGATGCCGTCGAGCGACCAGGCCTTGGCGAAGCCGGCCCGCACGCCGAAGTCACCCACCGGCCAGACGTCGAGCCGGCTCAAGGTGCTCATCAGGAACATCTGGGCCGTCCAGGGACCGATGCCGCGCACGACCGTCAAGTGGGAGACGACCTCCTCGTCGGACAGCCGTCCGATGCGATCCAGCGACACCTCGCCCGAGGCCACCTTGTCCGCCAGGTCGAGGAGCGACGCCGTCTTCGAGCCGCTCAGTCCGCAACCCCGCAGCACGTCCTCCGGCGTGGCGAGCACCCGCTCGGCCGTCACCTCCCCATCGAGCGCCTCGACCATGCGCCCGTGGATGGATGCCGCCGCCCGGCCGGCCAGCTGCTGGTAGACGATGTTGCGGGACAGGTCGTCGAACCGCCGCGCCACCGGTACCCGGCGCCGCGGCGGGGGAGGGCCGTGTCGGTCGACCAGGTCGGCCAGGACCGGATCGCAGGCACACAGCTGCGAGACGGCGTCGGTCAGCGGACTCGTCGGCACGCACCGATGATGCCAGCCCGGTGTACCGTCCGCGACTGGGCGTAGGCTCGGCGACGCGAGGGGCCGACGAGCGAGTGGAGGGCAGCGTGGAGGGTGACGTCGTATCGGTGGAGCGGACCATCCCGGCGGAACCCGCCGCGATCTTCGCCGTGGTGGCCGACGCCGCCCGGCACCCCGAGATCGACGGATCGGGAACCGTCCGCCAGGTCAAGACGGGAGCGCCGCAGAAGCTGAGCCTGGGCGCCACGTTCGGCATGTCCATGAAGATGGGTGTCAGCTACTCGATGGTCAGCACGGTCATCGAGTACGAGGAGGACCGCCGGATCGCCTGGCAGAGCCGTCCCACCGGATTCGCCGGCAAGCTGGCCGGGGGACGGATCTGGCGCTACGAGCTCGAGCCCACCCCGGCCGGGACACTCGTCCGCGAGAGCTGGGACATCAGCGAGGACCACCAGCGCCTCTTCCTGCGGATGGGGTCGTTGGGCAAGAAGACGGCCGAGAGCATGAGCTCCACACTGGAGAAGATCGAGGCGATCGTCACCCCCGACTGACTGCCCGGCCCGGCCGCCCCCGACTGACTGCCCGGCCCGGCCGCCTGGACTGACTGCCCTGACCGGCCGCACGGACCGGCTGCACGGACGCCGGGCGACGCCGGGGGAGACCGGTGGAAGCAACGGACAGGATCCGGTGTTGCACAGGGCATGACGACCCTGTCCGTTCTCGACCTCGCCACGGTGGCGAAGGACGCCACCCCGGCGGACGCTCTGGCCGACACCACCCGCCTGGCCCGCGTGGTCGAGCACCTCGGCTACCACCGGATGTGGGTGGCGGAGCACCACGGCATGCCCGCCGTCGCGAGTTCGGCCCCGGCCGTCCTCATCGGCCACCTCGCCGATGCCACCACCACCCTGCGGGTCGGTGCCGGCGGCGTGATGCTTCCCAATCATGCGCCGCTGGTCGTGGCCGAGCAGTTCGCCACCCTCGAGGCACTCCACCCCGGACGGATCGACCTCGGACTGGGTCGGGCCCCGGGTACCGACCCGGCCACCGCCCGGGCGCTGCGTCGCAGCGCCGATCTGGGTGCCGAGCACTTCCCCCAGGACGTCGTGGAGCTCATCCGCTACCTCGCCGACGACGGTGGTCCGCCCACGTCGCCGGCTCCGGTCCCCGGTCGTGGCTACCTGCCCCAGATGTGGTTACTCGGGTCGTCCACGTTCAGTGCCCAGCTCGCCGGGCTGCTGGGTCTACCCTTCAGCTTCGCCTACCACTTCGCCCCCGCCCTCGTCGATGAGGCCGTCTCCCTCTACCGCGCCAACTTCCGGAACACCGGGTTGCTGGCCGAGCCCTACGTGATGGTGGCGGCATCGGTCCTGTGCGCCGACACCGACGAGGAGGCCGACTACCTCGCCGGGCCCTCCCGCCTGTCGATGCTGCAGCTGCGCAAGGGCACGCCGTCACCGGTCGTCTCCCCCGAGGAGGCCGCCGCCTACCCCTACACGGAGCCCGAACGGGCGCTGGTCGACGCGGTCACGGCCGACCACAGCGTGGGTGACCCGGACACCGTCCACCGCTCGCTCACCGCACTGGTCGACCGCACCGGGGCCGACGAGCTCATGCTGTCGACGCGCGCCCACTCACTCGAGACTCGGGCCCGGTCGCTCACGCTGGTGGCCGAGCGCTGGGGACTGGCTCCCGTCGACTGAACCGGTGGGCCGGCGGTGCCGGCAGCATCCCTACAGCGAGGCCACCCGGGGCAGGACCTCTTCGCCCAACAGGGCCACGTGGTCGAGGTCGGCCAGATCGAGTACCTGTAGGTACGTCCGCTCGGTCCCGATCGCGGCGAACCTCCCGAGCTTGTCGACGATCTCGTCCGGGGTGCCGCACAGCCCGTTGGTGCGCAGCTCGTCGACCTCCCGGCCGATGGACGCGGCCCGCCGGGCGATGTCGGCCCCGGTGGTGCCGCAGCACACCACCTGGGCCACGGACAGGGCGAGGGTGGCCGGGTCCCGGTCCTGGGCACGGCAGGCCTCGCGCACCACGTCGAACTGACGGGCGGTGTCCTCGGGTGCGGTGAAGCCGAGATTGAACTCGGCGGCGTAGGTGGCGGCCAGGCGGGGGGTGCGCTTCGGCCCACCACCGCCGATGATGATCGGTGGATGGGGCCGCTGCACCGGCTTCGGCAGGGCCGGACTGTCGGCCAACCGGTAGTGGGCGCCCTCGAAGGAGTAGGCCACGCCCTCCGGCGCCGACCACAGTCCGGTGATGATCGCCAGCTGCTCCTCCAGGCGCTCGAAGCGCTCGCCGAGCGGTGGGAACGGGATGCCGTAGGCGGAGTGCTCGGCGTCGAACCAGGCCGCACCGAGGCCGAGTTCGACCCGACCACCGCTCATGGCGTCGACCTGGGCGATGCAGATGGCCAGCGGGCCGGGGAGCCGGAACGTCGCGGCCGTCACGAGCGTGCCGAGGCGGATGGTGCTCGTCTCGCGGGCGATCCCGGCCAGGGTGATCCATGCGTCCGTCGGTCCGGGCAGTCCGTCGGACGACCCCATCACCAGGTAGTGGTCACTGCGGAAGAAGGCGCTGAATCCGTGGCTCTCGGCCGTCCGGGCGACGGCCAGGAGCTCGTCGTAGGAGGCACCCTGCTGGGGTTCGGTGAAGATGCGGAGGTCCATGTCCCCTGTCTACCCGGGAACTCGTCTACCCGGGAACGCGTCTACCCGGGCTCAGCCGATCGGCACGCCGTGTCCGAGGCCACCGTCGCCCGATCCGTCCGTGGCGAGCTCGTCCGACTCGGCGTCGGCGGCCCCGACCTCGCCCATGGACATGGCCAGATCCTCGCTCGGCCGCTCGAGACCCGAGGACGACCGCAGCGGTATCTGCTTCAGGAAGAGCGTGGCCACGAAGGTGACGGTGGCGATCGGCACCCCCACGAGGAAGACCGTGTGCAACGACCGGACGAAGGAGTCCAGGATGCCATGTTGCATGTGCGGTGGGAAGGCGTGGAGCTCTGCGGGACTCATGGAGAAGTTGCCGTTCACGTGGATGCCCGCGGCTGCGGCTCCCGGCACCAGCAGGGGGATCCAGTGGCTGAGCCCGGCGACGAACACGGCGCCGAACAGCGATGTCCCGAACGCCCCGCCCAGCGACCGGAAGAAGGTGACGGCGGCCGTGCCGGTGCCGATCGAATCGGCCGGGACCGCGTTCTGCGTCGCCAGGATCATGATCTGCATGGTCATGCCCATGCCCGCGCCGAGGATGATGACGTAGAGGCTCATGGTGAGGTGCGACGTGTGGAGGCCGAGGTGGGAGAGGAGCCACATACCGATGATCATCATGAACGAGCCGATGACCGGCATGGGCTTGTAGACGCCCGTGCGGGTCACGATCTGGCCCGACACGATCGAAGAGGCGAGCAGGCCCAGCATCAGCGGGACCATCAAGAGGCCCGACACCATGATCGACACCCCGTCCACCAGCTGCAGGTAGAGCGGGAGGTAGATGATGGCACCGAACATCACCATGGACAGCAGGAAGCTGACCGTCGACGCGGTCCGGAACACCCCGATGCGGAAGAGTGACGGGGGCAGGATGGGCTCGGCGGCGTAGTGCTCCCACACGATGAAGGTGCCGATGAACGCGACCGCCACCAGGGCCAGTCCAATGATGGGCGGGGAGATCCAGGCGTACTGGGTCCCGCCCCACACCGTCACGAACAACGCCGCGGTCACTCCCACCATCATCAGGCCGGCACCCAGGAAGTCGATCCGGTGCGACTGACGGCGGAACGGAAGTTTCAGCACGGCCGACGTCACGACCAGGGCGACGATGCCGATCGGGATGTTGATGTAGAAGATCCACCGCCACGACAGGTAGGAGGTGAACACCCCACCGAGCAGGGGCCCGGCGATCGAGGACAGGGCGAACGTGGCGCCGAAGTAGCCCTGGTATCGGCCCCGTTCGCGGGGGGAGACGACGTCGGCGATGATCGTCATGGCCATCGCCATCAGCCCACCGGCCCCCAGCCCTTGGATGCCCCGGAACGCGATCAGCTCCAGCATGTTCTGGCTGAGGCCGGCCAGGGCCGAACCGATCAGGAAGATGACGATGGCGAACTGGAAGATGCCCTTGCGACCGAACTGGTCGGACAACTTGCCGTACAACGGGGTCGAGATCGTCGAGGTGAGCAGGTAGGCGGTCACCACCCAGCTCATGTGGTTGAGTCCGTGGAGGCTGTTGACGATCGTCGGCAGTGCGGTTCCGACGATGGTCTGGTCGAGGGCGGCCAGGAACATGCCCAGCATGAGCCCGCTGAAGATGATCATGATCTGGCGGTGGCTCAGCGCCAACCCGGGCCCACCACCGGCGGAGGCGGCCATGCCGGTCCCGGTCGGCACGACCTCGTCCGGTCCGCCGGCGCGGTCGGTCCCTCCGGCGCTCCCGGCGTCACTCGTCGGTGCGGTGTCGATGGTCATCGGTTCCCCTCGTGCAGGTCGGTGGTGGTGACGTCCGGCGTGTCGCGCAGGTGATGGAGTCCGGCGCCCAGGCGGAGGAGCCCGCTGGCCAGCGCGTTGCGTTCCTCGTCGGTCCACTCGGCGATGGCCTGGGCCAGTACCTGTCGGCGCGAC
>Ga0302279_10002771_pt1 | contig 22702 bp, 12 predicted proteins | sample III_Bog_N3_3_FD_194541 | JGI IMG/M metagenome (GOLD analysis project Ga0302279, IMG submission 194541) | Peat permafrost microbial communities from Stordalen Mire near Abisko, Sweden - III_Bog_N3_3 | ecosystem: Environmental > Terrestrial > Soil > Wetlands > Peat | place: Sweden: Abisko...
GTCGGCGCGGAACAGCTCGTTGGCGCGGCTGATGTGAGGCTCGATCTCCTGGTAGAGGCCGTAGATGGGGCGCTGCGGCGCCTCCTTCACGTGGTCGAGCAAGAAACCCGCGAGCCTGTTCTTGCTGGCCATGTGGAGCACGGTGGCGCCCGCCGCGACCGTCGACTTCGGGTCCTTGATGAGCCCGGCCTCTCGCCACCGTGACGGGTACCAGTCGCCCACGCGGTAGTTCGACATCCCGCGGATGCGCGGCGGCGCAACGGGGAGCTCCGCGACGAACAGCTCGTAGATGCACTTGAGCGCGGAGGTGCGTCCGGCGAGGATGACGAGGTCGACGTCGAACTGCGCGAGGATGTCGGCGTACTTGCGGAGCGGCTCCCGGAGCACGCTCTCGATGGTCCGCTCGATCTCCTGGCGGTCGAAGCGAAAGAAGAGGTTCTGGATGCCTGGAAAGTCGGGCACCACGCCGCCGAGGAACCGATCGGCCTCGCCGACGACCTGCTGCGACCACGCGACGCTCTCGAAGATGCGAAAGACGTCGGCGACGCTGTAGAGCTTTTCCTCCGTGTGCTCGGGGATCTCGAACCCCTCCGCGATGGCCCAGAAGCACCGGGCCAGCGGGAGCCAGAAGTACGGGACGAGCTTGGCTTTCAGCGTGCGCCACGCGGCGCCGTGCCCTGCGTCGCCTTCGCCGAACAGATGGACGATCTTGGTGCGCGCGGCGGGGGAGGGGAGCTGGGCCAGGAGCTGCACGAAGACGATGTCCTCGAGCAGCGCCCGGCACACCTCGTCACCGGCGATGTTGATGCCGTCCTGAAAGAGCTTGGTGATGGCGAGCGAGGTCCCCGTACCGGGTTGCTTGTCCTCGTAGTCGGCGATCATGACGTCGCTCGTGCCGCCGCCGATGTCGATCGATGCGACGCGAAGCTTGGTCTTGCTGCGCCCGTAGACCTGCATGAGCTCCTCGGCGCTGCCCGAGAAGCTCTCCGCGATCTCCTGGTAGACGTAGACCATCTGCGCCGCGAGGGCTTCGTCGACGAAGAGAAACGGCTCGAAGGTGCCCGCGTTTGCCGTGCCGGGGGCCGCCTGCGGATCGGGCACCCAGTTGGGGCGGTTCTCCTCCTTGACGTTGAGCACGTAGCAGACGAGGAGGACGGCGTTCCGCACCAGCTGCTCGTAGACGGCCTTCTCCTCCTGTCGCATCGCCGACGGGTAGGTGACGACGATGTTCTTGAGGACGCGCGGGTTGCCCTCCTTGCCCTGGTAGGCGCGGTAGGACGCCGAGTTGATCTGCGAGATGGCCTGCGAGAAGATCTCGACCATCGCGAACAGCATCATCGCGCGGGGGGGGTACCGCGGGTCGGCCGGGGTGCTCGGGCCATCGGGCCGCAGGGTGAGCCCGCCGCCCTCGTCGGTGACGTGCTTCAAGATGCGCCCGAAGATCGGCTTGTACTCGTTGTCGTGCTTCGTCGCGAAATGCCAGCGCTCGTCGGTCGGGCGACCGTCCCAGAGATAACGCTTGGGGCCCGAGAGCGTGCAGCTGTACCGGTGCGGCGTCTCGAGGGCGCGGTCGAGGGCCTCGCGCCCCATGCGCACGATGGAGGGCAACGAGAAGCTCTCGCCGACCGCGACGGGGAATGCCGCCTTGTCGAACGGCGGGGGCAGGAAGGTGACCCGGGAGTCGAACGTCTCCTGGCTGACCTCGAGCGGGTTCAGCGAGCTTCGCATCTCGAGAGGGATCGCAAAGAGCCCCTTGTCCCGGCTCTCGACGAGCGCGGCGGTGGATCGCGAGTTCCCGAGGTCCAAGATGAGCGAGACGGGGATGGCGGGTTTGGTCTCGATGCGCGAGAAGCGAAGCCGGGGGAGGACCGGGCCGATCGTCTCGAGGAGCGCGGCGAGCTTGAATGGTGCGCGGTCCACGCCGGGCGCTTGCGGAGCCCCGGGGGTCTGGGGTCCTCCGACCGACCCGGCGCGCTCCATCTTGCGCAGGAGATCGCGCGTCTCGGGGTGATCCAAGAAGCCGTTGGACTCGTTCTTGTCGAGCGGCCGGAAGGGCCGGCCTTCGTCGAGCGCAGCGTCGAGGTGTCGCCCGGCGCTACCCTGGCGCTCGAGCGTGTCGATCGCGAGGAGGATCCGGGGGGCGCGTGGATCCTGGCCGCCGAGGAAGACCTGGACGGCGTGGGGGGCCGAGAGCTGGTAAGGCACGGGCAGCCACCTGCCAGCCAGCTCCGAGAAATGCTCGAGCGCGGAGATCTCGACGTCCGGCTCTTCGCCGGGCTGGGCGCGCCGCACGGTGGTCTCGCCCGCGCGGGCAGGGGATCCGTCCGGGTTCTTCATCATCACGAAGCCGCTGACGAGATCGGGCAGCTCGCCGGCGAGCGTCACCTCGTGGAACACCACGCCCGTGTTGAAGAAGAGCTCGAGGACCTCCTCGGTGGCGACCCGCGGTCCAGCCGGGCCCTTCTTGGGCCCCTCGCCGCCAAGCGAGACCTTGCGTTTCACCACCATAGGCGGACCGCTCTCCCCCCGACTGTCACGTCTTTCACGTCTTTCACGCGACCGTGTGCCGGAGCCATGCGGTCCTAGACGTACCACCCTTCCTCTTGCCACGGAATTGGAGGGCGGTGTGTCCAGTCAACAACGTCACCTTCCGTCCACCGGGGGGGAAAATCCCCGGGACGCCGAAGGCGCGACGTGCGAATGACAGGCCATGTCCGGAAAACAGGCCGCGGGCGAGCCCGTGGCGCGAGCCGAGCCGTCGACGAGCCGCGCCGCAGCCGTGGCGCACGGGCTCGCCGGCGTGTGGCGGCGCCTCGTACCCACGGATCCGGTGGAGCGCTGGGCTGGATGCGTGGCCGTGGCCGCCAGCGTCTTCTACGCGCTGGCGGCCGCCTGGGATGCCTTTGCGCCGCTCGCTGCCGGTCACCACGCGGCGATGGCTGCGTCTGCCATCGCCGGCGAGAACATGGTGCAGCGCCACGTCTTCGAGGTGGCGCAGAACTACTACGCGTACGACGGCCCCCCGCACGACGCCGACCTCTTCTGCCACCATCCCTACGGCACCGCCGTCCTCGAGGCGCTCGCCTACAAGCTGGTGGGCCACCACTGGGTGACCAACAGGCTGCCGGCCATCGTGTGCAGCGCGCTGTCGGCTCCTCTGGTCTACGCGCTGGGCCGTGCAATGTGGGGGGCGATTCCGGGAGCGGTTGCGGTGGTCGCGTTCGTGCTCGTTCCCATCGATCTCGGGTGGGCCGATTACTTTGCCCTCGAGGTGCCCACGATATTCTTCGGGCTCCTCCTCTGCTGGGGGACGGTGAGGCTCTGGCAGACGGGGCGGACGTCTTACCTGCTTCTGGCGGGGCTCGGAGCCTTCGGCGCCTGCCAGATGGACTGGGTCGGCGTGGTCTTGACCGCCGCGCTCGCCGGGCTGGGCTTCGTCCGCGCCTACGTCCTGCCGCGACGCTGGGTCACGATCGTCGACGAGCGGCAGCACGCCCGCTGGTTCGCGTTCCTCGTCGCAGCGGGGGTCGGGACCGTGGTGATGTACCTGGTCGTCTACAAGAGGGTGGGGCACCTGGCGGAGTTTTTCTCCACGTACGATCTCCGCGCGGGCAACAACACCGCCGAGGTCGGAGACATCTTCAACCACAAGAGACGCCTCTGGCTGAGCTGGACGCTCACGCCCATCGGGATCGGCCTCATCGGCCTGAGCATTCCCCTCGCTGTCGGGCGGGTCGTCTGGGGACGAAAGTCCGCCGACCTCATCACGCTCGCGTGGACGTGCACGGCGACGATGCAGTACCTGGTGTTCCGCCAGGGGGCCGATTATCACATCTTCTGGCCGCAGTACTTCGGTGTCTCGATCGCGCTCGGCGCAGCCACGCTCGCCACGGAGTTGCTCCGCATCGCCGCCTGGATTTCGGCTCGACCCGTCGACGGCGTCGCCCAGGAGGCCCACGCCGCCGCGAAGCGCGCTCTGTGGACACGCCGGCTCGCGTACGGCGCGGTCGCGGTCACCGTCGGCGTGCCTCTCGCTCTGCTCGGCCGTGTTGCCCTACCGCTCCTGCGGCTCTCGCGACAGTCAGGCGGCGTCATCCTGGATCGCGGCCGAAACGACCCGCACTCGCGGCCCGTCGGAACCGGTGCCGATGCGGCGCAGTTCGCGCAGTGGGCCGCGACCCTGTTGCCAAGAGACGCGCCTTTCGTCTTCGGAGCCTTCCCCGACAGCCGCAACATCGAATACGGCGCAGGGCGCCCGATGGTCCGCGCCGAGCGCCTGCAGGATCGCCGCAAGCCGGGCGATCACGATCGCTTCGCCGTCACCGATAGCCGGCGTATCGGGCTCGATGATCTGCGCGCCATCGCTCACGCTACGTCGGTGCAGGTAGTCGGTCCTTTCTGGCGGATCGATCGCGCGGGGCCGGGACAGCACCTGGTCGCCCTGCGTTACGAGGAGCGCCAACCCCGCTTCTTCGAGCGCTACTTCGTCTCGGGCGTCGACCTCGTGCGTACGATCTCGGACGAGGAGGACCCGTGGGCGACCTGGGAGTGGCGCACTCACTTCGGGATCCCCGCCGAGCCTCCGTCGCAGTCTCCTGTCACGGTGGACGAGAAGCGCGCCGCGTACAACGCCGCGGTCCTCAAGGGGCAGGATGCCGGCCCTCGTGACGCCTTGCTCGCGGGCACGATCCCCGTGCCCGAGGGGCGCGTGCCGGGCGCCAAGCTCCTGGGCGTTGCAGTCGACGATGGTGCGACCACGGTGGCGACGCTCGTTTGGGAAGCGACCGAGAACGGCGGCGGGACGCCGCCAGCGTTCGTCATCCGGTGCCGCATCGTGAAGCCGCCCGTGCTGTGGCCAAGCGCCGTGGACGTCTTCGATTACGACATCCCGACCGACTTTCCGTTTCCCCGTCCGTTGTGGCGCCAGGGTTTCATCTACGTGCAACGGGTCGTCATCGCTCGGCGCTTCGGTACCGACGCGTGCGTTGGCGTCTCGGGCAGCAGCCCGGAGTTCCCCCTCTTCACGCTCGGCGGGTGAGCCGGGCAGCGAGGGTGGAAGTTCACCGTGTCGCCCGATTGAGTGACGCTCGTGTCCTCCCGCTCCTGGTCGCCCGCCCGGGGCGTGGTTGCACTGTGCAACATGGTTGGTCGCGACTCCGTTGCCGGGGATGCTGGGTCACAGTGAGCCAGTTGCCTGCTGCGCCCGTGAACGAAAGGTGACGGCTCTTCATCGGGCCAGACGATTCTCCCTCAAATCGTCGTGATCGACTCGACGGTCGAGGAGGGCCCGCTTCTTGCTCGATTCTTCGAGCACCATGGGCGCTCCCAACGCTTACGAAGACGCTCGCAATGCACCTACATTGCCCCCTCCCGCCCGGATCTCGGTCACGAGGTTCAAATGTGGGGCGCCGGTAGACGAGCTTCTCTACCGCCTCGCGGTGGGGGACATGGAGGGTGTCCTGGACGCGGCCCAGGTGCTCTTCGACGCGGGGAGCGTGCCGGTCCTGGAGCTTCCGCCCCACACGCTCCCGGGAACCCACTTTGGCTTCGACGCCGAGGTCCTGCTGTCGTGCGTCGACGGCAGCCTGTCGTTGAAGGAGGTCATCGACGAGAGCGGGCTCGAGATGATGGATGCTCTGCGGGGCCTGTCCGAGCTGCTCAGCGAGAACGTCCTCGCCCTCTGCTGACGGGACGACGCGCGCACGACCTTCCTGCGTTAGGCTGAGCCCATGAGTGAATGCAGCCGCCCCATGACGTCCCTGCTCGTTCTGCTGACGTCGGCGATCGCCGCCTGCGGAGCCTCCGGCAAGATCGATCCCGATGACGGCGGAGCCAACGACTCGGCTGTGGATGCGGCAACGGATGCGCTGACGTTGGCCGACACCGGGCAAGCGGACACGTCGCCGGTGTGCGAGGCGGGCACGCAACCCGGTGGAGACGGCGGGTGTGCGCCGATCGTGCAGTCGGCTCGTCGCCCGTTCCTCGTCGGAAGGTCGCTCCGTTCTGCCGTGGTGACCGAGCGGCGGGACTGGTCCCGGAAGGTCGCCCCGGTGACGGGTTCGGTCGACGTGAAGACCGCGGAGGCTCTCGCGCAGAGCTGGCTACAGGACGGGCTCGAAGAGCATGCGTCCGTGGCAGCGTTCGCGCGGTTTACGATGCACCTGCTCTCCGTTGGAGCGCCACCGGATCTCGTCGGTCGCTCGCAGCGCGCGTCACTCGACGAGATCGAGCACGCGCGTTCCTGTTTCGCGCTGGCTGAGCGGCTTGGCAAACGCCCCCGCGGGCCGTCCTCGCTGCGTATCGACGATGCGGTTGGGCCAGTGTCCCTCGCGGAGATCGCCGCCCTGACGGCGGAAGAGGGATGCGTCGGCGAGACGCTCGGCGCCGTCCTCGCGGCGGAACAACTGGCTCGCGCCAGCGACCCCGAGACGGTGAAGGTCCTCCGGCGGATCGCGGCCGACGAAGCCCGCCACGCGGAGCTCGCGTGGCGCTTCGCGAAGTGGGCTGTGGTCAACGGCGGCGAGGACGTGAAGCAGGCGATCGGCCAGGCGGCGGAGCGCGCCATCCAGGCGACGCTGGACATAGAGATCCGAGCCTACGATGGCATCGACCTCGACGCGTGGCACGCGCACGGAAGATTGACGTGCAGCGAGGCCAGGGCGCTGATGGCGGATGCCGTCCGAGAGATCGTTTGTCCCTGTCTTGCGGCAGTGATGGAGAGGGATGCTCCGCAAACCACACGCCTCGGCCTCGCGACGGCGGAGGCTTGAGGAGAGCTGTCCTGGACTACGACTTCTCCATCTTCGCCAGCACGATCCGCGGCCCCGCAAATCGGCCGCGCACGCGCGCGAGATAGATCACCAAGAGGACGGCAGCCACCCCCGCCACCAGGACGAGGTACGCCGCACCGTGGGGCACGCCGAACGCAATGAGGACGAAGGCCGACCAGCCTAGCGCGAGCCAAGCAATGGGTAGCCCGGCCCGGCCGAGGTGCCATGGGCCCATCCGGTGCCAGCGTCCCCGGCGTCGTGCGATGGCGCCGAGCGCGATGGGGATCGCGTACGAGACGTAGAGCGCGGTTGTCGCGAGCGACGCGACGGCGAGAAACTGGTCGTCGGAGAGCACCGCGCTCGACAGGCCGAGCGCGAGCGGGATTGCACACGAAGCCACGATGGACAGGTGCGGGGTCTTCCAGCGCGGGCTCACCTTGCGCAGGGCCGCGGCGCCGGGCACGCCGCCATCGCGCGCAAATGCGTAGAGCGTCCGGGACGCGCTCGTGACGCAGCTCAGCCCGCAGAACCACATGGCCACGATGGCGAGCCCCATGGCGGCGCTCCCCCAGCCTTCACCGGCCACGCGCCGCAGGACGAACAGGGCAGGGAACTTCGCCGCCTGTGTTGCGGGCAGATCGGAGACAGCCAGCGTGATGGCCGTGACGAGCGCGTAACCGGCGATCGCGCTCACGACCACCGACGAGACGATTCCCCAGGGAGCTCTTCGGGCCGGGTCGTGCGTCTCCTCGCTCACGTGCGCGGAGGCGTCGAAGCCGGTGAACGTCCACATTCCGAGCAAGAGCGCGTTCACGAAGCCCAGCGTGTAGTTGCCGTCGGGGCGCGTGGTGATCCCCGTCGTGGTCATGTAGCCGAGCGGGTGCGCTCGCCCGACGAGAATCAGTACGGCGCAGAGGACCGTGACGCCGGCGATGTGGACGGTCGCGGAGAAGTCGTTCATCCAGGCGACGAGGCGCACCGAGAACAGGTTGATGATGAGGTGGCTCACGACGATCGCCACGAAGACCCACGGCACCGCAGCGGCTGGGACGCGGAGCGTCTCAGCGGCGTTCTGCGCACAGCCGAGATCGATGGCGGCGATGATGGCGAATTGGCCGACGAGGTTCATCATCGCGACGAACCACCCCCAGCCTGGTCCGCCGAGGAGCGCCGACCAGTGGTAGAGCGCGCCTGCAGTGGGAAATGCGCTTGCGAGCTCACCGAGAGCGAGGGCGACGAGCAGCGTTCCGACACTCACGAGAGGCCAGCCGAGCCCGAGCGCCGCCGGGCCTCCGTTCTGGATGGCGAGATCGTAGGTCGTGACGATGCCGGTGAGGACGCTGATGATGGAGAAGCTCAGAGCGAAGCTTGAAAACCCGCCCATCGCGCGGACCAACTCCTGCGCGTAACCGAGACGCGACAGCGCGCTTGCATCGGTCTGGTCAGCACGCGAGGCTCTTGCGGCTCCGTCCGGCTTCGCACCCGAAGCCGGGGACAGAGACGCGCCGTCCGCTTCCGGACGGGTAGGCAAGGTCAGTGCACGCCGCCCATGAGGCCCTTGAGCGGCTTCAGCACGGCCAGGAGAACGCCGGCCGCCGCGAGGGACGTGACGACGAAGATTGTGAAAAACTGGGTGTGCGGCAGCGACGGGTAGAGAAAGCCAGTTGCGCCGGCGAGAAAGTTCCCGAGGAAGACGGGGATGAACCACCCTCCCATGAGCAGCGCCGCATACTTCTTGGGCGCGAGCTTCGTCACCAGGGACAGTCCGACGGGCGAGAGGCAGAGCTCGCCGATGGTGTGAAGGAAGTAGGTGAGGATAAGCCAGACCCAGCTCGCCCGGCCCGTGGTCCCTGCGAGGCCCGAGGCGGCGAGCAGCGGGACGAAGCCGAGGCTCAGGAACGTGAGCCCCAGCACCATCTTGGCGGGCGTGGACGGCTCCATCCCTCGTGCCGCAGTGACCTTCCAGACCCACGAGATGAGGGGAGCAACGAGAAGGATGAAGGTTGGGTTCACGAACTGGAAGAAGCTCGCCGACATCGTCCAGCCGAACGCGTTGCGATCGATGCGCTCGTCGGCGAAGAGCGTCATCGAGTTCCCGGCCTGCTCGAACGCCATCCAGAAGAAGACCATCACGATGCCGATGAGGCCGAGGCAGAGCACGCGCTTGCGCTCGATATCGGTGAGCGGCCGCGACAGCTCGCGCTCGGTCTCGATCTGCGGCTCGGGCCGGTAGCCCTTGGCCTGATCGCCCGGGACGACCTTGGCGGCAACCTGCCGGGGCGCGAGGCCCTTGCTGCCCAGCATCCTCTGGCCGAAGAAGAAGGTCGTGAGCCCGATGAGCATCCCGATGCCAGCGGCGCGAAAGCCCCACGCGTAGCCCTGGTCGCCCAGGACGGGGTTCTCCGCGAGGAGCTGCCCGCAGACGATGGGGGAGAACATCGCTCCGAGGTTGATCCCCATGTAGAAGATCGTGAAACCCCGGTCGCGCCGCGGGTCGCCCTCCTCGTAGAGCGTGCCGACGATCGTGCTGATGTTGGGCTTGAAGAAGCCGTTGCCGATGATGAGGCAGAGGAGGCCCGCGAAGAAGCACGGCGCTGCCGGAGCGCTCAGCAGAAACTGGCCCATGGCCATGATGAAGCCGCCGATGAGGATGGACCGGCGGTATCCGAGGAAGCGGTCGGCCAGGAAACCACCGAGGAGCGGCGTCAGGTAGACGAGCCCGGTGTAGCAGCCGTAGAGGAGCGACGCGGTGCCCTTCGAGACGTGCTCGTTGTTGATGAGCAACGCCTTCGTCATGTAGAGGACGAGGATCGCGCGCATGCCGTAGTAGCTGAACCGCTCCCACGCTTCGGTGCTGAAGAGCAGGTAGAGGGCGCCAGGCTGCTTCTGGGGGGTGGCTTCGACGAGGCCGGGGCTCATGGGCGGCGGCACGTTAACACCACCCCGCGCTCCTGAACATGGCGCCGTCGGTCCTCCCGGAGAACGTCCGCGGGGAGGGGCGCGAGCTCAGCTGCGGCGGGACCGGGGCGGGGGCGGGGGTACGGAAGGCCTTCGAAGGGCGTCGGCCGACCGCGGCGAGGACGACGGGGGAGGAATGGACCCGCCTACCACGCGGTGGGGCTCGCCGATCCCGAGAGCACCCGCCGGCGTATCCAGGTGAGCTCGCTTGTATTCCCGCCAGCAGTCGGGGCAACGCCACTCGACGAGCCAGTCACCCGCCGCGTCTCGGCGCCTCGCCACCCTCCAACCGAACTTGGAGCCGATGAGCGTGTAGCTCGTGTCCGTCTCGGGGGCGGCTTTGCGGCAATCGACGCAGATCTGCTGCTCCGGCATGACCCATTACGAGCGTTGCACGTGGCGTGGCGAAGAGCAAATGAGAAGGGCATCTCGGCCCTCACGAGGCCCGATTCAGCGAACGAGGGAGAGCCGCGCGCCTACTCCGAACGACACGACGTGCCCGCTCTCTTCTGCGACGTAGACGTCGCAGTGCTCGTCGACGCGGAGAAGGTCCGGAATCGCCTCGCAGGGGCCGATGACGGCCAGCTCGGCACCGTCGCTCGGGCGCAGGACGTGGATGTCGCTGTGCGGCACGTACAGGGCACCGGACCGCAGGACGGGCTCCAGGCGGCGGGGGACATCGACGTCGATGACCGCGCCGAGCACGAGGCGGTAGCGCGTCTGCCCCGTCTGGGACTCGATGGCGACAAGCTCGCCCGTCGGGCTGTTTCCGATGACGAGATCGTCGACGGCGAGCCACGACGTACCGCTCGGAGCAACGTAGGAGGGCGTCGTCCAGCGAGGCTCCCCGGTCTCCCGATCGAACGCCGCGAGCTTCAGGCCGGAGCGCTCGCGAATGACACAGATCGCAACAGAGCCTGCGGCCAGCACTCCACCCTCGACGGTGCAGGTACCCGTGGGGCCCAGGGTCACGGGACTCGTCCACTTTCGCTGCCCCGAGAAGGGGTCGATCGCGTGGAGGTTCGTGGCACAGCCGGCGCCCCCGGCGACGGCGAACATGGCGTCGTGATCGAGCGTGGGCGTCGTACGAAAGCGCAGACGATCGCGAATGCGCCAGACGACGGCACCGGTCGCAACATCGAGGGCGGTGAGCGCGCTGTCGCCGCTCGTGAAGTAGAGGAGCTTCCCGGAGCGCTTCAGGCGTAGCGCGCCACGGCGACCCCACGCGTAGCGCCAGCGCGGCTCACCGCTCGCGAGGTCGAGGGCGACGAGGTGACGCTCGCCCTCCGTGAGGATGAGCAGGCGAGGCAGTCCCGGCACGTGGACGACGGCGCCTGCAGGCGGGGCTCCGAGGCGGGGAGCGACCCAGGTACGCAACGTGACCTCGCCCGTGCCGAAATCGTGGATGCAGAGGGCGCCGTCCGGATGAAGGCGCGCGATGCCTCCCGGCGTCACGACGCTCGTGGCCCGCTCCGTCTCGACGCGCCACATGACCTGCCCGCTGCTGCGATCGAGGCAGAACGTCTCGGCGGCCCCGCCGATGACGAAGCGATCGCCACAAAGGAACGTCGCCCGTAGATCGATTCCCGGGACGAGCGCCCGCCACCGCGACGTGTAGCGGAGCCGCGTGGTCGTGAGCGGGCTCGGTGCCGGCCGGCTGCCGCGAGGCGGCGCAGGGGTCGCGCGAGCGGACGTCGCGAAGGCGCGATAGAGCTCGGGCGTCGGGTTGATCTTGGCGTCCTGGCGGCACACCTCCCGGAGCGCATCGCTCGTCTCGCGCAGCTGCCTGCGGAAGGCCGAGAGACGAAGGTTGGCTGCCTGCGACCGGTCGCGCCGAAGAATGGCCCGAACGAGGGCCCGACCGAACGAGAGGGAGCCCTCGACGAGGTCGGCTACGCTCAGCGCCGGAAAGGTCGCTGTGGTTCGCTCGGCGGTACCCGCAGCGCCGAGGGTCAACGCCGCCGCGCCGTCCACCGCGAGCCGCACGCCCACGACGATGCCGCCAGCCTCGGACCGGACGTGGAGCGCCTGTCCGCGCTCCCACGCGTCGAGTGCACGGCGCGCGCTGTCGACGAGGCGCTCGGCAAAGAGGAAGGGGTGCCCCTCGCCCAGCTCGATGGCGCGCGCGCGGATCTCCGCCCGCATGCGGCCGCGAAAGAGCAGCGCGTGGACGTCAGTGCGCTCCACGCTCGGCTCGGCAGAGGAACTCATTCGCGCACGAAGCGCGAAGTCAGCGGCGAAGGAGATCGGGGCGTCGCGCTCGATTTCGATCGCGACGGGAGTCGGGGCGTACACCGCCTCGGCGCCCTGGGGCTGGAGCTCGATCGCGCCGATAGCCTGGAACGCCGCCCGGAGCTCGAGGAGCAGCCCGGGGGTCGCGGCCCCGCGAGCGAGCACGCCGTCGATCGCCTCCCGCGCGCTGTCGATCACCTCGACGAACGGGACGCATCGGTCGTACACGGCGACCTTCGGGTCGGCCCCCGCACGGTAGACGCTGAGCGAGGCGACCTCGCCCAGGCGCTCCACGCAGAGCTCCCACGGTTCGTCGTAGAAACGGACGATAGCCTTGCTCCGGTCGCCACGCGCCATCTCCGCAAGCGCGAAGCCGAGGTCGCGGAGGACGCACGCGCCGTGCTTGTCGGCGACACGAGCGGTGACGTTGGCGCCCTCGATGAAGACGTCGAGCACTTCTCTCGCCGCCTCTCGCCGCGGCATGGGGGACGACGACGAGGAGACAGAGTCGTGGTCCAGGGTCGGCCGCGCCCTCTTGTCCGAAGGGAACGTACCAACGTCGCTGGTGTCGCGCCTACTAGGGTCGGGCGCAACGAAGATCTCGAAGCTTCGCATCGGCTCTCAGGTTGGTTCTTGTGTACCGTCAACGAGGGGCAACTGCCCCGCACTGGGCGCGTGATGAGGGAATCGTAGGAAGTCCTTGGGCTTCCTACGTAGTTTTCGGCGACACATGGCATGGATTGGACAAGGCCTGCGGGCGCTGATAGCGACGCCGCGCGATGATGCGGGGCGCGTACCTCCGTGGGCGTGGGGCGTGATGGCGGCGCTGGCCGCGCTCGTCCCTGCGCTCTGGATGTGGGGCTTCACCGTCGACGACGCTCTCATCTCCGTGCGCTATGCGCGCCATCTCGCGGACGGCGCCGGATATCGCTTCAACGCCTCCGGGCCGAGCACTGACGGCGTGACGCCTTTGCCCTGGGCGTTCGTCCTCGCGCCGTTCGCCCACGCGGGCGCGCTCGTCGTCCTAGGGCGCGCGAAGGCGCTCGGCATCGTCGTGTGGACGCTGACGGCGTCGGCATGGGGAATCTATGTGGGGCGCGCGCGCGCGCCGTGGTGGGCCAAAGGCGTGTGTATGCTGGCGCTCGCCGTGTGCATCCCGTGCGCGGCTCACGCAGTCAGCGGGATGGAGACGTCGCTCGCGACGTGCCTGTGTACCTGGGCGGCGCTGCTCCATGCGCGGCCCCGCGCCGCGGCGATCCTCTCGGGATTGGCGGCGAGCCTGCGCCCGGAGCTCGTGCCGTGGGCCATCATCGTCGCCGTCGGCTTCGAGGCTGTTCGCGGCACGACGCCGGCTCGTGCGTTGCTCGCCGTGGTCATGGCTGCGTTTCCCTTCGCGCTCTGCTGCGCCATCCGGGTGGTGGTGTTCGGCCACGCGGCCCCGCTGTCACTCTCGGCGAAGCCGAGCGACCTGATGCACGGGCTCGCGTACGTCGGCGCCGCGTCGCTTGCGTCGCTTGCGCCGGCACTGGCATTCGCCCCGCTCGCCCTCACGCGGGCGGAGAGGCCGGCACGGGTTCTTGCCGTGGCGGGCCTGGAGCACGTCGTGGCCGTCGCGTGCGCGGGCGGCGACTGGATGCCGTACGCGCGGCTGATGGTGCCCATCGTGCCGTCGCTCTTGCTGGTCTTCCTCTTCGTCGCGGCGCATGGCCACCGGCTGGTCGTGGGCGCGCGCGTGGTCGCCACGTTCGCCCTGGCAGGCTACCTGCTCTGGACCGCCGCGCCGGCAGGTCGGCGCGTCAGTGCCGACCGTGAGCGGCTGATACGCGACGCGGGCCCGTATCTGCGAGACGCACGCTGCGTCGCGGCTCTCGACGTCGGCTGGCCCAGCGCGGCGACCGAAGCGCAGATCGTCGACCTGGGGGGGCTTACCGACCCGGAGGTGGCGGCGCTGCGCGGAGGGCAGACGTCCAAGCGCATCAACGACTACTGGCTCCTCGGCCGCCACCCCGACATCCTCTTGGCCTATGTCGCCAGGCTCGACCTCCCGCTGGAGCAGTGGCGGGACATCCCTTTTCCGCGCGGGCTCGAGGCCCGGCTTGCTTCGTCCGACCTCCTCGCGGAACACTTCGCACCCATGGCATTTCTGGCGCTCGGTGACGCGGGTGCGGGGTACATCGTCCTCGGGCGACGAGACACGCCGCGCTGAAGGATCATCCGCGGATCTTGGCGGACAAAAAAGAAAACGGGCCCAGGTCGTGCCTGGGCCCATCTCTCTGGTGTTACCGGATCGCTACTTATCGTCGGGGCCCGCGCGGCGGCCCGCCGCGATCGCCACCGCGACCGCCACGATCGCCACCGCCACGGCCGCCGCGATCGCCACCACGCGTTGGCGGGCCGGACTCGCGCGCCGCGAGCATGCGCTCCTTGGCGCGGATGCCTTCTTCGCCCTCGGGGAGCGGCAACAGCTCGCGCCGCGTGAGGCGCACCTTTCCGTCACGCTCGACGGAGAGGACCTTCACCTCGATGACGTCCCCCTCCTTCATCACGTCGGTAACCTTGTCGACGCGAGTGTGAGCCATCTCGGAGATGTGGAGCAGCCCGTCCGTGCCGGGGAGCAGCTCGACGAACGCGCCGAAGTCGGTGATCCGCTGAACCGCGCCCTTGTAGACCGCCCCGACTTCCGGCTCCGCCGTCAGGCCCTTGATGATGTCGAGGGCCTTTTTGACGGCGTCCGAATCGGCCGACGCGATGTTGACCGTTCCGTCGTCGTCGACGTCGATCGCGACGCCCGTCTGATCGATGATCCCCTTGATCGTCTTGCCCCCAGGGCCGATGACGAGGCGGATCTGGTCGGGCTTCACCTTGATGGTGGTGATGCGCGGGGCGTACTTCGACAGCTCGGTGCGGGAGGTGTTGAGCGTCTCCATCATCTTGCCGAGGATGAAGATGCGGCCCTCGCGTGCCTGCTCGAGCGCCTGCGTCAGGAGCTCGCGCGACAGGCCGGCGATCTTGATGTCCATCTGGATCGCCGTGATGCCGCGGGCGGTCCCGCAGACCTTGAAGTCCATGTCTCCGAGGTGATCCTCGTCTCCGAGAATGTCGCTCAGCACCGCGGTCTTCTTGCCGTCGGAGATGAGGCCCATCGCGATGCCCGCCACGGGAGCCTTGATCGGAACGCCGGCGTCCATCAGCGAGAGGGTCCCGCCGCACACGGCGGCCATCGACGAAGACCCGTTCGACTCGAGCGTCTCGCTCACGATGCGAATCGTGTACGGGAACTTCTCTTGCTCGGGCATCATCCGCTGAAGGGCGCGCTCGGCGAGCGCCCCGTGCCCGATCTCTCGGCGGCCGGGCCCGCGCATCGGCTTGGTTTCCCCCGTCGAGAAGGGCGGGAAGTTGTAATGCAGCAAGAACCGCTTCCACCGCTCGCCGGTGAGCGCGTCGATCTTCTGCTCGTCGCTCGAAGTACCCAGCGTCGTCGTGACGATGGCCTGCGTCTCACCGCGCTGAAAGAGCGCGGACCCGTGGACGCGCGGCAGGAGGCCCACTTCCGTCGCGATGGGACGGATGGTCTTCATGTCGCGGCCGTCGATGCGGCGGTTCTCCTGGAGGACGTACTTGCGGACCACCTCGTACTTGCGCTCGTCGAACTCGGCCTTGATGAGCTTCTCGTGCTCGCCGTACTTGTCGCCGAGCTCGGCGCTCAAGGTCGTCGTCATGAGCTCCTTCAGGTGCTTGTAACCGTCGTAGCGCTGCTTCTTGTCCTTGATGAGCGAGCTCTTCAAAATGCCGTCGTCGACGATCGTCGCAACGCGCGCGGCGATCTCGGCGGGGAGCTTCTTGGGGGCGAACGGACGCTTCGGCTTGCCGACGGCGGCCCGCATCCGCTCGATGAGCTCGAGGATGGGCTGTGCCGTGCGGTGCGCGAACATGAGGGCCTCGACGACGTCGGCCTCCGTGGCCTCCGCTGCGCCGCCTTCGACCATCACGATCACATCGATGTCGGCCTGGCCCTGCTGCTCGAACGTCGGGAACGCGATGAACTCTCCCGCAACGCGCGCCACGCGGACGCCAGCTAGCGGACCCGCCCACGGGATGTCCGACAGGTGGAGCGCGGCGCTCGCGCCCGTCAGTGCGAGGGTGTCGGTCGGGTTGATCTTGTCCGCCGAGAGGACGCTCGCGATGACCTGCGTGTCGTTGCGGTAGCCCTCGGGGAAGAGGGGGCGCATGGGACGGTCCATGATGCGGCAGGTGAGGATCTCCTCATCGCGCTGCCGACCCTCACGCTTGAAGAAACCTCCGGGGATCTTGCCGGCGGCGAACGTCTTCTCGACGTACTCGCAGGTGAGGGGGAAGAAATCGAGGCCGGGCCTCTCGTCCCCCGATACGGCGGTGACGAGCACGACGCTCTCGCCGTAGCTGATGAGAATCGAGCCGTGCGCCTGCTTGGCGAGTCGGCCGGTCTCGAAGGTGAGAGGGCTACCGTTGATGAGGACGGATTCACGTACGAAAGACATGGCTGCGTGCGCTCCTGGCGCTTGCCATCCGAAGATGGGCGAATGCCGCTACGTGCGGCGAAACGCCGACCGCGTCACCTCGCCTCAGTTCCTCGGTTCGTGGGCGCGACCGCCAGGAGCGCTCTCGCTGAAGATGGAACCAGCGAGGGGCGTCACCGGAGTCGCGCGCAGGAATCGAAGAGCAAGTCGGGGCGCGCGCTCGGGGGTTATTCTCGAAGAGGCGGCGAGCGGGTGCCCCGCTCGCTGGCTCGTCCGGGGGTTTGGGGGTGGCCCCCACTCCACCGGGGGCCTACTTGCGTAGGTCGAGTGCCTTGACGACCTTGCGGTACCGTTCGAGGCTGGAAATCTTGAGGTAATTGAGGAGGCGACGGCGCTTGGAGACCATGCGCAGGAGTCCGCGCCGCGAGTGGTGATCCTTCACGTGCGTCTTGAAGTGCTCGGTGAGGTAGCCGATCCGCTCCGTCAGCAGAGCGATCTGCACTTCCGGGGAGCCCGTATCGGCGTCGTGCGTGCGAAACTTTCCGATGAGCTCGGTCTTCTTTTCGATATGAAGCGGCATACCCTTCTCGATTCTCCGAACGTTTCAGGCGACTTGTGGATTTGGCCGCGCAGTATAGGCACAAGCGTCCCCACGTCAATTCGGAACCTTGGACGGCCCTCGGGTATGCTCGTTTCGTGAACTGCAGCGGATGCGGGAAAGCCCTGGATGTCGCCGGAATCTTCCCGGGCGGCAAGGTGAGGTGCGAGTGCGGGCTGGAGGCGAGGGTACCCGCCGCTGGTCACGCGGGGGGCGGGCCGTCCGGCCAGCCGACCTCGACCTCGGCGTACCGCGAGAGCTCCGAGCGACCGCTCGAAGCGGGCATGATCACGTGCCCGTTCTGTGGTGGGCCGTGCTCGGCCGACTCGAGGGCCTGCCCCCACTGCAACGTGGAGCTCGCTTCCGTTCGGTGCCCGAGCTGCTTTGCGCTGCACTTCTCGGGCTCGCAGTTCTGCGCCCGGTGCGGCAAGGAGCTCCAGCTCGAGGCCCTGCTCGACGCGACGGATGCCCCCTGCCCGCGCTGCGACAAGCCGCTCTCCGTTGCAGGGGGCGAGCGAGCTGAGGGCCTCGAAATCACAGCCATGCTTCACGAGTGTCTCGGGTGCGGGGGGATCTTCCTCGATAACAAGTCGCTCGAGGCCATCGTCGCCAAGCAAGGTCACGCGCCGCACCAGGCGGCAGGCGTCGCGCACGTCGCCCCGGCAGCGTCCCGCCACGCGCTCGACCCCGTTCACTACGTCAAGTGTCCCCTGTGCCGCGCGATCATGAACCGCGTGAACTTCGGCAAGCGGTCCGGAGTCATCGTAGACGTGTGCAAGGCCCACGGGACGTGGTTCGACGCGGGGGAGCTCACGCGCGCCATCGAGTTCGTGGCACGCGGCGGCCTGGACGAGACCAAGCGGCGCGACGAGGAGGATAAGCGACGACTCGAGCACGACCCCGCCGTCGCGCGCGCGGCGGCGGAGATGCGTGCGGAGCTGGTTCGAGAGTCGGTGGAGGAGGGCCGCGCCGTCGGGTGGTGGAGCGGCCGCGCAAGCGGCAGCTGGGGCTCCAACCACTCGACTTTGCTCGATGTGCTCCTCGAGCTGCTTCGCTAGAAGCTAGAAGCGCGCCTGGAGCGAGGCGGCCAGACCGAGCCGGTCGGGGCTCTGGTAGACGCGGAGCGAGGCGGTGCCTTCGGTGGGATCCGTCACGACGAGGGTGCCGTTGTTGTCGCGGACGTACTGCATCCAGACCATGGCCCGGAGGATCTTCGAGATGTCCCACCGGAGCTGAATGCGAGCCTGGTAGATGGGGAACCTTCCCTGGTCGTACGGGAGGATCGACTCGTTTCCCTGCGAACGAACGACGACCGTTCGCGACGCGGGGAGCCCGCCATCCGTGAACTCGCTCTCGAAGGTGCTCGGGAGCTGCACGCCGCCCGCGAGGCCCGGGGTGAGGTGCAGGCGCGGGAACGCGTAGTCGGCGGCGAGTGAGCCGAAGATCTCCGGGTCCGTGTGCGCGTTCTTGGGGAGCGTCTCGAAGGGAATGAACCCCGGAACGTTGAGGACGACGAAGTTCAAGTTCCGAGTGATTCCGGTCGCGGAAAGCCGGAGGTACCCAGCCCGGAGGACGCCCTGAACGGCGACCGCGTATGCGACCTGGTCCTTCAATCCGCCCGAGACGTCGAAGTCCTTGAGGTGCTGCCCGATGGCCGCCGTCTCGGCGCTCAGGCTCCACGCAACCTCGTTCGGGTCGTAGGTCTCCGGCTTGAAGATGATCATCGGCGCCATCGGGTCGTTCCGGTAGAGCAGGAAGTCGACCGACTGGGGCACCGGCATGTGGTCGTGGACGACGACGCGCGCCGAGGTCCCGTACGTGTAGACGGGCCGCCCGCGGACGTCGTCGAGGTTCTGCGTCCCTTGCTGGAAGTAGCCGCCGCTGATGTCGAGGTGGAGGTGGTCGATCGGATCGGCGCCGGCGCCGCCGAGGAAGCCGTAGTTCGTCTGCCCGACCTGCACCTCTTCGACGTCGTTGTCTCCGCCCGGGTTCAGCACCTGGACGGGCTGCACGATGGTCGCGGTCTTGAAGCCGCCCCAGACGTGGGCCAGTCGCGAGTCCCACTGAAGCTTGAGACCGGGGGAGCTGCCCTGGATGTTGGGGAAGATCGACTGGTCGATCGAAGCCGCCGTGCCGCCCCAGCTGATTGCGTAGAGATAGCCGACGCGCATGCGGTCGGTGTCGAGGGGGAAGAAGGTAGCGCTGAAGCCCTCGTTGGGATGGCTCTCGTTCGTGTTGTAGTGGAGCCGGATGTACGAGCCGGCGTCGTACAGAGCCTGATTCAGGTTCCCCGTGTTTGCCGCGAGAGCGGCGAGGTCGAGCCGGAGGACCACCGCCGCTTCCGTCGTAAGATGCGGAATGAACGCCGGCATCTTCTTGTACATGACGAGGTGCGTGAGATTTTCGCGACCGTTGTAGCGGGAGTTCAGGTTGTCGAAGAAGAGCTGGTACTGCGTGCGGTCGCCAATCGAGAACGTCGGAGACAGAGGTATGAGCTGCCCGACCGAGTGCAAGAAGTCGTCATCGCCCCACGTCCAGGTGAGGCGCGTGTCCATGAAGTTGCTCGGGTCGGCCCCCGGAGGGGCCATGCCGATCGCCCGGGAGCCCGCGCTGCCCGTCACGTCGAAGTTCAGCTTCTCCTCCGGAGGAGGAGCAATCGTGACGACCGGCGGGGGCGGCGGCGGCGGCGGCAGCGGCATGTAGGTGGGCGCCGGGTCCGGAGCGGTGGCGGGTGCCGTCGGCTGCTGTGCGTTTGCGCTGGCCGCGACGACGAGCGTCGCGAGCGAGAGGGTCGACGTGAGGACGTACGGGCGAGGCATAGAGAACTCCTCTGGCTCGAGAGCGGGCGAGAGCGCGGGCGCGTGGAAGAAGCGTTATTTCAGAACGTGGATTGAACTGCGCTGGTCCGGAGAGTCACGCAGGCGGAGTCGGACGGCAGCGGGGGCTTGGTCGTGTCGGTGACGATGTCATCGGCGCAACGGGCGACGATCGTGAACTGGGTTCCGCCGGAGAAGTAGACGAGGTCGCCGCTGAACGAGCTGAGCGGCTGCCCCTTCAACTGGACAGGGTCGAACGTCTGGCTGGCCGCGCCGTTCGCGAGCGCCACGGCCGACGTGGCGCCCGTCGTCACCACGATGTTGAACTGCTGCTGCGTGGCGAACGCGCTGTACTGGTTGCACTCGACATCGGCGGCGCAGACGTCGGCGCAGATCTCCTCGGGCGACTCGAAGCAGACGTTGGCGACGCCGCCCGCGCCGCAGACCGTACCGGTCGCGCAAGCGCCGCACTGGAGAAGGTTGCCGCATCCGTCCGCGAAGGGACCGCAGGCCGTCGAGAAGCCCGGGCCCATGTTCGCCTTGATCGAGCCGCACGTGAGGGGCACGCAGGCGCTGCCGCCCGAGCCGCAGACGTTCGGCTTGCCACCCCCTCCGCACGTCTGGCCTCCGGTACAACCACCGCCGGCGCTACCACCGGCGGTCCCGCTGGGAGAGCAGTCGATGGTGTTGCCGCAACCGTCCCCCGCGAGGCCGCACTGCTGACCCAGCTGGGTGCAGTTCTTCGGGACGCACGCGGCCGTGTAATCGATCTTGCCGCTGTTATTGAGGTCGCAGTTGGTGTGATCCGCGTCGGGCACATACGCCGGTGCCGTCGGGTAGCCCGGACCAAAGAGCTTGCCGATGTGGAGCGAGTAGGGCGCCGTGCCCAGCGGAGACGCCACGGGGGCGTTGCACGGGTTGTCGCAGATCGAGTCGGAGACGGGGTACGTCCCGCCCGGCGGTGGGTTCTGCATGACGCGGACGAGCCCGGACTCGTTCTGCAACCGCGGAGCGGTCTCCCCCAGCTCCGCCACTGTGAAGACGTGCGGATCCGGGATGAAGCAATTACGCGTCGTGGGATCCCACTCGTCGAGCTCCCACGCGGGGTAGTTGATCTCCGTCCAGCCGTAGAAGTCGGCGGAGGTCCCTCCGAAGGCGATGAGGCGGTCGCCGGGCAACATGTTCACCGGCGCCGTGTAGTTGTACGCGAAGACGCTCGAGAAGCCGCGCGGATCGGCCACGTCCGTGACGAAGAAGCCGCTCGACGACAGGCCCGTGACGACGACGCCGCGCGGCACGCGGTCCAGGCTCGGGCACATGCAGAGCTGCTGCTCCTGCGCGAGGGACATCTGGCAGTCGGCCGGAGGCGTGGGAAGCGTGGCGCTGGGGTTCGTGCACTGGCCGCCGCCAGGCACGGAGTTGTAGACGCTGAGGAGCTGCTGCTCGAAGGTGGCGATGTCGCCCTTCTGCGGCGGGAGCGGGGTCGGCGTGGGGTAGGTCCACTGCGTGTCCATCTGGACTTGCTCGCTCGGGAACGCAGTGGCTCCGCCGCCCTGCGACACTCCGCGCACGTCGGCGATGCGCGGGTAGACGTAGTAGAGCGTGTCCGAGATGCCGGTCGCGAACGTGCCGCCGTCCTCGGTGTCGTCGTTTGCGTAGGCGCAGCCTGGATCGGCGGGGTAGTCGATGAGACCGTTCCCGTTGTCGTCGATTCCGTTGGCGCACTGCGGCGGGGGGGTGCGCGCGGGGTCTGCCGGCACGTACCCGATGTCCTCGACCCAGATCCGGGTGTCGCCGTACGCGCCGAGGACGGCCACCTGCACGTTCGTGGCGACGCCCGCCTGGAGCTGGACGTTTCGTCCGTCGGTGTTGGGGCCGGTCACCGAGAGGACGGTCCCAGGGACGGCCGAGAACCGCACGTACCCCATGAAGCTCTTGTCGACGGTCCCGTCGCCGTTCTGGGCGGTGACGTTGACCGAGTAGGTCTGCGACGACGTGAGCGTCAGCGGCAGGCGCTCGGTCGGCGAACCAACGTTCGACCCAGGCGCGAGCGTGACCACGATGTGGCTGGTGGAGACGACCTCGGGCACCTGCGAGTCGGCACACGCCCCCGCCGGGAGTGCTGCCATCGCGACGGCGAAGACGAGACGAGACAGACGAATTGTTTTCATTGGATGACGACGATCCGGCCGTCTTCCACGGCCCCTTCGGAGGAGTCGACGCACGCGAGATACTTGCACTCTTCCCCGCCGAGGGAGCACCCGTCGAGATCGGTCAAACACGCGACCATCGTGGGCGAGCCGGCGCATAGCTGCTCGTGGTACTGGGCAACCTGGTCCCGGCACGTCTGGAGGACGCAGCGCCCGACCGACGGATCGCACTGACCGGATGTGGTGCAGGCTTCGGCGACGCACGCCGCACCGGCGCACACGGTGCCGGCGGCGCAGGGCGTGGTGCGGGTGCAGCCCTCCGCCGAGATGCTCTCGACGTGCGACGGGCAGGCGCACACGTAGGCGCCCAGGCTGGAGCAGTCGCTGTCCGTGGAGCACGCCGTGAGGCCCTCGGCCGTCGTCGAGTCCGCGCTGTAGCCGCACGGGTGACCGCCCTGGATGAAGTCGCTCAGGGCGTTGCGCTGGTTGATGAAGGTGTTCTGCTGCGTCGTGTTTCGCTGAAGGACGAGGTAACCGGACCCGCCCGCGGCGATGTAGTTGTTCGTCGCGAGGGAGTAGAGGTTCTCTTCGGCCACAGGCAAGAGACAGGTTCCGGGCTGCCCGGGGTTCGGGAGGTAGCACTGCCCCGGGTTCACCGGGCACGACTTCGGCTTGCCGGCGG
>Ga0302279_10002779_pt1 | contig 22667 bp, 25 predicted proteins | sample III_Bog_N3_3_FD_194541 | JGI IMG/M metagenome (GOLD analysis project Ga0302279, IMG submission 194541) | Peat permafrost microbial communities from Stordalen Mire near Abisko, Sweden - III_Bog_N3_3 | ecosystem: Environmental > Terrestrial > Soil > Wetlands > Peat | place: Sweden: Abisko...
ATCGGGGAGTCATCCCCGGACGGGGGCAGGTCGAGGAAGGTCGGGACTCCACAGGGCAGGGTGCTGGCTAACGGCCAGTCGGGGTGACCTGCAGGACAGTGCCACAGAGAACAGACCGCCGATGGCGCCGCCTCCGGGTGACGCACAGGTAAGGGTGAAACGGTGCGGTAAGAGCGCACCAGCGGCCGGGGTGACCCGGGCGGCTCGGTAAACCCCACCCGGAGCAAGGTCGAACAGGGGGCGCGGGCGGCCCGTCCGGTACCCGGCAACGGGTACCACCCCCAGGTAGACCGCTTAGATGGATGGCCACCCCGTCCCGCAAGGGACGGACAGAATCCCGCCTACAGGCCGGCTCACCGTCACCACCGGCCTGAACCGGGGACCAACCCACGGCTGGGAACGGACCTTTGGACAGTGATCGTCGGACGGGGGCGGCACCGTCAACCGTGCTCGCCGCCGTCGACCGGCGTGCTGCGCCTGGAAGTTCAGCAGACCGACCGGGACGGTCACGAACTTCCCTCACCGGATCGCCGTATAGCCACAGATGGTGCCGGAACAGCTGCTCCCCACCAGCCCCGTGGCCGTTCCTCCGGTGACCGTGCCCGAATGACTGACCTCGCCGAACCTGGCGCAGCCGGTGCCGTTGGGGCAATTGTCGGCCAGCAGGGTCGTTGTGAATGTCAGGACGGAAGGCATGCCGGACTTCCACGTGACCTGACTCTGGCTCGCCGTGGGGATGCTCTGCGTACCTGTCCCCCCGGTCACACTCCGTCCACCGCCGGTGCACCGGCTCACGAAGAAGGTGCTGCCGGTGGCATCGGACCGAAGCCCCGCACACGAAACGCTCTGCACGGCGGCACCGGCGATCCCTCCGGGTGCAACACCGGCAGCGAACGGACACGATGCCGCCAGCGCGAGCCCCGCCGTGAGGCGCATCAGAAGTCCAGCCTGCACAATGCCCCGCAAGTGGTCGCTCCACCGAACTCGTTCGTGACGCCCGTCGAGCCTGACGAGTGGATGGCAGCCGTCCGCGAACACCCCGATCTGATCCCTCGACTCGCTGTGGCGATCCCGGCACCGAGAGTTCGTCCTCAGTTCACGGAGCCGCACGCCCGGTTGCCACCTCGGGGCCGGCCACCCCTCACGTCGGGTGCGCAGTGACCCGATCCGACCGGTATCAGGAGCCAAGCGGAGGGACCGGCAGTCCCCGGCGCGGATGGACGACGCCGGGTTCCTCCAGGAACCGGTCGCGGAGCGCATCGAAGTCCGTGCCCCCGACCCGCCCCCGCGCCTGCCGTTCCACCCTCGGACTACGAGGTCAGGACGGCGCGATAGACGCTCTGCACCTGGGCGGCGATGCGCTCGGGTGCGTACCGGGCCGCAGTCTGGCGTCCGGCCTCGGCCAGGCGGGCCCGTTCCTCGGGGTCGTCGGCCAACCGTCGCAGGGTCTGCGCCAGCGCCACGGGATCGCCCATCCGGTAGAGCAGCCCGTCCACGCCGTCGGTCACCACCTCGGCCGGTCCCCCTGCGTCGGTCGCCACCACCGGGACACCGGCCGCCATGGCTTCGACGACGACCTGGCCGAAGGGCTCGGGAATGGTCGACGCGTGCACCGTGACGTCCAGGCCCGCCAGTTCGGCGGCAACGTCCCGCACATGGCCCAGGAACGTCACTCGCTCGTCGATGCCGAGCGCCACGGTCAGATCCTTCAACCGGTCCTCCAGCGACTCCTCGCCGAAGAGGGGGCCGCCGATGATCCTGGCACGGGTGGAGTCGGCCGGGAACGCCTGGGCGAACGCCCTCAGGAACACCTCTTGGCCCTTCCACGGGCTGATGCGGCCCACCAGACCCACCGTGAGCACATCGTTCTCCACCCGTGGGCGGGCGAACATCTCGGCGGGACAGGGGTCGCCGATCACCTGGGCACGCAGCCGCGCACTCGATGCCGGCGACAGCTCCAGCGTGGCCAGTGTCGTCTCCGAATTGGCGATCACCCCGCTGGGCAGCAGGCGCGCCGCACCACGCACCAGGTGCACGGCGCTGGGCGGGAGGTAGTCGTCGGCGATGCGGTCCCGGACGTGCCAGACCACCGGGATCCGGGCCAGCCGTCCGGCCACTCCGCCGTACAGGGAGCTCTTGAGCGAATTGGTGGCGACCAGGTCGACCTGGATCCTCCGCAGGAGTGCGGCCAGCCGCAGTGCGTACGCAGTGGTGGACAACGCAGCCCGTGCTGCCCCCGTCCCCGGGACTACGGCCGTCCGCGAGTACCTGCGGGTGGTGGCATCCAGCGCAACGACACGGACGTCGAGCCCCTCGTCCCGGAGCAGTCCGACCAGTGGCCCGTCCTCGCCGAGGATCACCACCGGGTCGATGTCCCGACAGGCGGGCAGCAGACGGGCCAGCGCCAGTTCGGCGCCGGACTCCAGGGCGCAGTGATCCAGAAAGGCCACCCGGGGCCTGGCCGTCGGGCTACCCACCGGTGACCTGTCCGTGCCCGTCGTCCCGCTCTGGACCGCCATGCCCGCGAGTCTGGCACGGGCCTGCCGCCGGGTCGGTCCGAGGCGACCCGGAGGTCTGGTGCCGGGCACCCGACCTCCCGAGCTGACCGGAGCTACTGATTGGTCTTGACGGCTGCCCGCAGCTGGGCGGGCGACGTCACCTTGGTCGAGAGGGTCAACGTGGTCGACGCGGTGACGCTGGTGGGCTCCACCTGGAGGTAGACGGCCGCTGCTGCGGCGAGTGCCGTCGTCGACGTGATCGTGGTGGTGGAATTCTTGGAGAGGGTGGTTCCGACCTGGGTCCCGGTACCGCCCGAACACAGGTTGCCCACCCAGGCGACGGTGCACTGGTACACCTTGAACGTGGGCGACCCTGACGCCGGGTTGGACACGGTCACCGAGTAGGACTGGGCACTGAGGGTGATCGACCCGGTGTTGGTGATCTTCGACGTCTGGTAGGTGTTCGTCGTGAACACCATCGAGGTGACCGAGGCGGTCGCCCCCCATGTCCCGACGGTCACCGCCTCGGCGCCCGTGGCACGCCCTCCGATGCCGGCGGCGCTGGCGATCGGGGGGACCAGGCCCACACCGAGCAGCAGGACGGCCGCGGTGGCGGCCGTCCTGCATGCTCTGGTGTGGGTGAGGCTGTGCATCAGGCGGTCGCTGCTACAGGTTGGTGGCGACGCCGGTGCGCTGCTGCTCGGTGAAGGTGTAGGTCAGCGTGGTCGACAGACCCTGGACCGTGGAGCCCGGGGCGACGCCGTTTGTCGACGTCTCGGTGGCCACGAGGCCGAGCGACACCTGCACGTGCGCCACTTGTCCGGTGGCGGCGATCAGGGCGGGAATGCCCGACAGGGCGGTCGGGGTGGCCAGCGCACTCACCTGGGTGGTGGCCAGGACGGTCGTGGCCGTGCCCGAGCAGGCGCCTGTGGCCAGCGTCCAGGCGACCGAGCACTGGGTGGCGGTGACGGTCAGGCCCTCACCGGCGACCGCGCCGTTGGTCAGTGCGTTGGCGGGCGCACCGGCCACGGCGAGCGTCATGCCGGCGGCCGAGGCGAGTGTGCCGGTGTTGTTCATGTTGACGTACACGTTGTCGGTGTCGCCCGGAGCCATCTTGCCGGTGAAGTTGGTGAAGCCCACGCCCACGTCGGGGGTGAGGGTGAGGTTGAGGGAGCCGGACGTGACCTGCTCGGCGCCGGTGGCCGTGGCGGACAGCCCGGCGTACACGCCGGCCGTGGCCAGGAGCCCGATCGACGTGGTGAGCAGCCCGGCTACGGCGAGCTTGCCGTAGGAACGCTCCTTGGTGGCGGTGTGGTGATACTTGGACACTGGAATCTCCTTCTATGGATTCATGAATCGGGTATGGGGTGTTGCGGGTGTTGACACTGCGGAACCGCGGATGGGGCCGGGTGCGGTCCGGCGAGGCCCTGGCTGCGACGAGGTGCGCGTCAGGCGCCCCCGGCAGCCGCCCTGCGGCCCGGCGACCGGGACGACGGCGCAAGCAGCCAGCGGGCTCCGGCCCAGGCGGCCAGGAGGCCACCCGCCAGGGCGAGGATGATCTGCCCGGGGCCCCGGAGCAGCACCAGGAGCCGGCCGATGCCGGGGACCGATCCGACCACTTCGTTCACCCGCGATGCGGTGATCCGGGCGTGCCAGGGGTCGGCCGCCTTGTTGGCATCGCCCTTGGTGGTGATGACCGGTGCGTCGGCCGTTCCGGACACCGAGGTGATGCGGTGGGCGTACTCGGCATGCTCACCCGGCGGCACGAACAGGACGATCATCCCGGGCCGGAGGGAGGAGGTCGGGATCTGGCGGGTCAGGAGCACGGCTCCCGGCCCGTAGTCGGGTCGCATGCTTCCGGTCAGCACCGGCCGGATGCCGAGGTGGAGTGTGAACACGGATACCGCCACCGTGGCGCTGACCGCGGCCACGACGATGGCTGCGGCGAGCCGCAGTCCGTGGAAGAACCGCCGACGGGCGTGCCGGGTCCGGGACCGGCGGGTCCGGTTGGTGGAGCTGGGTCCTGGTCGCACCTGTGGTTGCACCCGCATTCTTTCGGCCACGACCCCGGACGGCTTGAGCGGAATTCCCAAATTCTTGGCCACCCGGCCAGATGAGCCGTTGGTGCAGGTCAGCCGATTGCAAGAGGGATAGCGCTACCCTCCTTGCCCGAACGGACCCATAGCGATGTGAACGCGTATGTGTACAGGCGACCGGAAACCGGTTCCGACCAGGGATCCAGCCGGTCGGCACGGCCGAACCGGCTGCCGGATCGGCCGCCGATTGACGGTCGCCGTCCGGTCGTTCGGCTGGTCGGTCGCGTCAGACGATGTAGGCGCACCCGTCCCACGCCGCCACCGGGCGCGGCCGGCGGCGGCCTTCCATCGACAGGTGGAGTTCGGCCGGACGGGGGCGGACCGGGAGCCGGGTGGCCACCAGGATGTCGTCGACGATGAACGGCTCGTATCCGGCCGAGGAGGCCGGGGGCTTCACCGTGGTCTCGAGGAAGACCACGCCGCGACCGCAGTACTGGTGTCGACAGCGCACCCAGACCGTCCCGCCGGACCGGCGGACGAACGCCACCAGCTCCGCTGATGCAGTCACCAGCATGAATTCAGGGTATCGCCGGCGAGCCGGCGCCGCTCACCCGGGAGGTGGCGGGCGGCGGCGGGAGAGTACGTCCGGATTCACCACGTTGGTCGGTGTACCGGACGCATACGCGGCGACCTGGTCGAAGATGTCGCTGAACTGCAGCTGCCACTCGTCACGGGTTACGTATCCGATGTGGGGCGTGCAGACCACGTTGTCCATGGCGAGGAGTGGATCCGAGGTGTCGAGGAGTGGCTCTTCGTCGAAGACATCGACCGCGGCCATCCCCGGACGTCCCCGGCGGAGGGCGGCCACCAGTGCCCCGGGGGCGACGAGCCCGGCACGGCTGGTGTTGACGAACAGTGAGGAGGGCTGCATGCGGACGAGGTCCCCCTCGGTCACGATGCCCCGGGTGGCCTCCACCAGACGGAGGTGCACCGACACCACGTCGCACTCCTCGAACAGGGCTTCCTTACTGTCGACGACCTGGCGGCCCGCTGCGGCCGCCCGCTGGCGGGACCGCTCGCTGGCCCACACGACGACCCGCATGCCGAATGCGTCCCCGTAACCGGCGACGACGGCACCGATCCGGCCGTAGCCGAAGATCCCGAGCGTCTTGCCGCCGAGGGAGTGGCCGATCCCGTCCTGCCAGGTCCCCGCACGCAGCGAACCCATCTGCTGCGGGATCCGGCGCAGTGCGGCGATCACCAGTCCCCACGTCAGTTCGGCGGTGGCGAATGACGGGGTGTCCGCGTGGAGGTCGGAGGAGACGACGATGCCGAGCCGGGTGCAGGCGTCGACGTCGATGTGCGGGTAGACGCTGCGCTGGCTGATCAGCCGCAGCTTCGGCAGCCGCTCCAGCAGGGCGGCGGGGACCGGGGTGCGTTCGCGGATGAGGACGAGCGCCTCGGTGTCCTCGAGCCGACGGACGAGCTCCTCGAGGTCGTCGGTGTGGTCGTTCCAGATCGTCACGTCGTCGTCGGCCAGCGTCGCGAAGCAGTCCAAGGTCCGCAACGTGTCGAAGTAGTCGTCAAGGATCGTCACACGCACGACACGCCGCCTCCTCGGTCCGGGCCGTCCCGTCCGGCCCCCGGGGTCAAGGGTAGGCCGGGATGTCCCCTCGCTTCCCACCCGTGTACTGTGCCCGGGGTCCACCCACGCTTCCGGGGAGCCCCCATGCCTACGCTGCAGCGACAAGATGACCTCTTCGTACTCGACCTCGGGGACGGGGAGAACCGGTTCACCGTGGAGTGGATGACCTCGGTGACCGAGGCACTCGACGAGGTGGACGCCGCCGAGGGACCCCGCGCCCTGCTCACCGTGGCCAGCGGGAAGATCTGGTCGAACGGGCTCGACCTGGACTGGCTGGTCGCCAACCTCGACAGGGCCGGCGAGTACACGGCCCAGGTCCAGGACCTGTTCGCCCGGACCCTGTCGACCCAGTACCCCACCATCGCCGTCCTCCAGGGCCATACCTTCGCCGCAGGGGCTCTCCTGGCGCTGGCCCACGACGTCCGGATCATGCGGGCCGACCGCGGCTTCTTCTGCCTGCCGGAGGTCGACATCGGCATCCCGTTCGCACCAGGGATGTCCGCGCTGGTCCAGGGCCGCCTCTCCCACGCCACCGCGCACGAGGCGATGACCACCGGGCGGCGCTACGGCGGCACGGAGTCCCTCGACGCCGGCATCGTGTCCGCCGCCCTCCCGCTCGAGGAGCTGGTCCCCCACGCCACGGCGTGGGCCACGGCGCAGGCGCCCAAGGCCGGTCCGACCCTCCGGACCATCCGGACCACGATGTACCGCGAGGCCATCGACCTTCTGGGCCTGCCCGTCGTCCTCGAGCTCCCGGCCTGACGATGCGCGGCGTCAAGATGACCGCCGACGGGATCCGCCTGGTGGCCCCGGATGCCGACCCGGCCGAGGGATCCGTGCGGGTCACCGTGGCCAGCTCGGGCATCTGCGGCTCCGACCTGCACATGGCGGCCATGGGCCCGTCCTGGGCCATCCTCGGGCACGAGTTCAGCGGGACGCTCGACGACGGCACGCCGGTCGCCGTACTCCCCGTGGTCCACTGCGGGACGTGCGACCGGTGCCTGGCCGGCGCCGAGCAGCAGTGCCGCAACGCCCTCGGTGCGATGTACGGCGTCAGTCTCGACGGCGGCCTCGCCGACGAGGCGTGGGTGGACCCGTCGTGTGCCGTCCCGCTGCCGGACGGGCTCGCCCTCGACCACGCCAACCTGGTGGAACCGCTGGCGGTGGCTCTGCACGGGATCAACCGGGCCGGAGTCGTCGACGGCATGCGCGTCCTCGTCCTCGGCGCCGGTCCCATCGGGCTGTGCACGATCGCCGCGGCGCGCCACCTCGGTGCCGATGTGGACCTCGAGGGACATCGGCCGACGAGGACGGCCGTGGGCGAGCGCCTCGGCGCGTCGCTGAGCGTGGGCACCGACTACGACGTGGTGCTCGATGCCGCCGGCACCCAGTCGTCACTGGACCGTGCGACCGAACTGACCCGCCCCGGCGGCACCGTCGGCATCCTCGGCACCTACTGGAGCCCGGTGGAGCTGGGCCTCGCCTTCCAGATGAAGGAGCTCACGCTGCTCCCCGCCTTCACGTACGGGCACCACCACGGGGTCGGTGAGTTCACCGAGTCGACACGGATCCTGCACGCGGTGCCCGACCTGCCGGAAGCTCTGATCACCCACCAATTCGCGCTGGAGGACGCGGCCGAGGCCTTCCGGGTGGCGTCCGACCGCGACGAGCAACCGATCAAGGTGGTGCTCCACCCCTGACCGCACCCCCCGGTGCGGGAAGAGGTGCCGGTCGGCCCTGGTCCGACCGGGGGCGGCGACCGTAGCGTGGGTCGCGTGAGGACCGGCGGGCAGGATCGGATTCCTCGTGTCACTCCCGCGGCGGGGTCGGGCGCGCAAGGGCGGGAGCCGGCGTCCCGGGTCGACGCCCCGACGGCACCACGCAGCGGTCGACACCGCGACGGGCGGGTGGCCAGAGGTCAGCAGACCCGCCGCCTCCTGGCCGAGGCCCTCGTCGGACTCGTCGACTCCGGCACGGCGGCGCCGACCACCCGTCAGGTGGCCACCCGGGCCGGCGTCTCGGTGCGCGTGGTGTTCCACCACTTCCACGGGACCGAGGGCCTGGTCGTGGCCGCGCTGTCACTCCAGTCCGAGCGCCACCGGGGCGTCCTGTTCGCGATCCCCCCACGCGGTCCCCCCGATCTGCGTATCCGCGCGCTGTGCCGACAGCGTCGCCTCTACTTCGAGGAGCTGACCCCGCTGTACCGGTTGGCCCGGGCCCGGGTCCACGCCCGGGGCGACGTGGGCACAGGACTGGCCGAGCTGCTGGCCGAGGACCGGGCCCGACTGCGCCGCCAGCTGACGCGTACGCTCGCTCCCGAGGTCGAGGCCCGCGGCGTGCACTCGGGCGAGCTCCTCGATGCCCTGGTGCAGGCCACCGGGTGGGATGCGTGGCGGGCCCTGCGGGACGTGCGGCTCCTGTCCCCGGCGGCCGCCGAGCGGGCCATGGCCTTCACCGCCGAGCGGCTCCTCGGGTGACGTCGCGGTCGCCCCCCGGGTCACCCGGCGCGCTCACCCCGCGGAGGACCAAGGGGTGTGGTTGAAGCCGGCCAGGACCGGGCCGCCCGGCCCCCACGTGATCCGGGTGACGGACGCGTTGGCCAGGTAGAGCCGCCAGGCGCCCTCGTCGCTCAAGCCCAGCGCCCAGCACGCCGCGGCCTTGATGGGTGACACGTGGCTGACGACCACCACGACGCCGTCGCCCCTCGCCGGTCCGTCCGGATCGGTCAGGAGCTCGTCGCAGGCGGCGCGCACCCGGGCACCGGCCGCCGCCAGGCTCTCGCCCCCGGGCGGCGTGAACGCAGGGTCGGAACGCCACTTCGCCCACACCTCGGAGGGAACGTCGCGGAGCGGCTGCCCGTCATACTTCCCGTAGTCGACCTCGATCCACCGGTCGTCGATCTCCACCGGGAGTCCGGTGCCCAGTGCCTCGGCCGTATCGCGCGCCCGGGCCAGTGGACTCGACACCAGTCGGGTGGCCCCGGCGACGGTCTCGGTAAGCGATCGGGCCTGGTCGACCCCGCGCTCGGTCAACGGGGAGTCGATCCGACCCAGCAGCAGTCCGGCGGCGTTGCCGGCCGATTCGCCGTGGCGGACGAGGATCAGCACCGTCCCGCCCCCCGTCCACCGATCGTCATCAGTGGACCAGGATCCGATCGCACTGCGGGCAGGTGGCGAACGTGTCCTCGGGCAGATTGCGCATCCGCTCCAACTCCACGGACGGCAGCGTGAGATGGCACCCGTCGCAGCGATCGCCGACCAGTCGGGCCGCGCCGATCCCGCCGAGGTGGGCCCGGAGCCGCTCGTACCGCTCGGACAACTCGGCGGGGAGCCCGGCCGCCCGCTCCGCACGGGCCACCTCGCACACCTCGATGGCGGCACGCAGCTCAACCTCGGCTGCGGCGACCTCGGCCGCCAGGCGCACCCCTTCGGCCGCCAGCTCGGCCGCCTCGGCCTCCTGTGCGGCCAGGGCCACATCGAGCGGCTCCTCCTCCTCCAGCAGCAGCAGCTCCTCGTCCTCGAGCCCGTGCTGGCGATCGGCGAGCTGAGCGACCTCGTTGTCCATCGCCTGGAGATCGCGTGCCGCCGTCACCTCGCCGGAGCGCATGCGCTCCTCCAGCTCGTGGCGGCGCTTGGCGGAGGCCGCGATCTGCGCCTCGAGGGCGGACTGCCGGCCCGCGAGGTCGTCGACCTGGGCCTGCGCCTCCGACATGGCCGTCTCCAGGGCGGCCCGGCGGGCACGGACCTCGGCCAGGGCCACCCGTTCCGGCAGCGCCTCGATCCGGTGGTGCAGCTGATCCAGCTCGGTGTCGTACTCTTGTACCTGCAGCAGCGTGTCGTACGGCTCAGCCATGGGTCTCCTCGGGCGTCGCTCCGGGCACCTCGACGGCCCCGGCGTCGATCAGCCTACGGGCTGACCGCAGTGCGCCCACGAGGGCGTCGTCGGCCAGCGCCCCGGCGGCGGCCCACGAGAACCACGCCACGTCCTGACTCTCTTCCGGGGGGGGCTCCGGATCGGCGTCGGGTCCGAGCACCAGGTACCGCAGGTCGAGGTGGACGTGGTCGTCGGCCGCACCGTGCACGTCGACGTGCACCAGCACGGGCCCGCCAGGCGGGTGGCTCACCACGAGCCCCGTCTCCTCCCAGCACTCCCGAGCGGCGCCGTCCTCCGGTCGCTCACCCGGGTCGAGGTGTCCGCCGGGCTGGAGCCAGCGGTGGAGCCTGCGGTGGCGATGGAGCAGGACGCCACGCACACCCACCACCACCGCCGAGGCCGTGACGTGGGTGGTCGATGCATGGCGGTCGAACGGATGGTCGAGAGAGTGCAGTGCGTCCCGCATCCGGTCGAGGGAGACCTGCTCCCGGGCGTCGACCGGATCGCGGCCGGCGAGCAGTACATCGACATCACGGACCCGCGGATCGTCGGGCGGCACTCCGGAGCCGGGGGTCATCGACGGCACCGGCGGCGCACGGACCGTCGAGGCACCGGTACGTCCCCGGTGACGCTCAGGCGGACTTGCGGCGCTGGCGGTGGATCCGTCGGCGCTCCCGCTCGGTGGTCCCTCCCCAGACGCCTTCCCGCTCCCGGTTGGCGAGCGCATGCTCCAGGCACGCCTCGCGTACGGCACACTGATCGCAGATCGCCTTCGCCTCGTCGGCCTCCTCGTCGGAGACCGGGTAGAACACATCTGGATCGATGCCCCGGCAGGCAGCGTGCTTGCGCCAGGTGGCACTCATGGGAACATTCCTTGCTACGGTTGGGATCTCTGGTCGTCCGCTGCGGCAACACGTCGGCGACCTGGGAATTCGTGGCCTCCCGACAGGAACTGGCGGAACAACCAGTATGGCCCACGGCCGGCTCCGGTGTCCACCGCACGGCCGGGTTGCGTCCCAAGGGGCCACCACATGTTGTGGTCCGGGGGCCGACTGCACCCGCGGTGCGACGAACGGCTCCCGGCCCGCGCCCGTCCCGTGGTCCGGGCGACGACGCACCTGTGGCCGGCCCACCTGCACCTAGGATCAGGCGACGTCCGCCCCGTGCCGCTCCGGCGCCGCCCGGGGTCGATGCCCGACCGAGCCCGCCGGGCCCGGTTCCGATCGCCCGGAGGAGAGCACCCATGGCCCCAGTCGAACTCGGCGGCACGACCATCGTCATCACCGGGGCGACCGGCCAGGTGGCCGAGCCCCTGGCCATCGCCCTGGCCGCCGACAACGAGGTGGTCGCAGGGGCCCGCTTCCGCGACGCCGGCGCCCGGGAGCGGCTCGAGGCCGCAGGGGTCCGGTGCGTCCCGATCGACCTGCTGACCGGGGACGTGGGCGGGCTGCCCGCGGATGCCGACTACGTGGTCAACTTCGCCGTCGCCAAGTCGAACGACTGGGAGAAGGACCTGCGGGCGAACAGCGGTGGCCTGGCCTACCTGATGGAGCACCACCGGGACGCCCGGGCGTTCCTGCACTGCTCCACCACGGCCGTCTACCGGCCGATGGGCCACCACGTGTTCGCCGAGGACGACCCGCTCGGCGACAACCACGGGGTCTGGCCGTTCCTCCGCACCTACAGCATCGCCAAGATCGCCACCGAGGCGACGGCGCTGTGGGCCGCCGACCGGTTCGAGCTGCCCACCACCGTCGCCCGGCTGTCGGTCCCCTACGGCGACCGGGGTGGTTGGCCGGCCATCCACCTCGAGATGATGATCAACGGGAACGACATTCCCGTGCACGTCGACGCGCCCAGCGTCTACCACCCGATCCACGAGGACGACATCCTGGCCATGGTGCCCGGGCTCCTCGGCGCGGCCGGCACGCCCGCCACCGTGGTCAATTGGGGCGGCAGCCAGGCCGCCAGCATCGAGGAGTGGTGCGGCTACCTGGGTGCGCTGACCGGGCTGTCCCCGACGTTCGCCCCCACCGCCGAGACCATCGACAGCGTCCAGATCGACGTCACCCGGATGCACGAGCTGGTCGGCCCCACCGCCGTGGGGTGGAAAGAGGGCATGGCCCGCATGGTGGCGGCCCGCCACCCGGAGCTGCTCCGCGCTGATCTCTGACTGAGGGCAGCGAGTTGATCCCTGCCTCCGGTCACCGGCCGTTCCGGTGGACGGGGCCGTACATGCCGTCCACCGTCCAGAACGACGGGCCACCGGAGCCGGGCACCTCGAGTCGCTGCCCCTGCATCAGCACCACCGTCAGCCGCCCGTCGGGGCCCGACCACACCCAGCGGGCGGATCCCGGGAGGCAGGACAGGAGCGGGGCCAGGGTGTCCGCGTACCGTGGGTCGAGGAGGTGGGGGACGCCGTCGACCCACAGCGTGCACGGTCCGCTGACGGCGACTTCCGTCCGTCCGAACCGCAGGGTGACCGAGCCACCGACCACGAGGGCCGTCAGCACGGGGTCGGCGAGCACGAACTCCCGGCCTCCACCGGGCAGCTCCCGCAGCAGGACACCATCGGGCACCGCACCATGCTCCCATCCGGTTCCCGACCGTGCACACCGGCCCGGACCCCGGACTGTCGGCCGAGCGCGCGGGCGGCGGGTCAGTGCTGGGGCCAGAGCAGCGCGGCCAACCTCGCCGTGAGGTCGTCGAGCTCTGCGGCCGTCGTCTCGTAGCCGGCGAGGGGGCCGCCGTAGGGGTCGGCGACGTCGTCCTCCGGCGAGCGGTGGGCCAGTGAGTCGCGGCGGCGGTCGCCCTGGACGGCACGGATCCACGCGGCAGGGTCCTGGCCGGGTAGACGGGGGCCGAGGAACTCCCCCCGTCGGACCAGCTCCTTCAGCCGGAAGGTCCGCTCCCACGACGAGGGCACCAGGAGCACCGACTCCTGGACGTGCCGCAGGCTCATGCCCACGACGAGGTCTGCCCCGGCGACCTGCGGCGCCGCCAGTGTCGTACTCCGATGGCCCGAGAGATCGATGCCCCGGTCCGCCATCACCTCGGACACCTCCACCGGCACCGGGCGCCCGGACTCGCCCAGTCCCGCCGAGGCGACGCGGGGCCGGTCGACGTGGTGCTCCGTCCGATGGGCGAAGAGCGCGGCTGCCATCGGGGAGCGGCAGATGTTGGCGGTGCAGACGAAGAGGATCAGAACAGGACGATCCTACTGTTGGTGCCTACCGCACCCCGGGGACTAGCCTCACGGCAGAGTGAACTGCGGGGGGGTGACGCCGGCTTCCAGTCGGCTCCGCGCTCCGATCGGTACGGTGGGACGCGACCCCGAGCCCGGGAAGGAGACCATGCCATCCAACGCCGACATCGTCGACGCGATGTCCGACGCCATCGCCCGAGGTGATGCGCTGACCATCATGGGCCTGGTCTCGAGGGACATCTGCTGGACGGCCCACGCCGCCGACCCCGGGGACGTCCCCTGGTTCGGCGTCTTCCGGGGCAAACGGGAGCTCGTCGGCCTCTTCGAGGCCTTCACGACGGTCCAGTACACCGATGTCAGCCGCAAGGCGATGCTCGTGGACGGCGACCTGGTCATGACCTGGGTCCATGTGGCGTTCATCGGACCCACGGGGCGCCCCGGCGAGACCGACGAGGCGTTGATCTGGCGGTTGGCCGACGGCAAGGTCGTGTCCGTGGACGTCTTCTTCGACACCGCAGCAGTGGCCGCAGCCTTCGGGTGACGATCGCACCACCGGTCGCACTGGTCCACGACTACCTCACGCAGCGAGGAGGGGCCGAGCGGGTGGTGCTCACCCTGGCCGATGCCTACCCCGAAGCGGCCGTCTACACCTCCCTGTACGAGCCCGAGGGGACGTTCCCCGAGTTCGCGACCCACGACGTGCGCACGCTGCCCCTGGACCGGGTGGCGCTGTTCCGCGACCACCACCGGTTGGCCCTGCCGTTCCTGGCCCCCGCATTCTCTCGGTTGCACGTGGACGCCGAGGTGACCATCTGCTCGTCGAGCGGCTGGGCCCACGGCGCGCACGTGAGCGGGGCCAAGATCGTCTATTGCCACAACCCGGCGCGGTGGCTCTATCAGGCCGACCAGTACCTGGACGGGTCCTCGCGCCTCGCAGCCGCAGGCCTCGCGGCGTTCGCCCCGGCGCTCCGCCGCTGGGACGTACGGGCGGCGGCCACCGCAGACCGGTACCTGGTGAACTCACGAGCCGTCCGGGCCCGGGTGAGCGACGTCTACGGGATCGACGCCGACGTAGTCCCGCCACCGGTGGACATCGACCCGGGAGGGCCGCGTCGGCAGCCGGAAGGCATCGAGCCGGGGTTCCTCCTGTGTGTATCGCGGCTCCTCCCCTACAAGAACGTAGGTGCCGTCGTGGAGGCGTTCACGCTGCTGCCCGACCAGCGTCTGGTCGTCGTGGGCACCGGCCCCCTGGCCGACGAGCTGGCCGCCACGGCGCCGGCCAATGTCACCATCCTCGGGCGGGTGGACGACGACGAGCTGCACTGGCTGTACGGGGCCTGTGGTGGCCTGGTGGCTGCGTCCTACGAGGACTTCGGCCTGACGCCGGTGGAGGCGGCGACCTTCGGCGCACCGACCGCCGCGCTCCGATGGGGCGGGTTCCTGGACACCATCGTGGAGGGCGAGACCGGTTGCTTCTTCGACCAGCCGGACCCGGCGCAGATCGCGGCCGCCGTCGACCGGCTCGTACGCGGCGACTGGTCGCGACCGGTGCTGACGGGCCATGCGGCCCGGTTCTCTCCCGGGCGATTCCTGGACAGCGTCCGAGCGGTCGTCGACGACGTGCGGCCGGGACGCTGATCGGCGCCGGTCGCGGTGTCCTCACCCGGCGGGGATCAGGAGGCGCCGCGGCCCTTGAAGATGGTGGCCGGCGTCTGCCAGAGGATCTGCATGTCCCACCAGAACGACCAGGACGCGACGTAGAGGTAGTCCAGCCGGCACAACTCGAGATGGGACAGCTCGTTGCGGCCGGACACCTGCCACAGGCCGGTCATCCCCGGACGGGCCTCGAACCGCTTGCGGGCCCAGCCCTCGATTTCGGCCGCCTCGGACACGACGAACGGGCGCGGGCCGACCAGCGACATGTCGCCTTTCCACACGTTGATGAGCTGGGGGAGCTCGTCGAGGCTGGTCCGGCGCAGGAAGCGGCCGGGTCGGGTCACCCGGGGGTCCTCGGTCACCTTGAACAGCGGGCCGTCCACCTCGTTCAGGTGCTGGATCTCGGCCTTGCGCTGCTCGGCGTCGTCGTACATCGTCCGGAACTTCAGCACGGAGAACGGCTGCTCGTGGAGGCCCGTGCGAACCTGCCGGAAGAAGACGGGGCCGGGGCTGGTGCACTTGATCAGTACCGCGGTCACCAGGAAGAACGGCGACGTCAGCACCAGGATCACCGACGACACGACGATGTCGAAGGTGCGCTTGAGGAAGCGTGAGCCCATCGACAGCGACGCCGGGGCGATGTCGATCATCGGCAGCCCGGACAGGTCCTCCACGTGGGAGCGGCTGGTGATCAGTTCGTAGTACCGGGGGACGATGGAGACCCCGACCTTGCCCGACAGCGACTTGAGCATCTCGGTCGTGCGCTCGGGGTGGGTCCGCGAGAAACACACGACGACCCGCGCGACGTCGTACCGCCGACAGAGTTCGGGAAGGTCCTCGAGCTCACCGAGGACATCGCTGCGGCCGAGCGGGCTGTCGTCCACGTACCCCACGAACTTCACGCTCGAATGGGCCCGCAGGTGGCTCGCCACCGTCTGTGCCAACTTGCCGGTCCCGACGACGATGACCGGGACCGAACCGGCCGGGGCCCGGCCGATGAGCCCGAACGAGACGATCCGGGCCAAGGGCACGGTGACGGCCGCCACCAGGCACATGGCGACGATCTTGCCGACGGACATCGACTGGTACGCGTCGGCCCGGTGGGCCGCGTAGCCGATGATGGCGTAGAGGAATCCACCAACCATGAGCCCGTGGAGGATGTTGCGCAGGTCGGTGAAGACACTCAGCGAGATCCGGCGGGTGGAGCCCCGGTAGAGGCCGTAGACGGCGAAGACCCCGAGGAAGAGCGGGATCACCGCCAGGTCGAAGAGCACCACGGTGCCAGTGCGGTCGGCTGAGGAACCCGGATTGCTCGACACCGCCGAGACCAGCAGTGGACCCAGCATGGCGGCGGTCATCAGCCCGACGATGTCGGCCAGGAGCAGGCGGCGCAGCACATGGCGGCGGACCTTGGCCACCGCCCCGGCATGGTCGCCGAGGTCGATCGCCATCCCGCCTCCGGCAGGCACGACCACAGCGTCGGGCCGCTGCTCGAGGAGCCGCCCTACTTCATCCTCACGAATAGCCATGCCAGCCGGCCTGCCCTTTCCTGAGCCGGTGCAACTCGACCAGAGGCCCGCCCGACCTCCTCACGCAACAGTCCCCGCCGTGGGAACTCCATGGTAGAGGGCGGGCAAGTCCCTGCACAACAGGCAATTCCGGCCGTGGTGTGTCAGCGGCGGGCGGCCCCGTCCACGAACCGGTCGACCTCACGGCGCGACGGTTGCCCACAGACCCGAATTGAGGGCCCGGACGTGGCCCATGGGCTCGCTGTCGGGCCCGGGCGACGGGCGGAGCACCACCGTCCGCTCGCCCCCGGGGGGGAGATGGAACCAGGAGTCGTCGGCGACGTATCCCGGGACGTCCACCTGGACGAACTGGGCGAAGCGGCGGGCGGAGACGCGGAGTAGCCACGACCTCCCATCGGCCCGTTCCAGGTCAGCCTGAAGCCCGACGTCGGGATCGAGGCCGCGGGCCGGGCCACCGGACAGGTAGTCGGCCCGGGACAGGCGCCGTCCCGATGCGTCCACCAGGTCGGCAGTCACCAAATCGTAGGTCCGGGGGCCGAACCGGTAGGCGAAGGTGAGGTCCCGGAATCCGTCGAACAGCGCGTCGGCCCGCACCTCGATCCCCTTCCTGGCTGGAACGAACACCGGATGCGACACCTTCTCCACCGAGTGCACCGAGGTGTGGAGTGTCACCTCGAGGGTGCCGGCGAGGTCCGCTGCCGTGTCGTTGACCAGGTGGAGTGCCAGTCCGTTGACCCCTTCGTCGGTGGCCAGGACCGCCACCGGGCCGGAGGACTGTGCGAAGGCGTACCATGCCGACTTCGGCCGCCCCGACGAGTCCACGAGCCCCCAACCGGGGCCCGCCCGCAGGTCGCGGAGAGCGAGGGCCAACACACCGGCGCACGGCGAACCATCACGGCGCCACTCCGACACCGCCGCGCCCACCACCACGGCCATGGCCGCCCGACCGAGGTCGAGCGCACGCTCGTGGTCGGTACGCCACAGCTCGCCCATGTTGACGCCGAAGAGCGAGGCGGCATAGTCGTCGCGGACGTCCTCGAGATCGAACAACGAGCCCTGGTCCCGGTGCACGCCGCGCTTCCAACGGGCATACCCGTATGTGACGAGTTCACTCCCGAACACCTCCTCCACCGATGCGGCCTCGGGAGGGAAGGCGAAGGCCAGGGTCTCGCTCACGAAGCGGGGGGCGGCACGGCGCAGGTCCTCGAGTGGATACCGGTGGACACCCACACCCACGTAGTGCGACACGCCGGCATCGGCGTGGAACGGGAGCGCGCCCCCGCTGGGGGACGACGACACGAAGACGAGGCCGGGAGCCGAGCCCGCCACCAGGTCCGGCAGGACCTGGTCGAGCAGGGGTATACCCCAGCGGTCCCGGGTGAGCCCGGACATCGCGGCCTGTTCCTCGATCTGCTCGCCCCCGCACAGAACGGCCAGGCTCGGGTGGGACACCGTCCGGTCCAGGAGATCGCTCACCTCGGTGACCATGGCCGCCAGGTATCCGTCTTCGTCCGGAGGATCGAGCTGCGCGAGCATCACGTCCTGCCAGACGAGGATGCCGGCGCGGTCGCAGGCTCGGAAGAACGCGTCGTCCTCGTACACGGTGCCACCGGTGACCCGCAGCATGTTCATGCCTGCCGCTCGGGCGATCTGGACACTTGCCTCCGGCTCGTCCGGTCCGGCCTGGAGGCTCACCGGGTCGATCGGGTACCAGCCCGCTCCCCGGGCGAAGACGGGGACGCCGTTGACCACGAGGGTGAAGCCGTCGTCCGAGCGGTCGACGTCGACGGTGCGGAACCCCACCTCGCCCAGCTCGAGGGCGACACCGGCGACCACGACACGTACCGGGTACAGCGGCTGGGCGCCGTGGGTGTGCGGCCACCACCGGTCGGCGCCGTCCACGGTCACGGTGCCGCGGAGCCGCCAGCCGGAGTCGGCGGGGAGGGCGTCGAGTGCCTGGTCGGCCCCGGCCACCTCGAGGACGGCCACCGGGGGTGGGCCGTCGGCGGGCACCGCGACACCGGACACGACAAGGTCGACGTCGACGGTGCCGCTCGCCGGTCCATCCCGACCGTCCGCCGCAGGCGGGCACGATGCCCTCACCCGCCGGGACACCACTTCCACCGGCTCGGCCGGCCGGAGTCGCAGCGGTCGCCAGGGGCCGACCGGGGCCGGGATCGAGGCCCACCCGGCCTGGCGCCCGAGCAGGCTGGTCCGGATCCACCGCAGGTTCTGACTGCTGATCCCCTGCGGTCTCCAGCGGGGTCGTGGGCGCCGTTGCTCGAGCACCGGCGTCAGCGCGGCGAACCGGATGCACAGCTCGTTTCCGGTGCCGATCCCGGCCACCGGGACCCTCCACGAGGTGAACATCGACTCCGACCGGAGGAGGTGCCGACCGTTCAGCCAGACGTCAGCCAGGGTGGCCAGGCCGTCCAGTTCGAGGATCCAACCCCCGCCGTCAGGCGTGGACGGTGCACCCGGACCGCCGGGGCCGGCGAACCGTCCGACGAACCACCAGTCGCGCCCGTCCAGCAGTTCGAGCAGGGGATCGGACACCCCGTCGGAACGCAGGGCGCCGGCCGCCGTCCCCGGCACCGACGCCGGCAGCCAGTCCCCCAGGGCACCGGGGAGGTCGCCTGGTGCGGCCACGGCGCCGGGCGCCGTCGAGGCACACCGCCACTCCGCGGATCCGAGCAGTTCGGGGGAGTTCGGATCGGGGACCTGGTCAGCGCCCATAGCGGGCATCCAGCACGTCCATGGCGACTTCCCACCGGTCGGCCATGCCCTCCATCACCGGTGCCAGGTCGACTGTCCGTCCCCGGACCACACGGGCGAGGGCGAACTGGAGGGCCTTCGCCCCTTCGGCCACGTCCCGGAACGCGGCCGCGGCGGCTTCGGTGCCAGGTTCGTGGTGGACGTTCAGCCAGTCCACGAACGTCGCGGCGAGCTCGGTGCTCGCCCCGCACTGCCGGCACAGGCCGAAGGCGTAGAGGTGGAAGGCCTCCAGGTCCTGGCCTGCCAGCCACGGCAGGTCGGCCAGAAGGCGATCCGCCATCCGGGTCACCGGGTTGTCAACCGGCCGCCGTCCCAGGTGGTCCCGGGTCAGGTCGACCACCCGCTCCACCAGGTCCGGATCGTCCCGGCGCACCCGGTCGAGCCGGACGGACTCCACATAGGGCGGCAGCGCGTCCGGGTCGGCGAACCCGGCCAGGCGGAAGAGCCCGTCGAAGTCGTCGCCCTCCAGCTCGAAGTAGCCGGCGTTGTGGAAGTAGCCCAGTGACCGGCTGGCGCGGTCCAGGGCGAGGGGCACGATGGTCGTCTTCACGTGCGCATCGCGGTAGGACACGCCGCGGGTGTCGGGCAGGAACCAGGCGTCACCCTCGACCGTACACAGGTGACCCAGTGCGAGCTGCTCCTCGACGTGGTCGGCCACCGGTCGCCAGATGTTCATTTCCGCCACCTCGAGCCCGTACACGGCCCGGAGGTCCTCGGGCGGGTACTTGAACAACGTCCACTGGTCGCCCTCGAAATCGCAGCTCAGGGTGAAGGCGGCGCCGGCGACAGGGTCGAGGCCGAGGGCGTGCAGGACCTCGATCCACACGTCCACGTAGCAATTGGTCTCGGTCCAGGTCCGCTCCGTGGCGTGCAGCGGGTGGGCGGTGAACCCGGCCGCCGTCAGCACCGGGAGCCGGCCGCTCATCGGCTCGACCGCCGGCGTTCCGGGGCCGCTAGGGCCACAGGACGGACCGGACGGTGTCGGGCCAGCCGGCCGGGTCAGTACCGTGCCGGTCGATCAGGGCCAGTGTGATCCGATCGACACCGAACCCGAAGCACGCCGTGTGGGCGAGCGCCCCGTCGGCCGTGTCGATCCCGAACGGGCGCGAGAAGTGGTCGAGGTGGCAGTTGGACGACGAGATCGCCGTCGGCCGGCCCGAGGCGAACACCGGTGCCACGATCTCGTACTTGAGCTCCTCGGACCGCTGGTTGGCGGCCAACATCCTGCCGGGGCGCCCGAAGAACGGGTCGTTGGCCACGACGGCCTCCACCTCGAGGCCCAGGGAGCTCAGGACCTGGAGGCCCCTGTCGATCCACAGGTCGCGGTGGGCCCGCGCCCCGTCCGGCGTACCCAGATAGACGTAGTCGTGCTGGCGGAAGGCCTGCATGCGGAACGGGTCGGTGCTCGGCTCGTGACGGAAGCAGTAGCCGTACACCTCGGCCCGACGTCCTCCCTCGGGCAGCGTGCCGGTCTGGGTCGGGTAGAGCGGGTGGCACACGGCCGGGCACAGCACCAGGTCGGTGGTCTCGAGGAGGTCGCCACGGTCCTCGCCCGATTCGGCCCGATGCACCAGCTCGGCGTGGAGCCGCTCGTCGCCGCGGAACGTGTGGACCGACCCCATCTGGTCCGGAAACGACTCGAGGTATCCGTTCTTCTGGAAGGTGGACCACGGCATCACCGGTGGGAACCGCACGCTGACCGCGTCCTGGTCGGCGCCGACACGCAGGACGAGCCGGTCGATGCCCTCGGCGATCGCCTCGTACGTCGCCGAGCGTCCGTAGACCCCGTCCACGTCGGTGGCCAGCAGGATCCCTTCGGTCAGCAGCGTGGCGCGGAACGCCGCCCACGGTTCGTCGGCGCCCTCCGACGGGGACGCGGGGCCGGGGTCCGCCACCATGTCCGTCACTCGCCCCGGTGGACGAGGAGCATCTGGGAATTGTTGGCCATGATCCGGTCGTTGTTGACCATGAGCGCCGCACCCATGGCGTCCCGCAGGTGTCGGCCGAGGCTATAGGGCGTGTCGAGCCGGTACGAGGCCAGACCGCAGATGAGCATGCACTCGCGCACGATGTCGACCACCAGGGTCGAGGACGACACCTTGAGCGCGTTCATCCCGATGCCGAACCCGATCGACGAGAGCTTGTCGCCGTCCGCGTCCGCCGCTTCGAACCGGGCCAGCGAGGAGCCCACCATGTCCACGAACTGCTGGTGGAGCACCGTGGTCTGGGCCAGTCGCACCGACGCGGCAGGCGTGGTACCCGGCTTGCGCCGCGCCTCCGCCTGGACGAACTTCCGGGCCAGCTCGACGGCATCGGTGGCGATGCCCAGCCACACCGAACTCCACAGCAGGTGCGCCACCGGCAGCATCGTCCGGGTCGAGATGTCGGAGTACGGCTCGGTGAGCACGGCCTCGGCGGGACCGGACGCCCGCAGTACGAAGCCCGTGCTGCACGTACCGCGGAACCCGAGGGCGTTCCACTCCCCCACCTGCTCGAGCTCGAGGGTCGGTGGGCGGCACAGGACGATCACCTGATCCGACTCGGGACTCTCCGCATTGCGTCGCGTGGTGACCAGTACGGCGTCGGCGGCGTCGGCGTACGAGATCACGGGAGCCTGCTTCTCCACGCGGAAGCGGCCGTCGGCCACCTCCAGCGCGCAGATGCTCGATCGCACGTCGCCACCCGTGCCCACCTCGGTGGTGGCCGAGGCCAGCAGGTACTGCTGCTCACTCAGCTCACCCAGGTAGTCGCGCAGGATCGGATTGTCCCCGTGGCGCACGAGGCACGCGACCTGGATGTGGTGCATGGCGACCACCATGGCGCTCGACGCGCACCGGCGGCCCAGCGCCACCAGGCCGTCGGACACCTCGGCGAGGGTGGCCCCTCCCCCACCCAGTGCGGTCGGCACCAGCGCGGCCAGCAAACCCTCGGCCCGCAGCGCCTCGATCGTCTCGGTCGGGAACCGGGCCTGGGCATCGACCTCCGCGGAGGCCGGTCCGGCCACCTCGTCGGCGATGGCGGCCATGCGTGCCGACACCGATCCGCCACTGGTCATGGTCGGTGGAGTCGTCAGGGCGGTGGTCATCGTCCGCTCACCCCGCCGTCATCTCGGTGACTGCCGTCCGGATCGAACCGATGGACTCGAACGTCGCCTTCTTCAGCATCTTCTCCGAGAACTCGAAGTCGAATGCGTCCTCGAGCGCCAGCATCACGTTGACGCTGGCGTGGGAGGTCATGCCGGCGCCGAACAGGTCGGTGTCGTCGGCGAGCGACTCGACCGGCACCGCCAGTCGGGCGTGGTCGGTCAGCACCCCGCGGATCGTGTCGTCTACCGTCATCCATCTCCCCTGTCTCGTGGTGTGCACCAACCGACGACGACCGCGGCCGCCAACGTCTGCTCGTGGGACAAGCTGACCGAGAGTCCGGCGATTCCGGCCTCTGCAGCCATCG
>Ga0302279_10002781_pt1 | contig 22661 bp, 18 predicted proteins | sample III_Bog_N3_3_FD_194541 | JGI IMG/M metagenome (GOLD analysis project Ga0302279, IMG submission 194541) | Peat permafrost microbial communities from Stordalen Mire near Abisko, Sweden - III_Bog_N3_3 | ecosystem: Environmental > Terrestrial > Soil > Wetlands > Peat | place: Sweden: Abisko...
CGGTGCTCCCACCAAGCACGGCAGCTGCCACCTCTTCCGCCACACCGCCGCCACCCTCATGCTCGACGCCGGGGCGGACGTCCGCTACGTGGCCGAGATGCTCGGTCACCAGAAACTGGAGACCACCATGACCTACACACGGGTGTCCCTGGCCAAGCTGCGTGAGGTCCACGCCGCGACTCATCCGGCCGAGCGGACGGTCCGGCCATCGACCGGTCGTCGGACGGCCGGTAGGCTGGGGAGATGACCGACCTGCACGTGCAGATCCCGGACGATGTGGCCGGTCGCCTCGCCGATGAAGCGGGGCGACGGGGTGTCGCCGTCGATGTGGTGCTCACCGAACTGCTCGCCGCCCGACTGCCGGCGGCACGAGATGACGACCACGCCGCCCTCTATGCATTCTTCGAATCCGGTTCTTCGGGGATCACCGAGCCCTTCGACATCCACGCCGCTCGCCGGCAGCGGTTCGAACGCACCACCGCGGCCGACCTCTGATCGGTGCCCCTGGTGGTGGACACGGGCATCCTGGTGTCCAGCGCCGATGACAGTGAGCGTCTTCACCGAGAGTCCGTCCAACTCCTGAGCGACCACGCCGGAGCCTTGGTGGTGCCTGCCCCGGTCATCCCGGAGACTGCCTGGTTCATCGAGTCCCGTCTCGGCCCGGCCGCTGAGTCGCGGTTCCTCCGACTCGTCACCGGCGGTGAGCTGAGCGTCATCGACCTCACCCTTGAGGATTATCAGCGGTGCATCACCCTCATCGATACCTACGCGGACTTGGGTCTCGGGATGGTGGACGCCTCGGTCATCACTGTCGCCGAGAACCTGGGCATCACCTCCGTCGCCACCCTCAACCGCCGTGACTTCCGGGTCGTCCGTCCCCGTCACGTCGAGGCGCTCACGCTCCTGCCCTGATCCGGGACGACGAACGTCGACCCTGGAAGAATGGGCCTCGTGGCATCGACGACCGTCCCTCTCCGGAAGCCTTGCCCGGCCGAGCGATCTGGAGGAGCTTTCGGGCGACGTCCCTCGGAACACGCCGGACAAGGCGCGACGCGTTCGGAAGATTGCCACCATCGGCAAACTGCCGGTGGTGGAAGCCAACGCCGCAGGTCACGGGCCAGATTCCAACCTTGCGCTTTCCTGCACGCACCCGAACGCACAGTCCACCGCTACTACGACCCGACAACCGGGGAGTTCCTGACCGTCGAACCAGAGGTGGCCACGACCCGGCAGCCGTACCTTTACGCCGGCGAAGATCCGGTGAATGAGACGGATCCGAGCGGAATGCAATGCACTTCGACCGAATGGGTGATCGAGCCTGGCGTATGCACAGTTAATACAGGTATCTGGGGATCCGGACCGCCCTCAGGAAATCAACCGCTTTATACGGCATACCACAGCTTAGAATATGGATATTGTCAACTCTACTGTGGTACTACCAATCAAGAGAAATTCGTGCTTACTCAGGTAAGAACATACTGGGATGAATTGACTCCGCAGCTCGATGCCAGCGAAGCGGCATTTGACACAATGCTCAGCTTCGTAACTCAGAATTATGCAAATCAACCTTCCAGCATATATTTCTCTGATTGCATAATGGGCGTTCCGTCGTGCGTCGGAGCTCTTGTACAGAACGAGGGATCGGGTCCCAATGGGTTTGATTATCAGGAAACGCATGATAATTCAATTAATTGGTGGATGTTGCAGCTCAGCTCATCTCCCTATTTCAAACTTATTAGCTATGCAGAATGGATTGACCGCGCTGAGCTTATCCCGACTCCAACAGAAGCTGCGGGAATCTTGACATCCTCAACCGTGTCGACAGGGAGCTCGAATACGTCTGATTCTACGGGAAGTACATGTCAGCAAGTGTAACTCCAAATATCGCACCCGATTAAAGAGGGAGCTATATCTCATGATTCGTCAACAGGTGAACATCCGATCACTTTCGTTTCGAAATCGATTTGGTGTCCAAACCTTATTGAGAGTTATCGGACTATTGTGCCTGTCTTTCATCCTCGCGTCGTGTAGTGCAACTCCAGACTCCAATATGCAAGCCTCGCCCCGCGACCTAAGCGGGGTAACTGGGGTTGGGGCGACGAATGCTGCGGAATCCCTCCAGTTCGCACTTGTGATGCCAACGTGGGACAACAACATCCGGCTTGAATATCGCGGCACCGAGTCGCAGACCATCGTCCAGGTGTCTGAAAATATTTACGGAAGCACAGCAAGCGTTCCGGATCTGGTTCGTGGCGGATTTACTAGTTCTGCAATTTCGACTTTTGAAGTGAGTAACCGCTCCGGGATCGTGGGCGTAGCGGAGATTGGGGTCCTTGAATTTGCGAGTCCAATCGATGCGTCAACTTTCTATGAAGGCTATAGCGTTGGTTCGGATGGAAAGCTGGCGGACGTACCGGGAGGAATAGTAAACATTCAGTCCAGTCCTTCCGGTTGTCGAGGAACGAGCTGCGAACAAGCAGAGTTTGCGTTCAGAAATCATTCCTTAGTCTTTCGAGCCACATTCTCATGTGCCTCTGGGGCGGATTGTGATGAACTGTCAGAATCAATCGGTTCCTCAATTTACAAAGCGCTAGGCCATTAGTCCGCCCCCTCGAAAGAGTAGAGCAGATGCTGTCGCGTCACCCCTCCTGACTCCGTCCCGGTGGACGCTCCGGTCAGAGCCGGCGGGCGTACTTCGCTGGAGGGCAACCGGTCACGAAGTGGCCAGGCGGCAGCCCCTCGACTTGGGTGTTCGTCAATCGACAGTGTGTCGTGGGTGCCGTCAAACACCTCCGGAAGCGACCAGCGCTGGCGGAGGCCCCCCGGGGCCGGAGCCGGCGCAGGTCGCAATCCGGCTGATGATTGGACGCCTTGCCGGAGAACTGTGCCGGAATGACGTTGACCTGAGCCCGATGGAGCTCCGAAACGACCACCTCGACGCCGGTCGACACTCCGGCTGAACCACCGATCGAACGGATGTGATCGGCCAGGTCTGACTGGCACCGGGTCCTACGAGCACACCACTTCTGACCAGCACGTTGTCCAAAACAGGGTTCCGAGAATCCCCATTTGTATGTAGGGAGCAAATCGCCTCCCCGACGAACGAGCGGAGGAACCATGACCAAAATTGGCGAGCAGCTACTGCTCACTCCCGAGCAGGCTGCCGAACTCCTCGGTGTCGGTCGGACGACGTTGTATGGGCTGCTCTCGTCCGGGCAGCTGCCGTCGGTGAACATCGGACGCTTCCGTCGAGTTCACCGGGATGAGCTCACAACCTTCGCGAACTCGCTCGTAACGCAATCGGTCCGATGTCACGAGCGGCAGACACCGTTGTTACGACGACGTGCTGTGCCTCGCGGGAATGTCCTCGGTTGCCGTGCCGAGGGCCACACCGCCGAAGAATGCTGCAGGTTTCTCGAGAGGTCCTAACTGATGAGCATCGTCCGACGCACGACGACAACGGGAGACGCCCGTTACGACGTCCGCCTCCGGGACCCGGCCGGCCGGGTCTACAACCGTACGTTTCGGACCAAACGGGAAGCAGAGGCCTACGAAACAGGCCAACGCACCGACCGCAACCGAGGTACGTGGTTCGATATCCGGGCCGCTGATACGCGGTTCGCCGAGGTCGCTGAAGAGTGGCTCCATGGCAACCCGGCGAAGCGTACCGGTTCGATCGCACGAGACGCCTCCGTGGTGAACGTTCACCTGATTCCTGTGCTTGGTCGCCATGCCATCGGCGCGATCTCTCCGAGGGACGTCCAGCGTCTCGTCAATGCCTGGGCGCAGAAGTACGCACCGGCGACCGTACGACGTCACTACGCCGTGCTGCGCGCCGTGCTCAGTCACGCCGTTGCCATCGACATGATCGGTCGATCACCGTGCCGGGCGATCAAGCTTCCGGTCGTCGAGCACTTCGATCGGCCCCTCCCCGACGCCGAGGGACTCGCACGGCACGCCAAGTCCATCGGACTCGACCTCGCCCCTATGGTCTACGTGGCGGCAGTCCTCGGACTCCGTTGGGGGGAGTGCGCCGGACTGCGCATCGGCCGAGTCGACTTTCTCCGGTCCATGCTCACGGTGGCCGAACAGATCACCCGGGGCGCCGGCGGGTCCGCGGTGAACGGCCCACCGAAGTCACGGGCGGGAAGGCGAACCCTGGCCGTCCCCGAGGACCTGGTGTCGATGCTCGCAGCACACGTTGTCCAGAGAGGTCTGACGGCTTCAGACGCATCTGCCCGGCTATTCGTCAGCCCCGACGGTTCGGACCTTGAGTACTCCAACTTCCGGGACCGCAGCTGGCTGCCGGCGCGCACCGCTGCAGGCTTTGGGAGCCTCAAGTTCCACGATCTCCGTCGACTGGCGGCGACTGCGATGGTGGCCGAGGGAGTCGACGTCAAGACAGCTCAGGTCCGTCTGGGACACGCCAGTCCGCAGATGACGCTCGGCCTCTACGCCCAGGCCACCGGGACCGGTGATCGGGTTGCCGCCCGGCGGGTCGGCCGGAGACTCATGAAATTCGCGCGCGACGGACGCGCGATGGGAACGACTCCTGACCCGGGTGATGACCAGGCAAAGCGGCCTGGCCATGAGGAACTTGGTGGGGCTAGCAAGAATCGAACTTGCGACCTCAGCATTATCAGTGCTGCGCTCTAACCGACTGAGCTATAGCCCCTACTGGTGCACCTGCCCGCCCTGCTCCCCCGGGCCTCGGCTCCGAACCGCTCCCCTTCCGCTCACCTGGCGTGCCGGGGTTCGTGTCGGTGCGGCCGGACAGGGCAGGACCTGGCGCCAGAGAGTGTAGGTCGGTCGCGACCCCTCCACTGAATTCGGGCCACCGGCACCGGACGCACCGGGGGACCACACCGGTCGTCCGCTCGTCCCGGAGCGTTGTTCAGTTGCTGCACGTCCACGAAATCGTCCCCGACTCCGTCCCGATCACCGCACCGGAGACGGCGTTGGTGTCCTGGGCACCGGTGAACACGATCGAGCCCGATCCGTCCGGGTTGATCGTCACCTTTCCGGGCGACGACGACGAGAAGTCGTAGCCGGTGCTCGATGCGATGGTGATGATGCCATCCGTCGACTGGTAGGTTCCCGGTCCCGTGTAGGTGGACGGGGGGATGGCCACCGAGATCCCGAGATTCGTCGACCCGACGTTCCCGCCCCCGGGCGTCTGGAACACCACATCGGTCGTCTTCACGTACTGGTCGCACTTGGCGTACGTCCCCGTGCCCGTCCATGTCCCCGAGAGTGGGCTGGTGCCGGTCAGATCGGCGGTGCCGTGGAACGTCTGCACCCCGTCCCCCCCGCCCGAGGAGGCGGTGGTGGCGGTGGTGGCGCTCGACGAGCCCGCCGTCGTGGTCGACGACGAACTGCTCGAACTACAGGCCGCCAATCCCAAGGCCACCAGCACCAACAACATGCCGGCACGCGTCGTACGTCGCATCACGGTTGACCTCCCCGGTCGATGGGGGACGACCCGTGCCGGGGCTGCTCCGACACGGGACCTCCGGACTCCCTAGTACTTCGGCACGCCGAAACCTACACGACGGTACCACGGCACCTCCATCCAACCGCTCCGGACAGGACCGTGGTTGGTATCGTTCCCCGATGGACCGCCCGCGTACGTCGCCCGACGGTCAGACCTCCCGCGTGCACGCCGGAGCGGTCACGGCGGCCCGTCATCGAGACGGATGCCCGTCGTGATCGAGTCCTCGATCCCGTCGCTGGTCCTGATCGCCGCGATCGCCGTGGTGGCTCCGCTCCTGGCCGAACGACTGCGGCGCTTCAACGTGCCCGAGGTGGTCCTCGAACTGACGATGGGCATCGTCGTCGGCCCGTACGTCCTGAAGCTCATCCACCCGACCGACGTGGTCACGGGCCTCTCGGACATCGGGTTGGCCTTCCTCATGTTCCTGGCCGGGTACGAGCTCGACCTCCAGCGCATCCGGGGTCGTCCACTGAAGCTGGGTGTGCTCGGGTGGCTCCTCTCCCTGGGCATCGCCGTGGGGTTCGCCTTCGCCCTCGTCTCGACCGGACTGGCCCTCGACACCGTGGTCGTCGGGCTGGCCCTCACCACCACGGCCATCGGCACGCTCCTCCCCATGCTCCGGGACTCCGGGGTCCTCCCGACCCCCTTCGGGGCCTACGTCCAGGCCGCCGGGACGGCGGGCGAGTTCGGGCCCATCGTGGCGGTCGCCGTCCTGTTGACCCGCAAGGACCCCGTGGTCACCGGCATCCTGCTCGTCGTCTTCGTAGCCGTCGCCGTCGGTTGCGCCCTGCTGGCCGCCCGGTCCCATCCTCCGCGGCTGGTGGCCCTGCTGCGTCGGCACCTCAACTCCAGCGCCCAGCTGCCCGTGCGGGTCTCGCTCCTCCTGGTCTTCATCCTGGTGTACCTGGCCTTCGAACTGGGACTCGACGTCCTCCTCGGAGCCTTCGCCGCCGGCGTGGTCATCCGCCTGTTCACCGTCGGAGAGGAGGACGGGCGGATCATCAAGGGGAAGCTCGAGGCCATCGGCTTCGGCTTCCTCATCCCCATCTTCTTCATCGTGAGCGGGGCCAACTTCGACCTCCACGCCCTCGTGTCCCGCCCCACGGCCATCCTCCGGGTCCCCCTGTTCCTCGTCCTCTTCCTGGTGGTGCGGGGGATACCGGCCCTCCTCCTCTACCGGTCCGCCCTGGACCGGGCCCACCGGATCCCCCTCGCCCTCTTCTCGGCCACCGGACTGCCCCTCATCGTGGTCATCACCGGCCTCGGGGTGGCCGCCGGTCGCATGCGTCCGGAGAACGCCGCCGCCCTGGTGGCCGCCGGGATGCTCTCGGTGCTCCTCCTGCCCATGCTGGGCCTCAGCCGGCTCAACCGGGCCGGTCTCACCGGGGTCACCCCGGCCGAGATCGGCGGTCTCGAGGCGGACGACCCCGACGGGTGGGGTGAGCGCCTGTGACCGGCGTGCGGGGCCGCCTACCGGACCCGGGCAGCTCCCGGAGGGACCACCGGCGCGAGTGGCGACGTGAATCGCTCTGGTTGTGGCCGGCCGTGGCCACCGTGGTGGCCAGTGTCGCGGCCATCCTGCTGGTCGACGACGTGGGATCGTTCTTCGGGCACACCCGGCTCTTCTCGACCAACATCGACGACGCCCGGGCCCTGCTCGGCACCATCGCCGCGTCCATCCTCACCTTCACCGGCGTGGTGTTCTCCATCACCCTGGTGGCCCTGCAGATGGCCAGCACGCAGTTCACCCCCCGCGTCCTGCGGATGTTCGTGCGCAAGCCGGTGACCAAGGCCGCCCTCACCTCGTTCATCGCCACCTTCGTGTACTCGCTGGTCGTGCTGTCCCGTCTGGGCACGAGCCCCGCCGTCCCGGTCACCGCGGTGGGCCTGTCGTTCGTGCTCGTCCTGGTCAGCGTGTTCGTCTTCGTCGTCTTCGTCCATTCGACGGTCCGGTCCATGCGGGTCACCTACGTGATCTCCAGCATCCACCGGGAGACGCTCCGGTCCATCGGTACGACCTTCCCCTCCGTCGACCGCACCGTCGAGGCCGGACCTCCGGCCCTGGTCGACGATCCGACGGTCATCCGGTTCGAGCACCGAGGCGTGGTCCTCGACGGTATCCAGTCCGCCCGACTGGTGCACCTGGCCCGGGAGCACGGCTGCGTCCTGCGGCTCCTCGTCGGGGTGGGGACCTACGTCTCGACCGGCCTGCCCGTCGCCGAGGCCCACGGCGGCACCGCACCCGGCCTCCGTGACCTGCTGGCCTGCTGCGACCTGGCCCCCGTCCGGACCCTCTACCAGGACGCGGCGTACGGCGTCCGCCAGCTGGTGGACATCGCGGCCCGGGCCCTGTCCCCGGCGGTGAACGACCCGACCACGGCCAACCAGGCCCTCGACCGCCTGGGCGACCTCCTGGCCGCCATCGCCGGGCGGCCGGACCCGACGCCCTATGTCGTCGACGCCGACCACACGGTCCGGCTGGTCACCGTGGTGCCCACCTGGCAGCGGATGCTCGACCTGTCCCTCCGGGAGATCGGTGTCTACGGCGCGACCGACCCCCAGGTCACCCGCCGCCTGATCGCCGTCCTGGACGACCTGGCCGCCGTGGTCCCACCCGAGCGGACGGCCTCGGTGGCCGTCCACCGCGAGCTCCTCGTCCGGGAGGTGACCCGGCTGACCGCCGACGAGGAGGCCCGCCGCTGGGCGCTCACCCCTGATCGCACCGGGGCCGGGTAGGACCGGCCATCCCGGGGCTCACGCGGGGCTCACCCGGTGACCACCTGGCGGAGGTCGGCGGCGGCCGACGACGGACCCACCCACACCCCGCGGTCGTCCGGGCCCACCGGGACCGACAGCTGCACCGTGACCGACTCTCCGGGCGCCAACCGGACCTTGGTGAAGGCCCGCAGTGTCCGCAGGTGACGCCGGTCCGTTCCCAACGCCTGCCCCACGTACCCCTGGACCACCTCGACGCCGGGGCGGTCCCCGGTGTTGTGCAGGGCGACCCGCACCACCGTGTGTCCGGACGGGCCCCCGTCGACCACCTCGGGCACCCCCCAGTCGACGGTGGTGTAGCCCAGCCCGAAGCCGAACGGGTAGGCCGGCGTGGTGCGCTCCGCCTCGTGCATCCGGTAGCCGTGGAGCGGACCGTAGGTGATCCGGCGGGTGAACCGGGCGAAGGGCGGCAGTTGGGTCGCCGCCTTGGGCCACGAGCACGGGAGCCGCCCTCCGGGCACCCGGTCACCGAAGAGCACATCGGCCAGCGCCCGGCCCCCCTCCATCCCCGGGTACCACGCCACCACCAGCGCCCCCACCCGGTGCCGCCAGCGCTCGGTGACGAAGGCACTCCCGCCGTAGAGGACCACGGCCGTGCGGCGGTTGGCCGCGGCCACGGCCACGATCAGGGCCTCGGCCTCCGGGGAGACGGTGAGCCGGCGCCGGTCCCCGCCGGCCTTGCCGATCCACTCCCCCTCGTCCCGATGGGTGTTGCCCACCGCCACCACCACGGCGTCACAGTCCCGGGCCAGGGCCGCGGCGGCCGCCGGTGACCGCCCGTCGTCCGCCACGACCTCCACGCCCCGTGCCTCCCCGACCGTCTGCATGCCCTCGAGCAACGTGACCACCTCGGGCGGGTAGACCCGGCTCGAGCCCAGGTCCCCGGTGTTGGCCAGCGTGGCCAACCGGCCGATCACCGCCACCCGGCGGACCGTGGCGTCGAGCGGCAACGTGTCCCGGTTCTCCAGCAGCACCGTGGCGTCGACGGCCACGGTGTGGGCCAGGTCACGGTGGGCCGGTGACGCCACGGACTCGGGGCGGTACCGCTCGGGCTCGCCCCGCCGGGCCTGGAGGTCCTGCTGGTGGAGGATCCGGCCCGCGGCGTCATCGACCCGCCGTCGGGACACCCGGCCGGCCACCACGTCGCGGGTCAGGCGGGCGAACCGCCAGCGGAACGGCATCTCGAGGTCCAGCCCGGCCTCCAGGCACGCCGCGGCCGGCCCCCGGACGCCCAGGGTGAAGTCCGACATGACGAACCCGGTGAAGCCCCACTCACCCTTCAGGACCTCCGTCAACAACCAGCGGTTCTGGGCGCACCACCGGCCGTTCACCTTGTTGTACGCCGTCATCACCGCCGCCGCCCCCTCGTCCACACAGCGTCTGAAGTGGGGCAGGTAGAGGTCCCGGAGGTCCGCTTCCGCGATCCGGACGTCGACCCAGAAGCGCGAGTTCTCCATGGAGTTACCGGCGAAGTGCTTCACGCAGGCCATCAGGTGTCGCTGGGTCCCCCGCACCAGGCCCGCACCCATCTCGCCCAAGAGGTGACTGTCCTCGCCGTAGGTCTCCTGGGCCCGCCCCCATGCCGGGTGGCGCAGCAGGTTCACGCAGACACCGGCGAACAGATTGGCCCCCGACGTGCGCCCCTCGACGCCGATGGCGTCCCCCACCCGCTCCTCGAGTTCGGGGTCGAACGTGGCCCCCCGGGCCATGGGAACGGGGAACGCCGTCCCGTGCCCCATGACGATCCCCCGGGGACCATCGGTGAACCGGATCCCCTCGATGCCCCGTGCGTCGATGGCCCCGGCCACGTAGGGCGTGGGGTTGTAGCGGCGGGCCATCTCGAGGTTGCCCCGCAGGGCCGGGCCGTCCCCCGACAGCAGGTGGAGACGCTCGTCGAGGTCCAGCGAGGCGAGCAGGGGGCCCGGGTCGTCGTCGGGGCCGGACATCGTTCCTCCCCGACGGCGGTCAGCCGACGGAGGTCTCCCCGGCCACCGGGGCCACGGCGGCGACGGTGTCGCCGTCGCCGACGTTCATCACCCGCACACCGGTGGCGTCACGGCCCTGGGAGGCGATCTCCCGGACGGCGGTGCGGATGACCACACCGCCCGTCGACACCAGCAGGATCTCGTCCTCGAGCCCGGCCATGAAGGCGGCGACCACGCGACCACGCTTGGCCGTGAGGCGGATCCCCCGTACGCCCTGCCCTCCCCGGGCCTGGCTGTTGAACCGCTCGACCTTGGTCCGCTTGCCGTAGCCGGCGTCGGTGACCAGCAGGATGTCGGCGTCGTCACGGGCCACGTCGCACGACACCACCTCGTCCTCCGGCTTCAGGCGGATCCCCCGTACGCCGGCGGCGTCCCGTCCCATGGCCCGGACGTCGTCCTCCGAGAACCGGATGGTCATACCCGAGCTGGTCACCAGGAAGAGCTCGTCCTCGCCGGTGGTCTCCACCACCCGGACCAGCTCGTCGGCATCACGCAGGTTGATGGCGATGAACCCTTCGCGCCGGGACTTGTCGTACTCGGTGAACGAGGTCTTCTTCACCTGGCCGAGCTTGGTGGCGAACACCAGGAAGTGGTCGGCCGAGAAGTCCCGGGTCCCGATGATGGCCTGGATCTTCTCGTTGGGGGCCAGCGGCAGCAGGTTGACGATGGCCGTGCCCCGGGCCGTCCGCTCCTTCATCGGGATCTCCAGTGCCCGGAGGCGGAACACCCGCCCCCGGTTGGAGAAGAGCAGCAGGTGGGCGTGGGTGGAGGTGTGGACCACGTCGTCGATGAGGTCCTCCTCTTTCAACTTCGCCCCCTGCACGCCCCGGCCACCGCGCCCCTGGGTGCGGAAGGCGTCGGCCGAGACGGCCTTCACGTAGCCGGCCCGGGTCATGGTGACCACGATCTCCTCGTCGTCCACCAGATCCTCGACCCCGAGATCGCCCGGATCGTGGGTGATCACCGAACGGCGGTCGTCGGCGAACCTGTCGCGGATCTCCGTCAGCTCCTCGGCGATCACGGCCCGGAGCTTGACCGGGTCGCCGAGGATGGCCTCGAGCTCGGCGATGGTCTCCCGAAGCTTGGCCATCTCCTCCTCGAGCTCGGAGCGGCCCAGGCGGGTCAGGCGGCCGAGCGTCAGGTCGAGGATGTGGGTGGCCTGCATCTCCGAGAAGGAGAAGGGCTCGGCCATCAGGGCGTCCCGGGCGGCCGGCCGGTCGTCGGAACCGCGGATCGCCGCGATGACGGCATCCAGCATGTCGATGGCCCGGAGGTAGCCCTCGACCACGTGGGCCCGGTCGCGGGCCTTGCGCAGGAGGAATTCCGATCGCCGGGTGACCACCTCGACCTGGTGGGCCACGTAGTGGGTCAGCATCTGGGCCAGATTGAGCGTCCGGGGCACCCCGTCCACCAGGGCCAGGGCGTTGACGCCGAAACTGGTCTGCAGCGGGGTCTGCTTGTAGAGATTGTTCAGGATGACGTTGGCGTTGGCATCACGCTTGAGGCGGATGACCAGGCGGTGGAGCCGGCCGGCCGAGTCGTTCTGGGTGTCAGCGATGCCGTCCAGCTCGCCCGCCCGGACCAGGTCGTGGATCTTCTTCTCCACCGATTCCACGGAGGTCTGGTAGGGCAGCTCCGTGACGACGATCCGCACGGTGCCCGAGCGGTCCTCCTCGATCTCGGCCACCGCCCGCATCTTGATGGATCCCCGCCCCGTCCGGTAGGCGTCGAGGATCCCCTGCCGGCCCAGGATCTGGGCCCCGGTGGGAAAGTCCGGACCTTTCACGAAGGCCATCAGGTCGTCCGGTGTGGCGTCAGGGTGCTCGAGCAGGTGGAGGGTGGCGTCGACCACCTCGGCCAGGTTGTGCGGCGGGATGTTCGTGGCCATGCCCACGGCGATGCCCTGCGATCCGTTGACCAGCAGATTGGGGAATCGCGCCGGGAGGACCACCGGCTCCTCGGACGTGGCGTCGTAGTTGGGGGTGAAGTCCACCGTCTCCTGGTCGATGCCGGCCATGAGCTCGAGGGCCAGAGGGGCCAGACGGCACTCGGTGTAGCGCATGGCGGCCGGTCCCTCGTCGGGGCCGGTGCCTCCGAAGTTCCCGTGGCCGTCGATCAGGGGATGGCGCATGGAGAAGTCCTGCACCATGCGGGCCAGGGCCTCGTAGATGGCCGAGTCACCGTGCGGGTGGTACGAGCCCATGACGTCGCCCACCACCTTGGCGCACTTGGTGTGAGGTCGGTCGGGCAGCAGGCGCTGGTCGTACATGGAGTAGAGGATCCGCCGGTGGACGGGCTTCAGGCCGTCCCGCACGTCGGGCAGGGCCCGCGAGACGATGACCGACATGGAGTACTCGAGGAACGAGCGCTCCATCTCCTCTTGGATCTCGATCGGCTCGATGTACCCGAGCACCGAGTCGCCCGGTCCTCCGCCACTGGCGCCCTCACCGCTGTTCGTCGTTGGCATCGCGTGTCCTCACCTCCGTCCCTCTCCGACCACGGCGACGGGCGCCGTGGTGACGTCCACGTCCTCAGATGTCGAGGAAGCGGACGTCCTTGGCGTTCGTCTGGATGAACTGTCGCCGCAGTTCGACGTCGTCCCCCATCAGCACCGAACAGACCTCGTCGGCCAGGGCCGCCTGCTCGACACCGATCTGCAGCAGCGACCGGAGGCTCGGGTCCATGGTGGTGTCCCGGAGCTCCCCGAAGTCCATCTCACCCAGGCCCTTCAGGCGCTGGAAGTCGGCCTTGTGGTTCGGGTTCTCGAGCAGGAACGCGGCCTTGGCCGCGTCGTCCTTCAGGTACTTCTTCTCCTTGCCCACGAGGGTCGAGTACAGCGGCGGCTGGGCCACGTACACGAACCCCCCCTCCACCAGCTCCTTCATCTGACGGAAGAAGAAGGTGAGCAGCAGGGTGCGGATGTGCGATCCGTCGACGTCGGCGTCGGCCAGGATGATGACCTTGTGGTACCGGATCTTCGCCACGTCGAAGTCCTCGGCCAGGCCGGCCCCGATGGCCGAGATGAGGGCCTGGATCTCGGTGTTCTTCAGCATCTTGTCGGCCCGGGCCCGCTCGACGTTCAGGATCTTCCCCCGGATGGGCAGGATGGCCTGGGTCTTGGGGTTGCGGGCATCCTTGGCCGAACCGCCGGCCGAATTGCCCTCCACGATGAACAGTTCGCTCTCCCGGGGATCGCGGGACGAGCAGTCCACCAGCTTGCCGGGCAGGCCGGCGCCGTCCAGGGCGGACTTCCGTCGGGTGAGGTCGCGGGCCGACTGGGCGGCCACCCGGGCCCGGGCGGCCAGCAGCCCCTTCTGCAGGACCTGGTTGGCTTCGCGGGGGTTCTCCTCGAACCACTCGGCCAGCTTCTGGTTGGTGGCCCGCTCGACCAGTGACCGGACGGGCACGTTCCCCAGCTTGGCCTTGGTCTGGCCCTCGAATTGGGGGTCCTGCAGGCGCACGGAGATGATGGCGGTCAACCCCTCACGGATGTCCTCTCCGCTGAAGTTGGGGTCCTTCTCCTTCAGCGTGCCCCGCGCCCGGGCGTACTTGTTGGTCACGTTGGTCAGGGCCTTCTTGAAGCCCTCCTCGTGCATGCCACCGTCGACGGTGGAGATGCCGTTGGCGAAGGAATGGATGCTCTCGTAGAAGCCGGTGTTCCACTGGAGGGCGATCTCGACCTCCATGGTCTCCTCGCTCTGCTCGAAGGAGGCGACCTTCCGGAAGAGGGACTCCTTCGAGGCGTTCAGGTGCCGGACGTAATCGATGATGCCGTCCTTGTACCGGTAGACCTGGGCGTCCTTGCCGCCCTCGCGCTGGTCGGTGAACCGGATCTCGAGGCCCTTGTTGAGGAAGGCCATCACCTGGAGCCGTTCGACCACGGTCTGGGCCCGGAACTCGATCTCGTCGAAGATGGCCGGGTCCGGCCAGAACGACACCGTCGTCCCCGTCCGGCCGCGGGGGGACGGACCGGTCACCTTCAGCGGCCCCGTGCGGTTCCCCCCGTCGATGAACTCCATCTCGTGATGGTCGCCGTCGCGGTCGACCTCCAGCACCAGGCGGGTCGACAGGGCGTTGACCACCGAGCTCCCCACCCCGTGGAGACCGCCCGAGACCTTGTAGCCCCCGCCCTCGCCGAACTTCCCGCCGGCGTGGAGCACCGTGTAGACGACCTCGGCGGCGCTCCGGTCGTCGTACTTGGGGCCCATGCCGTCCGTCGGGATGCCCCGGCCGTTGTCCACCACCCGGACGCCGTTGTCGGCGAGCAGGGTGACGTCGATCCGGTCGCAGTGCCCGGCCATGGCCTCGTCGACGGCGTTGTCGACGATCTCCCAGATCAGGTGGTGGAGCCCGCTCGGTCCGGTGGAGCCGATGTACATCCCCGGTCGCTTACGGACCGGCTCCAGCCCCTCCAACACGGTGATGTCCTCGGCACCGTACGAGTCGCCGTCGTCGGTTGGGTCCTCGTTCTTCAGCGCCACGGGCGCGCCCTCTCCCATTCAGTTGCGATCCATGGGAACCGGTCGAACCGGTCCGCCGGGCCGGTGCGTCAGCCGCCCCCAACCACGGTGTCCGGGTTCCCCGATGCCGATCCTCCAGTGTACCCCCCGGGAGGGCCCGGCGGGCCATGCCCGGATCCCCCGCGGCGGTCCGTCAGCCGGTCACGCGGATGTCCAGGCGGGCCGGGCGGGCCAGCCCCGTGACCCCGGCCACCCGGTCGAGCAGATCGTCCCCCAGGTGCCGGATCTGCGTGGCCCACGCCGGATGGTCCACGCGCACCACCAGTGCGGTGGCGTCCAGCCGGACCGGCTGGACATGGGCCGCCATGGCCGGTCCCACGATCTCCTCCCAACCGGCGAAGAGCCGGGCCTGGCTGTCCGCCGAGGTGAGCCCGAGCCGCCCGGTCACCGCGTCCAACGAGGGGCCCAGCGGTCGGGGCCCCTCGTCGTCACGGCGTCGCCGGGCGCTCACCGCCCCGCTCCCCGGGTGAAGATGCCCGAGCCATCCACCTCGTAGGTCCGATCGGCCACCAGACCGGCCGGTGGGGGCACCGCCGTGGTCAGGATGGCCTGACCGGGTGGCAACCCCTCGAGCAGCGCGGCCGACCGGTACGGGTCGAGCTCGGAGAACACATCGTCCAGGAGGAGCACCGGCGGTGTCCCCAGACGGTCGGTGGCCAGCTCGTGCGCGGCGAGCCGGAGGGCCAGGGCCAGCGAGCGCTGCTCACCCTGGGAGGCGTGGGTCCGGGACGGCAGACCGTCCAGCTCCAGCTCCAGCTCATCGCGGTGGGGACCCACCAGCGTGGTCCCGCGGCGGAGGTCGTCCCGGCGCGAGGCAGCCAGCGCCTGGGCCAGGCCGCCCTCCCACGACCGCCGGTAGCGCACCGCGACGGGGACCGCGGCACCGGCCAGGCGGGCGTAGTGGGCCGCGGCCAACGGTCCCACCCGGTCGGCCAGCGACTCGCGGGCCCGGGTCACCGCCGTCCCGGCGGCCACCAGCCGGTCGTCCCACACGTCCAGGGTGGCGGCGACTTCAGGGGTGAGCCTCCCGCCGGCCTGCTTCAGCAACGCCCCGCGCTGGCGCAGCACCCGTTCGAGGTCCTCCACCTGCGCCCCCACCCTCGGGTCCAACAACGTCGTCGTGTCGTCGAGGAAGGCCCGGCGGTCGGCCGGCGCACCCCGGACCACCTGGATGTCCTCGGGGGAGAACAGGGTGGTCCGCAGGGCGTCGTGGAGATCGCTCCGTCGTCGTACCGGCTGCCGGTTGACCATGGTGCGGGACCGCCCCGTCGTGGTCAGCTCCGCCTCGATGGTCACCGGGCGGTCGACGATCAGGGTCTCGGCGCGCACGATGGCGCTCGTCGCCCCCCGCCGGACCATGGCCTCGCGGGCCACACCCCGGAAGGACCGCAACGTCGAGAGGTAGGCGGTGGCCTCCAGCACGCTGGTCTTGCCCACCCCGTTGGGTCCCACGATGACCGTCGTGCCCGACGGATCGGGTTCGAGTGTCACCGCGGTCAGGCACCGGAAGTCGGTGATGGCGATCGACACCAGTTGCATGAGGTCGGATGCCCGGGTCGACGACCCCGGCTACGAGACCCGGACGGGCATCAACAGGTAGCGGAAGTCCGACCGTTCGGCGGCCCGGACCGTGGCCGGCTTGGTGGCGTCCACCGTCTCCAACAGCACCTCGTCCCCACTGACCGCCTCGACCCCGTCGATGAGGTAGGTGGGATTGAAGGCGATGGTCAGGTCCTCCCCGTCGAAATCGGCGTCCACCGTCTCGCTGGCGTCACCGACCTCCTGGGAGACCACCGTCAGGTCCACCCCACCCTGGCGCATGGACAGGCGGACCGGGGTGGTGTTGTCCCGGACCAGCAGCCGGACCCGTCGCAGGGCGTCGAGCAACGAGTCCTTGCCCACGTGGAGACGGTTGGGGTACTCGGCCGGGATGAGCTGGTGGTAGTCCGGATAGCTCCCGTCCAACAGACGGGTGGACACCTTGACCGACCCCACGGTGAACGTCACGTCGTGCTCACCGATCGACAGGCCCACGGTCGGACCGGCCGTCGGATCATCGGCGGACTCCTTGGCCGCCGAGCCCAGGGCCGACACCCGCTGGAGCTCACCGAGGGCCCGGGCCGGCACCAGGATCTGGGACGTGTCGAGATGTGCGTCACTGCCGGCCAGGTCCCTGAGGGCCAACCGGTACGAGTCGGTGGCCACCAGCCGGATCCCCGTACCCTCCGAGGCGATGAGCACACCGGTGAGCAACGGGCGGGCGTCGTCGCTCGAGGCGGCCCGCACCACCTGGCGAAGCGCATCGACCAGTCCGGCCGCCGGGAGCGAGGTCACCGGTGCCGGCGGCTCCGGCAAGGTGGGGAAATCGTCGACGGGGAAGGTCCGCAGGCTGAACCGCGAACGGGCCGCGGCCACCTCGACCTTGTCCTCCTCCGCCTCGATGGTCACGGCCCCGGGTTCCAACGACCGGACGACGTCAGCCAACAACTTGGCCGGGGCCACGCACACCCCGTCGGTGATGCCGATCGATTCGACCGACACGTGCACGGTGAGGTCCAGATCGGTCCCGACCACGGAGAGCCGGTTCCCGACGCTCTCGATCCGCAGGCCGCTGAGCGCAGCGGATGAGGTCGTGCGCGAGCTCACGGCCCGGCCGGCGGTGGTCAGCACCTCGACCAGGGTGTCACGTTCACAGCGGAACTTCACCAGAAGGTCCTTTCTTCTTTGTAGTCTTTTAATTAGTAATTGACGGTCGTAGTAGTAAGGGGTGTGGATTGTGGACAGCGCGGCGTTCTCGCAGCGTAGAGCAGTTGTGGTTGTCCACGGTTGATCCACAGAATCCCCTGCGGTGTGCGGAATGTGTCGTCCTGGTGAATGCCCTCTGGACAAGTTCGCGGAAATTCACAGGCTGGACACAATGAACGGCTCTCTTTTCCACAATGCATACACACCCTCTGGAAAGAGTCGGTCCGGTGACGTGCCGGGGTGAACGCCGGATGTCCCGGGATGTCCGGCGTGTGACGCGGACCATGGGGGTCACGCCCCGCTCTTGATCGTCAGGATGAGCTGGGTCACCTGGTTGTAGATCTGCTGGCGTTCCTTCATCAGATTGGTGATCTTCTCGACGGCGTGCATCACCGTGGTGTGGTCCCGGCCGCCGAATTCCCGGGCGATGGCGGGATAGCTGAAATCGGTGAGATCGCGGAAGACGTACATGCCCACCTGCCGGGCGGTGACCAGCGGGCGGCGCCGGTTGGGCCCCTGGATCTCCTCGACGGAGAACCCGAAGGCCTCGGAGGTGGCCTCCAGGATCATCTGTGGGGTGATCCTGCGGGGCTGATCGGCCGAGACGATGTCCGAGAGCACCTGTTCGGCCAGGTCGCGGCTGAGCGGCTCCCGGTTCAGACTGGCGTAGGCCGTGACCCTGATCAGGGCACCCTCGAGCTCACGGATGTTGTTCTTGATGTGGGTGGCGATGAAGTCCAGCACTTCGTTCGGGACGTCGAGCCCCTGTCGCTCTGCCTTGGTGCGCAGGATGGCCAGCCGGGTCTCGAGCTCGGGTGGCTCGACCTCGGTGATCAGACCGGCGTTGAACCGGCTCCGGAGGCGGTCCTCGAGGGTGGCCATCGACTTCGGGGGTCGGTCGGAGGTCAGGACGATCTGTTTGGACGCCCCGTAGAGCGAATTGAAGGTGTGGAAGAACTCCTCCTGCAGCGATTCCTTGTTCTCCATGAACTGGACATCGTCGATCAACAGGACGTCGCACTCCCGGTAGCGGCGTTTGAAGGCCGTGGTGGCGCTGGTGCGCAGAGCGTCGACGAACTCGTTCATGAACGTCTCGGTGGAGACGTAGCGGACGTGACGTCCGTTGAAGTTCTCCACCACGTAGTTGCCGATTGCGTGGAGCAGGTGGGTCTTGCCCAGTCCGGCGTTGCCGTAGATGAACAGCGGGTTGTACGAGCGGGCCGGGGCTTCGGCCACGGCCTGGGCCGCGGCATGGGCGAAGCGGTTGGAGGAGGCGATGACGAAGGTGTCGAACGTGTACCGGGGGTCGAGGACCGGCGCGGCGAACGGGGTGCTCACCGATCCGGACGACGGCGTGGGCCTGACCTGGCCCGGTGCGTCGTCCGCCGCCGGACGGGACGTGTGGTCGTCATCGGAACGGTCGGGGGTGAGCGGGGCCATGACCACGAGACGAACGGTCATGGGTGTCCCGACGGTGCCGGTGACCGTGGACTGGATCAATTCGAGGAACCTCGACTCGATCCGTTCCCGGATCAGGGTGTTCGGGACCCCGAGCTCGATCTCGTTCCCCTTGATGGTGAGCGGGGTGATGCCGGAGAGGTAGGCCTGCCAGATCGACTCGGACACCTGCTCACGCAGAGCCTCCGCACATGAAATCCACAGCCCATCGGTGTCGTTCACGTGGGCATCCTCTCTTCTTACCTCATCGATCCACAATGAAATCCACAGGCTGTGGACGTTCTAGTCCATGGCCGGCTCCGGCACGAGTTGCCCGTGCCGCCGTCGGCGGTCCCACCGGTGGCGCCAACCGTTGCGGATCGGCCCGGACCGACGCTCGTCGACGTTCCGGGAACGGTACACCGTGTCCACGCCCGCCGTCCCGGGACCTCGACTAGAGGGGAGGGCCCATTCGCGCCTAGCATGTGGCCAACTGTCCGGGCTGGTGCCCGGACCCCCCTGCCCCGATGGACGTCGAGGTCCCGGGTGCGGGGCGAGGAAGGAAGTGAGACGGTGAAACGAACATATCAACCCAACGTGCGCAAGCGCGCCAAGACCCACGGATTCCGCAAGCGGATGTCCACCAAGGCCGGCCGCGCTGTCATCCGGGCCCGGCGCGCGAAGGGGCGTCAACGGCTGTCGGCCTGACGGTCGTGGACGGGATCGGTGCCGTGTCGTCCCACCGGGTCGACCGGATCAGCTCCCGGCACACGTTCGCCGAACTGCGTCGGGCCGGTGTCCGGGGCCGTTCGGGACCGGTGTCCGTGGTATTCCTGTCCCAAACTTCCTGGTCAAGGCCACAAATTGCCTATGCCATCGGGAGGCGGGCGGGAAATGCCGTCGTCCGCAACCGCATCAAGCGCCGGCTCCGATCCCTGGCCCGGGAGGTGGCAGCGGGGCTGCCACCGGGCGCCTATCTGGTGAGTACGGGTCCTGGAGCAGCCAGGATCTCCTTCGACGAATTGAGGAAGGCCATGACTCGAGCACTTCGGGCAGCGGTCGCCGATCGAGCGGTCGGGTCGGACAGTACGAGGAACGGGGACCCACGGTGAGTGTGACCGACACGGTCACCTCCTCCGAGGTCCTGGACGGGTGCGTCCCGCCCCGGGCCACCGCCCGCCTGCTTCTGCGCGCCATCGGCTGCTACCAGGGGCTTCGTGCCGGTCGGCCGACGGGATGTCGGTACCTCCCGACGTGCTCCGAGTACGCCGACGAGTCGATCCGCCGCTTCGGGGCTGTCCGCGGCACCCGCCTCGCCGTCCGGCGCCTGTCGCATTGCCATCCGTGGGGCGGCCACGGTATCGACCCCGTTCCCGATCGGAGTGACCCATGGGTTCGCTAGTCCACACCATCGGCGGGATCTTCCAGCCCATCCTCAAGGCCGTCGCCTATGTACTGACGTTCTTCTACTCGCTCATTCCCAACTATCCGATCGATGTCGCGCTACTGACAATCGTCATCATGGCGCTGCTCACGCCACTGACGGTCAAGAGCACGAAGTCCATGGCGGCGATGCAGGCCCTCGGCCCGGAAATGAAGAAGTTGCAACAGAAGTACAAAGGCGCGGAGAACCGGGTACAGCTCAACGAAGAAATGATGCGGCTGTACAAGGAGCACAACGTCAACCCGGCCTCGGGTTGCCTCCCCATGCTGCTGCAGATGCCGGCCTTCCTCATCCTCTACGACGTCATCCGAGGGATCACGAACACCGTCACCAAGGGAACGACCCTGGAGACCGGTAAGAAGTGCATGGAGGCGGTGTGCGCCAATCCCCGGTACATCCCCGAGGACTCGAAGATGTACACCTCGATCGTCAACGCCAAGCCCCCCGGCGCGTTGAACGCCTTCGGTATGAACTTCGCCGAGAAGCTCCTTTCGCATCACAGCTCCCTCCTGGTGGCCCTCCCGTACCTCGTACTGGTGCTCTGTTCGGTGGGTCTCCAGTACCTCCAGATGAGCCGCCTGAACGCCCGCAATCCTCAGGCCGCACAGGCAAATCCCCAGGCTGCCATGATGCAGAAATACATGCCACTCATCTTCGGTGTCATTTACCTGAATGTGGCCGCAATTCTTAATGTGTATTTCATTGTTTCCAGCTCGATCCGGATCGGGACGCAGGAGATCCTCTTCCGGAAGGGCATCGTGGCCGGACCACCTCCGGCGGCAGGCAAGGGATCAGCGTCGGCCAAGGTGAAGGGCACAGGTGCGTCGGCCGGCGAGCGGGCCCTCCCGAAGGCCGGAGGTTCGGGGTCGACCGGCAAGTCCTCGGGCGCGCCGTCGAAGTCGACCGGGGCCAAGGCCAACGACACCAAGGCCAACGGCACCAAGGCCAACGGCACGAGGTCCAACGGGGAGAAGACGACCGGGGCCAAGGCCAACGGGTCCAAGGCCGGCGGGGGAACGGCGGCGACGGGGAAGTCGACGTCGGCCAAAGGCGGCGGCACCAACGGCTCATCAGCTGGGTCGAAGGCCAACGGGAGCAAGGCGTCGACCAATGGTTCGTCGGACGACGGCGGGGAGGACACGGGGTCCTCGGGGTCCAAGTCCCATCCCCGATCGAAATCGAAGCGTGAGCGAAAGGACTGGTAGTCAGTGGATTGGGTGGAGGCCAGCGGGAAATCGTTGTCGGAGGCACGTGAGTCAGCGCTCGATCTGTTGGGCGTGGCCGAGGATGACGCGGAATTCGTCGTCGTAGCGGAACCGAAGCCCGGGTTGTTCGGACGCAGCCGGGGTGAGGCCCGGGTCCAGGCGAGGGTCCGGCCGGTGGCCCCTCCCCCCAAGCGGGGCCGACGACAGCGCCCCGAGCCTCGCCGGAACGGGGACAAGGCGCCGAAGGGTGGAGGGGGACGTCCCTCGAAGGCGTCAGTAGATCGCTCGACTACGGACGACACGGAGCTCCCGAGCACCAACGGGTCGGCCGAAGGTCGGTCGGCCGGAGGGGGACAGACGTCGAGTGAGGGACAGTCGACCGGTGCGTCATCGGGTCGGCGGCGCCGTCGGCGCTCGGGCAGTGGTTCGTCCGGGAGTGGACAGGCCCGATCGGGATCATCGAACGGTACGGAGAGTGCCGGAACTGTGAAGAGACAACCAGCCGAACGGAAGTCGGCGGAGAGTGAGGACACCGTGGAAGAGACACTGACACTCGAGCAGCAGGGCGATGCCGCCCGGGAGTTCGTTGCCGCGGTCATCGACCGGTTCGGGCTTTCGGCGGAGATCGAGATCCGTCAACTCGACGAGGACACGGTGGAGGTGGCGGCATCCGGGGACGATCTCGGTCTGTTGGTCGGTCCCCGTGGTGCGACGCTCGCGGCTCTTCAGGATCTGACCCGGACCTTCGTGCAGCGGCAGTCCGTCAACCGTACCGATCGGATCCTGGTCGATGTCGCCGGATACCGGGAGAAGCGGACGGCGGCGTTGCGACGGTTCACCCAGGGGATCGTGGACGAGGTGAAGGAGAGTGGCGAGGAGCGCTCGCTCGAGCCGATGTCGCCGGCCGACCGCAAGGTCGTCCACGACGCGGTCAACGAGATCGACGGCGTCCGGACGCGTTCCGAGGGTGAGGAGCCGTCGCGGTACATCGTGATCGAGCCTGTGGACTGAGCGCACACGATCCCCGAGGTCGAGTCGCAGCACCGGACTCCGGTC
>Ga0302279_10002786_pt1 | contig 22638 bp, 16 predicted proteins | sample III_Bog_N3_3_FD_194541 | JGI IMG/M metagenome (GOLD analysis project Ga0302279, IMG submission 194541) | Peat permafrost microbial communities from Stordalen Mire near Abisko, Sweden - III_Bog_N3_3 | ecosystem: Environmental > Terrestrial > Soil > Wetlands > Peat | place: Sweden: Abisko...
TGCTGGTTCCAGAGGCAGCGGCGCGTAGCCCAAGCGAACGGTCAGCTCTCGCCCCGCGCTCGAGAGAACGAACGCGACCAGCTCGGCGGCGAGCCCGGCCGGCGCGCCGACCGTGACGAACGCGAGATCCTTGAAGAAGGGATAGCGCCCCGAGAGCATGCTCTCCCGCGACGGCATCACCCCGTCGACGCAGAGGACCTTGAGCGGCAAGCGCTGCGCCTCGATGGCGCCGAGGTCGAAGATTCCCACGGCACCCTCCGTCGCGATGAGGGCCTCCTGCATGGCCAGGTCGCTGTAGACGACGCGCCAGCGGTTCTCACGGTGGGCGGCGTCGTTCTCGGCGAAGAGGCCGGGCACGAGGTTTCCGAAGACGAGCAGGCTCGAGTCTCCGCGCTCGCGTTGCAGCACGACGAGCCGGCTCCCGTCCCGCCACCGCGTGCGGGTCCCCGCGTACATGGCGAGCAGATCGTCCCTGGTCGTGCACGCGTCGGGCACCCCAGCGTTGGTCGCGACGACCACCGCGACACGCGCGTAGGGCGTCACCACGAGATCATGCAGGCCTTCGTCGGCGGTCAGCGGGCGTGAGGCAAGCCCCACGTGGATGGCGCCGTCGCGGACCGCGCGAACGCCCCCGGTCGTGCCAATGCTCTCGTGAACCGTCAGCTTGGAGTCCGAGTTGCGCGCGCGAAACGCCTCGACGAGGGCCCGCGTGAGCGGGAGGTTGCTCCCCGATCCGGCGAGCTCGAGCGCGCCCGGCGTCGCCGCCGCGGCCGGCGATACGGGAACTGGCTTGGCCGTCGTGTCGGCGAGGAACGGTGGACGCGGGCCCCGCGCTTCGCGCAACAGCACGAGCGCGACCGACGCGGCGAGCAAGGTCAGCGCCAGCGCGACCAGGGCCCAGAGCGAGGGCGCGCCGCGCGTGAGCGAGGGTGGCACCCGCGCGGGCGGAGGGGCGTCGGGATCGCGCTGCATCGAGCGCTCGACCCTACCACCACCTCCCGAACTTCGGCGCCCGATGCTCGCGCCGGCGCGATCGCGCCCTCGGACGTCATCGAGGCGCTCACGCCGGGTTGGTCGTCGTTCTTGGCACTGTGCGCGCCGTCGTCTCCACGGACGCGCCTGCGCGCTCTGCCAGGAACCGCGCCTGCCCACGAAGTCGAGCAGACGCCGCCGTGCTCCTGGGTCGCCGCGACTCGGCGCGGGGCGTCTGATGGGCACCGCGCAGCGACGTCACCTGGCGGCAGTGCACCGCCCCGGGACACGGTCAGCTGGCCGCTGCGGTCGCCACGCTCCAGCTCAGCTGGGACCCCGGCACAGTGCCGTCGGGCACAGTAGCCGCGGAATCCTCAATGATTTCAGCGCCCCCGGCGCGGGTCGAACGCACGACCTTCGGTTTAGGAAACCGCTGCTCTATCCACTGAGCTACGAGGGCAAACTAACGGGAACAATTCGAAATTTGAGCACCTCGCTGGTGCTCGCGGGCAACCGAGCGGGCGGTGTTACCATACCGTTGCTGCAGGCGCCAGGCGTGACTTCCCCGCGCGGCGCGGTCCAGTTTGGCCTGTCGCTCGACCAGAGGATCGGGCTTGGCGTCTCCTGCCAGCGTTTGCTCCGCCGGCACGGGCGCTTGCCGTGCTGGCCGCCGGGTGACCGGTCGCCAACCCGGTCCTTGCACCTGCTCACCGGCACACGACGCGCGTCGCTCAGCCCGTATTCTTCAGCCCCGCAGCGATCCCGCTGATGCTGAGCATGATCGCATCCTCCAGCGCCGCATGCGCCGGCCCCTCGGGAGCCGCGCGCAGCCGCTCCAGCAGCTCCACCTGGATGTAGCTCATCGGGTCCACGTACGGGTTGCGCAGCGCGATCGACCGCCGCAATACCGGTGACTGCTCCAGCAGCTCCCCGATGTCGGCGACGTGGCAGATCATCCGCGTGGTGCGGTCGTGCTCGGCCTCGATGAGGCCAAAGATGGCCCCCCGCACGCCGGCGTCGAGGCACAGGTCCGCGTACCGCGAGGCGATGTGCAGATCGGCCTTGCCGAGGATCATCTGCGCGCTGTCGATCATGGTCCCGAAGAAGGGCCACTCCGCGTACATGGCGCGCAAGAGATCCATGGCATCCGCCTGCTCTGCGACGAAGCTCTCGAGCGCGAAGCCCAGGCCGTACCAGCCCGGCAGCGTGTGACGGCTCTGCATCCAGCTGAAGACCCAGGGGATGGCCCGCAGGTCCTCGATGCGGATACCCGGCTTGCGGCTGGCAGGGCGGCTTCCCAGCTTGAGCCGCCCGATCTCCGCGATGGGGGTAGCGGCGCGGAAGTAGGTGAGGAAATCGGAGCGCTCGTAGACGAGCTCGCGGTAGTGCGCGCGGGCGAGGGTGGCGAGGCGCTCGAGGGCGCGCTCCCAGGCGGGGTCGGGCGGCGCCCAGGGAGCGAAGCGCGCGCGGAGGACGGCGTTGACGAGCTGCTCCAGGTGGCGCTGCGCCAGGTTGGGGAGGCCGTAGCGATCGGCGATGACCTCCCCCTGCTCGGTGATCTTGATGCGGCTGCCCACGGTGTTGGGGGGCTGCGAGAGGATGGCGCGGTTGGCAGGGCCACCGCCGCGGCCGATGGAGCCGCCGCGACCGTGGAAGAGGCGCAGGCCCACGCCCTCGGGCTCGGCGACGTCGCAGAGCTCGCGCTGGGCGCGGTAGAGCGCCCAGTTGGCGGAGACGAAGCCGGCGTCCTTGTTGCTGTCGGAGTAGCCGAGCATCACCTCCTGCACGTCGCCGCGGAGGGCGAGGTGGGCGCGGTAGGCCGGCACGCGCAGGCAAGCGCGCAGCACGTTGGGAGCGGCGGCGAGATCTTCCCCGGTCTCGAAGAGCGGGGCCACGTCGAGGAGGCTCGCGCCCGGGCGGTAGAGGCCCACCTCCTTGGCGAGCAGCAGCACGGCGAGCACGTCGCTGGCGCCGCGGGTCATGCTCACGACGGCCGTGTGCATCGACTCCGGGCCGAGCTCGTCGAGGACGGCGGCGACGGCCCGGAAGGTCTCCACGACCTCGCGTGTGTCGTCGGTGTACGGGAGGCGCACGGGGATGAGGGGGCGCGGATCCTCGAGGGCGCGCGCGAGGAGGGCCACGCGCGCGTCCTCGTCGAGGGCGAGGTAGTCGGCCGCGACGCCGGCGCAGGAGAGCACCTCGGCGAGGGCGCGGGCGTGGCGCTCGCTGTGCTGGCGGATGTCGAGGGTGGCGAGGTTGAGGCCGAAGACCTCGACCTCGCGGAGGAGATCGCGCAGCGCGCCCTCGGCCACGACCACGCCTCCGTGGGCGCGGAGGCTGCGGTCCATGACGGCGAGGTCGGCGAGGAGCTCGGCGCTGCGGTGGTAACGGCCCGCCGCCGGCACGAGCGGCGCGTCGCGGCAGAAGGCCGGCTGGTGGGTCTCGGCGAAGGCGATGGAGCGGGCGAGGCGGTCCCTGATGTGGGCGCACTTGCGGCGGTAGGGCTCGAAGGGGTGGCGCCGGAGGAGCGCGGCGCCGAGCTCGGGGCGGGCCTCGTCGTCGGCGGCGAGGGAGGCGAGGAGCTCTGCGGAGACGGTGGCCTCGCGCGTCGAGAGGCTGAGCCGGCCGCCGAGGGCATCGACCGAGCCGAGGTGCCGTCGCAGCGCCGCGATGCGGAGGAGCCGCACCGCCTCCACGGTGACGTCCGCGGTGACGAACGGGTTGCCGTCGCGATCGCCGCCCATCCACGTGCCGAAGCGGAGCAGCGGCGGGATGCGCCAGGCGTGGTCGGGGAAGGCGGCGGTGAGCGCGCTCTCGAGGTCGCGGTAGAGGCGCGGGACGAGGTCGAATAGGCCGGCCTCGAAGTAGTAGAGGCCATTTCTGACCTCGTCGAGGACGCTGGGGCGGCCGGCGCGCACGTCGTCGCTCTGCCAAAGCGAGACCACCTCTTCCTCGACGAGGCGGGTGATCTCGGCGCTCTCTTCGGGGAGGAGATCGGGCACGTGGAGGCGCTCCACCGCGGCAGCGACCCGGCGCAGGCGCTCCAGGGTGGTGCGGCGCCGGGCCTCGGTGGGGTGGGCGGTGAAGACGGGGATGATCTCGGCGGAGTCCAGCCAGCCCTGCACCTCGGCCGCGGTGGCGCCGCGGGCGACGATCTCGGCCACGCCCGCGGCGATGGACTCGGCGCGCGGGACGCCCGGGCGGGCGCGCGCGCGATCGCGCAGCACCCAGCCGCGCTGGAGCTGCTCCGCCAGGTTGACGAGCGCGAAGTAGGTGCTGAAGGCGCGCAGCAAGTCGCGCGCGTCGGCGACGTTTGTGCCGGCGACGATGGCGTGGAGCGCGGCCACCGGCTCCGGGCCGCCGCCGGCGCGCACCTCCTTGGCGAGGGCGCGCACCTTCTCCTCGAGCGCGAGCGTCGCCTCACCGGCTTGCTCGCGGATGACACGACCGAGGAGGTCGCCGAAGAAGTGGATGGTGGACGAGAGCCGGTCGCGGCTGACGGGCTCCTCGGCGGGGGGGCTCAGGCTCTCGGGCATCGTGCTGCGGCCGCGGGGGCAAGAGCCCGCGAGGCGCGGACGGTAGCACTCCGGACGCAAGCCCGGGGGAGACGTTGCAGCGCTACTTGCGATCCCAGTCGCCGATGCCCCCGAGGTTGGTCACCTGCGGATGGCCCGCGCCGACGAGCACGCCCTTGGCCCGACCCGCGCGGCCCCCGGACTGGCAGTACACGACGATGGGCTTGTTCGCGTCGCCGCCGGTGAGCTTGTCCAGCTCCACGAGGCGAGCCTTGAGCTCGTCGACAGGGATGTTCACCGCGCCTTCCAGGTGACGAGTCGCGAACTCCTCCGGCGTGCGCACGTCGACGAGCACCGCCCCGGCGGCCACGAGCTTGTGCGCCAGCGCAGGGTCGCGGTCGGGCAGGCCGGTGGTGACGGGCGCCGCCGTGGGGCTGGTGGCCACGGGCGGAGGCGGCTGGTCGCGACCGCAGGCGGGCGCGAGCGTGAGGAGAGCGAGGAGGACGAACGAGGGTGTCGAGGAGCGCATCAGGCGAGGGTTCTGCCATCGCGAGCGAGCCGGCTCAAGGAGCCCTGGGGCGGGGGGGCACCTCCCGGATCCAGGCAGAGATGGAGTCGCTGGCATCGCCCGAAGACGCGGCGCAAATCGCCGCCGCCGTGGACACCCGAGTGAAGCGCCCCCTCCCCGTCGCGTCGAAGGGCGCGGAGGAATTCTCTCATGATCATCAAGACCACTCTGGCAGGCATGCTGTCGCTGCTGATCCACGTCGCCCCCGCGTCTGCCCAGGAGGCGGAGAACCCGTATGGTGACGAGACGTCGTACCCGGCCCCGGTATCGAGCACCACCGCGCTCAACATCGTTCCCCCGGTCTACGGCTCGGTCTACGTGTACGATGGGCGGCGGCTGCTCGGGCGCTTCGACGGCTCCGGCGCCCTCTGGCTGCCGACCGGTCGCATCTACCGCGTCGTGGCCATGCGCGGCGAGCAGGTCGTCTGGAACGGCTCGGCCACCACCACCGGCGTGCCCATCGAGCTGCGCTGGCAGGCCCCGCGGGCGTGGTACCCGAGCACGCCGTATCCGTACGCGGCGCCGCCCCGCGTGCTCACGCCGCCGGTCGAACAGGGGCGGGTGCGCACGCCGCTGCCCTGACGGCGGGGCTCACTGCGGCTCGAACTCGAGCGTCTCCAGGAGCACCTGTCCCGGGGCGCGGAGGTCCATCGCGGAGAGAGAGCCGCCCTTCCCGAGCTCGCGGATCTGCGCGCCGATCGGCGTCGCGTCGAGCTTGCGATCCGAGAAAATGACGTACACTCGCACCTTGCCCTCGCCCGGCGGGATCCGGTACTCGGTGCCGCCCAGCGGCTCACCGGCGGGGCAGGGGATCGACTCGTTCGCTGGCGCCATGGTGAGCTGGCGAACGGTCCCCTGCTCCGCGGCGGTGAACGCCAGGCAGTACGGCGGCTGCCGCTCGCCCGGGAGGATCACGATCGAGGCCGGCCCCAGGGCCTGAAGGCTGGCGCGGCGCGCGCCCGTGGAGGCCGAAGGTCCGCGCGAGCAGCCAGCCAACAGGGAGCACGCTCCGATGCTCGTGGCCAGCAGGAGCCGAGCGAACCACGCCCCGGCGCGCCGCTCTAGCCGTCGCTCGACGTGACGAGCTTGCCCAGCTCCAGGCCGCATGGCGGCGTCTTCTCCTGGACACGGCTATACGGTGGCACGGTGGTGTCGTCGTCGCTGTCGGCGAGGATCTCGCGCAGGCGGCGCAGCTCGTCCGTGGTGACGGCCTCGAGCGCCGCGAGCACGGGGAAGCGATCCCAGTCCACCTGGCCCGGGTCGGTCACCGGAGCGTCGCAACGTCCGTGGACAAAATAGGCGAAGCCGTCGACTGCGCCTGGTTCACCGGTCTGGAGGCGATAGAGCGCCGCGAGGCGCTCGGCGCCGGCGAGCTCCGGACAGCCGTGAGCTCGGGGGCTCGGGGGCGGAGCCCCCATCGACACACTCTTGCGTGGGCCTCGTACCTCGATGGCTTTCCATGACGTCTTCCCCCCGACCATCATGGCGCCGGATGCTGCCCCCCTGCGCATCCGTCTGGGAAGCGAAATGCTCCCCGCCCCCCGAAAATAGGTGCCACCTTTGTGCAGGCTTGCCGGAAAAGGTGCGGCGCGGAGGAATGGCGCCGAGGTGGGAGGATGGCTCCTTCGTGGCGCGCGATCGGCGCGTGGTAGCTTGCGCGCGATGGACGACGCGCTCGCTCGCCTGCTCAAGCTGCCTGCTCAGACGCTGCTGATCGGCTCCGTGGTCGTCGTCAGCCTGGTGGCGTGGATCATCAAGCCGGTGCAGCGGGCGCTGATCCTTAACCCCTACCGGGTGCGCTACCGAGGGGAGGTGTACCGGCTCCTGACCGCGGGCTGGGTCCACGCGGACGTGTCGCACCTCGTGCTCAACATGATCATGCTCTTCTACTTCACGGAGCAGACGATCCGGTTGCTCGGGGCGACGCGCTTCCTGGTGCTCTACATCAGCGCGGTGGTGGTGGCGTTCATCCCGACGACGCTGCGGTATGCGCGGGACCCGCGCTACAACTCGCTCGGCGCCTCGGGCGCGGTGGCGGCCGTGATGATCGCCGCGATCCTGCTCCACCCCAAGCTCAAGCTGACCCTGTTCTTCCTGCCGACGCCGATCCCCGGCGCCGCGTTCGCGGTCGGCTACGTGGTCTACAGCCTCTGGCACTCGCTCACGGCCGGCGACGGCATCAACCACGACGCCCACTTCTCGGGCGCCATGTATGGCGCGCTGCTCACTTACGTGTTCGAGCCGGCGCGCGTCGAGCGCGCCATCCACACGCTGTGGTGAGCCGGGGCGCGTCCGGCGCGACCTTCCGAGGCGGGGTTTGGGGCAGAGCTCGGCGCCGCGCCGAGCGGAGCCCCGCATTGTGACGAACGACTACGGTGCCTGGCAGAACTTGTTGATCTGATCGACCAGCGGATCCTCCTGCTTCACGGCGCCGTCGAGGGCCCCATCGGCGGCGGTGCGGCGGCCCGGGTCCTTGTCCTGAGCAGCGGAGGCCAGGTCGCGCTCGGCCTTGGCGATGTCCTTGACCATCTTCTGGTACTCGTCGCGCAGCTTCTTCAGCTCGGGGATGGTCAGCTGCACGGAGGCGGCCTCGACGGCGACCTTGTCCATGGCGTCAGCCATCGCGCGCAGGTCCGAGACGCCGGTGGGGTCGGACTCGTTCTTGGGGGCCTTTTCCAGCGCGACGACGCCGGAGTTGATCACCTGCACCATGGCGTTGCACTCGGTGATCTTCTTCTGCCCGCAGCCGCAGACGGCGGCGGCGAGGAGGCAGAGGGCGAGGATCTTCGGCTGGTGCATGGTGTCCTCAAAGTCGGGGGACGCTCTCGGGCGCTCCCCAGGATGAGTCGAGAGGGTCACGTCACGTGCGGACGCGCCAGTTGCCCTGGAACGTGCGGCCGATGTCGTCGGCGGTGGGGTCTGTGACGATGAGCTCGGGCCGGCCGTTCTGCGCGTAGAGGATGGTGTTCTGCCGGAAGACGCGGCCGAAGGAGATGGCCTCGTCCCGGTCCATGCCATGAACCAGGTACGCCGGCTCGCGCCAGACGCCTTCCGGCTCGGCCTCGGACCCGACGCTGGGCTCCACCCGGTAGCAGCCGAGGATGAGCAGATCGCGCAGGACGAAGTGCCGCTGCTCGTTGACCCGGCGGGGCAGGAGCATGCTGCGGGGGTTGTAGGCGGTGAGGACGGCGAAGCGGCGCGTCAGCGCCTCCGGCAGGGCAGAGAAATCCTGCACGATCTCGCCGTCGAGGGAGGCGCGGATGGTGCCGGCATGAGTGGGGAACTCGTACACGGTGGCGAAGTACGAGCGGAGCAGGGTCTGGTCCATCGCGCGATCTCGGGGCCGGGGGGACGCCCTCGGGAGCCGACGTTTACCAGAGACGGCGGGGCTCCGCCAACTTGCGACAAAACGGCGAAGAGGGGGTTCTGGTCGATCCGAACGCCCACGTGCGCTAAGGCGCAGGCGTCCCGGATGATCGAAGCGTCCCACCTCAGCAAGTCGTACGGCCCGGTCGAGGCCGTGTCCGACGTCTCGTTCCGCGTCGACCCCGGGGAGGTCGTGGGCTTCCTGGGCCCCAACGGCGCCGGGAAGAGCACCACCCTGCGCATGCTGGCGGGCTTCCTCGGCCCCAGCTCGGGCGTGGTGCGCATCGCCGGCCACGATCTCGCCGAGGATCCCCTGCGGGCCCGCTCCTCTCTCGGCTACATGCCAGAGACGGCGCCCCTCTACCCCGAGATGCGCGTCCGCGAGTACCTGGCGTTCCGCGCCGAGCTCAAGCGCATCCCCCGCCGCGACCGACGCGAGGCAGTGGCCCGCGCCGTCGCCGAGACCAGCATCACCGACGTCGAAGACGTGGTCATCGGCCACCTCTCCAAGGGCTACCGGCAGCGGGTCGGCCTCGCGGACGCGCTGGTGGGGTCGCCGCCCATCCTCATCCTCGACGAGCCCACCTCGGGCCTCGATCCCAACCAGATCCGCGACGTGCGCGCGCTGATCCGCCGCCTCGGCAAGGATCACACGGTGCTCGTCTCCACCCACATCCTCTCCGAGGTCGAGGCCACCTGCACCCGCGCCCTGGTCATCGCCCGCGGGCGCCTCGTCGCCCAGGGATCCATCGACGAGATCCGCGCCCTCCGCCGCACTGCCGGCGCACGCGTCACCGTCCGCGGGGACGAGGCCGCAGCCCTTGCAGCCGCCGAGGGCGTGGCCGGCGTGGTGCGCGTCACCGCCGAGGCGGGCGACGGCGCCACCCTGACCCTCGCGATCGAGCTCGACCGCACCGCGGACGCCGGCCCCGCCATCGAGGCAGTTGTGGCCGCCCTCGTCTCCGCCGGCGTGGGCGTGCGCGAGGTGGTGCCCCGCGCCGACTCGCTGGAGCAGGTCTTCTCCGAGCTCACCGTCACCAAGGGAGGGGCCCCCAGACCCCCGAAAGGCGCGGCATGACGGGCTTCTGGCCGATCTTCAAGCGGGAGATGCTCGCGCTCTTCGTCACGCCGCTGGCGTGGGTGCTGATCACCACCTTCCTGATGGTGCAGGGCATCCACGTCTTCATCCTGGTGACCCAGTTCGCCACCCAGGTCGACGCGGGCGAGGGCGGGCCGGTGCAGGCCTTCTTCGGCAAGACCATCCTGCTCTACCTGCCGCTGCTCTTCATCTGCCCGCTGCTCACCATGCGCCTCTTCGCCGAGGAGCGGCGCAGCGGCACCATCGAGGCGCTCCTCACCGCGCCCGTCAGCACCGTCGGCGTCACCCTCGCCAAGTACGCCGCGGCGCTCTGCACGTACGCGCTGATGTGGGCCCCGACCGTCCTTTACATCGTCATCATCGGCAAGACCGGCGATGTCGACTGGCGCGCCGTGGGCGCGAGCTACCTGGGGGTACTCTGCGTCGGCGCGGGGTACCTGGCCATCGGCACCATGACCAGCGCGCTCACCTCGAGCCAGCTCACCGCGGCGGTGCTCTCGACGATGGCCGTGATGTTTCTCTTCATGGTGGGCATCGGGGAGTTCGTCGCGGACTCCGGGCCGGTGCACGACGTCTGCGCGTACATCTCGGTGTGGTCCCAGATGAACGACTTCTCCCAGGGGATCATCGATCTGCGCCGGCTCACGCTCGACGCCACGCTGGTGGCCGTCCCCCTCTTCATCACGGTGCGCGCGGTCGACGCCTGGAGGTGGGGATGACCAGGGAGAAGCGCCGGAAAACGGCGAAGAAGTCCGCTCGCCCCCCGCCCGAGCCCCCGAGCCGACCGGCAGGCGGCGGGGCCTTGCTCTCGAACACCGCGACCAAGGTCTCGGCGAGCGCCGGCATCGTGGCGGCCATGGTGCTGGGGACGCTGCTCAACGTGCTCGTCGCCCGGCACTACCGTCGCTGGGACGTCACTCGGGGCGGCCTCTACACCCTCAGCGAGGCCACGCTCTCGACCCTGCGCGACCTGCCCGAGCCGGTGAAGATCTACGTGCTCCTGCCCGGCGGCGAGCCGATCACCCTCTCGGTGGAGCACCTCCTCGACGGCTACCGCGCCGAGAGCTCGCGGCTCGAGATCGAGATGCTCGACCCCGACCACCGCCCGGCGGACTTCCTCGCCTTGGCCGAGCGCTACGGCATCGGCGCCGACCGGGAGGAGGGCCGCATGGTCGCCGCCGCCGCCGCCGTGGTGGCGCGGGGCGACCGGCGGGAGATCATCCGTCTCCAGGACCTGGTCGAGGTCGACGCCGAGGACGACCTGCGGCGCCGCCCCCGCCTCGAGCAGGCCTTCACGGGCGCCCTCCGCGCCGTCACGAGCGGCGACCACCCCCGCGCCTGCTTCACCGGCGGCCACGGCGAGAACCCCAGCCAGCCCCTCCGCGAGCACCTCGGCCGCAACGGCTACGAGGTCACGGCGGTCGAGCCGGCTCGGACGGGCGACAAGAGCTCGCTCACCGAGTGCAAGGTGCTGGTCATCGCCGGCCCCACCGAGCACGTGCCTCCGGAGGACGTCGCCCGTTATCGCACCTACCTCGACCAGGGCGGGGCGGCGCTGGTCGCCGTCAGCCCGCAGATCGACAGCGCCGAGCGTGGCCTACAGGACCTGGGCCTGGGCGAGCTCTTCGCCGGCTTCGGCCTGAGCCTCGACCGGGACTTCGTCTTCGAAGAGGACGCGCACCTGCGCTCCCCGCTGGGCCGCGGCGAGACCTTCACCCCCCTGCCTCGCCCGCACCCGGTGACGCAGGCCTTGATGCGCCTCGCCGACAAGGGCGTGGTCCCGGTGCTGACCGTGGCCAGCTCGCTGACGGCGACGGGCGCGGGCACGGCGGCGGCGACGCCGCTCCTCGTCACCAGCGATCAAGCCTTCGGGATGGCCGACTTCGCCACCTGGGCGCGGACCGGGACGCCCCCGATCCGGGGCGCCGCCGACCGGGCGGGGCCGCTCACGGTGGCGTTCGCCGCGGAGCGGCCGGTCACGATGGGGAACCCGGGAGGGGTTCCCCAGACCCCTCCGAGCGCCGTTACCGGAAAGCACGGCGGGCGGCTGGTCGCGGTGGGCTCGGCGGGCGTGCTCGAGGCGGCCAACTGGCAGAGCGACGCGCTGCGCGGGACGGCGGTCTTCATCGAGAGCGCGGTGGCCTGGCTCGCCTCCCGCCCGCCGATCCTCGACATCCCGCAGAAGCCGGCGTTCACCGCGGGGCTGCGGGTGAGCGACGAGTGGTTGGCGGGCACTTTCCGCTACGTGGTGCTCTACATGCCGCTCGCGTCCATGCTCCTCGGCATCGCCGTGTACCTGCGCCGCCGCGGGGAGAAGCGCGGCGATCCCGCGGGGAGCCCGCCGTGAATCCCGCGCTGCGCCGGCACGGGAGCACCCTGGCGATCCTCGCGGTCACCGCTGCGGCGGGCGTGGCGTACCTGGTCGACGCCGGATCGCCGACCACCGGCGAGACCCTGGCGCGCAGGAAGAACCTCCTCCCCACCTTCCGCGGCGACGACGTCACCGAGATGCGGCTCGCCATGGGGGGCCGCACGGCCCGCGTCTTCCGCGGGGAGCTCACCGACGTCGGGCAGCGGCCCTGGCAGATCGAGATCGACGGAGCGCGCGAGCCCGCGGACGAGGTCGCGGTCGACCAGCTCCTCGGCTCGCTGCGCGAGGGCGTCGTCGATCACCCCATTCGCAGCCTGTCCCCGGCGGAGCGCACGGCGTTCGGCCTCGACGCGCCGCGCGGGGAGATCACGCTGTCCATGGGCTCGCAGCGCTACCGGGTCCTCCTCGGCGGCCCCGCGCCCAGCCCGCCCGGGGCCGTCGTCGTCGAGGTCGAGGGGCACGGGGCGGCCGTCATCACCGCCCAGCTTGCCGCCTCGCTGTCGCTCGCGCCGGATGCGCTCCGCAAGCGCGAGCTGTGCACCTGGGAGGCGAGCGACCTCGACGCCCTCGCCCTCGACGGCGCGGGCGGGCCGCGCCACCTCGTCCGCGCGCCCTGGCACGCGCCGCGCGGCGAGAGCTTCCGCTTCGACGGGTCGACCGCAGAGGGCTCGGTGCGCGCCGGCGCCGCCGCGCTCGATCGCATCTGGGAGGCCTTCGCCCGCATGAAGGCGGACGCGTTCCTCACCTCCGCCGAGGCGGAGCCGGCCTCGACGCGCGCGGTGGTCGTGACCCTCACGCCGCACAGCTCGAAGCCTGTCGTCTACGAGGTCGGCGGCGCCTGCCCTGGCCACCCCGACGACGTCGTCGCCGCCCGCCGCGAGCAGGGCACGGCCCCCGTCTTCGCCTGCGTGCCGCACAGCGTGGAGGAGGCGCTCTCGCTGCCCGCCTCCGAGCTCGTCGATCGCCACCTCATCGGCGCCCGCGCCGACGAGATCGCCGACCTCAAGCTGCAGGAGGGCGCGCACGTCCTCGCCCTCGCTCGCAGCGGCCCGCAGTGGCACGAGCAGACCCCCGTCGATCGCCCGGTCGATCCGGAGGTCGGTCGCGCCTTCCTGGAGCGGCTGCTCGACGTGGAGGGCACCTTCGTCGCTGCCCCGGCGGCCGTCGATCCCCCGCGCGCCACGGTGCGCATCGTCTCGGGGGTCGGCGACGGCAAGGAGGAGCGGGTCGAGCTCCTCGAGATCGGGGCCGAGAGGGCCGGCCAGGTCCAGGTTCGCCGCACCGAGGACGGCGTCGTCGCCTCCGTCCCCGCCGACGCGGCCGCCGCGCTCTTCCCCGACGATCTCGCGCTGCGCGCGAAGAAGGTGCTCGACTTCCCCTCTGCCGACTTCCACTCCCTCAGCGTCACCGGGCCCCTCGGGACCCAGCGCTTCGAGCGCCGCTCGGACGGCGCCTGGCTGCTCCTCGAGCCGCACGGCGAGGGTCTCTCCCCCGATGCCGCCTTGCTCACCGAGCTCGCCGACGCGGTGGGCGGGCTCGAGGCGGAGCGCTGGCTGGGCGCCGTGCGCCCGGAGTACGGGCTCGAGAAGCCTCGCCTCACCATCGCGGCCGAGGTCGGCGCGGGCAAGGCCGCGCACACCATCGAGGTCGCCCTGGGCGCGCCGACGGGCCTGGGGTCTTTCGCCAGGCTCGCCGGCGATCCGGCGGTCTTCGTGGCACCGCGCCGGCTGGAAACTGCCGCCGACCGGTGGATCCTCGACCGCGCCGCGCTCCTCGTGGACGCGGAGCGGATCACCGCCGTCACCCTCGTCGGCGAGGGCGGCAAGCGGCTGGTGCTGCAAGCCCATGCCGGAGCCCTTCAGGTGGTGGGTGCGCCCGCCGATGCCGCGTCCGCCGCCCGCGCCGCCGCGGTGCGCGATGCGCTCGGGGACCTCCTGGCCGAGGGCGTGGTCTCGGTGGGCCCGCCCGACAAGGCCCAGGGCTTCGACAAGCCCGTGCTCACCGTCACCGTCGAGCTGGGGGGCAAGCGCCTCGAGCTGCGCTTCGGCGCGGGCGACTCGTTCCGGGGCTCCAGCGTCTACTACGCGCGCCGGCAGGGCTTCGCGGCGACCTTCGCCGTGGCGCAGTCGCACGTGCGACCGTTGCTCGACGCGGTGAAGTGACGGCCCCCCGTCAGTGTCCCGGCCCCAGCGCGGCGCAGAGCGCGACCAGCACCCCCATCACGCTCTCGCCCGCGATGAGCCCCGAGGCGATGGCCACGTTGTAGCGCTCGCCGATCTTGGGCGCCCGCTTGGCGCAGAGCTCCGCCATCACCGCGCCGAGGAGGAACGTGTAGCTGTTCGACGCCGGCAGGATGAACGAGAGCCCGAGCCCCGTGGGCGAGGGGACCCAGCGCTTGACCTGATCGCTCCCCAGCTCGCCCGCCAGGGTGAAGACGAGCGCCAGCACCGCCGCCACCGCCATCGCGTGCGGGGTGTAGGGCGGCAGATTGGAGATCCCCTTGGTGAGCAGCTCGGCCATGCCCCGCCAGGTCTGCACGGCGGGGGCCGGGTACTTGGTCCCGTAGAGCAGCTCCTTCTCGAAGGCGACGATGAAGACCACCACCGTCACCACGCTCCCGGTCACGATCCCGAAGAGCTGCGCCAGGAACTGCTTGCGCGGGGAGGCGCCGAGCAGGCGCCCGGTCTTGAGATCCTGCATCATGTCGCCGCAGTTGTTGGCGCCCGCCGAGGTGATCCCCGCCGCCATCAGGTTCGACTGCGGGTTGCCCGGCGCCAGCACGGCGAAGATGAGCTGGGTGACCTTGCCCATGCCACCGATGGGGTTCACGTCGGTCTCGCCCAGCGCCCGCGTGCCCACCAGCGCCAGCACGCCCGAGAGCGCGATGGCGAGGACCGTCTGCCAGGGCGCCATCCCGAAGACCAGGTACTGGGTGAGCACGCAGAGGATCGAGGCGGCGCCGAAGGCCCAGAAGAACCACTTCATCGGCACCTCGGTGTCCTCGGCCCCGTCCGCCGAGGTGACCGTCTGCTTCAGCGTCTTGAGTGACCTCAGCGCGGCGACGATCGATTTGCCCCGCAGCGCGAACGAGGTGACGCCGCTGACCACGAGCATGGTGACGCCCGGCCACATGGTCCACTTGGCGGCGCGGCTGAAGTAGGTGGGCGCGTCCGCGTTCAGCGTCACGTAGCCGTTATCGACGGCCCAGGGCACCAGGCCTGCCCAGCACACGGTGGCGCCCACGGCCATCCACGCGGTGGTGCGCACGCCGATGAGCGCGCCCGCGCCCAGCTCGAGGAGGCTGAGATCGAGCTTCAGCGTGAGCGCCCCCATCGCGTGCCGCCCGAGGAGGGGGCCCACCTTGGGGATCGCGTCGCCGATGAGCGCGCGCCCGTCGCGGAGGAAGCAGAGCAGGGCCGCCACGCTGGTGGCGCCGAAGAGAGCCTTGGCCTTCTCCGCGCCGCCCTCGCCCTCGCCGTGCAGGGCCATGGTGGTCTCGGCGGCGGCGACGCCCGAGGGGAACTTGAGGTTCTCCACGTTGATCATCTGCCGCTTGAGCGGGATGGCGAAGCAGATCCCCAGGAACGCCACCGAGGTCAGCCAGCCCGCCAGCTGGAAGAACCCGAGCTGCCGGTGAGTGAGCATCATCAGCGCCGGCACGGCGTTGACCATGCCCGCCCCCGCCATCGCCGCGGCGGCCGATGCCGAGGTCTGCATGGTGTTGTTCTCGAGCACGGTGAAGTGCGGCCCGCCGCGCACCACCCGCCCCCACCCCTTGAACGCCACCCACGCCGAGATCGCCGCCGTGATCGACGCGCCGTAGGTCAACCCGATGGTGAAGCCGGTGTAAAGGTTGGCCGCCGACAGCACCGAGCCCACCAGGCAGCCGAACACGACCGCGCGCACGGTGAACTGACGCTCGCTCGGCCGGTAGACGGTGCGGTGCCACTCCTCGTCGGAGATCGCGCCCGGAGCTTCGAGGTCGGCCATGGCCGCCATGCAAGGTCGCGATGGGGTCGCGAGTCAACCCGCTCGCCGCGAGCCGTCAGGCGGGCGTGTCGGTCGCGACGACCCGGTTCCGGCCGGCGCCCTTGGCGAGGTAGAGGCGCCGATCGGCGATGGCGAGCAGCTCCTCCGCGGAGGCCGACGCGGTGCAGGCGAGCGAGGCGCAGCCGATGCTGATGGTCACCGGGATCAGCACGCCCTTGTACTCGACGGCGCGCCCGCCGATCGTCCCGCGGAGCCGCTCTCCGGCGCGGCCGGCGCCGAGGATGTTGATGCCCCGGAGGATCACGGCGAACTCCTCCCCGCCGTAGCGAACGAAGATATCCTCGGTGCGGAGCCGCGCCATGGCGAGGGCCGCGACGTACTTGAGCACGGCGTCCCCGGCCAGGTGGCCGTGGGTGTCGTTGACGTGCTTGAAGTGATCGAGGTCGAGCATCAGCAGCGACATCTCCGTGTGCTGCCGGGCCGCGTAGGCGATCTCGACGTGGAGCCGGTCCCTGAAGTGCTGGCGGTTGTAGGCCCCGGTGAGCGCGTCGCGCACGCTCGAGTCGTAGAGCTGCTGGAAGAGCGCCTCCTGGCGGGCGTCGAGGAGCGCGAAGCGAAACGTCGTGCGCGGGCCGACGCGGATGACGTCCCCGTCGGCGAGCTGGCGGCGCCCCACCCGATCCTGCTGGACGGTCGTCCCGTTTCGCGAGCCGAGGTCGAGGAGCACGTAGTGTCCCCCCTCACGCGTGACCGACGCGTGCAGCCTGCTCACGCCGTCGTCGTCGATGCGCAGCTCCGCCTCGCGCCCGCGGCCGATGCGCAGCACGCCCTCCTCGGGGAACGGCGTGGGCTGCCCCGCGCAAGGCCCGTCGAGCCGGATCAGCGCGGCGCGATCGCGCAGCCCGTCGCCGAGGCTGGTGGCGGTCATCACCAGCTCCTGGTGGGTGGGGCACTCGTCGTCGTCGTCCACGTTGAGCTGCGGGGAGCTGACCGCCCGTTCGGACGGGTGCGACGACGGGCGGACCGCCGCGAACTTCTCGGTGGGCCGGTGGCTCGGGCCAGGCTGCGCCGGCCTGCCCGAGCGGGGTGGCGCGGGAGACGAGCTGCCCTCCGTCCGGGCGGGCGGCGACGCCTTGGGAACGGGCATCTCCCGAACAGTGGGCGCGCCGCGCCAGGGCTTCCGGTCGTCGCTCACGTCACCTCTGCTCGATGGGACACCACGCCATCGTAGCGAGCCCCCCCCTCGGCATCCAGCGGTCAAGCCGGTATCCTCCGGCACGACCGGGCGCCCCGTAGGATGACGGCCTCAAGGTGCCAGGATCGCCACTCCCTGCGCGCCCAGCGCCACCGTGAGGATCCCCTTGCTCACGGTCACGTCGGGGCCGCCCATCTGGTCGTGGAGCACACCATCCGCGACCGCCAGCGACGCCGGGAGCGCCGTGGTGACGCTCGTCGGCGTGTCGAGGCGCGAGATCGCCTCGAGCGCGACGTCCCCGGCGGCGTCCTGCCGGGCGAACACGAGGACGTTGGCGTCGGTGTTGTACACCGGCACGTAGGCGCCGCGTCTCATGGCGGTGAGGTTCTTCCGCGCCTGCCCGACCTTCCGCACGAAGGCCAGCGTGGCCTGCTCGTCCGCGCTGAGCGTGCCGTCGCCCCGCCAGTCCACGCGGTTGTTGGGGTCGACGCTCCCGTACTCGCCGTACTCGTCGCCGTAGTAGAGCAGCGGCGCCCCCGGCAGCCCCAGCAACCACGCCAGCGCGTCGCGGTGCCGGCCGTACGTCTCGGAGTCGGGCGGGGGGCCCGCGATGTTGGTCCACTGGTTGTACGGGATGCTGGGATCGAGCGCCGGCGTCTGCCCCCGGTAGCTGGCGATGGTGATGAACCGCGCCGTGTCCTCGCTGCCGATGAAGGGGCTCATGATCGAGCCCGCCGGGTACTCCCAGCCGCTCGCCTGCGCCCAGTAGTCGGCGTGGTCCATGCCGTAGCTCTGGTTGGCGAAGACGTTGAGCGGCACCGCGTAGTAGAGGGGGAAGTCGAACTGCCCGTCGAGCCCGTCGTCGATGTACTCGCTGATGAGCTGGTACTGCGACACGTCGTCGGCGAGGGTGTTGTCGACCCAGCCCATGGCCGTCTCGCCAACCATGTAGATCTTGGTGCCCGAGGGCTCGAACTCGTCGCGGAGCGCCGACGACAGGTTGATGACGGCGATGTCGGGCACCTGCTTGACGGCGTCGAGGCGGAAGCCGTCGAGGTCGAAGGTGTCCATCCACCAGATGGCATCCGCCTCCCACTGCTGCGCGCCCGCGGTGCTGGTCCAGTCGATGTTGGGCATGTAGCTGGTGAACAGGCAGTCGAGCCGGTGCACCGTCCAGTCGCAGTTGGTGGTCCCGCAGATGCACCCGGTGGTGTTGAACCACTCCGGGTGCGTCGCCAGGTACTCGTGCTCCTGGTGAACGTGCTGGACCACCATGTCCATGATGACGCGGATGCCGTGCGCGTGCGCCGCGGTCACCATCGCCGTCAGCGCCGTCGCGCCGCCCCAGCGGGGGTCGACCTCGCGACCCTTGATCGGCCAGTAGCCGTGGAACCCGGTGGTGTAGTGGACGCCGTCGGAGGCCGGCCAGCCGTCGCTGGGGTTGGTGTAGAACGGTGACATCCACAGCACCCGCGCGCCGAGCTCGTCGAGGGTCCCGTCGGTGATCTTGGCCGTGGCGCCCGCGAGGTCCCCGCCGTGGTAGTCCTCGCGCGGGTCGACGGTGATGGTGATGCTGTTGGGCCCCTTGGTGGTGGGCGCCGGATCATTGGTGGTGTCGCCGTCCTTGAAGCGGTCGGTCATCGCCATGTAGATGAGCGAGTCGCTCCACTCGAAAGGATCGGCCTCCACCCAGAAGACCAGCCGCAGCGACTGGGTGCTCTGCCCCGCGTCGTCCTTGGCGGTGACGAACGCCGTGTATTTGCCGTCGGCGAGCCCGGACACGTCGAGCGCGATCGACTCGTGCGCCGAGCTCGCCACCACGCCGGCGATGGCGGTCGTCTGCCCGTCCTTGCGCAGCGTCGCCTGGACGCTGGAGGGGTCGAGCGGCGGCGCGCCCTCGCCGGGCACGAAGCTCACCGTGGCCGTGTAGTGCCCCTGCCCGGCGGCGGCGCGCGCGACGCTGTTGGTCGCGAGCGCGAGCGTCGGCTGGTGGCAGTCCACCACCTGCACGCCGGAGTTGGCGATGCCGCCCACGTACTTCTGCCAGTGCTCCTGCGGATCGAGCTGCCACTGGCCGTCGACGATGAGCTTGTAGGCATAGAATCCGGGCGTCAGCGGCACCTGCGCGGTGAAGGCGCCGCTCGCGTCGGGGCCGGTCATCGAGACGCCGGGGTCGGTGAAGGAGTTCCAGTCCCCGCTCACCGAGACGGTCTGCGCCACGGTGCCGGCGGGGGGCACGAAGCGGAACGTGGTCGAGCAGGGCGACGTGGAGACCGACGCGTCGATCCCGGCGTCCACGCTGCCGCTGCCGCTGGTGCTGCCGCTGGCGCTGGCAGTGGTGCTGCTGCTGGCCTTGCCGCCGCCGCTGCCCCCGTTGCCACCGCTCCCGGCGAGCCCCGTCCACGTCATCGACCCGCCGCCGCTGGTCGCGGAGGTGGCCGCGCTGTCCATGGTGCCGCCGCTGCACGCGCCGAAGAGGCCCGCGAGGGAGGCGAGGGCGACCGTCTGGTAGAGCTTCTTCATGACCGCCTCCTTCGCCGCGCGAACAGCGCCAGGGGCGCGAGCGCGAGGACCATCCCGCTCCAGTCGGTCGCCGGTGCGACGTCGCACGAGCAACCCTTGCTGCCGCTCGCGGGGCTCCCGCCTCCGCTACCCGAGGCGGCGCCACGGGCGCCCGAGCTGGTGCTGCCGGTGCTTCCGGTGCTGCTGCTCGAGCCCACGCTCGCGCCGCCCGTGCCCGGCGCACCGCCGCCCGTGCCCGCGGCTCCGCCGCCCGTGCCCGCGGCTCCCCCGCCGCCACCCGACCCCGGTGCTGCGTCGGCTCCGGCATCGACCGGGTTGGCCGGCTCCACCGCGAAGGCACCGCAAGTCGGCGTCACCGCCTGCCCCCGATCGGTGAGGCGCAGCAGGTAGGCCCCGGCGCCGAAGCCCACCATCGGCGACTGCCCCGCATAGTCCGCGGTGACGGGATCGTGCAGCTCCGACAGCTCGCCGAAGTTGTCGCTCGCCTGGGCGACGTTCCACGCGAAGAGATCCGTGCTGTAGGTCGCGTCCCCGTGGAGCTCGATCGCCCGCGCGGCCCGCAGGTCGACGAACACCCACTCGTGCGACGAGTAGTCGTCGCCGATGTCGCTGCGCATGAAGCCGTGGCCGCTCTGCGGGACCAGGCCGTTCTCCAGCGAGGCCAGCGTCGCCGTGGCCGTGTGCCGGGTCGGATCGACGAGGCCGAAGTTGATGGCCTCGATCACCGCCGCGTCGAGGAACCCGCTGCCGGCCGCGAGCTGCTCGACGCTCTGGATGAGCGTCCCATCGGGCGCGCGCAGGTTGGGCAGGAGCGCGTCACGCGCCTTCTGCCCGGCCGCAAGGTAGGTGGCCGAGCTGGTCGCATCGCTGGCCGCCGTCGCCAGCCGCGACGCCGAGCAGAGCCCGTTGGCCGCCGTGATGGTGGTGTACGCGAAGTGCTTCTGCTGGCCGTCCCAGTGCACCTCCCAGATCGACGAATCGGCCGCGATGAGCCCGGTGCTCTCCTGCAGCCCCACCAGCACGTCCGCGACCTTGCTCTTCACCACCGGCCACCACGCCGCCAGCGAGGCGGTGTCGCCGCTGGCGGCCACGTACTGGTCGAGCTCCCAGAGGAAGAGGCCGAAGCCGTCGAACTCGATGTTGGGCCCGTCGCTGTTGGAGTCGCTCCACTCGCTGCCGTTGCCGTAGTAGCGCACCACGCTGATCTGGTAGGGCGCGCCCACGTAGCTCTGGTAGCTGCCCACCTGCGCGCCCATCTGGAAGGCGATGGCCGCCTTCGCCTCGGCGTAGTGCCCGCTGCGGATGAGGCCGACGGTCGCGTAGGCCATGTCGCGGACCCAGGCGATGTTCCACGTCCCCGGCGCCACGCTGGCCAGCATCTGCCCGTGCCCCGCGCCGGTCTCCTGCACCTGGCCCATGCGCAGCACCACCTGGGCCTGGAGGTCCAGCGCCGCCTCGGCCGCGCTCGCACCCTTGGGCACCGGGGTCGTCCACGCCTGCCACCCCGCGACCTCGTCCGAGAGCAGCTTGGCCGGCGCACGCCCGGCCACCCAGGTCCGCACGGCGTCGATCGCGTTCTGGCCGTTGGCGTCGGGGGCGAGGACGGTGATCCAGCCCGTCCACGCGGTCGCGCCGGCGGCGAGCGTCCCCAGGGAGCTCTGGAATCCGGGGACCGCGCCCGTGGTGGGCCCGCCCGTCCCCGGATCGTTCTGGAGGTTGGAACCGGAGTTGAGCAGGCCGTACGGGTTGTTGGGCGTACAGCCGTGGTAGCTGGAGGGCAGGATGCTCGCGTAGGCCATCGCCACGCCGGACGGGCCGCTCTCGTAGTAGACGTCGCGGGTCGCGTCGTAGCTGACCGTCTCCGAGTCGTCCCCGGGCGTCGGGCTCCCCGTGCCGAGCTGGTAGTTGAACAGCGAGTACACGTCGACCGGGCCGGCGCTCGCGGCGGTCCCGGTCTGGGTCACCTCGACCAGCATCAGGCTGGCGTACGCGGGCAGGCCCATGGGGGTGAAGTCGTACTCGTCGATCTGGAGCCCCGAGAGCACCCGCATGGAGTGGACGATGCCCGTGCCCGGCAGGTACTCGGTGACGACCGGCGCCACCCCATTGAGCCACGTCCCCGTCGTCCCGAGGCGCACCCCGGGATAGCTGTCGTAGAGGAAGTTGCGCGTCTGCGTGGTCGAGGACGCCGCCTGATAGGGGTGCTCGAGGAACTGCACCAGCTTGTGCTGCTCCCGGTCCCAGGCGATGGCGGCCATCCCGTTGGAGGACGGCAGCCACTCCTCGCTCAGGTGCGCCGACGCCCCCGCCTGCGCCGACCGCGCCGGCCCGAGGACCACCCCCAGCGCCAAGAGCCCACCGCAAGCTACCGCGCGTCTCCGCATGCCGACCTCCGCCCTTGCCACGCCCACCGAATCGCGGAACGTTCCGCCGGATGAGTCGCGGAACGCTCCCGGGCGTTCCGCAGATTGACCGACTACTTGAAGACGCGGGTCTGCCGCGCCGGGATGGTCACCGGCGAGGTCCCCTCGGGGCTGTTCGTCAGCAGCTCCGTGAGCCCGCTCGGCAGCGCCGTCGTGGTGAGGTCGCTGTCGCTGCGGTTGATGGCCACGTACACCGTGTCGGCCACCGGGTCGCCGGCGAGGGTCGCCAGCGAATAGACCCAGAGGTCCTCGGTCACCGCGAGCGTGGTGCGGGTGCCCCGGCGCATCGCCGGGTGCGCGGCGCGGATGGCCGTGAGGGCGGCGATGCGGTCGTGGAGCCCCTGCTGCGCCGTGCTGTAGCCCGACCACTGCATCATCCGCCGGTTGTCGGGATCGCCCGCGCCGGGCAGGCCAATCTCGTCCCCGTAGTAGATGAGCGGAGCCCCCTTGTTGGTGAGGATGACCGCGAACGCGTTGGCCATCCGCTCGTAGGCGTTGGGATCGGTCTCGAGCGCGGGCTGCGCCGACCAGGCGTTGCTCTTGCCGTCCGCGGCCGAGGGGTCGGACGGGCTGTCGTCCTGGAGCCACGAGGGCAGCGTCTGCTCCGCGTAGTGGA
>Ga0302279_10002787_pt1 | contig 22634 bp, 14 predicted proteins | sample III_Bog_N3_3_FD_194541 | JGI IMG/M metagenome (GOLD analysis project Ga0302279, IMG submission 194541) | Peat permafrost microbial communities from Stordalen Mire near Abisko, Sweden - III_Bog_N3_3 | ecosystem: Environmental > Terrestrial > Soil > Wetlands > Peat | place: Sweden: Abisko...
GTAATCGGCCAGCAAGGCGCCTTCCAGGACCGCCACCTGAACCTCGTCATGATCCAGCGAGGAGGTCGACGGGGAGACCACGCCCACCTTCTTCCAGCCGCTCTTCAGCGCCTTCCGGGCCGCGGTTCCCACCGCCTTGCGGATTTTGTTATGCGTAACGAACTCTTCTTCGCCCAGTCCCACCAGAAGCATCCAACGGGAATCCTTCACTCCATTGGGGTGATGAAGGGGAACAACTTCCAGATAGTCGGCCTTGAAATCATTCTCATCCATGACCTGCCGGGCGACTTTGCTGATGGCCAGAGGCAGCCGATGCCTTTCCCTTCCCGAGAAGACCGGGACGATGAGCACGTCGCCGGAGAAATCCTTCCCCGTCTGAGAACTGATTTCGATGGTGGGCATAGACACTCCTTGGAAGTTCAAAGGGAGATATTAATACATCGGACCTGATACAAAGAGATTTTTTTTATCCCTTACCGGTTGCCCCGACCGAATCGATAGAGTTCATTTTTTGCCGCCGGTTCCTGACTTTGAAGAAAAAAGAGTTGGAGAAATCAGGTTTTGCCGATGCCCGGGGCTGGCTCCGGCCCTTGCCACCGGGCCCGCCATGGCCCATCCTTAGGTCATGGAGTCAAGGGGATGCGCGACCGCGAAATCATTCAGCGCATCAAGGACTCGATTGATCTTGCCGCCCTGGTAGGCCAGGCGGTGAAGCTGCGCCACCAGGGTTCGGCCTGGGTCGGCCTCTGCCCTTTCCACAGCGAGCGCAGCCCGAGTTTCCAGGTGGTGGCCGATCGCGGCTTCTATCATTGTTTCGGCTGCGGCAAGCACGGCGACGCCTTCACCTGGCTCATGGAGCGGGAGGGGCTTGCCTTCCCCGAGGCGATGGAACAACTGGCCCAGAGCGCGGGCATCGAACTGCCCCGCCAGCGGGAACGGCCAGCCGCGGAACTGGACCTCGAGGCCCGGCTCAGGCTGGCCATGGACGCGGCCTTGGCTTTCTACCAGCGCAAACTGGCGGAGTCGGCCAAGGGCCAGGATTACCTCAAGGGCCGGGGCATGACCGAGTCCTTCATCCAGGAAGCCGCACTGGGCTATGCCCCCGACGGATGGGAAGGATTGCTCAATCACTTGAAAGCCCAGGGGTTTTCTCCCGAGGTCGCGGAACAGGCGGGCCTGGTCTCCCGCAGCGAACGGGGCAACCATATCGATTTTCTGCGCGACCGCCTGGTCATCCCCATCCTGGACCCACGGGGACGGGTCATCGCCTTCGGCGGGCGGGCCTTCGGCAGCGCCAGCCCCAAGTACTTGAACACCCGGGAGACCCCGCTGTTCAACAAGAGCAACGTGCTGTTCGGCTTCCACCGAGCCAAGGGCCAGCTTCGGGAAGGGGCCCTGGTGGTGGAGGGCTATTTCGATGTGCTGCAACTGCATCAGCAGGGCATCAACCAGGCGGTGGCCCCTCTGGGCACGGCCCTCACTGAGGGCCACCTGCAGCAGATCGGCCGATTCACCAAGCGGGTCATCCTCTGCTTCGACGGTGACGCCGCCGGCCTGCGGGCCATGGAGAAGGGGCTGAAGCTGGCCCTGCCCATGGGCTTCGACGTCAGGCTCCTGCTGCTGCCCCAGGGGGAGGATCCGGACACCTGGTGCATGGCCCTGGGCGCCGAGGCCTACCGGGAGCTGATCAAGAAGGCGCCCGACTGGACCAACTTCATCATCAACCGCGCCCTGGAGGGCAAGGACATGCGCCGCACCCCCGAGCGCATGGAGGCGCTCCGGGAGCTGGCCGGTTTCCTGGTGTTCCTGCCCCCCACCCCGGAACAGCGGGAGGTGTTCGCCAGCCTCGCCCACGAGCTGCGGATCCCCCTTTCCGAACTGGATAAGGCGGTCAAGGCCCGAACCGCGGCGGCCGAGCCCGAGACCGCGCTCCCGATCCCGGCCCAGGCCGAAGTGGACGACCTGCTCCGGCCCATCCTGATCCTCTGTCGGACTCCCGACAATCTGGTCCGCACCGCGGCGCTGCCCCCGGCCTGGTGGGAATCCCTGCAGGGCGCTCCACTGCTGCAGTGCCTGCTGGACGCCGCCGGGGACGAGAGCCTGATCCCGCCCGAGGCCCTGGCCCAGTTGCGCCACATCGAAGCCAAGTGGTCGGTCAAGGACGAAGCCGAACTGCTGCCGGAACAAATCTTCATGAAGCTGGAACTGGGTTTCGTGGAGCGGGAGAAGCAGGCCCTCAACCGCCAACTCCAGGACCCCGGGGTCATGGTCGATCCCCTGCTCCAGGAACGGCTTGCCGTGAGCCTGGAAAATCTTTTGCGGCGTGGCCGCCAGCTTCGTGTTCAGATGACAGATCAAAGGCGGAAGTCATTTGCCCGGTGAGCCGACCCCCGAGGATTTTTCCAGAGCCCGTAAACATTTGGGGGCAAAGGCGCATCTTACCTTTGAAATGCCCCTTGTCAGGGCACTTCGGTCCTGTATACTGAGAGGTTCCGGGTGGCCTGTCATTATGGGTTTTTTGTGCCCATCCTTGGCAACTTCCCATTAGAACGCGAAACAAACACCTTGGATCCCGTGGTCCCATGGTTCTTTGAGGTCTAGATGGTCCCAACCCCGGCCCTTGAAAACTACTACCAGATGACGAAAGCGCTCATCTCGCTGGGCAGATCCCGTGGATTTGTCCTGGTGGATGAGCTGAACTCGTTCCTGCCCGAATCCGCCTCGTCCCCGGCGGATCTTGAAAACATCATGTCCATGTTCAACAAACTCGCCATCGGCGTGGGCGCGACCGAGGCGGAAGCCCTGATCTCCCGTGACCAGAACGAGGTGGAGGCGCTGTTCCCCGACCAGCCGATCAAGTCCGACAAGGACGCGGAGATCGACATTGACGGAGCGGACGGCGACAAGTTCAACGATCCGGTAAGGATGTACCTGAAGGAAATGGGCACCGTCCCCCTGCTCAAGCGGGAAGACGAAGTGGAGATCGCCAAGCGGATCGAAGTGGGCGTGCGCAGCGTCATGCGCGCCCTGTCCCGGTCCCGCCTGGCCGCCAGTCTGCTCATCGACATCGGCAAGATGCTCAAGGAAAACCCCGGCAAGATCCGCGAAGTGGTCGGCCTTTCCGATGAGGTTGATGAGGACGAGGACGCCGAGAACACCTCCGCCACCCAGCATGTCCACCACCAGTTCGAGAAGCTGCTGGTGTTCGAGCAGGCTCTGCAGGAACTGCTGGAGCTCAAGGCCTCGGGCAAGCCGGTGCCGAAGAAGCGCCATCTGGACCGGGAGGTCCTGGTGGGCCGGGCCCAGGTCAGCCGCCAGATCCGCCGCCTGGGCCTCAACAGCCTCGCGGTGACCCGCCTGATCGACAAGATCACCCATCACCACAACCAGGTGATGAACGGCGAGCGTAAGCTGCGGGAACTGCGGGAGCGGATCAAGAACCCGGCCTTCGCCAAGCTGAAGGAGCGCTACACCCACGACATCGAGCATATCGAGGCCGAGCTGGCGCGGTTCTTCATCAAGTACGAAACCGAGAGCGAGAGCTTCCACCTGGATTTCAACACCCTCAAGTCGGCGGAAAGCATCAGCCGGTCGGCCAAGGCCGAACTGATCGAGGCCAACCTGCGCCTGGTGGTGTCCATCGCCAAGCGCTACACCAACCGCGGGCTCCAGTTCCTGGATCTGATCCAGGAAGGCAATATCGGCCTCATGAAAGCCGTGGACAAGTTCGAATACAGCCGCGGCTTCAAGTTTTCCACCTACGCCACCTGGTGGATCCGCCAGGCGATCACCCGGGCCATCGCCGACCAGGCGCGGACCATCCGCATCCCGGTGCACATGATCGAGACCATCAACAAGCTGATCCGCACCCAGCGCGAGCTGGTGCAGAAGCTGGGCCGGGAGCCTTCCAGCGAGGAGATCGCCCACGCCATGGACATGCCCGTGGGCAAGGTCCGCAAGGTCATGAAGATCGCCCAGGAGCCCATCAGCCTCGAAACCCCTATCGGCGAGGAGGAGGATTCCCATCTGGGCGACTTCATCGAGGACAAGGGCGTGGTCTCCCCGGTCGAGCAGGTAGTGAGCCAGCGCCTCAAGGAAACCGTGAACCTGGTGCTCCAGACCCTCACCGAGCGCGAGGAGAAGGTCCTGCGCATGCGCTTCGGCGTGGGCGACGAGGCCTCGGAGCACACCCTCGAGGAAGTGGGCAGCGAGTTCGCCGTCACCCGGGAGCGGATCCGACAAATAGAGTCCAAGGCGCTGAGAAAGATCCGGCACCCGCGCTACTCCAAGACCCTCAAGGCCTTCCTGGGCTGAGACCGGGTGTAACGATGCAAAGGGGATTCCGGCTTGCCGGCGTCCCCTTTGCATTGTCTGCAGTTCGGACATTTCGGCCCATCCCGGCATTCCCCGCCGGGGGCTCCGGGATTTTCCGTCCGGGTCCCCGGGTTTGGCGCCGACCCAAGTCGGGTCCCGGGTCCTGGGTCGGCGCAAGACCACCGGGGTCGGAACACCAAAGTGATGACTTTCAGTAAACCCTCCAGCGGGGTTACACGGAATTGCAATGTATAAAATATACATATATCATTAGCGCACGCCACTCCGTTTTTTGATTTGGCAATTCCGTCGCCCAGGGAGCAACGGAGCCGGAGGGCTGGAATCGAGCTGGCTTCTCGGCAACCCGGGGCGCCCGCCTATTTTCATGGCCGGGACACGGCAAACCGCTCGCAGCCTGCTGCGAGCGGTACCGTTGGGTCAGCGCCATGACCTGGGACCCGGACTGGGTCGGCGCCAAACCCGGGAACTAGTACGAAAAATCCCGGAGCCCCCAGCGGGGAACGCTGGGATGAGCCGAAATGTCCCAACACGGCGATTGACTTCCGGTGGGCTCCAAGGGACGCTCATGGTGAGGCTTGCCGTGCTGTCCAAAGACCAGAACCTTGGGAAATATCAGATCATCGATCGCCTGGGTGCCGGGGGCTTCGGATCCGTGTACCTGGCCAATGACCGCCTGCTGAATCGCAAGGTGGCGCTCAAGGTTCCCCATCACCAGGCGGATGAACAGGGAATGCTGCTGGAACCGCGGATCATGGCGGCCCTGAAGCATCCGAATATCGTGGAACTGATCACGGTGGAGAAGAAGGACGACACCTTCTTCATGGTGCTGGAATACGTGGACGGGGAAAGCCTGGACAAGCTCATCCGCCGGGAGCGCGCCCTGGCCCCTGCCAGGGCCCTGGATATCGCCATGGACGTCTGCTCGGCCATCGGCTTTGCCCATGCCCACCAGGTGATCCATCGGGACCTTCGCCCCGCCAACATCCTCATCACCCGGGATGGGGTGGCCAAGGTCACCGATTTCGGCACCAGCCGGTTCCTGGAAATGCAGCGGGAGGGCTTCGCCCGGACCCGGATCGGCTCCCCGCCGTACATGGCTCCGGAACATTTCCGAGGCCGGGCGGTGTTCCAAAGCGACCTCTGGTCCCTGGGCATCACCTTGTATGAAATGCTCACTGGGACCGTGCCCTTCTACGATGCGGATCCGGTCAAGATCGCCCAGTCATTCCAGAACACCCCGGTGGTCCCGCCGCACCTGCGCCAGGCGGCAGTGCCAAGGGCCTTGAGCGAAGTGGTGATGAAGGCCCTGGCCGTGAACCTGGGCGACCGCTACCTGTCCGCCCAGGAATTCCTCAAGGCCCTGCGTGCCCTCAAGGAGGGGATGGCCAGGGAAACCCGCCCGGTGGGGACGGCCATCCTGGGAGCCCACCTGGACGCCCCCGGCCACGCCCAGCGCCGCCCAACCCCCACCCAGCAACGGCTCTGCCGCTTCTGCTACCGCCCTCTGCCGCGCCTGGCGGTAGCCTGCCCCGCCTGCGGCGAAAAGAACCAGTGACTCCAACCCTGCCTCCTCCCGGGAACCGGCCTGGGCCCTGGTCCCGCCCCTGGTTCCGCCGGCTGACCTACCTGATCGCCTCCGGGGCGGTCCTGGGCGGCCTGGGCAGTTGGGCAGTGCAGAGGCCGGAGATGGACCGCTGGATCATCGGCAAGCTGGACCGGTACTCCCGGGATGAGTTCGGATTGGCGGTCCAGGCTGGACGCCTGGAGGTCCACCCTTTCCAGGGCCGGATCCTGTTGTACCAGCTGACGGTGGGTGGCGACCTGCTCCAGGCCGACCTGCTGGAACTGGATCTGGAATGGGCGTCCCTGCTCCACACCCCTCACATCCGCAAGCTCCTGCTGCAGACCCCCCTGCTCAACCTGGACCGGACCCGGCTGGCCCGGATCAAGCTCAAGCCCCACCCGGAAAAAACGGCCACCTCCCTGGTCCGGCTGGACCGGTTGGAGATCCGCAATGGCCAGGCCAGCGTGCGTGAACCGGCCTGGGGCATCCCCAGGGGGGATTTCAACTTCCAGGCCACCGGCAAGGGCTGGGGCCCAAACCAGGTCTGGGTCGACCTGCGCATGCCCAGCATTGCCCTGGGCCAAGGCGCGGCAACCTTCCAGGGCAACCTGGCGGTGACCGCCAACGTCACCGACCGTTTCCTGGAGGTGGACCAGGGCCGGCTGCAATTGGGCGGCAACCAGTTGGCCTTCAAGGGCGGTTTGCGCTTCCTGAAGCGCACTCTGAACCTGGACGCCACCGGCTCGCTCGATCTGGTCCAGGTCCAGCGGCTCCTGGCGGTCGCCCCCGCCGCCTCGGGACGGGTGGACTTCCAGGGCCATGCCGAGGGTCCTTTCGCCGCCCCGGCCTGGACCGGCTCGGTCCAGGGCCAGGACATGAAGGCCAAGAGCCTGCCTCTGCACCCCGGCAATCTGGCCGCCACCGCCTCGGGGAACCCCGCCGGGATCCGCCTGGACCGGCTCACCTGGAATTCCCAGGATGGCAGGCTGGACGCCAAAGGCACCTGGACGCCCAAGGGCGGAGCCCTGCTCAAGCTCGACGCCGAGGCCATCCCCCTGGCTCCGGTGGCGGGCTACACCCGTACCGGCTTCCTCAAGGATCTGATGGGGCGGTTTGCCGGAGAAGCCAGCCTCGCGCCCAACCGGTCCCGGACCCCATGGACCGTCCCCAACCTGGAGCAATTGACCTTCCACGGGTCGGGCGATTTCCTTCAAGGTGGGCGGAGGGTGGGCGGCTTGAGCCTGGATCTGGAGCAGAGCCGCATCCGGGCCGCCAAGGTGGCCCTGAACCTGCCGGAACTGGAACTCCAGGGCAGCGCCTCGGGCACTCTGGGCAAGGCCGGGTTGACCAGCCTGGAGGGCGATGCCGGCCTGACCACCGACGCCGCCAATGTGGCCGGGGTGCTGGCGGCCTGGGACATCGGCATGAAGGACGCGGCCGGCCGGCTCGTCCCCATGGACATGGCGGGCCAGGCCACCGCCCAGGCCCGGCTCGGCTGGGCACCCCAGAGCGGCATCCACCTCACCGGCCACCTGGCCATCAAGGATCCGCGCTGGCACGGAGCGGTGGCCGACAACCTGGGCGGCGACGTGGCCATCGACCGGGACGTAATGAAGGTCACCGGCATCGTGCTGGACAAGGGCGACGGCAAGGCCTCGGGGGATCTTTGGCTCACCTGGGCCGACCTGCCCAGGGGCGTGGACCAGCTTGACATGCGCTACCAGGCATTGGACCTGCCCATCCGGGAAGGGCTCAAGGCGGCTGACCAGGGCGACCTGCCCCTGGACGGCATCGGCAGCGGCTGGGTCCGGCTGCACGGGCCGTTCGACCGGATCATGATGGAAGGCCAGGCCAGCGCCGAGCAGGGCGAAGCGTACGGCGTCCGCATTCCCGCGGCCTCGGCCGATTTCACCCTGGATCTCGAAAGCCTGAGGCTCAAGGCCACCGACATGCGGGTCGCCGACAGCCTGGAGCACCTGGGGCCCGCTCAGGGCTCCCCGGCCGGAGCCCTGGCGCTCCAGGGCTCCATGGACATGGATATCGAGCGCAACACCTGGCAGGTGGCTTTGCGTGGAACCGTGGATTCCCAGGTGCTGGAACTGCCGGGACCGCATTTCCAGGCCCAGGTGGAAGCCAGCCTGGACGGGCCGTTCACCGCCCCCCTGGGGCCCATCCAGCTGCCCACCGGCACCCTCGCCTTCGTTCAGGGCAGCCTGTCCCAGGGCGATCAGAGCCTGGACGGACTGGAAGGTTCGTTCGCCTTCACCGGGGGCGCCCTGAAGGCGCGGCTGGGCCTGGCGGGCAAACCCAAACGGCTGCTCAGCCTGGATGCCGCCCAACGCAGGCCGGGTCAGCTGGCCGGGACCCTGGAACTCGACCTGGGGCAGGAATCCGCCAACACCCAGCAACTGGCCACCCGGCTCACCCAGAACTTCCTCAAGGACGCCCATTTCCAGTTCCACGCCCAAGGAGACTGGACCGCCCAGGGGCTCCATTGGGTGGGGCATTCCGACAGCTTCAACGGGCAGTTCGACGGGTTCAGCCTGGTGCAGCCAAGGCCCGGACGGTTTTCCGGCGATGCCCGCGGAGTGGACCTGGCCCTGGAACTCGAGGGGGTGGCCAACGGCGTTGCCCCGGACGCGGCCGGCTTAGGCGCGGCCAGCTTAGGCGAGGCCGGTACCGGCGAGGCCCACATCAGCCCATCCAGGCCGGAAGGCACCGCCGGCCCGGGCCTCCCTTCCGCCACCAGCATGACCCTGCACGGCCGGGTGCCGTTCTCCACCAAGGCGCCCCTGGCGGTGCAACTGGCCGGGTCATCCAACCTGGCCAATCTCAAGACCCTCCTGGACCGGGTGGTGCAGCCGGGCCAGTACAGCCTGCTGGCGGACCTGCATCCCGAAGGCAGCGCCGTGTTCGATCTCAACCTGGGCGGCAGCATCGAGGAGTCCACCCTGGACGGAACCCTGAGCCTCAAGGGCGGGCGGCTGGTGGTGCACAGCTATCCCCTGAGCGTGGAGAACCTGGATTTCACCGCTCAGTTCCAGGGGCGGGACATCATCATCCCCAAGACCGCGCCCATGCGCGGAACCCTGGCTCAGGGCGCCCTCACCGCCTGGGGCAAGGCGACCTGGCGGCTCGGCGGGATCTCTTCCTACGACCTGCACTCCAGCCTGGAGGACTTCCAGATCCGGGATCTGCCCGAAGGCTTCGAGCTCCAGGGCAGCCTGGACGCCGCCCTCAAGGGCAGCGACCAGGACGGCGGCCTCCTCAGCGGCAGCATCTGGGCCAAGCGGACCCTCTACCGCACCGACATCAATCTGTCCGACCTGCTGCTGAGCAGCGCCATCAGCACATCCGGCATCATGTCCGGCCTGGACCCCTCCGACCCCCTGGCCCGGATCGACCTGAACCTGGAAGTCCATCTGGCCGAGCCCTGGGAACTGGATACCAATCTGCTGAAGATGCAGGGCCGGCCCAACGGGCCATTCTGGATCCGGGGCACCCTCGCCCAGCCCGGGCTCAAGGGCAGGATGGAGCTTCTGCCGGGCGGGCGCCTGACCAACCTGTTCCCGGCCGGCGACATCGTGCTGGAGCGGGGCATGGTGGATTTCACCGACCCGTCCATGTTCAACCCCAACATCGATGTCCAGGGGCAGATCGATATCCCCCCCTACCTGGTGAGCCTGGACATCTCCGGCACCCTGGACGCCCTCCAGGCCAAGCCGATCTCCATTCCTTCCCTGCGCCAGGATGAGATCTTCGCCATCCTCATCGACCCGGCCGCGGTGACCACCGTGGGCAACGCCCCGGGCGCCGTCACCCAGACCGCCATGAACACCGGCCTGGCCGGCACCAGCACCGGGCTGCTCACCTCCCTGGCCCTGGCCAACTTCCAGGAACAGCTGCGCAAGACCCTGAACCTGGACCGGGTGAGCGTGGCGCTGAGGGCCGGGGTCGGCGCCCCGGAGACCACCATCACCCTCGGCAAGAGCATCAACCTGTTCGGCTACCGCACTCCGCTGGTGTTCACCCACGACAAGGCGGGCGACGTGACCACCATCAGCGGCCAGGTGGAGTGGCGGTTCGGCGACTTCGTGTTCCGCCTGGGCGCCAGCCAGAGCACCGCCGACAGCCTCGCCCCCTCCGGGGAGATCCGCCACACCTGGAGTCCCCGGTGATCCGGCTGCGCTGCTTCGCCCGCTACCGGGAACGGCTGGGCTTCACCGAGCTGGAGCTGGAACTGCCCGCCCCCCCGACCCTGGCCGCCCTGCTGGAGGATCCAAGGCTGCAGGGGCTGCCCGCGGACGCGCTGTTCGCCGTGAACCAGGCCTTCGTCCAACGGGAGGACCTGCTTCGGGATGGCGACGAGGTAGCGCTCATGCCGCCGGTGAGCGGGGGCTGAATGGGCCGCTGGCGGGTGGATCAGGAAGCCCGCCGCCCCAGCTTCTGCACCATGGCCACCCCCCCCACCACCAGGGCTCCGCCGCCCAGGGACAGGAGGGTGGGAGCCTCGCCCAGCGCCGCCCAGCCCAGGAGCAGCGCCACCGGGGGAATCAGGTAGAGGAAGGATCCGGCCACGCTCACCGGCAGGTGGCGGTTGGCGTCGGCCCAGGTCCAGTAGCCCACCGCGGTCGGCACCACCCCCAGGAACAGGACGCAGAAGCGCGGCCCGTTTCCGGCCCGGGCGAACTGGGCCAGGGACGGTCCGGCCCAAGGCACAAAGCACAGGGCTGCGAAGATGACCCCATAGGTGACCACCTGCAACCCCGAATAGCGGGTCAGCAGAGGCCGCTGGGCCATGGAGTAGAGCGCCTGGAGCACGGCCGCGCCCAGGATGATGAGGGCATAGCCGTCGATCCGCAGGCCCCCGCCTCGGCCCAGGCTGATCAACAGCACCCCGGCGAAGCTCACCCCCAGACCGGCCACCCCCCAGCGGGTGATCCTTTCGCTCCCGCTGACCCGGCCCACCAGGACCATCCAGATCGGCGCCGAGGCGATCAGGAAGCTGGCGGTGCCGGACGGCGTGTGGATCTCGCCCAGGCTCAGGGCGGCGGTGTAGACGGCGATCCCCACCACTCCCAACCCCGCGATCCAGGGCAGATCCCGCCAGGCGGGCAGCGCCGTCCGTTTGGCCAGGGCGATCCCCCCCAGCACCAGGGAACCCGCCACCGCGCGCAGGAAAGCCACCTCCAGGGGGCCGAAGCCAAGGACCGCGATGCGGATGGCCGGGAAGGCCGAGGCCCAGCACACCACGGTCAGGGTGGCCATGGCGAGGCCGTGCAGGTGCAGGGGTGGATGCACCCCGGCCCGGCCCAGGGGATGGGCGGGTGCGGCGGCCGGGGACGGAAGGGGGAGCGATTCGGGTTCCATGGTTTAAGGTATAGCCAAAGGCCAGCCATCTGGTCTGGAATCCCCATCACCCGGTCGGCGCGTCCCTGCGGGCGTTCCTGGAGTTCTGCCTGGAGGCGATGCGAAGCCCTACCGGACAAAACTGACCGCATAGACCGGCGGCAGGTGCTCGGCGACCGTGATCCAGTGGTCCCCGCCATCTTCCGAAACCCAAAGCGACCCGGTGGTGCTGCCGAAGGCCAGCCGGTTTCCGCTCCCGTCCACGGCCAGGGCGTGGCGGTACACCAGGTCGTAGGCGTTCTCCTGGGGCAGCCCCGCGCGCAGGATTTCGAAGCTCCGGCCCCCGTCCCGGGTCCGGCCCACCACCACCTTCCCCTCCAGGGGGATCCGCCGTTCGTCCTTGTCCGCCGGCACGAACCAGGCGGTGAGGGGGTCCGCCGGATGCACCGCCACCGCGAACCCGAACACCGACGGCACAGCCGAGGTGATCTCATGCCACGACCCGCAATCGTCCACCGACCGGAACACCCCGTTGTGGTGCTGGGCCCAGAACACTTCCGGCCAGGCCGGGCACTGGACCACCCGGTGCGGATCCTGGAGCACCGGATCCAGGGCCTTTTCCGGCGGCAGGTACTCGGCCCGCATGCCCCGGGAGCAGCAGGTCCAGGTGGCCCCGCCATCCTCCGTCCGCCAGGCCCCGCCGGAGGAGACCGCCACGGTGACCCGGTCGCCGTTCCTCGGGTCGACGCAGATGGAGTGGATCCCCGGCACGTCGGCGCCGCCGCCGAGCCAGGCCCGGCGGTCGGGATGGTCCCACAGGCCGCGCATCAGGGTCCAGCTGGCGCCAAAGTCCTCGGACCGGAACAGCCCGCCCGGCAAGGTGCCCGCCCAGAGCACTCCCGGTTGGGTGGCCAGCCCGGGCTCCAGGGCCCAGATCCGCACCAGGGCCCAGGGGATCAACCGGCCCAGGGCGTCCCGCTCCTCGTGGCCCGCGGGCGGTTCCGGGTAGGCCGGGGTGGCGATCTCGGTCCAGGTGGCGCCCCGGTCCCCGGACCGGTGCAGTTTCACTCCGAAATGGCCGTGATCCAGGGCGGCGTACCAGCTGCCGTCCCTGGGATCGGCCAGGGCGAGGGTCACGTTGTCGCCCAGGAAGGAGCGGCCCGCCAGCTCCCAGCGGCCGGAACCGGACCGGCCGACCGAGAACAGACCCTTGCGGGTGGACGCCAGCATCTGATCCGACATTTCAACCTCCCGACAACGCCTGCATGACCACGATCTCGCCGGCTTCGCCCACCGGCTCGCCCAGCCCGCGGCGATCCGAACAGGCCTGCCCGTCCAGGAACACCACCATGTGGTGGCGCAACTGCCCATGCTCGTCCAGGACATAGCCCCGCAACCTGGGCACCGCCGCAAAAGCGTTTTCCAGGGCTTCCCCCACCGTTCCGCCCGGAACCACGCAGGGCGGACATGGCACATGGCGTTGCAGGTTGGCGGTGAATATCACTTTGGGCATAAGCACCTGACTTGGCATAAGAATATCATCCAGGCCCCATCCCCCTGTCAATGCCAAGCCGAGCCCAACCAGAAATTCCGCCCCGGATAGCCCCGCCCTCTGGCCAAGGCTCCGCCCGCCGAACCCGGCGGCCCCGGCAACTTTCCGTTGCCTCCATGTGCCGTGGCGGTAAGGATAGGGTATGTTGCATTAGCAATGAATGGAGGTAGCTCCGGCTATGCCAAGGATGTCCCTTCCGCTGTTCCTACGCCCGGCCCCGGCGGCCGCTTTCGCCCTCGGTCTTGCCGTGGCCCTGGGTATCTCCTGTGGCCGAGCCAAACAGGCCCCCCCCGCCCCGCCCCTGCAGGTGGAAGTGACCGGCGCCGTCCAGCAGGACGTGCCGCTCATCCACGAATGGATCGGCACCGTGGATGGCTTCGTCAACGCCGAAATCCGGGCCCAGGTGGAGGGCTATGTCCTGAAGCAGGTCTACCGCGAAGGCTTCCCGGTGAAGCGCGGCCAGGTGCTGTTCCAGGTGGACCCCAGGCAGTTCCAGGCGGCGGCCGACCAGGCCAAGGCGGGCATGGCCAGGGACCAGGCCGCCCTGGACAAGACCCGCACCGACGTGGACCGCTATACCCCCCTGGCCGCGGAGAAGGCCATCTCCCAGCAGGAGCTGGACAACGCCCTGTCCGCCCGCAACCAGGCCCAGGCCATCCTGGACGCCTCCCGGGCCGCCTATGACAAGACCCGGCTCAACCTGGAATGGAGCCGGATCGTCTCCCCCATCGACGGCATCGCCGGCATGGCCAAGGTCCAGGTGGGTGACCTGGTCAACGGCCAGCAGGTCATGACCACCGTCTCCACCGTGGACCCGGTGAAGGTCTATTTCAACGCCAGCGAATCCGAGTACCTGACCTGGGCCAAGGCCTGGAACGCCAAGGGCGGCGGCAAGGGTTCCCTGCAGCTGATCCTGTCCGACGGAACCCCGTATCCGGTCAAGGGGGATCCGTTCATGACCGACCGCAACGTCGACCTCAAGACCGGCACCATCCTGCTGGCCGGCGTGTTCCCCAACCCCGACCACCTGCTCCGCCCGGGCCAGTACGCCAAGGTGCGGGCCACGGTCGGCCTGGAGAAAGCCGCCATCATGGTGCCCCTGCGTTCGGTGTGGGAGGTCCAGGGCGTATCCCAAGTGGCCGTGGTGGGCGCCGACAACCGGGTCGATATCCGCCCAGTGGCCTTGGGTACCCATGTGGGCGCCCTGGTGGCGATCGAAAAAGGGCTCCATCCCCTGGACCGGGTCGTGGTGGAAGGGGTCCAGAAAGTGACCTCCGGCCTCCTGGTCCGGCCCATCCCAGCGGCAAGGTAGCGCAGCATGCCGAAATTCTTCATCAACCGGCCCATCGTCGCCATCGTCATCGCCATCATCACCCTGATCGCCGGGTTGGTGTCCATGACCGGCCTGCCCATCGCCCAGTTCCCGGAAATCGTTCCGCCCCAGATCATCGTCCAGACCGCCTACACCGGCGCTGACGCCCTCACCATCGAGCAGGCGGTGGCCGCGCCCCTGGAGCAGCAGGTCAACGGCGTGGACAACATGCTCTACATGCAGTCCACCAACGCCAACGACGGCACCATGGCCGAGACCATCACCTTCGACGTCCAGACCGACGTGAACATCGACCAGGTGAACGCCCAGAACCGCGTGGCCCAGGCCATGCCGTTCCTGCCCCCTGACGTGAACACCAATGGCATGACCATCCGCAAGTCCACCGGCCTGCCGATGCTGTTCATCACCGTGTACTCCCCCAACGGCAGCTACGACGCCCTGTACCTGTGCAACTACGCCACCATCAACGTGGTCGACCCGCTCTACCGGGTGCCCGGGGTGGGTCAGGTGAACATCTTCGGGGCCGGTGACTACGCCATGCGGATCTGGGTGAAACCGGACCTCCTGGCCAAGCTGGGCATCACCGTGCCGGACATCAACCAGGCGGTGCAGCAGCAGAACACCGTCAACCCGTCCGGCCAGGTCGGCGCCGAACCGCTGCCCCAGGGTCAGGAGCTGACCTACACTGTGCGCAGCCAGGGGCGGCTGCGCAGCCCCGAGGAGTTCGAGCAGATCGTGGTGCGGGCCAACGCCGACGGTTCCGTGGTCCGCCTGGGCGACGTGGCCCGGGTGGAACTGGGCGCCCTGGCCTATAAGCAGGTCGCCCGGATGAACGGCAAGCCCAGTTGCGTGGTGGCCCTCTACCAGGCCCCCGGCTCCAACTCCCTGGCCGTGGGCGCAGCGGTCAAGAAGGAACTGACCCGGCTCAAAGCCAGCTTCCCGGCCGACATGGACGTCAAAGTCTCGGTGGACACCACCCTGGCGGTCACCGCCGGCATCCGTGAGATCCTCTGGACCCTCCTGGAAGCCATGACCCTGGTCATCCTGGTGGTGTTCCTGTTCCTGCAGAACTGGCGGGCCACCCTGATCCCCATGATCGCCGTGCCGGTCTCCCTGATCGGCACCTTCGCCTTCTTCCCGATGCTCGGCTTCTCCATCAACACCCTGTCCCTGTTCGGGCTGGTGCTGGCCATCGGCCTGGTGGTGGACGACGCCATCGTGGTGGTGGAGGCGGTGGAGCATCACATCGAGCAGGGCATGCTGCCCAAGGAGGCCACCCTCCAGGCCATGAAGGAAGTGGCCGGACCGGTGGTGGGCATCGCCCTGGTGCTGGCCGCGGTATTCGTCCCGGTGGCCTTCATGAGCGGGATCCAGGGCCGGCTGAACAAGCAGTTCGCGGTCACCATCGCCATCTCCGTGCTGATCTCGGCCTTCAACGCCCTGTCCCTCTCCCCGGCCCTTTCGGCCCTGATCCTGAAGCCCAGGGAGAAGATGGAAGGCCGGATGGGCCGCTTCTTCCACGGCTTCAACCACTGGTTTGCCCGGGCCACCCGCGGCTACGTCAACGTCTCCCACAGCCTCATCCGCAAGGCGGCCCTGGCCCTGGCCATCCTGGCCGCGTTCTTCCTGGTGGACGGCTTCATGGGCAGAGGCCTGCCCAGCAGCTTCGTGCCCACCGAGGATCAGGGCTATTTCTTCCTCAACTACCAGCTGCCGCCGGCCGCCTCGCTCCAGCGCACCGACGCCGTGGGCCGCAAGATCGAGAAGATCCTGGCCGAAACCAAAGGGGTCAAGTACCTCACCAACATCGAGGGCTTCAGCCTGCTGGCCCGGGTCTCGGCCTCCTACAACGGCTTCGCCTTCGTGGCCCTGGAGCCCTGGGACGACCGCGACAAGCCCGGGCTCGAGGCCAGCGAGATCCTGCGCAAGCTGAACGCCCGATTCGCCAAGGAGATCCCCGACGCCAACGTGATCGGCTTCCTGCCTCCGGCCATCCCCGGCCTGGGCAGCTCCAGCGGGTTCTCCCTCTGGCTCCAGGATCGCAGCGGTGGCGAGCCGGAATATTTGTCCCAGAACCTGCAGAAGTTCCTCGCCGCGGCCCGCAAGCGGCCGGAGCTGGCCGGCGTCACCTCCTTTTTCACCACCAACACGCCCCAGCTGTTCGCCGACGTGGACCGGGACAAGGCCCTGAAGCAGGGGGTGCCGGTGGCCGACGTCTACCAGACCCTCCAGGCCTACCTGGGCGGGCTCTACCTGAACCAGTTCAACCGGTTCGGCCGGCAGTGGCGGGTCTACCTCCAGGCCGAGGGCGAGGACCGCACCAGCGCCGACGACATCGGCCGGTTCCAGGTGCGCAACAAGGACGGCAACATGGTGCCCCTTTCGGCCCTGGTCACCGTCCGCCGGATCCAGGGGCCCGAATACACCAACCGGTTCAACCTGATCCGGGCCGCCCAGGTGCTCGGCCAAGCCGCGCCGGGGTACAGTTCCGGCCAGGCCCTCACCGCCCTGGAGCAGGTGGCCAAGCAGGTGCTGCCCGCCGACATGAGCTACGACTGGGGCGATCTGTCCTACCAGGAGAAGAAGGCCGAGGGCACCACCGGGCTGCTGTTCGCCCTGTCGCTGGTGTTCGTGTTCCTGATCCTGGCGGCCCTGTACGAGAGCTGGTCCCTGCCCTTTTCGGTGCTGCTCTCGGTGCCGGTGGCGATCTTCGGGGCGTTCCTGGGGCTCTATTTGCGCCATTACGATTTCGGGGTGTTCGCCCAGATCGGCCTGATCATGCTGATCGGCCTGTCCGCCAAGAACGCCATCCTGATCGTGGAGTTCGCCAAGGACGAGCTGAGCAAGGGCAAGAGCCTGGTGGACGCCGCGCTGGAGGGGGCCAAGCTGAGGCTGCGGCCGATCCTCATGACCTCGTTCGCCTTCATCCTGGGCTGCGTGCCGTTGTGGACCGCCTCCGGCTCGGGCGCCAATTCCCGGCGGATCCTGGGCACCGTGGTCATCGTCGGCATGCTGGCCGCCACCCTCATCGCCGTGTTCCTGATCCCGGTCCTGTTCGTGGTGGTGGAGCGAACCGCCAACCGCAAGGGCAAGGCCGAGGAGACTCCCACCGATCTCATGGACGAGGAGAGCTGAAATGAAAACCCTTGTCCTGCCCATCATGATCCTGGTCACCGGTTGCGCCGTGGGCCCGAACTATCGGCGGCCCGAAGTGCAGGCCGGCGCCACCTTCCGGGACCAGGCCCAGGCCGAGGCGGTCTCCTTCGCCGACCAGCCCTGGTGGGAAGTGTTCGGCGACCCGGCCCTGAAGGCCCTCATCGGCGAGGCCCTGGCCAACAACTACGACGTGCGCACCGCCGCCCAGCGGGTGCTGGAGTACCAGGCCAGGGCCGGCATCACCCACTCCGGGTACTATCCCCAGGTCAGCGCCGGCACCGGTTGGACCCGGGGCCGCAACTCCTCGTTCTCCCCCAGCGGCGGCACCACCGGCGAGGTCTTCAACGTCCAGGCCGGCCTGTCCTGGGAACTGGACCTCTGGGGCCGGATCAAGCGGTTGAACGAAGCCTCCATGGCCCAGTACCTGGGTTCCCAGGAAGCCCGGCGCGGCGTCTACCTGGCCACCGCGGCCCAGGTGGCCCAGGCCTACTTCGAACTGCGCGAGCTGGACGCCAGGCTGGCCATCGCCCGTTCCACCACCCAGGCGTTCCAAGAGACCTACGACCTGTTCAACCGCCGCTTCACCGGCGGCGCCGCCTCGGCCCTGGAGACCGCCCGGGCCGAAGCGGCCCAGGCCACCGCGGCCGCGTTCATCCCGGACCTGGAGCGGCAGATCACGGCCAAGGAAAACCTGCTCTGCTTCCTGGTAGGCCGCGGCCCCGGCCCGATCCCCCGGGGCGCGGAGCTCAAGACCCAGCCCCTGCCCCCCAGCATCCCGGCCGGGCTGCCTTCGGCCCTGCTGGAACGCCGTCCCGACCTGCGCGAGGCCGAGCAGCAGCTGGTGGCCGCCAACGCCGCGGTGGGCGTGGCCCAGGCCAACTATTTCCCGACCCTCAGCCTCAACGCCCTGGTGGGGGGCGTCGCGCCCCACCTGGACCAGCTGTTCTCCTCCGGCCGGGAATGGAACATCAACCCCAGCCTCAACCTGATCCCCCTGCAGGGCATGAAGCTCAAGTACCAGAAGGCCGCCGCCGTGGCCCAGTGGGAGCAGGCCCGGAGCCAGTACGAAGAGGCCGTCACCGGCGCCTTCGGCGAAGTGTCCACCCAGCTGGTGGCCTACCAGAAGCTGGCCGAGGTGGAGACCCAGCAGGCCCGGGCCGTGGCCGCCTACCATGAGGCGGTGCGGCTGGCCACCCTGCGCTATACCGCAGGGCTTTCCAGCTATGTGGAGGTGCTGGAGGCCCAGCAGCAGCTGTTCCCGGCCGAGAACAGCCTGTCCCAGGTCCGGCTGGCCCGGCTGACCAGCCTGGTCCAGCTCTACAAGGCCCTGGGCGGCGGCTGGAACCTCAGCGACCCGACCTGGGCGGCCCCCAAACATTGAGACTTCCTACTTCACCAGGATGCAGCGCCATCACCACCAAGGTATAGGGACGTCTGAGAGCTAACGCTACGATCCACATGGTTCAGGCTCAGCCTTTGCAGGAAGGAAAAAGGGTATCCCCGGGTGGCGAGCGGACAGCCGAGAATAGGAAGACAAGGTCCAAGCCGTTCATGTCAACGTCCATGGGAAAACGACCAAAGTCATAAGCGTGCTGCCCCCCCCTTGGCGGGCGGCGGCCTGGGCCCTCCCGTCGATCATTCTGGTGGGCAGGGCGCCATGGCCCCGGCGGGGTCAATCACTATCCGTTGTTATTATTATATTTATGTTGATGGCGTCAAAAATGCTTGTTGCAGGGTCCGGCTGTGCCGGTTCCCCAAGGAGATTTCCGATGAAAAAAATCGCTGCCCTGCTGTTCGCGGCCGCCCTGATCACCCCGGCCTTCGCCGGCATGAATGCCCAGGCCACCTCCACCGCCCCGGCCATGATCGCCGGCGATAGCGACTCCGCCCCGACTCCCACCAAGATGAAAAAGGCCAGGAAGGCCAGCCGGACCAAGAAGGCCAAGACCCAGGCCGCCGCCGACCACGCTGCGGCCGATGCTCCGGCCCCTACCAATCCCTGATCCCGATTCAACGCCCACCCCAAGCCCCGAGAACCCTGGTCGACCTCCGGGACCCCGGAAGTCGACCAGGGTTCTCGGAGCGTGCGCCGCGCCCATGTCCGTTTTTGCAGGTAACCCGGCCGAAAACGCCCTTGCCCACCCATGACTGGAGGCTGAATCTTATGTCTGAATACAACCGAGCCCTCAGCCATGGCACCCACCCCCCGCCCGTCAGCGCCTGATCCCGCCGCGACCGAAGTCTATTTCCTGGTCCTGCCGGGCACGATGCTGCTGGATTTCGCCGGCACCGCGGAAGCGTTCCGGGTGGCGGCGGACTTCGGAGCGCCGTTCCGGCTGCATTACCTGGCCCCCTCCAGCCAGGCCCTGTCCTCCCTGGGTTTGACCCTGGGCGGGCTGGCGCCGCTACCCGACCGGCTCCCGCCGGGGGCCATCCTCATCATTCCCGGGGTCGCCTGCTCCGCCGAGGACTACCAGTTGCCTGAAGCCCGGATGGCCGCGCTCTGGCTGGCGCGCACCATCGGCCCAGCCCACATGCTCTGCACGGTCTGCTCCGGGGCCTTCCTGGCGGCGGCGAGCGGGCTGCTGGATGGCCGCAGCTGCACCACCCACCATAGCCTCACCGGGCGCCTGGCCCGGGAGTATCCCCAATTGAAGGTTCTGGAGAACCGGATCTTCGTGCGGGATGGCAACGTGTTCACCAGCGCCGGCGTGACCGCGGGGGTGGACTTGGCCCTGCACCTCATCTCCGGACTGGCAGGGGCCCAGGTGGCGGTGGCCGTGGCCCGGCTGCTGGTGCTGTACTTCCGCCGCTCCGGAGCGGACCCCCAGCTCTCCCCGTGGCTGTGCCACCGCAACCACATTGACCCGAGGGTGCACGCCGCCCAGGATCTGGTGCTGCGGGATCCTGCCCACGATTGGACCCCGGCCGAACTGGCGGACCGATGCCACACCAGCCCCCGCCACCTGGGCCGGCTGTTCCAGCAGCATGCCGGGATCTCGCCCCAGGCCTACGTCCGCAGTATCCGCACGGCGGCCGCCCGGGAACTGCTGCGCCAGCCCGACCTCAACCTGAGCCTGGTGGCCGAGATGGTCGGTTTCTCCTCCGCCGAGCAGATGCGCCGGGCCTGGAAACGCTTCGACCGGGCGACTCCGGCCCACCTGCGGCGCGCCGCCACACCCCTGAACTGGAACCCATGACGGGAGCCTGAGCCATGGCCGAACCCCTGCACCACCCGACCCGCCGCCACCCCGCCCTTGGCCTGCTCGCCCTGGCCATCCTGGCCCCGTCCCTGCTCCTGACCAGCTGCGACAAGCTGGGACTGGGCCCGAACCTGCCCAAGGTGACCATCAAGTTCGTCATCTATGACAATGACAACTCCTTCGCGGCCACCATCTATGCCCAGGAGGTCAGCACCGGCTCGACCACCTCCTTCGCCTACGGGCCCCATACCCCGAGCCTCACCGTGGCCCTGAAGACCCCCGGGACCTACGTGTTCTATGCGAGGCTGGTGGAAGCGCCGGACGACTACCACTACGGCTTCACCGGCTATCAGGCGGGCGCCTATGGCCACATGACCCGGGGCGGGACCCGGGACCCCGGCACCAACCTGATCGCGGTGGATGCCAAGTCCGGAGGCAAATACAAGATTTTCATCAGCGATAGCTGGGCCGTCCTGCCCACCCCAGGCCAGCCGGTGACGGTGGCGTGGCACCGGCAGGCCAATACTTGATGTCTAGTAAGACCGGGGCGACGAACCCTTGTTGCGTTCCATTCAGAAAATACCGATTTTGATGAATTTTCCAAATAATGTCCCTCGGCCTCTGGAATCAAACTGCTAGACTGGGGCACTTTCCCAAATGGAGCCCCTGATGCTTGCTGCGCTTATCGCGACGCTGCCTTTGGTCATTCTGCTCATCGGCATTCCCCTGCTGATGAAACCGGCCGTAAAGGTAGCGCCCATCGCCTGGGCCGGCACGCTGCTCATCGCCATCCTGTTCTTCCATTTCCCGGCCAAATTGACCCTGCTGGCAGCGTTCCAGGGTGGGCTGTTCGGAATCTTTCCGATCATGTTCATTCCGTTCGGCGCCATGGTGGTCTACAACGTGCTGAAGGCCACCGGCTGGATGCAGAAGATGCAGGACGCCATGACCAGCCTCACCACGGACCGGCGCGCCCAGGCCCTGCTCATCGCCTTCGGTTTCGGCGCCTTCCTGGAGGGCATCTGCGGCTTCGGCGCCCCGGTGGCAATCCCCGCCAGCATCCTGGTGGGCCTGGGCTACAACCCCCTCATGGCCGCCGTGGTCTGCCTGGTGGCCAATACCGGCCCGGTGCCGTTCGGCTCCCTGGGCATTCCCACCGACACCCTGCACCTCACCACCGGCCTTGACCTGATGCGGCTGTCGATGATGACCGGACGGCTGCTGGCGCCCCTGGCCTTCGCCATGGCCTTCGCCACCGTGTTCGCCATGTCCAGCGCCAAGAGCATGCGCGGGGTGTGGAAGCTGATCCTGGTCACCGGCCTCAGCTTCGCCCTCACCGAACTGCTGGTGTCCAACCTCCTGGGCGCCACCCTTGCCAGCGTCCTGGCCGCCCTGGTCTGCCTGGCCTGCACCACCCTCTTCCTGAAATTCGCCGATCAGGGCAAGCCCTGGCTGTTCCCGGGCGAAAACGCAGGCCTGGCCCAGCTGAAGGCCTTCAACGGCAAGGAGCTGTTCCTGTCCTGGCTGCCCTACCTGCTGCTCACCGTCATCATCATCGCCGTCAACCTGCCGTCCACCAAGCTGCAGTTCGCCGGCAAGGCGCCCGGCTGGGAATGGATGCAGATCAAGTTCATGATCTACAACCCCGGCAAGCTTTATGCCTTCGCCTGGCTGCAGAGCCCCGGCACGATCATGCTCATCGCCGCTCTCATCGCCTTCCCGTTCATGGACGTCAAATACAGCGTGGTGGGTGAGCAGGTGGGCCGCACCGCCCGGCAGATGATCCCCTCCTTCATCGCCGTGGCCTGCATTCTATCCATCTCCGAAGTGATGAACATGGCCCTGCCGATCGTCAACCCCGCCACCAAGCTGGCGGTGTGGGGCGTCATCGGGGTCAAGCAGATCTCCATGGTGGGCACCATGGCCAACACCCTGGTCAGCCTGGTGAGCCGCACGGTCTATCCGATGCTGGCGCCCATGTTCGGCGCCGTCGGCGTGTTCCTCACCGGCAGCAACACCTCCGCCAACGCCCTGTTCGGCAACCTGCAGAAGCTCACCGCCCAGGGCATGGGCCTCTCGGAGATCCTCATGGCCGCCGCCGGCAATGCCGGCGCCTCCGCCGGCAAGATGATCTCGCCCCAG
>Ga0302279_10002789_pt1 | contig 22619 bp, 18 predicted proteins | sample III_Bog_N3_3_FD_194541 | JGI IMG/M metagenome (GOLD analysis project Ga0302279, IMG submission 194541) | Peat permafrost microbial communities from Stordalen Mire near Abisko, Sweden - III_Bog_N3_3 | ecosystem: Environmental > Terrestrial > Soil > Wetlands > Peat | place: Sweden: Abisko...
GAGCCCCCTTACACGGGGGGTCTGGGGGGACCGTTGTCCCCCCGGCGGGGTCCAGGGGCGGAGCCCCTGGCGGGATGACCCGGGAGAAATGGTTGGACCGGCGCGGTGAAATATTTTACCAGGGCGGCGTTGCATTGCGTCCTTCAAGGATCGTATTTCATGCCGGTTCAATCCTCCCCTCCGGAAAATCAAACGCCCGAGCGCATCAAGGGCGTTTTTTCCATGGTGAAAGAGTCGTTCGTCGGCACTGGAGCCACCCGCAAGAAGATGTCCCAGACGGTGCATTATTTTGCCGAGGAGGACGATCGAGGCGAGATCACGGTGCGGGCGCTCAATCCCCATTTCATCCCCTCGGGGCCGGGCAAGAGAGTGACGCTTGAGGAATTGCTGGCCAATTTTTTGCCCGACCCGATGATTTACCTGCACAAAGTCCTTCCGGCCATGCGCCAGGTCGAGGAGTCGGTGGAGCGGGCCGACCGCCACAGGAACCAGGGCGAGCTCTTCACCGCCGAGTTCGATTACAAGGAGGCGTTGTCGCTTGACGAGGAGCATGTCCGGGCCACTTTCGGCCTCGGCCTGACCTATCTGGATCGCGGCGAGAACGACAACGCCGCCATTGTTTTCCACCGGGTCATCGAGCTTGAACATGCCTTCGACGCCGCCCACAAGCATTTGTTCAATGAATTCGGCATTCGGCTGCGCAAGAACAAGATGTACCCGCACGCCTTGCGCTATTATTTCCGAATCTTCACCAAGATCAAGGACGACGACCATTTGTTGTACAACATTTCCCGCACCTTGTTCGAGATGTGCCGTCACCGGCCGGCGCGGCATTTCCTGGACAAGGCCATGGCGATCGATCCCGAATTGAAGGAGGCGGCCGCGCTTGGCAAGGCCATCGAAGCGGAGTTGGCCAAGAGCGAGAAAAAGCCGAAAGGCAAGGGCGGGGGGGCGCGATGAGCGTCAATTTCCTCGGCCGTTTCCTCGTCCAGGAGGGTGTGATCACCGAAACCCAGCTGGTCGAGGCCGCCCTGCTCCAGGAGCGGTGCAACCGCAGGCTGGGCGAGTTGGCGGTGTTCAAGGAGATTTTGACCGAGGAGCAGGTCGCGCAGGTGTTCGACGCGCAAAGGACGCTTGACGCGCCTTTCGGCGAGATCGCCGTGCGCCGGGGATTTTTGACCCGCAAGGATTTGCACGCCCTGCTTTTTTCCCAAAAGATCGGCTGCCGCCATCTGGGAGAATGTTTGCTCATGCTCGGCCACTTAAGCCGGGACGATTTCGCCCTGTTGCTCGAACGCTATCAGGGCAGGCAGCGCGTCCGGGCGGTCAACGTCGCCTATCTCCTGGCCGGCAGCGGCGAGAACGCCGTCTTGTGCCTGGCCTGGGACGCGGTGGAAAAGGCGTTCGCCAGGTTCGCCAAGGCGCACCTCAAGATCGAATCCGTGGGCGCGCCGCCCGGGATCGGCGAATTCGAGGCGGGTTTTTGCATCGAGGCGGAACTGGCCGGGTGCGGCACGGTGCATTTGGGTCTGGCCGCGAACTGCGCCTTGGCCGATTCGGGCCAGGACTCCCCGGACCAGGAGCCGGCCATGGACCACGAGGATGTCTGCCGCGTCGCGGGCGAATATTTTGTCGCCGGGCTGGCGAAATACGGCCTTGCTCCGGCGCCGGCCAAGGTGTGGCGGACAGAACCGGCCCAGGCCGTGTTGTGCGCCCGGGACGGAGGCGCGTTGTTGCTCGCCTCGCCGCGCGGCCGCATGGGGTTGTGGCTCAATTGCCTGGACGAGGCCGGTTTTCCTTGCCGCCTGCCGGGAGATGGCGGCGGCGTCTGTTGAAGGCCTTGGTCCATGCCCGCCGATGATCTTATTCCCGTCAGCGTAACGCCCGGGCCGGGCCCGGGCGAGCATGCGCCCGGCTCGCCGGATGCGCCGGATGCGCCGGACGGGCCGGACGGGCCGATCGCGCTGCCCGCGCGGGCCGGGGCGACCATGGCCCAGGCGCTTTTTCTGGGCGGATTTTTCACCGGCCGGGCGCTGTGTTCCGGGCTTGGGCGTTGCGGCTTGTGCCGGGTTCGCTATCTCGGGCAGGCCCCGGAAGCGACCTCGGCCGAGCGGCGCAAGCTCGACCCTGGTTTGCTCGGCGAGGGCTGGCGGCTGGCCTGCCAGCACCCGGCCCAGGCGGCGGAGCTGCTCGTTCCGGCCGCGGCCAAAGGCAGGCCGAGGCGGCAACCGGCCGCGCCCGGGCCGGTCCGGCCCGGGCTGGTCCTGGCCGTGGACGTGGGCACCACCGGCCTGGAATGGGCGGCCCTCGAACATGGCGTCGAGATCGCCCGGGGCCGGGACGTCAACCCGCAGATGGGCGCGGGAGCCGAGATCGTATCGAGGCTGGCCTTTGCCTCCGGCGACAAGGGCTACCTGCGCGAGCTGGTCCTGGATTACCTGCGCGGGGTGGTGGCGGGCCTGCCCGGCACGCCGGAGCTGATGTGTTTGGCCGGCAATCCGGCCATGATCTATATCCTTCTCGGCCTGGGCGTCGCCGGCCTGGCTCGCGCGCCCTACCGCCTGGACTTCAAGGGAGGCGAGCGCGCTAGGCTGGCGGATGACCTGCCCGAGGCGCTGATCGCCCCGCTTTTGGGGCCGTTTATCGGCGGCGACGCCAGCGCCGGGCTCATCCATCTCACGCTCGCGCGCGGCGGCGGCGATTATCCGTTCCTGCTGGCCGATCTGGGCACCAACGGCGAGTTCGTCCTGGCTGCGGGACCTGGTGAGATTTGGGCCGCCAGCGCCCCGATGGGGCCGGCCCTGGAGGGCTCGGGACTGTCCCACGGGGTTTTGGCCGGACCGGGCTGCGCCGTGGCGTTCGATCCCACGCCTTCGGGCCTGGTCCCGGCGACGTTCACCGGCCGAGGCGACTGGAACGGTGGGGTTTCGGGCACGGGGTATCTGTCCTTGATCGCGACGCTGGCGCGTTTGGGGATCATCGCGCGCGACGGCCGGTTCGCGGACCTGTCCGCCGATCCGTCCCTGGCCGCCCTGGCCGGGAGGCTTGGGATCGCCCGTGTCGAGGGCGCCCCGGAAGCGGGGCTCAAACTGGCGCGGATGACCCTGTGGGCCTCGGACGTGGAGGAGGTCCTCAAGGTCAAGGCCGCCTGCAACGCGGTTCTCTCCCGCCTGCTTGGGGCGGCCGGGCTGAGCGCCTGGCGGCTGGCGCATCTCGATTTGGCCGGAGCCCTGGGCTATCACGTCCGGGCGGCCGACCTGGAGGAGCTGGGTTTCATCCCGGCCGGTCTCGGCCGGATCGTTCGCAAGGCGGGCAACACCGCGCTCGCCGGAGCGCTGGACCTGCTCGCCGTGCCCCGGGCTTTGGAATTGGCCGATACGGTCGCCGCCTCGGCGAGGGTCCTGGATCTGGCCCTGGACCCCGGCTTTGAACGGGAGTATCTAGACCGCATGGTTTTTGAATATGTCAACTGAACGTAAGAAATCGTCGCGACCGGCTGGACCGGCGGGCCGGGCGCGCCGGACCGGGCCGGGCTGGGACCGGAGCGGCAAACCCCGCCCGGGCGGCCGTCCCGATTCCAAGGCCTCCAAGCCCGTCAAACCGGTCAAGCCGGCCGAACCCGACCGCGCGCCCCAAACGCCGAGGCCGTATCCCGCCCCGCCGGAATCGCCGGGCAAGCGGCTTATCCCGGAGGTTCGCCTGTTCCCCGAGAGCGGGCCTCCTTTCCCGTGGATCGCCGAGAGCCTTGCGGCGTACGCCGGGATACTGGACGCCGCCTCGCCGCTCAAACCCAAGCATCGCGCCCTGCTTTCCCAGGTGATCAGGGATCTTTCCCGGGATCTGACCCGGGACCGCGGGTCGGGGCTGGCGCCGAACTACTTAAGCGACAAGGCCAAGCTGTCGGCCTACGTCCGCTATTTTCTGCCCTGGAACCTGCTGCGCCTGGGCCGGCTTTTGGCCGCGCTGCCTTTCGATCCGCCGGAGGGAGCCCATATCCTGGACGCCGGGGCCGGCCCCTTGACCTTTGTCCAGGCCTTGTGGCTGGCCCGGCCCGACCTGCGCGAGCGCAAATTGCGTTTCACCTGCGCCGACCGCACTCCGGCCGGGTTGCGCCTGGGGCTGGCGCTTTTTTCCGCCCTGGCCGGGGATACCCCCTGGGACATCCGCTTGGTGCACGCGCCCTTTCCGCGCTGCCTGGAAGGACCTTACGACCTGATCGCCTTGATCAACGTCATCAACGAACAGATGCTCGGCCTTGAGCGCGGCGGCTCCAAGGGCGGCGGCCGCGACGATCTGGCCGAGACGCTGCTTGGCGCGCTGGCCCCGGCCGGTCGGCTTTTGGTCGTCGAACCCGGGACCAGGATGTGCGGCCGCAGGATTTCCGGCTTGCGCCGCGCGCTGCTCGAAGCCGGGGGGAGCGTGCTTGCGCCGTGCACCCACCAGGACGTCTGCCCACTGGGCCGGCCGGAGGCCAAGGGCTGGTGTCATTTCAACCTGAGCGTCCGTGGAGCCCCGGCCTGGCTGGCGGCGCTGTCGGCCGAGGCCGGCTTGTCCAAGAAATCGCTGAGCCTGTCGTATTTGCTGGCCGGCGGATCGGCCGAGGGGCCGGACGGGGAACCGGCCGGGGAGTCCGCCGCCGCGGGGACCTACCGGGTGGTGTCCGAAGAATTTCCCCTGCCCGGACGCGCCGGGGCCAGCGTCGGGCGCTACGGCTGCGGTTCCGAGGGGCTCACGCTTTTGATTTCTCGCGAAAGAGGGCTGGTCTCGGGTGACGTGGTGCGCCCGGCCAAGCAGCCGGAAAGCGGCGGCCTGCCCAAGGATCCCAAGACCGGGGCCGCGCAGATCGAGTTGTAGCGCGCCCGGGCCAGCCACTTGACGGACCCGGGAAAAGTGTTCAATTGGCCGTGTCCGCGCCTTTGGGCGGGGACAGACGCGGGGGACTAGCCCCGCATATCATTTTTCAGGACGAGGTTTATGGACGCACTCACCCCCCAGGGCGGCATTTGGGCCATGCTGGCCAGCGCCACCATGACGGTTCGGTTCGTGCTCCTGCTGCTGGCATGCATGTCGCTGACCAGTTGGAGCATCATCTTCATGAAGATCTTCACCCTGTCCAACGCCCGCAGGGACGCGGCCGTGGACTGCAAACGCTTCCAGGAAGCCGAAAATTTGAAGATCGCCATGCGCGCGCTCGGCCACAACAAGCATTCTCCGGCCTACACCGTGGGCTTGCAGGCCTTCGAGGAACTCGCCCGGATGGAGGATGCCGATCTGGAGCCGGTGGACAAGGCCCGGATCGCCATGGATAATATCCGCCGCACCCTGCGCCAGGCGGTCGGCAACGAGGTGGGCAACCTGGCCAAGTCGCTGGCCTTCCTGGCCACCTGCGGCAGCGCCGCGCCCTTTATCGGCCTGTTCGGCACGGTCTGGGGCATCATGAACTCGTTCCATTCCATCAGCCTGCAGCAGTCCGCCGCCCTGTCCGCCGTGGCCCCGGGCATCTCCGAGGCGCTCATCGCCACGGCCATCGGCCTGGCCGTGGCCATTCCGGCCACCTTGGCCTACAACTTCTTTTTGGGTTTCATCCAGGCCATCGAGCGGGAACTGGTCAACTTCGCCGGCGCGTTTTTGAACCGCATCCAGCGCGAAGTCTCCTGGATGCCGCAACTCAAGGATGCGCCCTCGCGGCGCATCAGCCGGTCCGAGGACATCTAACATGGCCATCACCCCGGGCGGTGCCAAGGGATTTATGTCCGAGATCAACGTCACGCCCTTCGTGGACGTGATGCTGGTCTTGCTCATCATCTTCATGGTCACCGCACCCATGCTCACCCAAGGTCTCGAGGTCGATCTGCCCCAGACCAGGACGGTCAGCGTCCTGCCCAAGGACACCGAAAACCTGGTCTTGACCATCAAACGCGACGGTTCGATATACATCGACCAGTATCAGGTGGGGCTCGACGAGCTCGCCGATCACGTCAAGAGGCTGGTCACGGACCAGAAAAAGCTCCTGTTCCTCAAGGCCGACAAGGAAGTGGCCTACGGGGTGGTGGTGCAGGTCATGGGACTGCTCAAGGGGGCCGGCATCGACCGCCTGGGCGTTGTGGCCGAACAAGAACGGGAAAACGACCCGAAAGCCAAAAAGAAATAGCCGATGTAGCCGCCTGGGCCGCCCGGGCCGCTCGGAAACACACGCCGCATGCGCTTTCTCAGCTGGACTTTCTCCCTCTTTTTGCACCTCACCGTGGTGCTGGCCAGCCTGTTGTGGTCCATGGGGCCGACGTTGGCGGTGCGTCTGGACGTCCCGGTCTACGAAGTCGAACTGGTCGACGTCACTCCCGGCCCGCCGCCCGGGCCGGGCATCAAGCCCGAGGCCAAAGCCGGCTACGAGGGCCCGGGGACCGACATCAAGCTGCCCCCTGGGCCGGAAATTTCCCAGCCGGCGACTCCTCCGGGACAGGCCGCCTTGCCGGAACAAAAGGCCGAACCGCCCAAGCCCGAACCGCCCAAGCCGGACTTGGCCGCAGAAAAGGCCGCCCAGCAGGCCGCCCAACAGGCCGCCGAAAAAGCGGCTCAATTGGCCGCCGAAAAGGCCGCGGCGGAGAAAGCCGCCGCCCAGCAGGCCGCCGCCCAGAAGGCCGCGGCGGAAAAGGCCGTCGCCGAAAAATTACTGGCCGAAAAGAAAGCCGCCGAGGACAAGGCCCTGGCCGAAAAGAAGGCCGCCGAGGACAAGGCCAAGGCTGACAAGGCCGCCGCCGACAAAGCGGCGGCGGAAAAAGCGGCCGTCCAGAAGGCGGCCGCGGACAAGGCCGCCGCCGAGAAAGCGGCGGCCGACAAGGCGTCCGCCGACAAGAAGGCGGCGGCGGATAAGGCGGCTGCCGATAAAGCCTCTGCCGACAAAAAAGCGGCCGAGGATAAGGCGGCGCTCGCCCAGGCGCTCAAAGACGCCCAGAGCAAGGCCGGCAAATCCGGAGCGGCCGGCGCCTCGGGCTCGGCCGTGGCCGATGAACTGGCCAAGCTCCAGAAGTCCACCGGTTGGAAAGCCGGCGGGGGCGGCGGGGGCGGCGGCGCGGGCGGCTCCGGCGGAGGCGGCGGGGCGCTTTCGGTCTATGCCGCCATCGTGGAGCGCGAGATCAAAAAGAACTGGCGGTTCCCCAATTTCGGGGGCCTGAAATTGGTCGCCGTGGTGGAGTTGCGCATAGGTTCCGATGGGAGTATTGAAAATTTCCGCGTCGTGCAGTCGTCGGGACGGCCGGAGTTCGACGCCTCGGCCATGAAAGCCGTGCAGGAAACCGAAAAGCTTCCGCCGCCGCCCAACACCAGCTTGAGCCTGCTCCAGCTGAATTTCAATTCCCAGGAAAAACAATAAGTCATGAACAGAAAATTTTTTTGCGCCCTTACCCTTTTCGCCGTGGCCGCGTGCCTGGCCGTGGCCGCCCATGCCCAGGCCCAGGAGGCCATCTCCGTGGACATCCGGGGGCCGGGGCAAGCCAAGATGAACGTGGTCACCGCCAAGCCCTCGGGCGAGGCCGGGACGGCCTCGGCTCCGCCCGAAGGCCCGATGCTCACCGACGACATCCAGAAAGATCTCTCGTTTATGCCCTTTCTCAAGGTCATGCCCGAGTCCGCCATTCTGGGCGGTGGCGAGATGGGCGGGCCGCTCGGCGACCAGATCGACTTCAAGCCCTTCGCCCTGGCCAAGGTGGACCTGGTCATCACCTCCAATTGGAAGCACGGCCAGCGCGCCGGCGACGTCGAACTGCGCGCCTACGAGGTTTTTTCCAAGCGCCTGATCCTGGGCAAGGAATACCTCGGCGTCAGCCGCGACCAGCTGCCTGAAATCGCCGACCGGTTCTGCATGGAGCTCATCGCCTTGCTCACCGGCAAGGGCGATTTCTTCAAATCCAAGATTGCCTTTTCGCGGGCCTCGGGCAAGGGGCGCGATATCTGGGTGGTCAGCCCCATGGGCCGCGACGTGACGCAAATCACCAAATACGGCGACTTGGGCATGGCCGTCTCCCCGACCTGGTCCTGGGACGGCGGCAAGGTCGCCTTCACCCTGATCGGCTCGACCCGCCATTACCTGGGCGTCTGGAGCGGCGGCAAGACCAACGTCTACACCTTGCCCAGCTCCAACGTGGTCAGTCCGAGGTACATGCCCAACGGGTCCATCGCCGTGGCGCTCAACCTCAAAGGCTCGACCGACATCTACGCCCTGGGCGGCGATTTCCAGCCCGGGCGGGCCCTGGCCGCGGATTCGGCCGTCGACGTCTCGCCCAGCTTCGACAAATCCGGCAACCTCATGGCCTATGTCTCCGACCGCCTGGGCGGGCCCAACATCTATTTGAAAGACCTTTCCGGAGGTTCGGACAAACGCGTCTCCAAGTCCGGCGGCTACAACACCAATCCCTGCATCAGCCCGGACGGCAAGTATATCGTCTATTCCAAGCTGGTCGGCGGGCACCGCCTGTTCCTCTACGACATCGCCGCCGACCAGGAACGTCAAATCTCAAGCGGCCCGGGCAGCGACGAAAATCCGTCCTTCTCGCCCGACTCCTATTTCATCGTCTTCTCTTCCACCCGGGGCGGCGGGCACCAGCTGTACATCACCACCGTCAACGGCGAAAATGCGATCCTCGTGCCCACCGGAGGGGAGGCGAAAATGCCCGCCTGGGGCCCGACACCGTAAGAAACAAAAAGTTGCCTTTTGGCAGTTGATGATATAAATACTCGTGTCTTTTTGCATGTTGGCGCGGAAGCGCCCGACCGCATCGCGCAAACGCCTTGTCGGCCGAGCCGAGGGGAAAAAATTTTTTAGGACATTTGAGGAGGAAATTGAGATGAGAGCGCGTATTATTATCGGAGTGATGATGGTGCTGACGTTGATGGTCAGCGGCATGGGTTGCGCCAAAAAGGCCACCGAAGCCAAGGACAACAGCTGGGAAGACCAGGAGCGCGAGCGCCTGGCCAAAGAAAAAGAATTGCGTGAACGTCTCGGCCGCGCCGCCCAGGATCTGGCCGCTATGATCCACTTTGATTTCGACCGCTATGACATCAAGCCGGAAGACCGGGGCATCCTGACCACCAAGGCCCAGATCCTCAAGGCCAATCCCGAGGTCAAGCTGGTCATCGAAGGCCATACCGACCAGCGCGGCACCGCCGAGTACAACCTGGCCCTGGGCGAGCGCCGCGCCCGCGCCGCCGCCGACTTCCTGGTCAACCTGGGCATTCCTGCCAGCCGTCTCTCCACGGTGAGCTACGGCAAGGAACGTCCGCTGGATCCGGGCAACGGCGAAGGCTCCTGGGCCAAGAACCGCCGCGACGAATTCCGCGCGACTTACTAGTGTAAGATATTGGCATCCCGGGTTTCCCGGTTGCGAAAAAGGCGGGCCGATCGGCCCGCCTTTTTTTTGGCCCCCGTCGTCCCGGCCCGTCGCGCTCCCGGGATTTCATTTTGCGAGGTTTTGTAGTAATACAGGAGTAAATACAATTCCAACCGGGCCGCGACGACTTCGGCGCGCGGTCCGGGCGAGGCGACGACATGGGTTCCTCGGGATCAACTGACCAGGCGAGCGGGGTCGACCGCGCCCCCGGGCGGATCGTGACGATCTACGCCGTGGTCGCCGCCGTGTGGATCTTGTTTTCCGATGGCGCCCTGGGCTTTTTCGTCGCCGATCCGGGGCTGATCGCCAAGATATCGATTTTCAAGGGCTGGATTTTCGTGGCCGTGACCTCGGCCCTGCTTTATTTCCTGATTGGGCGCCATCTGGCCCTGCTGACGCGGTCCCGCGAGGCGGCGGAGAGCAGTAACCTCCGTTTCCAGGCGCTCTTCGAGCAGGCCGGGGACGGCATTTTTTTTGCCGACCCGGCAAGCGGCCGTTTTCTGGAGGCCAATACCTCGTTTCTCGACCTGCTCGGCTACGATATCGACGAACTGCGCGCTCGTTCGACTCGGGACTGCCTGGCCGAAGATGAGCTGGAGCGTCATGCGCAGGTGCTGGCGACGATGCGCGCCGGGCAGGTGAACCGGGAAGAATGGAAGCTGTGCCGCAAAAACGGGTCGGGCGTGGTCGTCGAAGCGACCGGCATGAAACTGCAAGACGGTCCCATGCTCGGCATCGTGCGCGACGTCACCGAGCGCAGGCTGGCCGAGGAGGCGCTGCGGCGTTCGGTTCGGGAAAAAGAGGTCATGCTGCGCGAAATCCATCACCGGGTGAAGAACAACATGCAGGTGATCGTGAGCCTGCTCAGTCTCCAGGCCGCGGAAATTTCGGACGAACGGGGCCTGGCCGCCTTCAGGGAGACGTCGAGCCGCATCCGCTCCATGGCCCTGGTTCATGAAAAGCTTTACCACGGGGCCGACTTCGCCGAAGTGGACATGCGGGACTATTGCCGTTCCCTGATGCAGACCGTGCTGGCCGCGACCAAGCCGCCGGGGCTGACGATCGAGCACAGCCTCGACATCCGCCTGGCCGGCTTGTCTCTCGACCGGGCCGTGCCCTGCGGGCTGTTGCTCAACGAACTGCTCTGCAACGCCGTCAAGCACGCCTTTGCCGGGAAAAGCGCGGGCCGCGTCACGATCGGTTTTTACGCCGAGGAGGGGGGCGCGGTCTTGACCGTCGAAGACGACGGCTCCGGTTTTTCCCTCGACCGGGCGCGCGGCGCCGCCACCTTGGGCTATACCCTGATCAACGCCTGGTGCGAACAATTGCACGCCTCGCTCGCGGTCGAGGGCGGCCGGGACGGCCGGGGCGCGCGCGTGGTCGTCCGCTTTCCCTTGAATTGACGACGGGCCGTTGCCCGGCCCGTAAAAATCACCCCAGCGGAGACGTCATGCCCGCATTTCCCTTTGTCCGCCTCGTGACGGCCGTGCTGTGCGCTCGCGTCCTGTTGGCCGCGCCCGGGGCGTGGGCGGCCGACGTCTACGAAACCCCGCCCGAACTGGCCGCGAGCATGTTTCTGGCGAAGGAATCCCTGCGCGGCCCAAGCTTCCGGGTCGATTCCGTGGTGCAAAACGACGGCCGCCTGAACAGCTACGTCATCCATTCGCGCTACGGCGATTTCCCCGCCGTCTCCACCGCCCTGGCCTTGATCCGGATCCGCGAGGTCGCGGCCATGGACGCCATCGCCCAATTGGACCCGGCCTCCGAGATGGGCAAGGGATTCGTCGGCGGCCTGGAAGACACCGTCGAGGGCGCGCAAAATCTCTTCAGCGAGCCGGCCGAGACCATCAGCCAGGCCGTCAGCGGGGTGGGCAAGATGTTCACCCGGGCCGGGGAAAGCGCCACGAGCGTCCCGAGCAAATACGAGGACGGCAACGTCAAGTCCGTGCTCGGCCTGTCGCGGTCCAAGCGGGAATACGCGGCTCAACTCGGGATCGATCCCTATTCGACCAATCCGGAATTGCAAAAACGCCTGGAGAAGATCGCCGCCGCCGGATACGCGGGCGGACTGGGCTCGATGGGGCTCAAAGCGGCCATTCCGGGCGGGGTCGGCCTGGCCGTGTCCGCGACCAGCACCGCCAAGTGGCTCGAAGACGTCGATTTGACCGTGCCGCCGACGGATCTGCGGCGACAAAACCGGGCCAAGCTCGCGGCCATGGGCGTGAGCGAACGGGTGGCCGGGGCTTTTGCGGACAACAGCGAGTACACCCCGTCGCAACAGGCCTACCTGGTGGCCTCGCTGCACTCGATGTCCGGCGTGGGCGGCCGGGAGCTTTTCATCCGCTTCGCGCTCGGCGCGGACAATCAAGACCTGGCCTTGTACCGCCTGCGCCTGGCCCAGATGTTCGCCGGGTATCACCACAAGAAGGCCGGAATCGAGCGTTTCGTGGCCGTGGGCCGGTTCGTGGCCGGGCGAACCGTGGCCGGCACGCTGGTTTTGTGCTTCCCCGTGGACTATTTCGTCTGGACCCAGGCCAATGCCCGGGAGATCGCGGCGCTGGCCGGGTCGGCGGGCGGGCTTTGCGCGGATGGCGTGGAATTGTGGCTGACCGGAACGTGCAGCGAGACGGCGGCCAAGGAACTGGCCAGACGCGGTTTTACGGTCCGGCAACAGGCCGAAACGCAATTGCTCAAGTAGCGGGCCGGGCGGCCCGCTTGCCCGCAACGCGGTTGCTGGGGAGAATCCAGGGGGAAAAATATTTGGGGCTGTCCTGGCTAAGGGGCTCTTTATCCGCTTTTATGGGGGCCGGGGGCGAAGCCCTCAGGAAAAATACCAGTGGTTCTGGTCTTCCTCTTCAATGCACTGACGCGCCCAGGCTTGAAAGCAGAAAACCAGAACCACTCTTTTTTCCCAGGGGGGCTGCCGCCCCCGGTCCCCGCTTTAAGACGAGCGGGGAATATGTCGCAAAGGCTTTATAATACAACAAAAAAATTTTTATTTTGCTCGTTAGCTGGGACCGCCCAGGATCTTCTTTGCAGCGGAAAGACGCTTCGTGGCGGGGAGTACGCAAAGAAGACTTTTCTCCTCTTCGCGCATGGGCACAAAGGGCTTTTCCCCGCGTCCCCCCTTTTCCCCAAAAAAACTTCAAAGTTTTTAGGAGGAGGGGGTTCGGGGGAGGAACCCTTTGTTCACAAAGGGTTCCTCCCCCGATTCTCCACTTTCCCAACCAACTCGGTTTTGCTTTGTCTCAGGGAGCATACGGTTTGGGCGAACGATCCGGACTGTGCCGTGCCGGCTGTGCCGACGTGGTCGGCGCGGCCGACGCGGCCGGCGTGGTCGGCGCGGCCGGTCGCACGGGCGGCGCCGAGGCGCTGGAATAGAAGACCGTGCCCGCTTCGAATCCCGAAAGCACCGTGGCTTGCCCGGCCAGTTCCGGGGGCAGCGCCGCCAGGAATTTTTGCGCCTGTTCGGCCGAGGGGAAGTTCCGGGCCAAAATCAGGTAAAAGAGCGGCGGGCGTCCGGGGAGCTGGGTGGCGAAAATCCGAAGCGGCCATTTCTCGCCGCCGCCTCCGGCAACGAGGTACTCGAAGGCGGCGGCCAGGGAATCGGCCCGGGCCACGGCGACGTACGCCGTACCCGCCGGCGGGGGCGGGGCGGGAACCGCCGGGTAGTTGATCGGGTTGCCCGGCCGCGCCCCGGTCACGCTCTCCAGGCCGGGATTGGCCTTGACCATGGCCCCGAAGATGTCCTTGTCCCTGCGGCCGTAAAGGTCCTCGATGCACCGCCACAGGGCCCAGCCCGGCTTGAGCGGGACGTTGCCGAGCATGGCCGGGACGGGCGCCTGGGGGGCGGGCGCCTCGGCCGGAGGCGACTGCCTGGTTTGGCCAATTTGCCCAGTCTGCCCAGTCTGTCCAGGTTGCTTGGTTTGTTCGGTTTGGACGTCCGCTTGCCCGCCCCCGGCCGGCGCGGCCGGTATGCTCCCCGGCGGCAGCAAGGAATAAAACACCGTATCGCGGCTAAAGCCGGTAAGCACCGAGGCCTGGGCCGCCAGTTCCGCGGGCAGGGCGGATTTGGCCTCGCCTGCCTGCCTTGGCCCGGGGAAGGCCGGGAGCAGGATCACGTCCAGGCGCGTGCCCCCGGCCGGGGAAAAGGTGGCGAACAGCTTCAGCGGCATGTGCGGGGTCGAGCGGCTGACGATGTAGTCCAGGGCCTGGTCCAAATTTTCCGCCCGCATCAGGCTCAGCAACGCCACGCCCGGCGGCGGCGCGGGCGCGGTCACGGCCGGAAAATTGACGACCGCCCCGGGCCCGGCGTCGAAGATGCTCGCCAGGCCGGGATTGGCCTTGGCCATGGCGTCGAAGACCGCCTTGTCCCTGCGGCCGTAGACGTCCTCCTGCCGCTTGGCGAACGACCAGCCGGTCTTGAGTTTGACTTGGCCCAACAGGGCGGGCGGCTGGGCCGTCTCGGCCGCCACGGCCGTGACCGGCGTTGCCGTGATCGGCGTTGCCGTGTCGGCTCCGGTTTCGTTCAATCGCGCGGCCGTGCCGTGAGCCTGGGCCGGGATTTCGGTCTGATCCACCCGCGGACCTTGGGCCGAAGGCTCGGTCGTTTCGGGGGGCGTGGCCATGGCCGGTGCGGGCTTGTCCGCCTCGGCCCGCGTCATCGGCGTCATTGGCGTGACCGGCGTGACCGGCGTGACCGGTTCGGGCTCGGGATGTCCCGTTTCCCCAACGCGAGCCGGGGGCTCGTCCGCTTTCACGCCCTCGTCCCGGGGCCGGGACTCGTCTTGCGCGCAGACGGCCGTCTCGGTCCCGGCGCGTTGCGGCGCAACGTCTTTTGGCGAGGCTTCGCCGGCGGCCTGTTGCGCTTGGGCAACCTGGAGCGGGGGCTCGGCTTGATCGACGCTCTGGTCCCGGTCCCGGATTTCGCCGTGCCCGGCGGCGGGTGCGGCCGTCTCGACTTCGGTTTGCAATCCGTTCGTTTCCCGGAGCGGGGCCTCGGCCTTTTCGGCGGCCTCGCGTCCGGCGGCCGGGGGGGCGCCGGGCGGCGTTTGCTCGGCCACCCTGACCCTGATCTCCGACGGCGGCAGCGGGTTGGGCGCAACGCTCGCGACCGGGGAAGCCGTTCCTGAAATCTTTTCCTGCCAGGGCCGCGAGGTGAAGACGGCGTAGGCGGCCCAGGCCGCGGCCAGGATCGCGGCGGCGGCCACGGCCATGCGCGCGGCCGAGGCCTTGCCGGGCTTGGCTGGAACCAGCTGCGTTTGGGCGCTGTGTTTGACGTGTTGGAGACGGATGGTCTTGCCGCCGATCGGAATGCCGATCAAGGCCCGGTGGCACAGGCGCACGATTTTGCGGGGATAGCCGCCGCTTTTCCGATGCAGATAGACCAAGGCCGGCCAGGTGAAGCGGGGCCGGGGGCGGCCGGCGACGGAGGCGACGCCCAGCCTGGCCTCGACCATGGCCCTGGTTTCCCAAAAGGAAAACGGTTGCAGCACGTGGAGATAGTTTATCCGCTGCGCCAGGGCGGGGTGCGCCGGCAGCAGGCTCAAAAATTCGTTTTGGCCGAAGATGACGGTTTGCAGGAGTTTGCCGTCTTGGATCTCCACGGCGGATAATTCCTCCAGGGCGCCGAAACACTCCGGGGCCATCACCTGGCCCTCGTCGATGAGCAGGCAGACGATGCGGTTGTGGGTTTGGTAGCGTTCCAGCAGACAGGCCGTGATCCGCTCGGCGAGCGCGGGCGGGTCGCCGGCCAACTCGTCCTCCTGGATGCCCAGCAACCGGGCCAGGTGGAGCAGGAATTCGCGCCGCCCGGCGAAGTCGGCGTTGAGGATCAGGTAGACGTCGATGCCTTTGAAGTGGGTCAGTTCGCGCACCAGAACGCGGCACAGGGTGGTCTTGCCCAAGCCCACCCCGCCGATGACCGCGCTCACGCCCCGGTGCAGGCGGATGGCGACGATGAGTTGCCGCAGGCAATCCATCCGGGATTGGGAGCGGTAAAACATCTCCGGGTCCGGAGTGAAGGAAAAAGGCTCCCGCCCGAGGTTGAATTTTTCGAAATATTGCATTGGCCGTCCTTGAGTATGCGCTCGGATCGCCGTCAGCGTCCGGCGGGCCGCGAGGCGGCGTCCGGTGTGCCGTTTTCGGCGGGTGGGGTCTCGTGGCCGTCAATCGGCGCGATCGGCGCGGCGGCCTTGCGGCCCTCGACCCCGGGCCGTTCGGCGCCCAGCGACGGCACGGCCTGGGCCAAACGCCGCCAAATCCCGCCGGCCCCGATCGAGTCGAGGTTCCAGGCCAGGGCCACCAGCGCGGCCAGAAGCAAGGCCAGGACCGGAGCCGCCCATTTCCAGGGTGAAGCGGCGGGTTTGCCGCCGGGCGTCAGGGTCTTGGCGATGCGCCGGACGTCCAGGACGCCGATGCGCTTCGTGCCCCGCGCGGCGACCTCCAGCAGGGAGCGATGGCAGAACCAGACGATTTTGCGCGGATAGCCGCGGCTTTTCAGGTACAGCAAGCACAGGGCGGCCAGGGAAAAGCGCGGCGGCGGCGTCTGCGCGGTCGCGGCCAGGGCGAGCCGCGCGGCGATCATCCTCCAGGTCTCCCGGAAGGTGAACGGAGTCAGGGAGAGCAAATAATTGACGCGGTCGGCCAGGTTGGGCTGGTCCAGCAGCCGGTCCATGAATTCGGTCTGGGCAAAAATCGCGATTTGCAACAATTTGAATTCGTTGGTCTCGTAATTGAGCAGTTCTCGCAGGATCTCCAGGGATTCGGGACGCAACTTTTGACCTTCGTCGATGACCAGGCACAGGATGCGTCCGCCGGTCACGCCCTGGTCGAAGAGATGCGATTTGATGCGCTCCATGAGCTCATGGGGCGAGCCCGAAGACTCCTCGGCCGGGACGCCCAGGCTCTGGCCGAGGCGAACAACGAACGCGGCGGGATCGCCTTGGCCCGGGTCCAGAATCAGGTGGGCGTCGATGCCGCCGCCGTGGGCGAGCTCGCGCAGCAGTTGGCGGCAGAGGGTGGTCTTGCCCGTGCCGGGCTCGCCCAGCACCACGTTGAGGCCCCGGCGCAGCCGGATGGCGATTTCCAATTGGTGCAGGCATTCCTGCTGGGAGCTGGAGCGGAAGAACATGTCCGGGTCCGGCGAGCTGGAAAACGGCTCGCGCCTCAGACCAAGGGCTTCGAAGTATTCCATGGCGATCCCGGAAATGAAATGATCGTGCGGTGCGCCGCGTCGTCCCGGCTATACCGTCTATCGCTGTTCTTTGACAATATTTGCTTCGGTTGGAAAAAACATTTAGGCCGGCGCTCGGGCGGGACCATTGTCGTCGCCTTCTTGTCTCAATATCCTGAATTAACAATATTTGTGACGAAAGATCCGAAACTGTGCGCGTCTGTCCCGGCGTGCCCCGGGGGGGCGGAACCCCGCTCGCGTCCGGCGGCGCGCCGGAAACTGGAACGGTTCTTGTAAAAGGGAGGGCAGTAGGGGAGGCCGGAAAAAGCGGCCTGGTCCCCGTGCCGGCCCCGGCAAAATAAATCACCCGCCCATCCGGGCGGACCCATGGAGCCCAACCGTGTCCATTTCCTGGTCTCGCCCGCTGCCGCACAGCGCTTTCGTTACGGCCTCGTTTTCAGGCCGCGCCGTATTGCCTGGTTTCGCCGAGGCCGGTTTTTTTACCATGGCCGCCAAGCGCCTCTTCGACCTGACCGCCGCCCTGTGCCTGCTGGCGGCGTCGATGCCCTTGATGCTCGCCGCGGCGCTTTTGATCAAGCTCGAGGACGGCGGGCCGGTCTTGTTCCGCCAGGCGCGCGTGGGCAAGCTCGGGAGCGTGTTCACCATCTACAAGCTGCGTTCGATGACCGTGGACGCCGAGACGCGCCAAGGCGTCCTGGAGCGCCAAAACGAGATGGACGGGCCGGTGTTCAAAATCGGCGACGACCCCAGAGTCACCAGGGTAGGCTATTTTCTTCGCCTGTGGAACGTGGACGAACTGCCCCAGCTTGTCAACGTCTTGCGCGGGCAAATGAGCATGGTCGGTCCCAGGCCCATGTCGCTGCGCGATTTCAGCCGCTTTCAGGCCGATTGGGCGATGCGCCGTTTCGCGGTCAAGCCCGGTTTGACCTGCCTGTGGCAGATCACTCCCGGCCGCAACGCCATGCGCTTTAAGGAATGGATGGAGCTCGACCTGCGCTATATCGACACCCGGAGTTTTCTCGGAGACCTGCTTATCTGCCTGAAGACCGCGCCGGTCTGCCTGTCCTTGCGCCGGCCGCGCGCACCCCAGCCGACGCCGGCCATCCCGGTCGAGAGCCCGGAAAGCTGCCGGGAATGCGCCTGAGGTAAGTTCGCATCGCCCGGACCGCCCGGCGGCGCGACCGGCTTCGTCAAATACCCGACGGCTTTGAGAGCCGGGGTTTCATGATCCCGCGTGGCCTCGCGAATTGCCGCTCGCGGCCCGCGCCTGGACGCTCCCCCCGCTTGCACGCACATCCGCCCCGGTTGGGCGGGACCCGCCGGACGGCGTCAAGGCCGCGCCGCTAGTGTCCCGGGGAGGCGTCCCGCCTTCACCGGGGGGGAACTCCCGCCCGGGCGGGCGACGGCCCGGAGTGGCTCGGCCGTGCGCCGCATGAGACGGAGACAGCGCTCCGTGGGCCACGGTAACTTCGCCCGAAACCCGCTCGTCTACTGATCAACGGCCATTGCGCGGACGCTCGGCGAAACAACGCGCCTGGCCGGGAAGGCTCGAATTCCGGCGTTGAAAAGGTTTCAGAAAAATAAAGGGGAATGAAAATGAGAATGAATTGGACGGCTGTACTGGTCTTATCAACGGCTTTGGGCGTCGCCTCGCCCGCTTTTGCCCAGCAAACCCCTTCGGAAAGAGAAGGGATTCACAAGCAAGAACGTCAAATCAAAAAGGAACGGCGGGAGCGCGACACCAGCCAGCGGCATGAGGCGCGCGACCTGAGGCGGGGCGACCAGGCCGGGGCCAAGAAATGGGAGGAGCGCCGGGACAATGCGCAGCGCGACGTCAACCGCGAAAAGCGCGACGTCAATCGCGAGCGCCGCGACCCGCGCGAACAGCGGGGCGCGGAACACCGCCAGAATCCTTCCGGCCAGGTTGCGGCCGCGGGCTCCGGGCAGAGCGCGACCGGCGCGGGCACTGGCTCCCGCCAGAACTGGCGTCAGCATGGCGCGACCGGCACGACGGGCACGACGGGCACGACCGGCACGACGGGCACAACCGGTACGACGGGCAGCTCCGGGCAGAGCGCGTCCGGCACGGGCAATGGTTCCCGCCAGAATTGGCGTCAGCAGGGCGCGAACGGCGCTGCGGGCGCGGGCGGCACGGGCGTTGCGGGCGGCTCGTCCGGCACGTCCGGCACGACCGGCACGACCGGTACGACGGGCACGTCCGGTACGGGCGGTTCTTCGGGCACGGGCGGCGCGAGGTAGTTCGCGACGCGCGGCGAAAGCCGCTTGGACGAGATGACTGGGGCGGTCCGCTTGGGCCGCCTTTTTTTGGGGGGTGCGTCCGGCCGCGCGGCGCGCTTACTTCCAAACGGCTTCGTAGGCCGCGACCACGCGCTGAATGTCGAAGCTGTCCCTGCCTTTGGCCAGGGCGGCCTTGGCCAGGCGCTCGGCCAGGGCGCGGTCGGTCAGCAGGCGGTCCACGGTGTGCGCCATGGCGACGGGATCGGCCGGGGGAAACATGAGCGCGTGCACGCCGTCCTCAAGCAGTTCGCGGTTTCCGGGGATGTCGGTGACGGCCATGGTCTTGCCCGCGGCCATGGATTCCATGATCGACAGCGAGGTGCCCTCCCACAGTGAGGACACCACCACCACGTCGGCCAGGGCCAAAAGATCGGCCATATCCGACCGGGAACCGAGCAAGAAAGCCCGCCCGGTCAGCCCATGCCGCTCTATCGCATCGGCAAGCGCATTGCGGTCCGGGCCGTCGCCGGCGATGAGCAGCCTGAGGTTGGGATGGTCTTGGGAAAGCACGGCCAGGGCTTCGATGATGTGGATTTGGCTTTTTTGCGCGGTCAAGCGGCCCACGTTGAGCAGGACCGCGTCGTCCGGGCCGAGGCCCAGTTCCCGGCGCAGCCCGCCCGGCGGCCTGCGCGGCACCGGGATGTCGCAATCGGCGCCGCCGAGGGCCAGGCAATCCACGCCGTTGGGAATATGGAACAGCCGGGCCGGATCGATGCCGACCACGTTGCGCAGCAGGACGAAGGTCTCGGTCGAAACCGCAACCACCGCGTCGGCCCGGCGGTAGATCAGGCGCATGGCCAGAATGCGCAACCGGTCGCGCAGCCGGTCGCGAAGCCGGTCGCGCCGCTGGCGGCGAGGCCGGTCGTGCAGCCGGTCGCCCCGAGGCTCGCGTCGCCGGTCGCGTCGCCGGTCGCGCAGCCGGTCGCGCAGCCGGTAGACCACGCCGGTCTTTTGCCGCTCGGGCAACAGCAGGGGCGTGTGGCAGGTTATGCCCACTTTGCGCGCGCCGGCCGCCCGGCCGGCCAGGATGCTCAGAAACTCCGCGTCCGAGAGGTGCCCGTGGACGACGTCCGCGCCGAGTTTTTTCTTCAGGCGGGCGATGTCGCGCAGACAGCCGAAAACGTAAGCCAGAAAACGAAAGGGGGATGCGATGGAGGGGCGCCGTCGGTTCAGGGCGTAGACCGCGACGCCGTGGGCCTCGATGCGGCCGGCGACGGCCAGGTCGGGTTGCAGCACGCAGACCGCCATGCCCCGGCCCGGCGGCTTGTATTTGGCCAGAAGCACCAACAGTTCCTGGGCCCCCCCGACATTGAGGGCGTCGATCACGTGCAGGGCGGTGCTTTGGGTCATGTCTCACCTGGGTTCAGGTCGCTTTGCTCGGGTCCGGTCCGCTTGCGGGCTTCTTGGAACCGGACAGGCCCGGCGTCGGCGGTTCGCCCGCACAGGGCTTCAGGCTGGAGCGATTTCATGCCGTTTCGGTATACAAGACGCCGCCGGCGACGCCTTGGTTACGAATTTGCGCCCGGCCCGGGCCCGGCGCGGGGAATTCTTCCGGGGCGGCCCGAGTCCGCCGTGTCGCCACGGGCTCTTTTTTCAACACAACATACTCCAGGCCGACTTGCAACCGGGCGGGTGCGCGCCGGCCCGGGGGAGAGTGTTCGGTTGCCTCGGGTCCTGAAACTTGGTAGGAAGCCATGATATTGATTTGTTTTCTAAATTTTTTCACGGCGGCGCGGGAAAAGGCCATGGGACCGGGCAAGCGGATCAGCCGGGTTGTGAATCCGCCGTTCCCCTTCGTCCTTGGCTCCGGATTCGCGGGCCCGCGAACGGTCCGCTTTCGCGGCCGAGTTATCGCTTTGGATGCATTGCCTCGTGATCGGCGGCCGCGCCGGTAAACGCGTTTTTCATCCTGTAGCGCGCAGCTTGTTTCAGGGCATGAAAAAAATCACCGCTATCCTGGCCGCGACGAGGTGTAAAATTCCAGACAAGCTGGCGCGTCGGAGCGTATGGCATTTGGTCTGGATGTCGGTCCTCGGGGCGGTCTTGATTGCCGCGTTCATGGATTGGCTGCTCAACGGCCGAGTGGGCTATGATTTTATACTCACGGCCGTTGTCGCCGCGGCGGTAATGGCGTCGATGTCCAGTCTTATGGTCGACGTTGTCACCAAGCGGCTCAGAAAAGCGGAAAGCGATCTTGTAAAAGCCAACGAAAAATACAGCCTTATTTTCCATGAGGTCCCGGTCGGCATTTGCCAGGCCACGCCGCAAGGAAGATATGTGGCGGCGAACATGGAGCTGGCCAGAATACTGGGCTATGATTCGCCTCGCGAGCTGATGTCGCGGGTCACGGACATCGGCGGGCAAGTGTACGCCGACCCCGGGGATTGGCTTCGGCTGTTGTCTCTTCTGGAATCGCGGGCCAGGGCCGAGCAGTTCGAGTCCTTATGCAAGCGGCAAGACGGCAGCTTGGTCTGGACTTCGCAGAACTGCCGGGCGATCCGGGACGCCTCGGGCTCCTGCCTCTACACGGAAAGCTCCATTACCGACATTTCCGCGCGCAAGAATCTGGAAACCTGGCGGGCGGACATGGACCGGCCCATGCGGCACGACCTGAAGTGCCCGCTTGGCGGCATCGTGAGCATGGCCACCAGCATGGCCACGAACACGGCCGCGCCCGCCCAGGTGCGCGAGGCCGTCGCCCTGATCGCCGCCACCGCCGAACAGGTGTTGCGGATGGTCAACATCTCTCTTGAAATAAACAAGATCGAGTCCGGGGCGTTCGAGTTGCAGGTGGAAGAAATCGATCTGATCAAGACTGTTTTCGAACTGGTAAAATTATACGGCACTATCGTCGATTTCAAAAAAATAAAAATCGAAGTGTGGGCGGAAAACAACCCGGCCGGCGAATCGACCTCCTTCGTCGCCCCGTGCCACGGGTTGTTGTCTTATTGCCTGGTGCAAAATCTGTTACAAAACGCGCTGGAATCCTCCCCCGACGCGGGGGTGATCCGGATTTCCCTACAGCGCGACTCGGGCGTCACCCTCCGGGTACACAACCAGGGTTCGGTTCCGGTCTCCATCCGCGAGCGGTTTTTCGAAAAATACACCACCGAGGGCAAGAAGTCGGGCACGGGCCTGGGAACCTACTCCGTGAAGATGATCGCGCGGGCGCACGGCGGTTCGGCGCTCATGGACACCTCGGATGCAACCGGCACCCTGGTCACGGTGCGCATTCCCGACTTGACTCCCAGGCTGGCCCGGCTCGCCTAGCTCGCCTCGTTTTCCCCCGTCCCCTTGGTTCTCCCCGTTCCCCCGGAGGGGCCAAGGCGCGTCCGCCCGCGCTCCAGACAGCGCGTCATGGTGCATCGGGTGTCCGTTGGGTTGGGCCGGGCGATACGCACGGCGTCCAGGGGCCATTCCCTCGTCAGGGCGACATGTTCGCGGGGTCGTCCCGGGAGCATGTCAAAAACGGCCCGCCGGAAGGGACGACATCCCTGGGCCGGGTCCGGGTCCAATGGGCGTATGGGAAAAAAGCGGCGGTCTGCCCGGGGTTGCCCGGGTCATGCCCGGTCGCCCGGTCGTGAGGTCGCGGCCGGGAGCGGCTGGAGAGGAGCCAATCCGATGCCGCGTGGCGCGAGGCGGGTTTCAGGAGCGCGCGCGGCGGCCCGGGAGAACGCGGGCGGCGGCCTCGGCGGTCCGAATCGGCCCAAGCCGGTCCGCGACGGTGGAAGCGTCCGCGCTCG